>Ga0315268_10004659_pt1 | contig 14874 bp, 14 predicted proteins | sample C1_top_MG_FD_204535 | JGI IMG/M metagenome (GOLD analysis project Ga0315268, IMG submission 204535) | Sediment microbial communities from Yellowstone Lake, YNP, Wyoming, USA - C1_top | ecosystem: Environmental > Aquatic > Freshwater > Lake > Sediment | place: USA: Wyoming | collected 2017-08-01
ACCAGAACCCGCTCGCGCTCGGCGCGGACTTCGTCATTCACAGCGCCACCAAATATCTGGGGGGCCACAGCGACATCACGGCAGGGGCCCTGATGGGCGCCAAACATCTGCTGGCGCCGGTGTGGAGCTGGCGCAAGAATCTGGGCACCATGATCGCACCGGATACGGCTTCGCTGCTTGCGCGCAGCATCCGCACCCTGACCGTGCGGGTGGAACGGCAAAATGCCACGGCCCAAACCGTGGCCGCAGCGATGACAAAACACCCAAAAGTGGCGCGGGTGTTTTATCCGGGGCTGCCCGCCTTTGCCGGCCATGCCGTGGCCAAGTCTCAGATGAAAGGGTTTGGCGGCATGCTGACGCTGGAACTGAATGGCTCTTATGGGGATGCGGTGCGGGCGGTGGACAAGTTCCGGCTTTTTGCCATCGCGCCCAGCCTGGGCGGGGTGGAGAGCCTCGCCACCATGCCGGTGACCACCACCCATCATGGCCTGTCACCGGAGGAGCGGGCGCGGCGCGGCATCACCGATACCATGGTGCGGCTCTCCGTCGGCCTGGAAGACGCCGCCGACCTGATTGCCGACCTGGAACAGGCGCTGGTGTGAGACTTCCTGTCTACCTCGACTACAACGCCACCACCCCGGTGACGCCGGAAGTGGCGGACGCCATCGAGCCTTACCTGCGCCAACATTTCGGCAATCCTTCTTCGGCCCACGCCTACGGGCAAAGGGCGAAATCGACCGTAAGGCGTGGGCGTTGATCGAAGCGTGGAAGAGCACGCGTAGCAAGACGGGCAATCCATTCTGACAGGCACAGACGGACAAGATTGAGAATAGGACATGGAGCACCGAATAATAACCCCAAAAAAAATCATTGGTCGCCGCGCTGCTCGCGCCGCAAACCCGTCGTGAGTAGCGCGGCGACCTCGCATGCCCAATGCCATGTCAAGTGTTTTTTGCGCCATCGGCGCATTCTTCTTGCGACAGGCGATTTTTTGGGCTAATATTCAAGCATTATTACGATTATTTGAGCACAACCGCAAGTAACCATCAACACGGGAGAAAATCATGCAGAAGTACCTCTTGATCCTTAATGACGCGCCCTACGGCACCGAGCGCAGCTACAACGGCCTGCGCCTGGCGCGTTCCCTGCTGAAGGCGGGCGACACGGAAGTCAAGGTGTTCCTGATCGGAGATGCCGCCGCCTGCGCCAAGGCCGGGCAGAAGGTGCCCCAGGGCTACTACAACATCGGCGACATGCTGGGCATGATCGTGCGCGCCGGCGGCGGGATCGGCGTGTGCGGCACCTGCATCGACGCGCGCGGCATCAGCGAAACTGACTTGGTCAAAGGCGCCTCCCGCAGCACGATGGACGAGCTTACCGCATGGACGCAGTGGAGCGACAAGGTCATAGTCTTCTAAGAAGCTGTTTTAAAAAATCACGCACCCCTCTTGTAGGAGCGGCCCCCCGGCCGCGAAACAGATTGAATCGCGGCCAGGGGGCCGCTCCTACCGGAAATTTTTAAAACAGATTCTAAGGAGCACGCCATGAAACGAACCGCGTTGATTCTGGGGGCCGGTATCGGCGGCCTCGTCGCTGCCGAGATGCTGCGCAAGCTCCTGCCCGCCTCCGACCGTGTGATTGCGGTTGATCGCGCCGAGCGGCATTTCTTTCCGCCGTCGCTGTTGTGGCTGATGGTCGGCGACCGGAAACCGGAGGATTTCACCCGTTCCCTGGACCGGTTGATCGGTCGTGGCGTCGAGTTCCGCCATGGCGATGTCACCCGCATCGATCCGCAACGCCGCGAAGTCGAGGTCGCCGGCGAGTCGCTCACGGCCGACGCGCTGGTAATCGCGCTCGGCGCCGAGTATGCCCCCGAGGCGATTCCGGGACTGGCGGAAGCCGGCCTGAATCTCTACACGATGGAGGGAGCGACCGCCATCCGCGACGCGCTCGCCCGTTTCCCGGGCGGGCGCATCGTCGTCCTCACCGCCGCGCCCCTATACAAATGCCCGGCCGCACCCTACGAGGCCGCGCTGCTGGTGGACGCCTTTCTGCGCAAGCACGGTCTGCGCGAGAAAACGGCCATCGACTTCTTCGCTGCCGAACCGCGTCCGATGTTCGTCACCGGCCCCGAACTGGGCGCCGCCGTGCGCGGCATGATCGAGGCGCGTGGCATCTCCTACCATCCCGAGCACCAGGTCAAGGAGGTCGATCTGGCGGCGCGCCGTGTCACCTTCGCCAACGGCGTCACGGCTGAATACGATCTGCTGCTCTACGTCCCGCCGCACCGCGCGCCGGCGGTGGTGCGCGACGCCGGCCTCACCAACGAAGCGGGCTGGATTGCGGTCGACCGCCACACGCTGCAAACGCAGTTCGACGGCGTCTTCGCCATCGGTGACATCACCACCATCCCCCTCAAGATGGGCCGGCCGCTGCCCAAGGCGGGCGTCTTCGCCGACGGCCAGGCCGAGGTGGTGGCGAACAACATCGCCCACGCCTGGACCGGCAAGGGCGCGCCGCGCCGGTTCACGGGCGAGGGCATGTGCTTCATCGAGACCGGCAACGGCCGCGCCGGTATCGGCAAGGGCGATTTCTACGCCGAGCCGACGCCGCAGGTGAAGATGCGCGGCCCGAACCTGTTCTGGCACGCCGGCAAGATCCTTTACGAGAAGTACTGGCTGTACCGACGGTTCTGAGACAACGCATCGCGTTCGACAACAACGAATTTCAGGGAGGAATCATGTTCAAGTTCTCGCTCGTAGAATTCTCCATCCGCCGCCCGAAGCTGGTTATCTGGGCGACCGTAACGCTGGTGGTGCTGTTCCTCACCCAGTTTCCGCGCATCAGTACGGACACCAATCCGAAGCACATGCTGCCCGAGACTTCGGACGTGCGCGTCTGGAACAATGAGGTCGACAAGGTGTTTGCGCTTTACGAGGACACCATCGTCGTGGGCGTAAAAAACGATGCTGGCGTGCTCAACCGGGAAACCCTGGGCCGCATTGCTCGCATCACCGACGAAATCCTTGCGCTTCCAGGCGTGGCCAGCCGCGACGTGAACGGCTTCACCACCATCACCAACGTCACGGCGGAAGCCGGTACGCTCAAGGTGGGGCCGCTCATGCCGGGGGCGCCGCAGAACCAGGCCGAGGTGGAGGCGCTGCGCGGCGCGCTGTTCGGTAACCCGCTGTTCGTCAACCGGATCATCTCCCAGGACGGCAAGACCACCGCCATCTACGTGCCGCTGGAGAAGGGCGCCAACGGCGCCGAAATCGCCGACAAGATCCGCGAGATCGTGGCCAGGGAGAAGGGGCCGGAACGCTACTACGTCGCCGGCGACCCGGTGGCGCGGGACACCTTCGGCGCCGAGATGTTCAAGCTGATGGGCATCTTCTCGCCGATTGCAGGCATGATCATGTTCATCGCCATCCAACTCATGTTCCGCAATCTGTCCTTGTCGTTCACCATGATGGGCGTAGCCATGGCGGCGATCATCATGAGCATGGGACTCTTGATCGGCGTCGGCCTTCCGGTGCACATCATGAGCTCGATGGCGCCGGTGTTCCTCATGGCCATCGCCACCGACAGCATCCACATTTTCAACGAGTTCTATTTCCGCTACCGCGAGAAGCACGACAAGCTCGCGGCGATCCGCGAAACGATGGCGGCGGTGAGCCGGCCGGTGCGCTTCACGGCATTGGCTACCGCCGCCGGCTTCGCCGTGCTGCTGTTCATGAACATCGTGCCGGTGCAGATTTTCGGCGGGCTGATCGCTTTCGGCACGGTGGTGCTGCGGCTGTTCTCCTTCAGCCTGATCCCGGCCATCCTCACCTTCGTCAAGGAGGAGAAGATCGCCAAAGCCGCGGAGAGCGAGAGCGCGGAACTGGACCGCACCGCGCGCTTCCTGCGCCGCATTGCCGAAGTGGGTGCGACACGCCCGCTGGCCACCACGCTGGTCGGACTCGCTTTTCTGGCCGTCGCAATCGCCGGAACCACGAAGATCCACGTCAACAACAACCTGGTGGCCTGGTTCAAGGAATCGAGCGAGATTCGGATTGCCGACACGGCGATGAATCAGGCCCTGGGAGGCACTTCGCTCGGCTACCTGGTGGTGCTCGCGAACGAACCGGAATTCATGAAGCGGCCGGAAGCCATGCGCTGGCTCGAAGGCCTGCAGCGCCACTTGGAGGCGATGCCGGTGGTGGGCAAGACCTTCTCGGTTGCCGACTACGTGAAGCGCATCAACCGCGTGCTGCACGATGACCAGCCGAAATTCGACACAGTGCCGGAAACGAAAGAGGCCGTCGGCCAGTATCTCTTCCTCTTCAGCATGTCGGCCAAGCCCGCCGACCTCGACAACGTGGTCGATCCCACGTTCCAGAAGGCGAACGTCTGGGTGCAGCTCAAGACTTGGGATGCGGAGGCGATGCGCCAGGTGATCGAAGCCGCCGCAGGCTATCAAAAGGCTCATCCGCTCGCCGTCACCGTCAAGCCGGCGGGCATCGCCTATTTCAATCTGGTGTGGAACGACGAGGTGCTGGGCGACTTGGTGCTCGGCCTCGTGCTGGCGCTGGTGGTGGTGTTCGTCATCCTGGCGCTGGACTTCCGCTCGGCCAAGTGGGCGCTGGTCGCCTACGTGCCGCTGCTGTTCACCATCCTGCTGATCTACGGGGTGGTGGGTTTCGTCGGCAAGGATTTCGACATGCCGCTGTCGGTGATGAGCACCTTGTCGCTCGGCATGGCGGTGGATTTCTCCATCCACTTCATCAGCCGCTTCCGCCAGCACCTGGTCGAGACGGGTGGAGCCACGAGCGAGGCGGCGGTGCGCGAGGCACTGCTGTGGACGGCGGCGCGGCCGGGCAAGGGCATTCTGCGCAATGCGCTGCTGTTCGCCGCAGCCTTCTCGGTGATGCTGGCAGCACCCCTCACGCCCTACATGGCGGTGGGCGCCTTCATCGTCTCGATGATGCTGCTCTCCGCGCTGCTCACCATCCTCTATCTGCCCGCCTTGGTGATGCTGGGGAGAAATTGGCTGTTCAACCAACCGAAGCCGGCGGCGAACCCCGCCCCGGCACTTGCGAAAGGAGACTGACATGAAACGCTGGTGGATATGGATGATCGCCGGGCTGCTGCCACTGCAGGCTTTGGCGTTGTCGGGCGAGGAGGTGATGAAGAAGTCCCAGGCCGCCTTCCTCTATCCGGGCAAGGACTTCAAGGCGCGGGTGGTGATGAAGCTCATCAACAAGGACGGACAGGAACGGCTGCGCGAGCTCACCCAGTTGCGCAAGAACATGGGCGAGGCGGGCGGCGACCAGAGGTATTTCATGTATTTCTTCCAACCGGCGGACGTGAAGGACATGACTTTCATGATTTACAAGTACCCGGCCAGGGACGACGACCGCTGGATGTTCATCCCGGCGATCAACATGGTGAAACGCATCGCCGCACAGGACAAGCGCTCCAGCTTCGTCGGCTCGGACTTCACCTACGAGGACGTCTCCGGCCGCGACATCGAGGACGACAACCACGCCGTCGAGCGCGAGGAGAAGGTGGGCAACCGCGACAGCTACGTGGTGAAGAGCACGCCCAAGGGGGCGGACGCCGATTTCGGCCACAAGATCACTTGGGTGGACAAGGCGAACTTCCTGCCCCTCAAGGAGGAGCAATACGACAGGAAGGGCGCCCGCTACAAGCTCTTCACCGCCGATGAAGTCGCCGACGTGAAGGGCATTCCCACGGTGGTCAAGCGCACCATGAAAAACCTTCAGACCGGCCACCGCACCGAGGTTGCCTACCTCAAGACCGACTACGATCTCGGCATCGAGGACAGTCTGTTCACGGAGCGGTTCCTGCGCCAGCCGCCGCGCAAGTGGGTTGACTGATGCCAATCAAAACAAGCGCCTTTCTCCATTGCCCCCAATCGGAACAAGCGCCCTTCACGTTTTCGCCCCCTCGCCCGCTTGCGGGAGAGGGTTGGGGTGAGGGCAGCCCCTCATCCCAACCTTCTCCCAGAGGGAGAAGGGGCAATGGTGAAAGGCGGTGGCTATGATCGAGAAGGTTGGGATGAGGGCAGCCCCTTGCACCCGCAAGGAGTGTCCCCGCCGAAAGCGGCGGCAAAGCCGCTCGCTCTGGCGAGACGGGAGAGGGTTGGGGAGAGGGGTTGTTGTCGCGTTCTGCTTCATTGTCCTGCTGGCGCCGCTCGCCGCGCGGGCGGAAGTCACGCTTTCGGGTTTCGTGCAGCAGAACACGGCCTTCAACACGGTGGCGGCGAACCCGGACGGACGTCATTACAAGTGGCTGGAGGAACGGGCGCAACTCAAGCTCGACGCCACCGGCGGCGCCTGGCATCTGCTGGCGAAAGGCGATTTCGGCTACGACCATCTTGGGCGCCAGGATGAAAGCGAGTTGCGCGAGGGCTACATCGACTATACGGGGGGCAACTGGGATTTGCGCCTTGGCCGGCAGGTGATTACCTGGGGACTGGGCGATCTGGTGTTCGTGAACGACGTCTTCCCCAAGGATCACGAGGCGCTGTTTGCCGGGCGGCCATTGGAATATCTCAAGCGCGGCGTGGATGCGGTCAGGTTGGGCGCCTACCCCGACTTTGCCTCGTTCGAGCTGGTGGTTGCGCCGGACTTTAGCGAAAGCCGGACTCCCGACCCGCGCCGCTTCGGGCTTTACGACCCGATGCCGGCGGTGAGCAACCGCGAGACGGTCAAACCGGGGCAGGGGGACGTCGGGCTGCGCATCTACCGCGATGTCGCCGGCTACGATGCGGCGCTCTATCTCTACAGCGGCTTCCAGCGCACGCCCTCGATGCGACCGGACAGCATGATGGCGCCGACGAAAATCACCTACTTCTATCCCAAGCTCTCGGTGTATGGCGCCAGCGTCTCGGGCCGGGCGGGCGAGGGCGTGCTGAGCCTGGAAGCGGCCTATTACGACTCCCGTCAGGACCGCGCAGGCAGCGACTTCGCGGTGCCCAACTCGCAGACCCGCTTGCTGGCGGGCTACCAGATACAGCCGGTGGAAGACCTTTCGCTTGGTTTCCAGTATTACGCGGAGCACATGCACGACTACGACGCCTATCTTGCCGCGCAACCGTCGGGCTTTCCGGTCGACAAACGCTGGAGCCATACGGTTACGGCGCGGCTGACGCAGTTCTATCTGCACCAGACGCTGCGCTTGTCCGTGTACGCCTCGTACAATGCTAGCAACGGCGACCATTTCATCAATCCCGAGGTGCGTTACAGCTTCACCGATCAGGTTTGGGGCGCCGTCGGCGCCAACCTTTTCGGCGGCAAGCCGTGGGGACAGTTCGGGCAGTTGTCGCGCGATGACAATGTCTACTTGCAGATGCGATACGAATTTTGACCATTGACGAGCGGATGGTCGTCGGCCGAAACTTTGTAGCCTGGATACAGGCGGACCCCTCTCCAACTCTCCCCCGCGAGCGGGGGAGAGAGCGATTGCCTCCCCTCCCGCGCGCGGGAGGGGATTGAGGGGAGGGTTGGGCCGAAATCCGGGGTACCCGCGGGATGACTCCCCGGATTTCGCTACGCCCCATCCAGGCTACCTGTTTGGTTCCGGCTGCGTCGGCTTCGGGTTATACTGGCTATAAGAAGCTGTATTAAAAAATCACGCACCCCTCTTGTAGGAGCGGCCCCCTGGCCGCGAAACAGATTGAATCGCGGCCAGGGGGCCGCTCCTACCGGAAATTTTTAAAACAGCTTCTAAGGGCAGCGTGGTGGAAAAGGGGGCTTCCCTGGCGCGTGACGCAGACCCCGCAATTCAGGAAACCGATGAGATTTCGACGAATACCCGGTGGCAACCGCAACCGTACCGTTTCACGCAGCACCCTCGTGGTAACGGCGTTGTTCAACCTGTTCCTGTTCACGATAGCTTCCGGAGCGGAAACGCAACACAACCGCGACCCGGAAACCGGCATCGAAACTTGGGAAGTGCTTGACCGCGGCGTGCGGCTGAGTCTGACCCAGATACTGCCGGATCAGGCGCGGGCGTTTTATCTGGCACGCGGTTTTGACAGCGATGCGACGGAGGTTTATGCAAAAGCCTGCCTATTCCAGACCGTGCTGCGCAACGAGTCCGGCGGGGTAATCGCTTTCCAGTTGGCGGACTGGCGCTATCTGACGGGCAGGCGGGCGTTCAGGCTAAAACTGGAGACGGAATGGCAGTATGAATGGGAGCGGCGCAACCTGCCCGAGCCGGCCCGCATTGCCTTCCGCTGGGCGCAGTTCCCACTGGAACAGACTTTTGAGCCGGGCGACTGGAATCAGGGAATGATGGCCTATCCACTACCGCGCGGCGCACGCTTTGATCTCAGATTCAAATGGCGGGCGGATGGAAAAATGTTCGAGAGTGACCTGAAAGGGGTGCGTTGTGCGGAAGATCGCTAATTTCGTGGCTGGGGTGCTGGTTATATTCAGCTTGTCGGCGGCAGCGGCCGAGACAAAACAAACCTTTTCCCCGTTGGCGGAGAAGTTGCCAGCCAGGGATTTCTCCCTGAAAGACATGGACGAAAAAACCTACCAGCTTGCCGATTTGCGCGGCAAGGTGGTGCTGATCAACTTCTGGGCCACCTGGTGTCCTCCCTGCCGCAAGGAACTGCCATCAATGGAGCGGTTGTGGCAGCAGTTCAGCAAAGAGGATTTCATGGTGCTGGCAATCAATGTGGGCGAGGACGCCGACACTATTTTTGCTTTTACCGGTACCCTGGAACCCGCACCTAGCTTTCCTATCCTGCTCGACCGCGATTCCGCCGTGCTCAAGGCTTGGCCGGTGAGGGGGCTGCCGACCACTTTCGTGCTCGACCGCGAGGGGCGGGTTGTTTATCGGGCTGTGGGCGGCAGGGAGTTTGATAACCCGGAACTTGTCGCGCAGTTGCGCGGTCTTCTGCAAAACAGGCGATAGGGAAATCGAAAATGTGCGCGCATAAATAAAAGTAATTGCAAAGCCTCTCTTTTTTGGTATATTAGCAAACTCTAATTCTATTGTTGAAGGAAAATCGTCATGTTCGGATCCAATATGTATGGCATTAAGGAAATTGACGTAGCGGGATTACGTTCGCTGTTGAGCGAGAAGAAGGGCGTTGTCTTGGTGGATGTGCGCAGCGAGAATGAGGTCGCTTACGGCATTATCGAGGGTGCCCAGCACCTCCCGCTGCATTTGCTTCCGATCAAGGCCGACGAAATAAACAAGGATACCAACACGATCTTTTATTGCCGCACCGGCGCTCGCTCGGCGCAGGCATGTGCTTTCATGGCTGCCAAGGGGAACAACAACGTATATAATCTGCAGGGCGGCATCATGGCCTGGATGCAGTCCGGTCTCGCCTTGGCCAAGGTGGCTTGATTTTCGTCAAGGTTTGCCACGGCAGTTGCAATCCGAGCATAACTGTATTATAAAATGCTTTTTTTCATCTCACCCTAACTCACGAGGAGCTCAAGAAAAATGAATTTCGATAAAGAACTGGATGCCAGCGGCCTGAACTGCCCCCTTCCCATTTTGCGCACCAAAAAAGCCCTGGCCGAACTGACTGCCGGTCAAGTGCTGAAAGTGATCGCGACCGATCCGGGCTCCGTCAAGGACATGCAGGCATTCGCCAAGCAGACCGGTAACGAGCTGCTTTCTTCCGCTGAAGAGGGCGGAAAATACCAGTTCTTTATGAAGAAGAAGTAAGTTTAACCCGGATGTTTCATAAATTCGCGTGATGATCGCGCAGGATTTTGATTGATAGGGGAGTTTTGTGAAGGAGTGCCGTAGTTATTCATACGGCGGACAGAACAAAATCTTTCATATCAATCAAAAGACCAGCGAGGGCGTGCGTCAATTTATGAAATATCCGGGTTAATAACTGGCTGACCAGATTAAAGCGGACAAGAAGCCGTAACAACAACTTGCATCGAGGAGCCTGAATATAGTGAAGAAATTTGCGATCATTGCCACCAAGGGGACGCTTGACTGGGCTTACCCACCTTATATTCTGGCTTCGACAGCTGCTGCGCTGGGCTATGAGGTGCAGATTTTCTTCACATTCTATGGCTTGCAGTTGGTGCGCAAGGATACCAGTGTTCTGAAGGTCAGCCCTCTGGGTAACCCCGGCATGCCGATGAAGATGCCGTTCGGTCCGAAGTGGTTCAGGGACATCAACTGGAATATTCCCAATATCATCCAGGCGAATATTCCGGGCTACGAGTCGCTGGCGACCGCACTGATGAAACAGACTATCGCCAACAACGGTGTTGCGACCATCCCCGAACTGCGCGATCTGTGCGTGGAAGCGGAGGTCAAGTTCATCGCCTGCCAGATGACTGTGGAGCTGTTTGGTTTCGAGCACAGCGATTTCATCGACGGGCTTGAGTTCGCGGGTGCGGCATCGTTCTTCGAGTTTGCCGGGGACGCGGATATCTGCATGTACATGTAATGTACGTCAGTAGACTGAAGAACCAGAGGGCAGGCGATTATCGCCTGCCCTTTTTGTTTTCAAGGAAGAGTCAATGGCTTTAGTACGCGGCTGCAATTTTCCGGATGAGCTGTTCTACAGCGAGGAGGGCAACGTGTGGGCAAGGCGAGAGGCGGACGGCACGATCACGGTCGGCATGACCGCCTACGGTTGTGCCCTGTCGGGAGAGATCGTGGCCTGGGTGGCGAAAAAGATCGGCCGGTTCGTCGAGCAGAACAAGTCTGCCGGCACGGTCGAATCGGGCAAATGGGTGGGGCCGGTCAAGGGGCCCGTGAGTGGCGAGATTATCGCTGTCAACGAAGCGGCCGCAGCCATGCCGGGTGCGATCAACGCCGATCCTTACGGCGCCGGTTGGCTGCTCAGGATGAAGCCGCAGGACTGGGAGCGGGAATCTGCTGCACTGCTGAGCGGGAAGGCAGCGGCCGAGGCGTTCGAGGCCAAGATGCAGGCGGAAGGTTTTGCGGGCTGTGCCTAAGCATTGGCTGAACATCGTTACAGAGGTCGAGTCACTGGAGGGGATCGCGCTCGATGCCGCCCTGGTGGGCGAAATGCAGCGGCGCGGTTCTGCTCTGGCGAGTGGCATTGATTTCTACACGCCCAGCTTCAAAGCTTACGCCACCTCTGAAATCAGCGCCTGCGGCAAGAATGCGTGGCCGGCGGTTTCAATTACCGGGCCGGATTGCAAGTTGCAGTGCGACCACTGCAAGGGCAAGATCCTTCACAGCATGATCCCGGCGCGTACTCCGGCAGATTTGTGGCATGTCGCCAACCAGCAGATCGAGCGCGGTGCGCGCGGCATGCTGCTGACCGGGGGATCCAACCATCGTAACGAAGTCGAGTACTATCCCTACTATGCCACGATCCGCCGCATCAAGGATGCCTTTCCCCAGTTCAGGATTGCCCTGCACACCGCGCTGGTGAACCGCGACACGGCGCAGTGCATGGAGGAAAGCGGCATCGATGCGGCCATGATGGACGTGATCGGCGCGCAGGAATCCCTCACCCAGGTCTACCATCTGAAGCGCAGCGTGGACGACTTCGAGCGCACGCTGGAAAACCTGGTGGCGACGCGTCTCAAGGTGGTGCCGCATATCGTGCTGGGCTTGCACTACGGACGTCTTCTCGGCGAGCGGCAGGCGCTGGAAATGGTTCGGCGCCATACCCCGGCGGCGTTGGTGCTGGTGGTGGCCATGCCTTTTTACGCCCCGTCCCATCGGCCCTTCGCGGTGCCGGACAGCCTGGAGGTCGGCCATTTCTTTCTTGATGCGCGTACTGCACTGCCGGATATCCCACTGCTGCTGGGCTGCGCCCGCCCGGCAGGGCAGGCCAAGGCCGAAATCGACGCCTATGCGGTGATGGCCGGCTTGAATGGCATCGCTCACCCTGCTGACGGCATGGTCGAGCTGGCGGCGCGGCTTGGCCGGAACGCGCGCATTGCATCGGCCTGCTGCTCGATGGCGGTGGGCGGTGAAGCGATCACGGAGATGGGGCAATGGACGTAACCTGGCGCGTAATCGATACCGGCCTGAGGCCGGCGGCTGAAAATATCGCCCTTAACCGCGCCCTGCTTGAAGCGCGCCAGGCCGGCGAAATTCCCAACACCCTGCGCTTTTTGCGCTTTCGCCCCAGCGCACTGCTCGGCTACCACCAGAGCGCGGAGCAGGAGCTCGACCTCGATTACTGCCGCGCCAACGGGGTAGCGATACAACGCCGCATCACCGGCGGCGGGGCGATTTACTTCGACGAGACCCAGATCGGCTGGGAGCTCTACCTGGGCAGGGAAGATGTCGGCTCCGCCGACATGGCGCAGGTTGCTTGCCGCATCTGCGAAGCGGCGGCGCGGGGGATTTCTGCCCTGGGCGTAGCGGCGAAATACCGTCCGCGCAACGACATCGAAGTCGACGGCAAAAAGATTTCCGGCACCGGCGGCGCGTTCGAGGGCAACGCCCTGATGTACCAGGGCACGCTGCTGGTGCGGTTTGACGTCGAAAAAATGCTGCGCGTGCTGCGCATTCCGGCCGAAAAGCTTGCCGGCAAGTCGATCGCCTCGGCGCGGGAACGGGTCGCCAACCTGGCCGACCTGCTCGGCTTTGCGCCCGAGCTGGATGTGGTGAAGGAGAAGCTGATGGCGGCATTCGCGCAGGCGTTCGATGTTTCCATCCTGCCGGGCGTATTGACTGCGGCGGAACTGGCGCGCTACCAGGGTGCATTGGCCGAAATCGATCACCCGGACTGGGTCAACCTGATCAATCGCCCGGCAGCGGATAGGCCGATTCTGGAAGCGTCGCGCAAATTTCCCGGCGGCCTGCTGCGGGTGAGCCTGGCGTTCGATGCGCGTGCCCGGCGTATCAAGCAGGTGTGGTTCAGCGGCGATTTCTTCGTCAGCCCGAAGCGTACGGTGGCCGATCTGGAAGCGGCCCTGCGCGACGTGCCGCTGGCCGGAATCGAGGCCAGGGTGGAGGGTTTTTTTGCGCAGCGGCAGGCGGAGTTGCTGTTGCTCGCACCCGCCGACTTTGCAGCGGTGATCCGGCAGGCGATCGAGTGATGGAAAGCCGGCAGCAAGTGGACGTGCTGGTAGTCGGCCTCGGCCCGGCCGGTGGCTCGGCAGCGCTGGCGGCAGCGCAGGCCGGATTGCGCGTGGCTGCGGTGGAGCGAAAAAAGGAAATCGGCATGCCGGTGCAGTGCGCTGAATTCATCCCCCTGCCGCTGGCGCGCCATGCCCAGGCTGAGGGCGTGCTGCAGCAGCATATCCAGGGCATGAATAGCCACCTGCCTTCGGGCCATGTCGATAAAAGTGTGTCTCCCGGCCTGATGGTGGATCGCGCGGCATTCGACCAAGCGCTGGCGCGGCAGGCCGAACAAAGCGGCGCGAGGCTGCACCTGAACAGTCGCCTGATCGAACTCGATGGTGCGAATTCGGCGGCTGTCGTCGCCACGCCGCAGGGTCGGATTCGCTTCGATTACCGTGTGCTGGTCGCTGCCGACGGACCGTATTCCTTCGTGGCGCGTTCGCTCGGCCTGCCCCGGCTGGACGTGGTGCACGCCCGGCAATGCACCGTGCCGCTGCTTGAGGCCGATAAGCTATCACCCTCTCCCCAGCTCTCTCCCACGAGGGGAGAGGGAGACTCCCTCCCCCTCGCATACGACTCCGCACGGGCTTCAGGCCGTAGCGGATCGGAGTCCTCTTGTGGGGACGGGGGAGGACTGGGGAGAGGGGGTAGATTGAAAGCAACTTGCACCGAAATCTGGCTGTCGCCCGAATATTCCGGTGGCTACGCCTGGCTGTTTCCCCGGGGCGGAGTGGCCAACCTCGGCCTTGGCGTGGACAAGCGTTTTGCCGCCAATCCCAAGGCATTGCTGGACGTGCTGCATCGTAGACTGGTGAGCGAAGGCTGGGTCGGGGAAACGATTCTGCGCCGCACCGGCGGGGCGATCCCGGTTGGGGGCCTGCGCTCGAGTCTGGTGGAGGGCAACGTACTGTTTGTCGGCGATGCCGCCGGGCTGACCCATCCAATCACCGGAGCCGGCATCGCCGCTGCCGTGGCATCCGGAGAGCGCGCCGGGCAGGCTGCGGCGGCCTGGCTGCTGCAGCAAGATGGAGACGCCCTGGCTGCCTTCGAGGAGGATATCCGCGACCAGTTCGGTGCCAGCCTCAAGCGTGCAGCGGCGCGCCGGGCCTGGCTCGGGCAGTATTGGGGGACGCCAGCGGCAGGTGAGGACAGGATTCACCGGCGCGGCTGGGTCGCTTTCCCGGAATACTTTGATGAGGGTTGATTTTAGAAAAGCTATTGAACCGCAGAGGACGCGGAGGACGCAGAGGAATTCAGATGGTTAGCGTAACAAGCATACTTACCCAGCGGGTGGCTCAACACAACTTGCCAAGGTCTTGTTTTACCTCCGCGTCCTCTGCGGTGAAACGCCTTTTTTATTAGGTTCATGACATGACCCCGGTTGATTTCTACCTTCCCGACTACCGCATCAAGACGCCCGCCATGCGCTCCCCAGAATACGTCCAGATGAGCACGGCGGCAGCGATCACGCTGGGGCTGGTGCCGGGCCGGATGTACCGTACCGACTGCACGCACTGCCTCAACCTGCTGTTGACCTACCCTGAAGGCTGTCGCGCCAACTGCGCCTATTGCGGCCTGGCGCGGCATCGCGAGGAGGCACGGGATTATGCCGACCGCAACTTCATCCGCGTTGACTGGCCGGCGCTGCGTTATCAGGAGGTGATCGCACGCATCCGGGCAGGCGGCGACAAGGGGCGGTTCCAGCGCATGTGCATTTCCATGATCAGCCATCCCGACTCGAACCGCGACACGCTCGCGCTGCTGCAGTCCTGGGTCGGGGCGCTGCCGCATATCCCGGTATCCATTCTTTCCAACCCCACC
>Ga0315268_10004660_pt1 | contig 14874 bp, 17 predicted proteins | sample C1_top_MG_FD_204535 | JGI IMG/M metagenome (GOLD analysis project Ga0315268, IMG submission 204535) | Sediment microbial communities from Yellowstone Lake, YNP, Wyoming, USA - C1_top | ecosystem: Environmental > Aquatic > Freshwater > Lake > Sediment | place: USA: Wyoming | collected 2017-08-01
TCCGAGATCATAAACAGGAGGCAAATCAAGAGTAGAAGGATGAGACTAGGAAGAAGCCGCAAGGACCTCTTCAACATAGAGGAGGAAAAGCGACGAGGCGCCAGAGGACAGATAGCAGGTCTGACCATTTCTTGAACCAACGTGATTCAAAATGGTGGTAAACTGTAGGGCTCATCAACCTCACTGTATGGTCGAGAGCCTCCGGATCCTCACTCACAAACAGTAACGGGTCGATTGGGGTTTGTGTTGCCAGGCAGACAATATCGAAAATGCATTCGCGGTATCCAAGAAACAAAAGACTGATGGAAAAGGTTCATTCGCCAACTCTGGCCACGCGCTCAGTCGAGGCTAACCACAAAGTTCTGGGTTATGGTCGTCGAGTTAACGATCGCCTGGATGGTGATGGTCGCGTCGGGCGACCCAGGGCCCACTGGGTATGGCTTGGTGTTCAAGTTGTAGATTTACACCGCGCTGACGGGATCATACCTGAAGGTGTTGCCAGAGTCTGACCTGCCGCTCGCAGTCGCGGCGTTCCCGTTCACCCACAGTGTGGCCGTGGCATCACTGACTATGTTGCCATTCTCGTCCAACAGCTGGAACTTCACGGGGATCGTCGCTCCTCCGTAGAAGTCCGTCATCGTCGAGATAGGTGGCTGAACGACCATCTCATAGCCGCCCACTTCTTGAAGCGTGACGATCTCCGGCCCCAGGAGAGTTGGACTACTCGACGCCGTGTTCTTAGGAACGCTCCCTGGCGCCGCTTGTCCCTGCAACGGGTTCCCTGAGGAAGGCGTACTGGCTCCAGCCGGAACAGCCCCAACGAGTGGGACCGCGAACAGCAGGACTGCGGTCAAGCCAAACATCAATGCTAGCTTGCCTACCATGTTTTGCCTTCTTTGTTTTTGAGGGTTGACAATCCGCATTCGCGCTAAATCACATTCGTGCCTGATTAGTACGTCGTGCTGAACTGTGGCGTGAGAAATTTGTCCTCGCCTTTGCCAGAGGACCCGAACAGTGAAGGACGAATCTTCTTATTGGCTCTCGACAGTACGAGATCGGCCTCCTAAGACCGTTTCACAGTAGCCGCGGACCGCTGCACCAAGCAAGGAGATCAAGATAGGATGCGGCCCACGGTAAATGCACATGAACGTGGGTCGTGGAGTCAGGTGAGAGAAATGGAATCAGAAGAGAGGATTGCGGTGGTCACAGGTGCGACTGGAGCCTTGGGAATGGTAGTTACGAGGGAATTGCTCGTCCGCGGCATTCGCGTTGTTTCCACTTTTAAAAGTCAGGGGTCGCAGAAAGAGCTTATCGACTTCCTGGGTCCGCTAAACACTGGCCTCTTCTCCGTCGAAGCGGATGTAACGAGGCAAAAGGATGTGGACAACTTATTTCAGAAGGCTACCGAGAGGTACGGTCGGGTTGACATCCTCTTGAACATTGTCGGTGCCTTCAAGGGGGGCAATGAGATCCAATCCACATCTGAGGACGAATGGGATTTCATGATGAACGTCAATCTGAAATCGGCATTCCTATGCTCCAAGGCTGCTCTGGCCTACATGATCAAACAGAACTACGGAAGGATAGTGAGCGTTGCCGCAAGGCCCGCTATCGAGAAACGCTACAGAGCGAAAGCGGGCGCATACTCAGTCTCCAAAGCGGGTGTCGTCGTTCTCACGGAAACCATTGCCGAGGAGGTCAGGAAGTATGACGTGACCGTAAACGCGATCATGCCTAGCACCATCGACACCCCTGACAACAGGAAGAACATGCCACAGGCTGATTCTTCGAAGTGGGTCAAGCCAGAGGAAATCGCGAAGGTGATTCTCTATCTGATCTCTGACGATTCCAAAGTCACGAGCGGAGCCGCAGTACCTGTATATGGAAAGGCCTAGGCCCCTCGGTCTTCTTGAGGCACGGGTTTTGTCGACTAACATATGAATAGGCAATCCAAGAATCGACTGGCGACGGGCTCCAGAGAGCGGACCTTAGCTGGGGGCGCGTGCGATTTCGTTCTAAAGAACAAGCTCGCGAGGCTGGCTCCGATCGTCGAGAGAGAGCTGAAATCCAAGGAAAAGAAGAAGAATCCTCAGACCAAGAAGAATGGGAAGAAGTAGAGGCTAGAACGGCCTTCGACGACAATGTGAGTTCAGGGCTACTTCGAATGTACTTCTAGCCGGCCCTAGTTCCGTTCGGCACGCTGCGCTCGGGAACAGCGAGGACTGGAATCATTCCGTCCTGGTATCCTATGTCGAAGAGCATGGCCTCCGATACCTGGCCCATCATCTTCCTCGGCTCGATGTTGACCACGAACAGGGCCTGCTTGCCTTCGACCTCACGCGGATCTGCACGCTCCTTCTTCATGCCGACAAGAACAGAACGCTTCCGATCGCCGAATTCCACCACCAATCTGACGAGCTTGTCAGAGTCTTTGACCTCCTCGACCACCTCGATGGTGCCAATTCTAATGTCAATTCTGTCAACAATAGCGGCCTGCACGATCGGCTTGATAGGAGCAACTTGGAACTCAGTCATTGTATGTTACCTCCGGCAAGCGAAACGCAGGACAGGCAAAAGTAGGTTTCGAGAAACAAGGGCACAACAGCGCGAGATCCCGCTTATTTGTTCTGAGTGACCTTCGGTTTCGTCAGCTGCACCAGAAACTGTTCTATTTTGGTGGTTCTTGCAGCGATCCTATCGACTTCCTGGCGCAAATCAGCGATAGCTAAAAGGGCCTCCTTCGACACGCCCTTGGACTCGTGCTCTGCCGCGGCTACGTTCTCGATGGCCTCTAGCCTCTTGTCCAGCTCCTTGATGGCACCTGACTCCAGGTTCGTTCTGGTAACGACGTCCTGAATGGAGGAAAGGCCTTTGTCGATCTTCCTGTCCGACGATGACAGAACGACAGCCAGGCCCTTGCCCACCCTCTCGTCTATGGTCCTGCCGAACTCGGAAAGGGTCTTGGTCATCGACTGCTCGATCTCCTCGAGCTTCTGGTCCTGTGATTCCACGCGCCGAATCACATCAGACAGATCGCCCAGGTCCTTTGCGATGCGTTCCAGGAGGGCCTTTTCTTTGAAGTCGATGTTGACCTCAACGGGACTCGTCGGGTAGTTCTTGACCGCATCGAGCAACGCAAGCATGTCCACTTCGGGACCCGCGTTCTTGATGGCGTCCTTGATCGGTTGCAGTCTGGACAGCTCAAGCTCGGCGACCTTGAGCAAGCTCTTGTTGCCCTTCTCGATGCTCGTAAGATCCTCGAGTATCTTCTCCATCTGGGACACTGCCTTGGCGAGATTGGAGTCCTCGAGCGTCCTGATGTCCCTAACAGCATCTTTCTTCCCCTTGGAGATGGCGTCCGCGACGGTCGGACCCTCGTGGGGGTAGACAACCACGATGTGCGCCACTCCAGACATGACCTTGCTCTCCACATAGTTCCAATCTCTCTCCTGCACAATGACGGCCTGCTTGTCCGCCCTCTCAAAGAGCATGGCAAAGCACTGGTTCGGCAAGAGGGAGACCTCTATGTCGTAGGGGGCGTTCCTCGCGAGTGCGGGGACATGTTCGGGCCTCTCCTTCTCCACAACGCTCATATAAGCGCCCGTGTAGGCGCTAGCGTAATTCTCGAGATTCTTCTTCGATGGGAGGCGGCCCTTGGGGGAAGAGCTATCCATAGACTAGCCGCCTCAGTATTGCCGGGTGTCGGTATTGAGCTTTTTCATCCCATCATCGTTGACTCGCACGCGTGTCTATCCGGCCTGAGAGGATGACGGGCGGGAGGTCGGCGCCAGTAGAGGTCAGCATCCACCCGGAAAGGATTATGTATTTCCCCTGGCAATCGCATCTACCTAAGATAGGGCACGCACAGCCCTCGCCGATCCGGAAAAAGAGGAACCTGACCAGGAGTGGAATTGTGAGCATCATTCAGTCAAAACGATACATCAAGAAGATCGGCCTGCTCGGGGACTCTGGAGTCGGCAAGACATCCCTGATCAGGAGGTTCGTCGTAGATGTCTTCGACGACAAGTATATCGCGACTATTGGTACCAAGGTCAGCAAGAAGGATATCGAGTACAAATACCCCGAAAAAACTGTCTATCTGACACTGATGATGTGGGATATCCTCGGTCAGAAAGACTACAAGAAGATGAGGGTTCAGGGCATTAGCGGCTCCCATGGGATTGTAGTCGTTGCCGATCTGACCAGGCCGGAGACCGTAAAGTCGGCAGAGGAGTTCTGGCTACCCGAGATATGGGAGGCCACCAAAGGCGTACCAGTGCTGTTCGTCGGGAATAAGATAGACGTGGCAGGCGAGGAATCCGATACCGCGAAGGAGCTCGCCCTCGTCGGCAAGAAGGCCGCGATGCCAACGATCTTCTGCAGCGCCAAGTCAGGGAGCAATGTTGAGACGATGTTCAGGAAGATCGGCGAGATGATGATCTCGGGGGAATTCACGAAGAAGGAGCCCCTGGGAGAGGGCGGATCCCTGGCTCAGGCCGTGGACGAGATCGTGAGCGACTTCTGCGAGCAGTACGGGGATACGCCCAAGGCGATGGAGATTGTCGAGCGGGAGTTCAACAGGGCGAAGGTAAACATCACCACGCCTGGCAAGGACGCGCTCCTGATGGCCATTGAGTACCTCTCAGATGTCGAGAGAGATTTTCATGGAAGGGACGTCTCTGAGGTCAACAAGCTCAGGCGTTGGAAGATGATAGACAATGCTAGGTAGATGGTTGCTGAGCGCATCTTCCCCTGGTCGGTCAAGATCAATATGAAGAAGAAGCAGCTGGAGATCACCCTTCAGAGGCTCAAGCCGCTCGAGACGAGATCTCCGAAGCTTGAGCAATACTCCACTCCAGGAGAGATTGCAGCTGACCTGCTATGGGAGGCCTACGGGGCGGGAGACATTCATGGCAAATCCGTGGCTGATCTCGGATGCGGAAACGGCGTGCTCTGCATCGGTGCCAAGCTGCTGGGTGCAGAGACGGCGTTTGGCCTTGACATAGACCATGGTTCGGTTACGGTCGCCAGGGAGAATGCGCGCGCTCTTGGCTTGGAAATAGACCTGAAAGAGATGGATATCGCCTCCCTTGTGGGATCGTTCGACACCGTCGTCCAGAACCCTCCATTTGGCGCCCAGACCAAGCACGCGGACAGGAGCTTCATAAGGAAGTCGCTGGAGGTCGCCCCCAGGGTGTATTCCCTCCATATGGACGGCACCCAGGAGTTTGTCGAGAGGATGGTCCATGCCCTTGGAGGCTCGTGCAAGCCGGTCAAAAGGTATAAATTCGAGATTCCATATGCGTTCGAATTCCACAGAAAGGCTAACGAGACAGTCTCAGTCATTCTGCTAAGGTTTCAAAGATAGGTGATAATTCTGGCAAAGACTGGCAGAAAGGTACTTCCAGGGGATGAGGTCGCTATCGCCGAGGAATACATGTCCGGCGAGGGGACCTACGAGGCGGATGGAAAGATATACGCGAGCGCGATAGGAGAGCTGGACCTCGATCCGAAGGAGAAGGTCGCGAAGATAGTCCTGGACAATCCCCCTGTGGTGCTCACTGAAGGTGACATTGTCGTGGCGGAGGTCACGGACACCAAGCCCGCGATGGCGATATGCAATGTTCTTGCCCAAGAAGGCAACGACAGGACGGTATCGAGCGAGACGCTGGCATCGGTGCACGTGTCCAAGATCGCGAGCTCCTATGTAGAGGATGCGGGAGACCTCATGAGGCCAGGCGACCTCATTAGAGCCACAGTGATCCAAGCGGACCCATCAGTCCAGCTGTCGACTGCGGGACCTCATTTTGGGGTCATTCGGGCGCTCTGCGGCCGGTGCAGAACCCCGCTCGAGAAGAAGAGTAAGGGGCTCTATTGCGAGAGGTGCGACAGGACGGAGCAGAGAAAGCTCGCGGACGACTATCGCAACTTCGACAAGTGAGAAGCAAAGGCTCAAATGCTGGGCCGATAATAGGTGAAAACAGTACAAGGGGGACATCGTTGGCCGAAGGTAACCAAGAGCTTCTGGCTGAGATAGCACGCTTGAGAGAGGACCTGAAACAGCTTCTTGAGGTCGTAAACATCTTGGTCAATGTGGTAATGGAGGAGGAGTGTGAGGAGGAGGAGCCCGAGTTCCCGTCCTACCCCAGCAGCGAGAACCGTTTCCAGATGTATAACTGATGCTGCGGGATGACGCAGCACCCCCTTTATCGGAGAGGGATTCTTGACATGAAGAGCAGCTATTTTCTCGACAAGATGAGGGAGCAGGAGAAGTGGAGGGTCGAGGAGTCCCTGAACCTCCTGCCATCTGAGAACATGACGAGCCCGCAGGCAAGGGCTCTGTTGTCCTCGGACTTCGTGAACAGATATACGCTGCCAATTAACGCGGAGTACGGTGGGTCGTTCATTGAGAACTCGTATCGAGGAACCAGGATCACTACCGAGATCGAGCTCTCGGCTGAGAAGCTAGCCTGTGAGGTCTTCAAGTCAGCATACGCCTGCGTCCAACCGCTCTCCGGCCACATAGCCGCGATGATTGTGATCAAATCGATGGCTGAACGCGGCGAATCCATGTGTGCCATATCATCGGATGTTGGCGGGTACGACGGCTACATGCAGAACTACATACCTGAGATATTCGGCATGACGTCATGGTCCATCCCGTTCGACGCTCAGAAACAGAACATCAACACGACAGAGGCTGCGAAATCTATCAAGAGGGAAAAGCCTTCGGTCGTGATTCTCGGATCGTCTTACATCCTCTTCCCCTACGAGATGGGTCCCATCAGGGACGCGTGCGCGGATGCGGGGTCGAAGCTGGTCTACGATGGATCACATGTGATGGGCCTTATCGCGGGGGGGGAGTTCCAGAAGCCCCTGAAGGAGGGCGCAGATGTCCTCTACGGCTCCACTCATAAGAGTTTCTTCGGACCCCAGGGAGGGCTCATCGTCACGGACAGCGAAGAGACGAACTCCGCCATCAGGAAGAATCTGACTTGGAGGATCATTGACAATGCTCACTGGAACAGGGTCGCATCCCTGGGCCAGGTCCTCCTCGAGATGAAGAGGTTCGGCCCTGCGTATGCGAAACAGGTGGTCAGGAATTCTCAGAGGCTTGGAAGGGAGCTGTTCGAGAGGGGCTTCCCAATCATGTACGAGGAGCTGGGGTTCTCAAAGTCACATCAGCTGCTCATCGACGCGAAGGAGATCCGGGCGATCTATGGGATGTCGATAAACGACTTTTCGGTAAGGCTGGAGCGATCCAACCTGATAATCGACGCTGTCGCGAGGCTGGGAACGGCTGAGATTACACGATTGGGAGTGAAGGAGAAGGACCTGCCAGAGCTGGCGGATATCTTCATGGAATCTGCAATCGGAAAGAACGTCAAGAAGAAGGTCAAGGCTTTCAGGGACAGGTTTGATATGGCATACAGGTTCAGATAGACCTGGTTCGCCAACGTTCCCCGAAAGCCATTATTAATCCCAGGGCATATCCCACCCGTGTTGAAAGAGAATAGGTACTCCAGGCAGATTCTGCTCCCTGAGATAGGGGCTGCAGGTCAAAAGAGGCTGCAGAAGGCGAATGTGCTTGTAATCGGATGTGGCGCTCTCGGCACGCATTGCTTGTCCTTCCTGGTCAGAGCGGGGGTTGGGAATGTCACGGTGGTAGACAGGGACGTCGTCGACATCACGAACCTGCAGATGCAAACGCTTTTCTGGGAGTCGGATGTCGGAAGACCGAAAGCCAAGGTTGCGGAGCAGAAGCTCAGAGAGGTCAATTCCGAGCCCGAGATCGGAGGGATTGTCGCGGATGTGAACTACTCGAACATCGAGCGGTTGATCAAGAACGCGGACCTCGTCCTCGATGCCACGGACAACATGGACACCCGGTTTCTAGTCAACGACGCGTGCGTGAAGAACCACAAGCCTTGGATATATGCGGGGGCAGTCGGGACCACAGGCATGGTCATGGATATCGTCCCGGGAGGACCCTGCCTGAGATGCGTGTTCGCATCGCTTCCTCTGCCAGGAGAACTGCCAACATGCGATACCGTGGGCATCGTCAATACTCTTCCGGCAGCTGTCGCATCGATCGAGGCAACCCAAGCATACAAGATCCTTCTGGGCAAGGAACACGCGAAGGGATTGATCATCGTCGATCTCTGGTCGGAGGATCTTCAGAAGATCAATGTCAAGAGGAATCCGGAGTGCGAGTGCTGCGGCAAGAAGAACTTCGAGTTCCTCCATGCGAAGAGGAGGAAGCTGGTGGTCTCCATGTGCGGCAGGAACGCCGTACAGATCATCCCCGCAAAGGCAATGACGGGAGACCTCGCACAGCTCGGGAGAAGGTTATCAAGGCTGGGAAATGTCAAGCTGGTCGAGGGGGTGCTGAGGTTCACTGGAAGAGACGTCGAGGTGACCGTGTTTTCGGATGGGAGGACAATAGTCTCTGGAACAACCGACCTGACAAAGGCGAAAAACATCTTCTCGAAGTATGTCGGTGATTGATTGCGCGGACTCGCCCTCGTGTCCGGAGGAATAGACTCCCCTGTGGCCGCGTATCTCCTCGGGAGAGAAGGGTTGGAGCTTGTTCTCGTCCACTTTGACAACCGACCTTTCACGAGCGATGAGGAGGTCGAGAAGGCAAAGCGTCTGATGGCTGCCTTGGACGAATCTCTTGGAATCAAAACGAAGAAGATTCTGGTGCCCCACGGGAAGACCCAGGCGGAATTTGCCAGAAGCTGCAGAAGGAACATGGAATGCGTGCTGTGCAGGCGAATGATGTTCAGGGTAGCGGAGAAGCTGGCCGATAGGTACGAGGTGGACTACCTTGTAACGGGCGAGTCGCTCGGACAAGTCGCATCCCAGACTCTTGCGAACATTCTGGTGGAGGAGAGGGCAACCTCTCTCCCAATACTGAGACCTCTGATAGGGTTCGACAAAATCGAGATAGAGAGAATCGCCAAGGCGATAGGGACCTACGAGTTGTCGATCTTGCCGGGTCTGTGCTGCACAATTGTTCCGAAGAAGCCCTCAACCTACAGTAGGCTGAGCGTCGCAGTCGACGAGGAATCGAGAATCGATCTTGACGCCCTGACGGACGAGGAAGCAAAGGGTGCGGTGGAGATAGAGTAAGGTGGCGATGTTGAAAGGCCTGGTTCTGGACACATCAGCACTCTACTACGGCAAAGACCTCCCAGCGGGCTATGAGCTGGTAATACCGCCGGGAGTTGTCAGGGAACTCGATAAGGAGGGCATGGGAGAGAGACTACAGCTTCTTCTCGCAACCAGCATAAGGGTCTTCCACCCGAGCAAGAAATCAATCGACAGGGTGAGGAAGGAGGCCGAATCCAGTGGGGACATCGCAAGGCTCTCAGACACGGACATTGAGGTTCTTGCGCTCGCTCTCGAGATGGGATACGAGCTAGTGACTGATGACTATTCTATCCAGAACCTCGCGAGAACAATCGGTGTGCCTTGCAGGGGCATGGAGCAGAAGGGCATTTCCAAGGTCGTCGAGTGGCAGGCAAAGTGCACCGGATGCGGGAAGGTGCTCAGGATCGATCAGAAGATATGCGATGTGTGCGGTCATCCCTCCAAGACCCGAAGAAAGCGCGGCTCATCAGAGCGATAACTGGCGCACCTACAGGAACAAGGGTTTGCATCGAATGGCTCGGTCTAGCCCCCTTCTCCCCAGGATGAACATGGTGAGTCCGAGGAGAGAGTCGCTCGGGTAGAACAGATCTGCCAGGCTCCTCGTGGTAACAGATTTCTTCAGTGGCTTGTCGAGCAACTCCCGCCAGCGTGTCTCATATTGTTGCAGCGGGGTTCCATTGCGAAGATGTTCCTTGATCAGGCGTCCGGCTATTCGTCCAGCCATCATAGCGGTTGGAATGCCACCGCCATTGGTCGCCATCACGTGCCCTGCCGCGTCCCCGACCAGGATGGCTTTCCCGCTCACGGTCCTGTGCACTGGCCCGGACATTGGCACGAAACCCATGGCAACATCCGAATACCTGCAATCGAGCCTGGTCATGAATCTGGCGAACACCTCCCCTGGCCTTTCCGACAACAGCCTTGGACTGAACCCCAGGCCCACATTGGCCTCATGACCCTTGGGAATGATCCAAGCATATCCGCCAGGGGCGCAGCGGCCAAAGTACATCTTGACCTCGGGTTCAAAGCTCCCCTCCGCCTGACATGTAACGGCTGGATAGAGCTCCGACGGTCTTGACAGGCCGACTTCTCTGGCCGTCCTCGAGTTTGGCCCATCGGCTCCGACGATGACCTTGGGCTTGAAGAGCCCCATGGTAGTCTTCGCGATACCGTCCTTTATCGACAATAGCGACTGGTTGGATTCGAGCCGTGCACCTTGCTCGACCGCCAGCCTCGCCAGATGCTTATCATACGCGCGCCTGTCAAGAACGTGCGATCTGAAGTCGAGCCTGTAGATTCGCCCGCGAGGGGATATCATGTCGACCTTGGTGCACTCTCCTCTGATGCAGGCATCTTCCAGCGCGAACAGATCGGCGAGATCGGCCGACCTCGGAAAAATGGAGTGCATCTCCTCTGCATGTGGCAGGAGCTCACCGCACTGTATGGGATAGCCTATCTCTTTCCTGCGATCTATGATCAGAACACTGACATCTTTTCCAGCGCAGAATCGCGCTGTCGTGCTACCAGCCGGCCCTGCCCCAACCACAAGGACATCAACCTCGTTGGGGTGCTCCGGTGTGGCCATGGCGCCCTCCTAGGAGTCCCTGTCCAGAACCTTCCTGACCAACTCCCTCAGTGACTGGCTGTAGGGCGTGTTGGAAAGCGAGCCGAGGTGCTGGAGCGCTTCGTTGCCGTAGTACTCTCCCATGCCCTTGGCCTTCTCGATGGCGCCTGATTTCAGAACCACCTCGACGCAGCGCCTGACGTCCTCGGACGTTAGTTCTTGATTGGTGACCGCACCCCGGATAACCCCGGCGGAATCCTCCGAGTCCTTGATCGCCAAGAGAGAGGGCAGCGTGAGATAACCCTCCTTTATGTCCGTGCCGACCGTCTTTCCAGTCTTCGTCTCGTCCCCCGTGAAATCGAGGATGTCATCGACGATCTGGAAGGCGATTCCTAGGTTGAGGCCGTAGTCCCCCATGCTCTGGATCTCCTCGGGCTTTCCCCCGGCGAGGTAGGCGCCGACCATGGCGCCAGCCTTTATCGGCTCAGCAGTCTTGCGACGCATGACCTGCAGATACTTATCGAGCGTTATTCCCGCGGTGTGCCGATAGCTGCTCTGGAGAATCTCGCCCTCAGCGAGCTTCTGGCAGGCGTCAGCCGTGGTCTTCACGACGTTCTTGTCGTATGTCCCGCCCAGCGCGAACGCCTTCACGAACAGGAAGTCGCCGGTCACGACCGCGTTGTGCAGGCCGAACTTCTTGTAGACTGTTGTCCGCCCGCGCCTCGTGCTGCCCCCATCGTTTATGTCGTCATGCACTAGCGTCGCCGAGTGGATTAGCTCGAACCCCACAGCGATGTCGATGATCTTCTCGATGTCAGTCCCGCCCAAGGCCTTGTAAGAAAGGATGGTGACGGTAGGCCTGAGCCTCTTGCCGCCGGCGGCGATCACATGGATAGCCGCCTCGGTCAGCAACTCCTCCTCAGACTTGACCATGTCCCGGAGCTTCTCATCGACCATTAGGAGCTCCCTGTCCAGACCGAAACCCCAAGGTGAAGTGGTCATTCCGGCTCGCATATACCTGCAACTCTACTTAATCCTAATGGTTACTGGCTGATGTCCGTCAGGTCCCGGATTCCGATGCTGGCTAGAGGCACCAAACAGCATGTTTCATCGTCCCAACGGGAGGGTCGGGAACGATCCATGTGCCGCGTCTAGGCAGAGGTTCACGACGGAGTCGGCGAAGAGGAAAAGCAGGATCGTCATGGCGACAGCGAACAATATCCCGAGCATCATCATCGGTGGAGTCTTGATCCTGCTCTTGTCGGGGGCCTTTTCCATGTACATGTACTTGATCACGCGCGCGTAATAGTAAAGGGACAGGGCGCTGTTCAGCACACCCGCAATCGCCAGCCACACGAGCCAATGGGGGCCTGGAGATATCGAGGTGTATACCGCCGACGAGAAGAGCACGAACTTGCTCGCGAATCCGGCCAAGGGCGGGATCCCGGCCAGAGACAGGAGGAAGAGAGCCATCGATATTGCCAGGAAGGGCGAGCGCCTGCTGAGCCCCTTGAAATCGTCCAGCTTCTCACCGATTGCGCACGCGCCCATCGCAGCGACGACCATGAACGCACCGGACTTCATGAATGCGTGAGTGAGTATGTGGAACATTCCTCCCGCGACGGCGTACTGGGTGCCCACGGGAAGCGCGATCAGTATGTAGCCCGCCTGCGCGATGGACGAGTATGCCAGCATCCTCTTGACATTCGTCTGAGACACTGCCACAAGGTTGCCCACGGTCATTGTGATGATAGCCAGGGCGGCGACCGCAAGCTCCCAGTCCGTCTTGCTGATCACGATGCCGATCAGGAAAACCTTGAAGAACGCGGCGAATCCCATCTTCTTGGACGCTGCGGCCAGAAGTCCAGAGATGGGTGTCGGAGCCCCCTCGTACACATCAGGAGCCCACATGTGGAACGGGACCAGGGCTATCTTGAAGCCGAACCCCGCAATCAAGAGGACCGTTGCCAACAGCGCAACGGAGTTGGAGCCGTCGAGGTTCATGAACGCGTTGTTCAGCAACGGGCCCATCATCGAGATGTTGGTCACACCGGTGACACCATAAAAGAGCGAGATGGCAAACAGAGTCAGCGCCGATGAGAATCCCCCGACTATGAAGTACTTCGTGGCGGCCTCGGCCGAGCGCTTCTCTCTCTTCTTGAAGCCGGAGAGGGCGAACGAGCTAATGCCCGCAATCTCCAGTCCGACGAACAGCGCAATCAGATCCGCGGCCTCTGCCACGACAGTCATACCGGTAATTGCCAGCAGGATGAGAGAATAGTACTCGCCCTGGTTCCGCTCCTTGCTGATGAACTCGGGGGAGCTCAGGACGACAACTATGCCCACGGATACGAAGACCAACATGAAGAGGCCAGAGAACAGGTTGACCTCCAGGACCGATGGTAAGCCGCTGCGTGGGAACGTCCAGAGACCCATGAACAACCACCCGACCAGGGCCAGAGCGATTCCGACCAGCGGCATTAGAGCCGCGAGGCTGAGCACGCGCTTGTCCTTGAAGAGGTAATCGAGGGCTGGGAGTATCAGCGCGAAGAGCACCAGCAAGAGCTGGGGCAGGAGCCAGTCCATTTGGTTCAGAACGGACAACTCATCCACCTCCGAAGAGATGTAGGACGGCCTGAATAACTGTGACCGCAGTGTCTATCCGCGAGATTATGAGGGACGGGAATACGCCGAACAGCGCGATCAGCGCAATCAGTATTCCCACGGGCACACCCTCGTACCAGCTGATATCCCTGAGGTGCGATGTGTCAATCTTGTCGGTCAGAGGGCCGAACATGGACCTCTGAAGCGCCCAGAGGTAATACGCCGCGGTGATCGCGACTCCTATGATTGGGACGAACAGCCAAAGGCCCCATTGGTTGAACATTGACCAGAAGACCAGAAACTCCGCTGCGAAGCTGACCATCCCAGGAAGGCCCAGAGACGCGAGGAACCCTGCAGTCATGAGAGTGGCAGCTATCGGCATCTTCTTCGCAAGTCCGCCAAGGCTCGGAATCATCCGCGTGCCGCACTTGTGCTGGACCACGCCGCACATCATGAACAGGACTGCGGTCACAAGGCCATGGGCGAACATCTGGAAAACGCCCGCAGTCATCCCGAGCTGAGATAGAGTCGCGAATCCCAGAAGGACGAACCCCATGTGGCTGATCGAGGAGTATGCGACCATCTTCTTGAGGTCTTTCTGGGCAAGGCAGACTATGCCGCCGTAGAGTATGCTGGCGATGGCTATCACCGCCATCGCCGGGACCATGTCATGTGCCCCCAGCGGGAGAGACGGGATGGCGACCCTGATCAGACCGTATCCGCCCATCTTCAAGAGCAGTCCCGCAAGCAGCACGCTCCCAGCAGTGGGGGCTTCGACGTGCGCGTCCGGCAACCACGTGTGGAAGGGCACCATGGGCAGCTTCACGCCAAACCCGAAGAACATCGCCCCGAAGACCGCGAACTGGAAGGCCCTGCTGAAGCCCACGCTCTCAACGGCTATCCGCTCCATGCTGAAGGAGCCTACCTGGGCTTCGAAGTACATAGCCATTATGGCGACGAGTATCGCGAGGCTCGCGACGTGCGTGTATATGAAGAACTTGATCGCGGCGTAGTCCTTGTTGGGGCCTCCCCAGACGCCGATCATGAAGTACATCGGGATCAAGACGACCTCCCAGAAGACATAGAACAGGAAGTAGTCGAGAGAGACGAACACGCCGAGCACGCCGACCTCGAGGATCTGCATCAGCCCGAAGTACTCCTTCGGCCTGAGCTCCGTATCCCAAGAGAAGAGAATGGACAGCATGCAGAGCATGGTCGTGAGCACGAAAAGCGGGAGGCTGATGCCGTCAAGGCCGACGATGTAGCTCACGCCAATGGACTTAATCCAGGAGTGGTTCTCATAGAATTGATAGCCGTTGTGATATCCCGTGGAGTTCGCGGGTGATGGGCTAGTGACGAACTCGTAGGAAACAGCGAGGGAGAGGACAAACGCCGCGGTCGTGAAGGCCAAGGCCACGTACTTCGCGTACTTCCCGTACTTCCCCAACAGGAAGGTCGCGAAGGAGCCGATCAGGGGCAGGAGTATGATGATGGAAACTACCGGGACGTTCTCGAACATCTCCTACCACCCTCCCCACGGCACTATGTAG
>Ga0315268_10004661_pt1 | contig 14869 bp, 14 predicted proteins | sample C1_top_MG_FD_204535 | JGI IMG/M metagenome (GOLD analysis project Ga0315268, IMG submission 204535) | Sediment microbial communities from Yellowstone Lake, YNP, Wyoming, USA - C1_top | ecosystem: Environmental > Aquatic > Freshwater > Lake > Sediment | place: USA: Wyoming | collected 2017-08-01
TTCAAAGCCGGCGATCCGTCCCTTTGCGGGTCGGATGGTGGGTTCGACTCCCACACGCTTCCGCCACTCCCATAGGGTCTTGCGTGAAATCCTCAAAGCAATCCGGAAAGGTGGACATCGGGAAGGAAACCCGGCGGCGGGCTCGCGAACGCGCCGGCGCGCCGCCCGGCGAGCGCGTCATTCCGGATAAGAGAAAGCGGCCCCCCAAGCACAAGAAACGAATGCTGGAAGAAGACTGACGGTCAGGCTGTCCGCCACCGGCGGACTAGTTCTTCGAACCTCAACCCGGCTTGTAATCCGGAACGATCTCATCGGGCCGGAATATCGGAGGAGGGCTGGTGTGAAGGTGCTTGCCAAGCTGATGGGATATCTTCTCCAAGCCGTTCTTGTCGAATCCCATGAAGCTCACTTCGACTCGGCCGTCGGGTCCCACCAGTAGAATCGTGGGGACGGTCGTCAGCCCGTACTGGTTCGACACGCGGTAGTTCTTCTCGTCAATTAGGCCGGTAAAGGTGATGCCGTACTCGTGATTGAAATCTTGCGTATCGCGCGCGTCGTCTTGCGAGACGCCCCAGAACGCGATCCCATTGGACTTGCACGCCTGATAGATCCTCTCCAGGTAGGGAAACGTGAATTGGCAGACGGGGCAGGAGACTTTGAAGAATGCGATGACCACGGGACCTCGTTTGAGGGCTTCCTGGAGCGAGTAGCGCTTCCCATCCACTCCTGTCAGCGCGAAATCCGGAGCAGTATGCCCCGTCACGATCGCGGTCATTCGCGAGCCTCCCAGTCTCCTTCTTATTCGATTCCACAAGCCCACGACTAGATTCTACAGCACTCCTTCGGACTCGCCCAAGACGCGAGCAGCGTTCACCGGCGGCGCGTTTTCTTGCGAACCTCATTCGCGGCAATTAGCAGCGGCTCCCAGACCGTGGCAAAGGGCGGCGCGTAACTGAGGTCGAGATGGAGCAAGTCTTCCACGCGCATTCGCGCATGGAGAGCGACCGCCGCTGCATCAATTCGCTTGGCGACGCCTTCTTCTCCCACCATTTGAAATCCGAGCATTCGCCCGCTCGCCACATCCCAGATCAGTGCGGCGAGCAGTGGCCCTCCTCCAAGGTACTTGGCCTTGGAGTGCGACTCGACGACTGCTGTTTCGGCCGCGAAACCCGCCTTGTGCGCTTGCTCGGTGCTCAGTCCTGTCCTCGCGATCTCGAGCCCGAAAACCTTGGTGGCCAGCGTGCCCACGATTCCCTCGAATCGCGCGTTTCCGCCGGCCGCGTTTTCCCCGGCGACGCGTCCCTGCTTGTTTGCGGTGGTCCCCAAGGGCAGATAAGCGGGCTTTCCGCTCACCAGATGCATCGCCTCGGCGCAATCCCCGGCAGCGTAGATGCTGTTCACGCTGGTTTGCATGCGGTCGTCAACCGCGATTGCTCCAGTCGCGCCGAGACAAATTCCAGCGGCTTCAGCCAAGCCCGTACGCGGCCGGATTCCCGTCGCGAGCAGAATCACGTCCGCAGGCAACGAATCGCCGACACCGAACTGCACCGCCACGGCCCGTCCGCTTGGTCCCGGCGTGAGCCCGGTTGCCGTTGAGTCCATGTGCACCGAAACGCCGCTCTCGCTCAGCCTCTTCAGAACGCACGCAGAGAGTTCCGTTTCGATCCCGCCGAGCAGACCTCTCGAGCGCTCCACAATGCTCACCCCCAGCCCGCGCGCGGCCAGCGCCTCGGCACATTCCAGTCCGATGTAGCTGGCGCCGACGACCACCGCATTTCGTGGCCGCGACTGTTCCAGAAATTCACGCAAGCGGATGGCATCCACCAGGTTGTTGCAGGTGAACACGTTCGAAAGGTTGTCCGGCGCCATCCCCTCCGGGAAAGCGGGTGCGCCGCCCGTTGCCAGTACCAGTTTGTCGTAGTGGATGTTTACCGGCTGTGAGCCACGATGGAGAGCGTGCACTTGCTTGCGGCCCGGGTCAATCTCGACAGCTTCGTGCTCCAGCCGGATTTCGATGTTTCGCTTTTCGCGGAAAAATTCTGGAGTATACGTGACGAGGTCATCCTCGTTCTTGACCTGTCCTGAAATGTAGTAGGGCAATCCGCAGGCGCCGTAAGAGATGTCCCGGCCTTTTTCCAGCACGACAATTTCGAGACGGGAATCGACCTTGCGCGCGCGGCTCGCCGCGCTCATCCCGGCTGCTACGCCGCCAATGACGACCAATCGTTCGCGTGACATTGCAGTGCAAAGGAAGCCGCGCCATTCTCTGGCGGAAGGGAAGTGGCGTCAAGCCGTGAACGAATCTGCTGAGAAACCTAATGGATATAATGCGTCTTGCGGCGCATGTAATCTATCAGCAGATGCTGGCCCAGCGTATAAGGCGTAGTGAAGTACGCTTTCCCCCGGCACAGTTCGGTCACCTTCTGCACGAAATGCACCAACCTGTAATCGCCGGCCAGCATGAATGTATTGATGAGAATCCCGCTGCGGCGACACTTGGCGACTTCTTCGAGCGTCTGGGACACCATCAGCGGAAGAGTCCTCAAGAAAAAAAAGGTTCTAACCGAGCGCGTCCAGCGTGGCTTGCATTTCGTCCCGCGCGTGCGCGTCACCCTTGCGCTGCGCGGCCTGAATACCTCGACCCAGAATCTCTTTCGCGCGCTCGTTTTCACCGATCGACACCAGCATCTGGCCATACTGGAAGTATCCCGGAACATAGTCGGGATGTGTTTCCAGCAGTTCGTCGAAATGCGCGCTGGCCGCCATGTGGTCTTCGGTCCGGGCACATTCGATCGCCAGTCCGTAGCGGGCAAAGGCGTCGCCGGGGTTCGCGGCAACGAATTCCTCAAGCAGCGCGCGTCGCGTTTTCGCCGTTTGGGTCACAGTAGCAAAGCGCGTATTATATCTAATCTGCGTTGGCGGAGAAATCGCGAGTCCCAAGGCTGGGCCAAATTGAGGAACAACAAAGTCAAGAAATCGCGTGCACAAAGGCGACCCACGCCGGAATCCAGTCGCCCGATCAGCGCCTCGCGCTCGGAGATGGTCGAGGTGGTGCTCCCCAACGACGCGAATCCGCTCGGGAATATTCTAGGCGGACGCGTGATGCACTTGATTGACATTGCGGCGGCCATTGCGGCACACCGGCACTGCAACAGCTACGTCGTCACCGCCTCCGTGGACTACCTCGATTTCCGCAGCCCTATCCGCGTCGGCGACCTGATCGTCCTGAAATCCAGCGTGAACCGCGTCTTTCACAGTTCCATGGAAGTTGGCGTCAAGGTCTTCTCCGAGAACATCCTGACGGGCGATCGCAAGCACACCAGCAGCGCCTACGTCACCTTTGTGGCGATTGACGATCACGGACGGCCGAAACAGGTGCGCCCCCTGACCCTGGAAACCGCTGACGACCGTCGCCGATACCGCGAGGCGGGATTGCGGCGCCGCATACGTCTCGCCCATCGTCACAAGCGGCCGCTACTTGGAAACAAACAGTAGGAAAAGTGCGCTGAAACCGGCAGGAAGGAATTGGTGCGCTTCGCCTACTGACCACTCAGATAGACATGCGTGACCCGCGCAGTTTTGGTGGCATGTTCGACGCAGGCGGCGATGGCGGGCCCTTCGAAATAACTCCCGGTAAGAAACAGTCCCGGGAACTTTGCGATTTCCTCACGGATCGTGCGCAGCACTTCGCCATGGCCCAGATTGTACTGAGGAATTGCGCGGGCATATTTCTGGACGCGGCGCGTCACCGGTGGGCCAGCAATTCCAAGCACACCTGCAATCTCTCGTTCTACGATTTCCGCCGATTGAGTCTCCGAAAGATCCAGTGCCTCCGGGTCGGTGGCCCCACCGACAAAGCTCGCGGTGCTGACCATGCCTTCCGGCGCGCGTCCGGCGAAGAGAGAAGAGCTCCAGACGCAACCGAGAGCGCGCAGGGATTCTTTCCGTGGCACGAGGAACCCGAATCCGGCCATAGGGTGTTGCACCTGCTCGCGGCGGTAGCCTGCGTTGACCACGGCCACGGGTCCGTACTCCACGCGTCGAAGCGCGGCGCTCGCCCGCTCCGAAAGGGAAGAGAGAATTTGGCCCGTGGGCATTGTCGGCGTGGCCAGCACAATGGCCTCTGATGGGAGCGTCGCAGATTGTCCACGCTCCGTGATTCGCAATTCGTACCTGGGATGCCCATTGGAGGGAACGCGCTGGAGGGCATCAACCTTCACCCCCGTTCGCACAGCGGCGCCCAGTCGCTCCGCAAGGGCAACGACGAGTGCCTTTACTCCGGTTGTAAATGAGCAGAGCGTGGGCCGTGGTTGCTTCGAATCCGGGCGTGATTTCATCGCGCCGCGAATGACACTCCCGTAGGTTTTCTCCCATTCGTACGCGCTGGCGAAGGCGGCTCGCAGGCTGAGTTTCTCCGGGTCGCCGGCATAGACCCCGGAGACGAGCGGGCCCACCATCCGGTCGAGAAGCTCACTGCCGAACTTGCGCCGGACGAAATCGGCGATTGACTCATCCGGTTCGGGCGGCGCCGACTTCCGGAAGGGCTCGGACAGCAGTCGAAGCTTCGTCCCCCAACCGAGCAGAGAACTGGTCAGAAGTTGCGGCGGCGCCAGCGGGACTTGATGCAGCTTCCCGCCGACGAGGACAAAGCGCGGTGCACGGCGGTCAGCCAGTTGAAGAGCGTCGCCAAGTTGCAGATCAGCAACAAGGTCAAGCACCGCCTGATTCGAAAGAAAACTCTGCGGCCCCAATTCGAACAGAAAACCATCTTGAGTGACCGTGTCAATCACACCGCCCACGTGGTCCGCTTCTTCGAGTAGGGTAACGGAATGCCCCAATTGTTGAAGACGGTAAGCGCAGGTCAGGCCTGAGATCCCACCGCCGACGATTGTGACTCGCATCTCTTGTAGTCTCTACCCGTCAGGGCCTAAAGCGTTTTCGAGAAAAGCGGGCGGCTGCTGAGTTCCTGCTGCTTCAAGTAGGCGTCGAAAATCATGGCCACGTTGCGGATGAAAATCCTGCCCAGCATGGTGACGCGGATCTCGTCGCGCGTGACGTTCACCAGACCGTCGGCCACGTACTCCTCGAGGCGCTTCAGTTCCTCGGCGAAGTAGGCGTCGAAAACAATTCCGTGCTGTTGCTCGAATTCCCGCTTGGGGATCACGGTGTGACACAACAACTGGCTGATCACCGCGCGCCGGATGACATCATCCGCGCTCAAGCGGTAGCCGCGCATCGTGGCCACCCCGTGCTGTCTCACCGCAGCTTCGTAGCTCGGCAGGTCGCGATAGTTCTGCGCGTAGGCTTCGCCAATCCCGCTAATGCTGCTCACGCCCATTCCGTAGAGATCGGCGCCGGCTTTGGTGGTATAGCCCTGGAAGTTGCGGTGCAAGGTGCGTCTTTTTTGCGCCGTGGCCAGTTCGTCGTGTGGCCAGGCGAAGTGGTCCATCCCGATGTAAAGGTAGCCCGCATCCAGAAACGCCTGCAAGCCCACGCGGAAGATACGGAATTTCTCCATGCCCTCGGGCAAAAACGCTTTGAAGGAACCTTGCTGCTTTTTCAGCCAGGGCACGTGCGCGTAACTAAACATCGCCACGCGGTCCGGGCGTAGTCCAATCAACCGCTGCACCGTTTGCGCAAAACTCTCGGCGGTCTGGTGAGGCAGGCCGTAGATCAGGTCCACATTGATGCTGTCGAACCCCAGCGCGCGGCTGCCTTGAATCAGATCACGGGTGACTTCGTATGGCTGGATGCGGTGCACCGTCTGCTGTACCAGCGGATTGAAATCTTGCACGCCCATGCTCAGGCGATTGAAGCCCAGCTGGCGCAGCGTCTCCAGGTGCCGCGGAGAGGTAACGCGGGGGTCCACTTCCACGCCGACTTCCGCGTCGGGCGCAAACAGAAACCGCTCCCGCGTGTAGGCGAACAGATCTTCCATTTGCTCCGGGCTGAGGTAGGTCGGCGTTCCGCCACCCCAGTGGAACTGGATGACCGGCCGACTCCTGGAAACGAACTTGCCGACGTGGCCGATTTCGCGCTTCAGCGTTTCGAGGTACGGATCCGCTACAGATCTATCTTTGCGGATCACTACATTACATGCGCAGAAAAGGCACAGGCTCTCGCAGAACGGAATGTGGAAATAGAGGGAAACGGGCGCGGCTATTTTGTCCGCCTGCCGACAAGTCGCTTCCATGTCCGTGGGACCGAAATTGTCCTGCCAGACCGGCGCGGTAGGGTAGCTGGTGTAGCGCGGCCCGGGGCGGTTGTATTTCTTCAAAAAATCTTCGCCGATGCTGAACTGCTCTTCGGCGAATTGGAGATTGATGTTGGACTCACTCATCGCAAGTGCCTGCGCGCGTCACGTCACACCGTGGCGGCCCGAGCCGGCAGAGAGATATTCTTGCCGGTCTCGACAAACATCTTCGCGTTTTCAACCGGGGTATTGGGCAGAATGCCGTGCCCGAGATTCAGTACGTGCCCCACTCCGCCCGTCGCCCGAACCGTTGAAGTCACGGCTGCACGAATTCCGTCTGCGGGCCCGAGCAGAACGCACGGGTCCACGTTTCCTTGGAGGGCGATTGCGGGGCCGAGCGTTGTTCTCGCTTCCCCCAGATCGATTCGCCAGTCGAGGCTCAGAACACTTGCGCCAGCTTGCGAGACGCTTGGAAGCAAATGAGAAGAAGCCTTCGTGTACAGGATTACGGGCACTGGGCCCGCGTGGATTTCCTCAATCAGCCGCGTGGTCGCGGGAAGCGCAAATTCCTCGTAGTCTCTCCGGTTGAGTTCGCCGGCCCAGGTGTCGAAGATCTGCACGGCTGCGGCGCCCGCAGCGATCTGCGCTCGCAGATACTGCGCAGTGGTCTGTGCGATCTTGTCCAGCAAGCGCCGGAAGGCCTCAGGGTTCGAATACATCATCACTTTTGTGCGTGCAAAGCCGGACTTGGTCTGGCCGTCGACCAAATAACAAGAGAGTGTCCACGGGGCTGCCGCGAACCCGATGACAGGCACGTTCGGCCCGGCCACGCGGCAGAGCCTGCGAATCGCATCGCACAGGAATCGCGTTTCCAATTCGGGGTCAAAGTTCAGGAGGGCCTCGACATCGGCTGATGTCCGCACGGGATTGCCGATGATGGGCCCGGCGTCGGTGATCTCCAGCTTCAAGCCCATCGCCTCGGCCGGGATGAGAATATCTGAGAACACGATAACCACATCCACGCCAACGATTTCATAGGGTTGGATGGAAACTTCCGCCGCCAGGTCCGGGGTCTTGCAGACTTCCAGAAATGAGTGCTTCGCGCGGACGGCGCGATATTCAGGCAGGTACCGCCCGGCCTGGCGCATCATCCAGACCGGGACGCGCTCGACGGGCTCGCCGCGGCACGCCCTCAGAAAGAGTTCCTTTTGGTTGACGACAGACATCTGTGAGGTCATCTGCACTGAAGACAACCATTCATGATAGCAGAATTCTCGCCCTCCAGCACTGAATCGGCGTTCCGGCATATCCAGCCGCGGAAGAATTGGCTATAATTATAGAGTTTGGCGCTGGTTACAGAAAGACGGAGGCACAGATCTTCCCGCCGACAGCAGGGGGCGTCACCCTCGACGCCGCGCGATCATGATTACCCCTCTGGGTTATGCGACGCTGACGCTTTACGTCTTCGCCCTGGTGATGTACGTGTGGGCGCTTTACGACGACCGTCGCTGGCTGGGGCGCATGGCTACAGGCTTGCTGGTAGCCGGGCTGGCGGCCCACTGGCTCGCACTTTATGAGCGGTCCCGCGCCGTCCATAACATTCCCTATCAGGATCTCTATGGCTCGATGTCGCTATTCGCCTGGCTGCTCACCTTGACTTACCTCGGCGTCGAGCGGATTCATCGCCAGCGCTCGGTGGGCCCGCTGATTCTGCCCTTCATCCTGGCATTGATGGCGGTGGCGACGCTGCTTTCTCCGGCATCGCCGGTGCCTCCGCCTCCGGCGCACGGCCCGTTGTTCGCGCTGCACGTCACGATGAGCATCCTTGCCTATTCCGCGTTCACGCTGGCGTTTGTGTTGAGCTTGATTTATCTCCTCCAAAACCGCCTGTTGCGCGACCGTCACCTGGGCCGCATGTTCTGGAGATTTCCAGCGCTCGAGCTGCTGGAGCGGATGAGCCGCACAAGCGTGTTTCTCGGAGTCGGCGGATTGACCGCGGGGGTGCTTCTGGGATTCATGTGGGCGAGCCGAATCCGCGGCTCGTTCTGGAATTGGGACCCGAAGGAAATCACCTCGCTGTTGATCCTGTCGCTTTACGCTACTTATCTGTGGCTCGGGCGCACCACGGCGTGGCGGGGAGCCCGCGCTTCGCTGCTGTGTGTCTTCAATTTTGTCTTCGTGGTCTTCAGCTATACGGTCGTCAATCTTTTCTTGTCGCATTACCACCGCTTTTTCTGATGTTGCGCACGACTCGAGTTGCGGAAGCGAGGGCCCTCTGAGAAGGATTCATCTCATTGGGATCAACCATCAGAGTGCCTCGCTCGAGCTGCGCGAGTGCGTGTCGTTCAGCCCGGAGCAAGCCCGGCGGGCAGCCGCCGAATTGCGGCAGGGATCGGTCCTCGGCGAGGCAGTGATCGTCTCCACCTGCAACCGCAGTGAAATCTATGGCGTGACTTCCGACCTGGACATGGACGCAAGTCCTGCACTCGAATCCTATCTGGCTGAATTTCACAGTTTGGTTCCTGCCGAATTGGCGGAGTCTGTTTATCGGGTCCGCGGACGCGCAGCGGTTCGGCATCTTTTTCGGGTTGCGTCGGGACTCGATTCGATGCTGCTGGGCGAAGCAGAAATTCTTGGACAGGTACGCGAAGCCTACTTGAACGCGCTCGAAGCCGGGACCACCGGCCACGTCCTGAATCGCCTCTTCCAGAGTGCCCTCGAGGTAGGGAAGAAGGTGCGCTCGCAGACCGAAATTGGAACCCGCCCGATGTCGGTGGCCTTCGCCGGGGTCAAGCTTGCAGAGCGAATTTTCGGGCGTCTCCAGTCGCACACCGCGCTGATCGTGGGCGCGGGCGCGGTCAGCGAGCAGGTGGTCGAGCACATGCAGCGCCGGGGCATCAGCCGGATTCTCGTGGCCAATCGCTCGGTAGAGCACGCCCAGGCACTGGCCAAGCATGTGAACGGCGAGGCCGTGCCACTGGACTCACTCGCCGAGCTTCTCGTGACGCCAAACATCGTGATCACTTCGGTCAGTAGTACGACACCCATCATCACCCGGGCGGTGGTGGAAGGCGCGATGGCCCGACGCCACAATCGAGAGCTCTTCGTGATTGATCTGGGGGTGCCGCGAAACGTCGAGAGTCACGTCGGAGACCTTTACAACGTTTATCTCTATACCATCGAGGACCTCACACGCATCGTCGAGGAGAACCGCCGGGCGCGGGAAAGGGAGATTCCGCGTGCCGAGGCGATTATCGCTGAGCGCGTGGAGCGATTTGAGGAATGGCATGCCGGGGCGCGCGCGCTCGAGTTGCTACAGTTGCTGCGGGAAAAGCTCGAACATGACCGCGAGGAATTCCTCCGCAAGCATCTGGGCACACTGGAACATCTGACTGCCGAGGATCGCAAACGCGCGGAGCGCCTGAGTCGCGAGCTTCTCGAGCACGTCCTAAGCCTCAACGAACCTGCGTCGCGACACTCGCACGAGTCGTCGTGGGCAGAGCAGCAGATCGCTGCCGCTCGGGCGCTGGTTGGCTTGGCGCGGGAGAAACCGTGAGAAAGCTGCGCATCGGATCGCGCGGCTCGCAGTTGGCACTGTGGCAGGCGAATTACATCGGCGCGGAGCTGGCGCGGCTTCACAATGCGAAATGGGAAATCGTCATTATCAAGACTTCGGGCGACCGTTTTCAGCAGAGCGCGCCGCCGCAGATGGGGCTGAAGGGAATCTTTACCAAGGAACTGGAGGAAGCGTTGCTGGACGGGCGAATCGATTTGGCCGTGCACAGTATGAAGGACGTCCCCACCGACATCCCGGCAGGGCTGGCGTTTCCTGCGGTCACGAAGAGGGAAGACGTCCGCGACGCGTTGCTCTCGCGATCGGGAGCTAAGCTGTTGGGGCTGCCGCGCGGGGCGCGCATGGGCACCAGTAGCCTGCGACGCCGCGCGCAACTTCTTCGCGCACGCCCGGATTTAGCGGTTCTCGATGTGCGCGGCAACGTGGATACGCGGATTCGCAAGATGGAGCAGGGCGACTTTGATGCGCTTGTCCTGGCCAAGGCGGGCTTGGATCGCTTGGGTCTTTCGGCCAAAATCACAGAGATCCTTTCCTGCGAGGTGAGTCTCCCTGCGGTAGGGCAGGGCGCGTTGGGGATTGAGTCGCGTGCCGACGACGCCGAGGTGGTCAACCTGCTGGCTGGGTTGAATCACAGCGAAACGCGTGTGGGCGTGACGGCGGAGAGGGCATTGCTTGCGGAGTTGGAGGGTGGTTGCCAGCTGCCCTTGGGGGCGTGGGGGCGAATGGAAAAGAATGAGCTGGTTCTTGACGCGCGCGTGCTCAGTGGCGACGGGCAGGAATCCATTAGCGATCGCGCGGCCGGCCGGCCGGAAGATGCCGAGAAACTGGGGCGGGAACTGGGGCGCAAAATGCTGGCCGCGGGCGCGGATCGGCTTTTGAAGCTGGCAGGACGAAACATTGAGACCAAATAGCAAGTTGCCGCTGAAGGGCAAACGGATTGTTATTACGCGTGCGCGCGAGCAGGCAAGCACGCTCGCTGAGTCCCTCGAGCGCCTGGGTGCAGAGATTCTCTACTTTCCATCGGTGGCCTTTAGCGCTCCGCACGATACATCTGCGTTGGACGCGGCGATCGCCGGGCTGGATCGGTTTGATTGGCTCCTCCTCACAAGCCAGAATGCCGTGCGCTATTTCTGCCAGCGTTGCCGCGATCTCGGAACAGATGCGGCACGCGAAAACTTACAGATTGCCGCCGTGGGACCCGCCACAGCCGAAGCCGCTCAAAGGGAAGGCCTTCGGGTGACTTATGTGGCTCGCCAGCACAGCGGTGCTGCTCTTGCCGACGAATTGGGGGCGGTTGTTCGCGGCAAAAAGTTGCTTTTGCCTCGCAGTGATCGCGCGGGCGAGGGACTGCCCGCGAAGTTGCGCGCAGCTGGGGCGGAGGTCACAGACGTCGTCGCGTATTGCACCGTCGCTCCGGAGCCGGCAGATGCGAAGATCAGTGAGGCCATTCTCGCGGGCCGTGCCGACGCAATTGTCTTCGCCAGCCCGTCGGCAGTGCACCACTTTGTCGAGCAGTTGGGCTGGCCGGCGATGGCTACGCTTGAGAAGGGAACGATGCTCGCGGCCATTGGCCCCACTACGGCGAAGGCGATCCGCGAGGCCGGCCTGCGAGTCGGGATCGAAGCCGCCGAATCCACGGCGCAGGGTTTAGTCATCGCGATTGAAGAGTTTTTTCGAAAAGAGTTTTCCTCGGAGGTTCAAGGCCAATGAGTTTTCCTACCCATCGTCCGCGGCGTTTGCGCCGTTCGGATCTGATCCGCAGTTTTGTTCGCGAAACACGCCTGACCGCCGACAGTTTCATCTACCCGATGTTCGTGTGCCCGGGTACGCGGGCAAAGACAGAAATCAGCTCGATGCCGGGCTGCTACCAGCAGTCGGTGGATAAGCTGCTGGAGGATTGTCGCGAGGTGGAAGGTCTGGGCATCCCCGCGGTTATTCTGTTCGGCCTTCCGGAGCACAAGGACGAAGTCGGCTCGGAGGCGTCCATCCCGACCGGAGTTGTACAACGGGCGGTGGAGGCAATTCGCAAAGCGAATCTGAAGCTTCTGGTCATCACCGACGTTTGCCTGTGCGAATACACCAGCCACGGTCACTGCGGAGTCGTGAAGGACGGCGTTATTCTGAATGATCCGACCGTCGAACTGCTCGCCGCGGAAGCGCTGTCGCATGCGCGTGCCGGCGCCGATATCGTTGCCCCCTCGGACATGATGGATGGCCGCGTCGGCGCCATCCGCCGGACGCTGGATGAGCATGGCTTTGCCGACATCGCCATTCTGTCCTACGCGGCCAAGTATTGTTCGGGGTTTTACGGCCCGTTCCGCGAAGCGGCGGAATCGGCGCCGAAATTCGGCGACCGCCGCAGCTACCAGATGGATCCGGCCAATGCGCGCGAGGCGCTGCGCGAAGTGGCCCTGGATTTGGACGAAGGTGCGGATATGGTGATGGTGAAACCGGCGCTGCCGTATCTGGACATCGTGCGGATGGTTCGCGACCATTTCCAGGTGCCGCTGGCCGCCTACAACGTGAGCGGTGAATACTCCATGGTGAAGGCGGCGGTACGCAACGGCTGGCTGGACGAGCAGCGGGTCGTGCTGGAACTGCTGACGGGCATCAAGCGGGCCGGCGCCGACATGATTTTGACCTACCATGCCAAAGACGCCGCGCGCTGGTTGAAAGCCTGCTAGTTTTCTATGGGGGAATCCGTTGAGCCGACCGAGGTCGCGTTCCAAATTCATTTTTGCCGAGGCCAGCAAGCTTCTGGTGGGCGGCGTCAATAGCCCCGTGCGGGCATTCAAAGCCGTCGGAGGAGATCCGATTGTTGTGCAGCGCGCCGAAGGCGCGCGGCTGTACGACGCGGACGGCAACGAATTCCTCGACTACGTCTGTTCCTGGGGCGCAATGATTCTGGGCCACGCTCATCCGGAAGTTACTCGGGCGGTTCAGGAGCAGGCCGCCCGCGGCACCAGCTACGGGATGACTTGCGAGTTGGAGTTGGAACTTGCCCGCGTGATCACTCGCGCGCTTCCCTCCATCGAGAAGATTCGTTTCGTCAGCTCCGGCACCGAAGCGACCATGAGCGCGATACGCCTCGCGCGCGGATTCACCAAGCGCGATCTGATCCTGAAATTCGAGGGTTGTTATCACGGCCACGGCGACAGTTTTCTGTCGCAGGCAGGCTCTGGGCTGGCCACACTGGGGATCGCCGCGAGTCCGGGTGTGCCCGAATCGCTCGCGGCCCTCACCCTGGACGCGCCTTACAACGATTTGGCCGCCGTTGGAAAAACCTTTGCCGCGCACAAGGGCCGGATTGCCGCTGTGATCGTCGAGCCCGTGGCAGCCAACATGGGCGTGGTTCAGCCTGCCCCGGGATTTCTGGCGGGGCTGCGTGACGTCACCGCGCGCGAGGGAGCACTTCTCATCTTCGATGAAGTGATTACGGGTTTCCGTTTGGCCTGGGGCGGGGCGCAAACGGTGTTCGGTGTTCGCCCAGATTTGACGATTCTTGGAAAGATCATCGGTGGGGGATTGCCGGTGGGAGCGTACGGCGGCCGCGCCGAAATCATGGACAGGGTAGCGCCGCTAGGGCCGGTCTATCAGGCAGGGACGCTTTCAGGCAATCCGCTGGCGATGCGCGCAGGATTGGAAACGCTGCGCCAATTGGAAAAACCGAGCACCTACGAACAACTGAATGGCAAGGCTGAGAAATTCGCGGCCCAACTCCGTGCGCTGATGGGGAGGTCTGGGGTGCCCTATCAGCTTAACGCCGCAGGGTCGTTGGCGACGCTCTTCTTCTGTTCGGAGCCAGTCACCGATTACGCGAGCGCCAAGAAATCCGATGTTTCGCGTTTCGGACGATTCTTTCGCGAAATGCTGGAGCGGGGCATTTTCTTGGCGCCTTCGCAGTACGAGGCTCTGTTCGTCTCCACCGCTCACACCGACGCCGACCTCGCGCGCACCGTGGAGGCCTGCGAAGCGAGCTTGCGGGTCATTCAGCACAACGACTAGTGCCGTTCCAACTTAGTTGGACGAGGCGCTTTGCCTTGCGCGCGGACAATTCATGTGTTGCCTTGACCCATTTTTAGGGCAATCAAGTTGGAACGGCTCTAGGCAACTCTTTGGCAGCACCCAGCGTCTACACTGGTCAGAGACCACTCGCGGGGCAGGGAGCTACCACCATTGGGCAACCGACCGTATGCTTCCTGCCCCTTCTTTAATTCTGCAAGAAATCCCCGTGCGGCGTTTACGCGGCAGAAATCGAAGGACGACAGCTATCAGGAGTTTGCCGCGCATTGGGGCGGAAACCGCCTCATTTCCGAAGAAAAAGGGCCTGGCGGAGCAAAAATCACTCGTTCTTTCGAGCTTTCCAACAGCGGCGAACAGCTCTACCAAACGGTGCGATTGAACGGCGGGCAATCCAATTCAACCATCGTCATTCGCTACGTCTACGACATTTCTGGTGGAAACGCGCAGTGAGGAGCAAGAGCTACTGAGCCATTCTTAACCAGTCCTTAAGAATCGCAGATTGTAGAGGGTCCGGATTCGGCATCGGCTTGATGTCAAAGCTGCTTTTTGTATTCTTCCCAAGCACAATCTCCGCGTCCTGTGTCGCATTGCTTCGCGAATAACGCACCTTCAGGGTGTCGCCCGGTTTCTTCGCGGCCAGCAGGTCGCTGAGGACCTTCGTCGTTGCGCGAGTGCCATCCAGGTCCAGGATCTGGTCCAGCGCGACGAGCCCCGCATTTTGAGCTGGCGACCCCGTGGTGACGCTGGAGATGACCAGCTTCCCGTCGAACGTTTGCGTGTTGACGCCCAGATAGGCGCCCGGCGCTTCCTTCGAAGTGGCTGTGAGTTCAAGTCCGGCGTAGGTGAAATACTTCGCGTAATCGACATCCTTTGTTGTGGAGGCGTACTCGAAGACTTCGGTCACGGGACCTCCCGCCGCTCGCTCGCACTCCTCTCGAAATTCCGCGTCGGTGAAGCCGCGCTTTTTCTCTTGGTAGTATTTCCGGTAGAGCGCGCGCATGACATCGTCCAACGACCTTTGGTTCTTGCTCTCTTGCCGGATCTTTAAATCCAGCATCGCTCCGAGCATCGCGCCGTTG
>Ga0315268_10004662_pt1 | contig 14860 bp, 12 predicted proteins | sample C1_top_MG_FD_204535 | JGI IMG/M metagenome (GOLD analysis project Ga0315268, IMG submission 204535) | Sediment microbial communities from Yellowstone Lake, YNP, Wyoming, USA - C1_top | ecosystem: Environmental > Aquatic > Freshwater > Lake > Sediment | place: USA: Wyoming | collected 2017-08-01
GGTGAGCTCGCCGCCACCGCGCCAGACATTGCCGGCGTTTTCGGGCCGCACCTCGTAGGCATTGCGATTGAGATAGAGAATCGTGTGCGAGAGACGCGCACCAAACAGCGCAAGCTCGGTCGAACAGCCGGCCGCGGTCCAGCGCAGCAGCGCCCCGGCTTCGATGCCGTCCTCGGGCAGCAGGTCCGGGTTCGAGCGGACGTAGCCCGCTGGTGGACCAAATTTCTCGTCAAAGGTCGGGGCGCGAAAGGCGCGACCCAGGTAGCCCTCGGCCACCAGCGAGCGTGTCAGCGCGCCAGAGAGACGACCGGTCAATGACGGCTCGACGCCCACGTCCGAGATGGCGTCGAGCCGCGCGCCCACGTCTGCGGCCAACCGTTTCGCGAAGAAACTGGCGCGGCCGCTGGTCACGATGGCCGCGGCCTGGCGCTGGTTGAGCTTGGTCGGCGCCGCCGCGATGCCCGACTCTCGCTCGGCCAGCCGCTGCTGCGCCAAGGCTTGAGTGGCCTCGATCGCCAGGTGCGCCTCGAGTTCGCGCGTCAGCTGCGGCAGGTCGGCGGTCAAGGCGCCGCGCAGTGCCCACACCGCGGCGCTGGTCGCGATCGGCGACAACGCCTCGGGCATGACAAAGCGTTCGGCGCGTTGCCGCGCCGACAACTCGAAACCCAACACACTCCAGGGCAGGAACAGGCTCGTTCGATTTCCGAACAGCATCGCGTTGGACAGATAGCGCGTCTGCGGCGTCGGGTGGCCGGACAGGCCGGCGATGCCGCCGCTGTGCTCGGTCAGGTGCAGCAGCAGTTGCGATTGAATCTGCTCGCCCACGGCGTCGACCAGGCCGGTCACGGCCAGCCGCGTCTGGTCGTTGTTGGCGCGCAAACGCAGGTTACCGACCAGCGCCTGGTCGCCGCTGAAACTGACTGGCCGATAGCCAAAGTTGCCGGCCGTGCTGCCGAGGGCAACTGCCAGAGCGCCATTGAGAGGACCGCTGCCGTAGCTACCGCGGCCATGCACCGAAGCTGTCTGATCGCTGCCGAACGCAGTGCGCAGGCGAGCACTCGGGCCAAGCGGGACCGGCGCGGTGCGCAGCGCCAGCGCTCCAGCCAGCGCCTGCGCTGCCATGGCGCCGGTCTCGGGCCCGCGCAGCAGCGTCGCGCTCGCGATCAGGTCGCTATCGAAATCGGTCAGATCGATCTGGCCGCCCGCCGGGTCGTCGAGCGGGATGCCATTGAGCGAGATGGCCAGCCGCGGCCCGCCCATGCCACGCACGCGCAACTCGGCGCGCGACAGCGGACCGCCGCTGCGCACGGCGCGCGCGCCAGGAGCCGCGGCCACGCTGGACGCCAGGTCGCCGGCAAATGCATCGGGCGCCACGTCGACCGCGACGCCCGGCGGCGCCAGCTCGGGTGCCTTGGCCTCGACCAAGTAGGGCTTGGCCGCCTCGACCAGCGCCCACTCCTCGGGCGTCAGCTCGTCGTCAGCAGGCGTAGATTCGTCGGCGAACGCCGCTGGGGCGCCAACTGAAGCGGCGGCAGCAAGGAGAACCTGCGCTGCCGCGAAGATTGTAGTGCGGCGGCGCAACACGCCACCCCCCTCCTCTCTCGCGCGGAGATTCGGGTAGTCAAGTGTCGCGTGTTCCCTGTTTACGCGGCAACCCTCTCGCGGGCAGGTCTTCTGGCTCGTGGAGCGCGCGCCTTTCGGCAACGCCGCCCGGGCCGCCTTCCCCGCATCACGCGAGTGGCTACTGGCCCAGGCACTCCACTTACAGCGGCGGGACCGCGCCGGCCTTCAACCGGCTTCCCTTTTCACCGAGAGGTCGCTACCTCCCGGCACCCACGAGCTATGTCCAGTCACGATACCAGAGCCGATGGCGACGTGCAATATCGCCGTGCAAGAGTATCGACCGCGATCGCCGGCTGGTTGCGTCAGAGATCACAATTGTCGTCGAGAACTCGCCGGCGTCACCGCCAGGATCACTGGCGGCCACAATCGGCTTGAAAAAAATGGCTCGCCCGCGTACCAAGGAACGCGTTGCCGTTGCCAGATGCGGCGCACAGGAGACACCCGTGCGGGTAGTCGTTCAGCGCGTGAACAGAGCGCAAGTGTCGGTCAAGGGCGAGGTCGTGGGCGCGATCGACCGTGGACTGCTGGTGCTGCTCGGTATCGGCACCACGGACACGAACACGGACCTCGAGTGGATGGCAGAGAAGGTGACTGGCCTGCGCATCTTCGAAGACGAGCAGGGCAAGATGAACCGTTCCGTGGTCGACGTGGATGGCGAGTTACTGGTGGTCAGCCAGTTCACGCTGTTTGGCGACTGTCGCAAAGGAAAGCGGCCGTCGTTCACCGACGCCATGGAACCGGTGTTGGCGAGTCAGATGGTCGACGAGTTCGTGCGCCTGTCAAAGAATGCGGTCAAGAAAGTAGCGACAGGTGTTTTTGGGGCAATGATGGAAGTCGAGTTGGTCAACAACGGACCGGTCACCATATTGCTCGATAGTATCCGGAGGTTTTAGAAAAGTTATTATATATCATATTGTTATGCGCAACAAGGGCACTCAAATGCAACATGTTCCACGTGAAACATCTCAAACAGACCGGCTCGATGCGGCGCTCCGACGGCTGCTGCCGCAAATCGATTCTACGGTCTGCGCGGTCTTCAAGAAACACTACGAGATTTTATGCCTCTGGAATTCCACCCACAACCTTACCCGTATCACCGTACCGGAGGACGCTGCACTACTACATTATGTGGACTCGTTGTTGCCTCTGCGCTCACTGCCGCCCCCAACCTCTGTCGTCGACATCGGCAGCGGCACCGGTTTGCCAGGAATTGCCGCAGCCGCACTTTGGCCTTCTGTGCCGGTTACTCTCGTCGATAGTTCTGCCAAAAAGAGCTCATTCCTGCGGGCTGTCCGTGCGCAAATCCAGAACATCCGGGTCGAGGTGGTCCAGGGTCGCTGCGAGTCCATCCCCGCACAGCAGGTCGACCTGGCGCTGATTCGCGCCACTTTCAATTGGCCAGAGATTCCAGGCCAGGTCGCCCGCCACCTGGCTACAAATGGGAGACTTCTGGCCTATCTTGGGCAAGAGGCTCCGTCCAATCAGCAGTGGGCTGCGGTGGTCGAAAAGGCAAATCTTGGCCAGCCAGACCTCTGTAAATACCTCTTGCCGGACCACTCGCATATCCGACATGCGGCATTTGCGACCAAAGAATAGAATCTGACCGGTAAACTGTTCTCTGTTGTGTGGCCTGGCACAAATCCGCTTTACATTCCTTTTTCCAAACTGTAGGATTCTGCGCCAAGCAGTCGCAGATTTACTAAATCTCGCTGCCTCAAGGCTCAGACCGCAAGGGGATACGATGCACAATCAACCAAAAATCATCAGTATTTCCAATCAAAAAGGCGGCGTTGGCAAGACCACCACCGCGGTCAACCTTGGCGCTTCGCTGGCTTCCAAAGGGAAGCACGTCCTGGTCGTCGACTTGGACCCACAAGCTAACGCATCAAGTGGATTTGGCGTTTACAAGGACGATGTCAGCGAAGGTATTTACCAGGTCATCATTGGCCAGACGCCAATTCAGCAAGTGATTCGACCAACGGGAATTCCGGGCCTTTCGCTCGCGCCTGCCACCAATGACCTCACCGGAGCCGAGATCGAACTCGTCAACACGCTCGCCCGTGAAACACGCCTGAAAACCGCGCTCGAGCCGATTCGCGATCAATTTGACTTCATCTTCATCGACTGTCCGCCGTCGCTCGGCCTGCTCACAGTCAACAGCTTGACCGCAGCCGATGCGGTGCTGATTCCGTTGCAGTGCGAATACTACGCGCTCGAGGGGCTGGGCCAGCTGATGCACACCATCGAGTTGGTCAAGTCTTCTCTCAATCCACGCCTCGAAGTCATGGGAATCGTGCTGACCATGTTCGACGGCCGCAACAGCCTGGCCCACCAAGTTGAGGATGAGGTGCGCGAGCACTTCTGCGACAAGGTCTTCAAGACTGTCATCCCGCGCAACGTGCGCTTGTCCGAGGCGCCGAGCCACGGTCTGCCTGTGCTGCTCTATGACGTGGCCTCTCGGGGCTGCCAGGGTTACCTCGCCATGGCCGAGGAGTTGCTGCGCGAGCCGACCACTCCCGTGGCCAGTGCAGCGTGATTTATCTTGTAATTACGGAGTGTTAAAATGTCTGAAAGCCCTATTCGCATTCGTCGACCGGCGCTTGGTCGAGGTCTGAGCGCACTGATTCCGACCAAGCCAGTGGTGTCGACCACGACCACCACGACCGAGAACGTTGGCTCACTCAGGTTGGCGATCGACAAAATACATCCCAACCCCGACCAACCGCGTCAGGTGTTCGACGATGCGGCTCTGGCCGAGCTGACCGGTTCGATCAAGACATATGGCTTGCTGCAGCCGATCGTGGTGCGCCGCGACGGGGCCAACGAGTTTGCGATCGTGGCTGGCGAGCGGCGCTGGCGTGCCGCTCAACGCGCCGGCATGCACGAGATTGCGGCGGTCATCTCGGACCGGCCCGCCGACGACTCCTTGCTGCTGGCGCTGATCGAGAACCTGCACCGCGACGATCTCAATCCCCTGGACGAGGCCGATGCCTACCACCGCCTGCACGAGGAGTGGGGGCTGACCCAGGAGGAGATCGCGGTACGGTTGTCCAAGGACCGCGCCACCATCGCCAACGTGATGCGCCTGCTCAAGCTGCCGCAGCCCGTGCGCGACCTTTTGCGATCGAACCAGATCTCGATGGGCCACGCCCGAGCGCTGCTCGGGCTGGACGACAGCGCTGCGATCGAGCGCTTGGCCCGCGAGATCGTGCGCAAGCAGCTTTCGGTGCGTGACGTCGAGCGCCGGGTCAAGCTACAGCGCGCCGGCTCCAGCGCGCCGACGGCGCCGGTCCAGCGCGCGATGTCGCCAGCTTTGCGCGACGTGACTGACCGCCTGAAGACGGCGCTGACTACGCGCGTGCTGGTCAAGGACAGCGGCAAGGGCAAGGGCAGTATCGAGATCGCGTTCTCGTCTTATGCCGAACTCGATCGCATCCTCGGCATCATCTGCCACTGACGGTTGCCTGGTTCAGCGCACCGTGCGGCGACGGATACCGTAGCCATACAGCTTTTCGTACATGGTCGACTTGGCAATGCCGAGCGAACGGGCGCAGTCGCCGACGTTGCCCTCGAACCGATCGAGCGCTTCGCGGATGATGTTCTTCTCGTGGTCGACCAGCGGCATCAGGTCGTACTTGTAAGAGGCGGTCTTTCGAATACGCGAGCGTTTCAGCGTCGTCATGGTGGCTCCTTGATCTTCTGTCCGCGGCTCCGCGGCCCCTTGCTATTCGTCTTTATTTCGTTGCCGCCCAGTTTGTCGAGCGATAATTCGATTATCGAACTTGCAGCGGCCGACGCTTGGCGCTTGACAAGCAACGCCCCCTCGCTTTAGGGAACTCTGTTTCACCGTGCGCGAAAAAAAGGAGCCCAGCCATGGCCATCATGCGCAAAGACGATCCCGCCGAAGGTACCCCGCTGCCCCCAGGCCAGACCCACACCGTGCTCGGGCCCGAGGCTTCTTTCGACGGCAAGCTGACCTTTCAGGGGACCGTACGCATCGACGGAGCGTTCTCCGGCGAGATCATCACCGACGACGTGCTGGTCGTTGGCAAGGGCGCCAAGATCAAGGCCGAGGTCCACGTCGGCTCGCTCTACCTCGACGGCGAGATCAGCGGCAACGTCGTCTCGAAGAACTCGGTCGAGATCCACGCCCCGGGCGTGCTGCGCGGCAACATCCACACGCCGTCGATCACGATCGAGCGCGGTGCTATCTTCGAGGGTTCTTGCCACATGACGAACCTCGGCTCAGCGCCAAAGCCAACCACCAAGCCCGAGGGAGAAAAAGCGGGCCCACCGCCACTCGACCTCGACAAGACCAAAAAGTAGTACGTCCTCCGACTACCACCTCACTAAATTACCCGTTGTCACCGAGCACCTTTCAAAGGCACACCTTTGCCTTTGACGTCGTCGAACGACGCAGCAACGCCGCAAACGACCCTTGGAAGTCCCTGCCGAGGGATGGCCGTCTACCGTCGGCCGTTAGATGCGCATGGGCATGACGACGCAGATGTACCCATCGTCGTTATCGCCACGCAACACGCCCGGACTCAGATCGTCGTTGAGTTCGAGCACGACCATTTCGGTACCAAACGCGTTGAGCGCGTCGATCAGGTAGCGTGCGTTGAAGCCGATGTTGACGTCAGTGCCTTTGTAGTCGACCGGCAACTCCTCGTTGCCTTCGCCCAGGTCCGGGTTTTGGCTCGAGATGCGCAGCAGTCCCGACCGCAGTTCGAGCTTGACGCTATGCGATTTGTCGCTGGACACCAGCGAGATGCGGCGCAGCGATTCGGTCAACTCTTCGCGCTTGACCTTGATCTTGCGCTCGGTCTCTTTCGGGATGACCTGCTCGTAGTCCGGAAACGTGCCGTCGATCAGCCGCATGACGATGGTGATGCCCTCGTGCTTGGCCACTGCATGGCTGCCCTTGATACCCAGCTCGATGACGCCGGTCCCCTCGAACAACCGTCGCAACTCGCCCAGACCTTTGCGCGGCAGGATGACGCCTTCTTCGAGCCCGGTCTCGACATCGAAAGTGCGTACGATGCGACTGAGGCGGTGGCCATCGGTCGAGACCATGACCAGCGCACCGTCTTTCTTCTGCTCGAAGTAGACGCCATTGAGGTTGTAACGCGTCTCGTCGGTCGACACCGAGTAGAAGGTCTTTTCGACCATTTCGCGTAGCGCGGCCTTTTCAAACTTGATGTATTTGACTCCGTCCAATGCTGGTAGTTTTGGAAATTCCTCGGCCGCCGTGCCGACAATCTTGTACTGGACACGTCCTGCTCGCACCTCTACGTAGTTGTTCTCAAGGCTCTTGAGCGTCGCTTCTTTGGCCGGTAGCGCGCGAACGATGTCATAGATGGCTCTCGCATTGACCGTGATCGAGCCAGGTTCGACCACCTCGGCTCTTCCTCTGCAGCGCATGCCTATATCGAGATCGGTGGCGACCAGGTCGATCTGCCCGGCTTCGTCCGCCTCTATCAAAACATTGGCCAGGATAGGCATCGTGTTACGCTTCTGAACGATGCCTTGAATGTTTGCGAGAGCGCGCGAGAACTCAGCAACGTCGATTTTCAGTTCCATGTCTTTGCTCCGACACTTGCAGTCGCCGACTCAATAGTCCGATACCAATTCTTTTGCAATTGTGAACATAGTGTATTGCCATTTAGTGCACTTTTTTACGAACCTGTCATTTTGCCGCATCGCTGTGTTTCTACTGCTCTGATAGTAATTAATAAAAATAGTAGTAGTCGTAGTATGTGTGGAAAGGTGGGTAATTGTCCTACTGTCTAGTTTCGATTGCCTTTATTGTCGGTGAAAAGCTCTGGTAAAAATCGTGCTGACAGGGCTGCGACTGTGGAGCGTTTGCTTTGTGGCCTTATTCGCAGCTTTACCACAACCTCTTATCCACAAAACCACCTGTCCTGTGAAAAACTAGCAGACGCCCGTGTTACGGGCTCCTGGATCATTCAACAGGTTTTTCTACACAGATTTCCCACAGGGCTGTTGTCAACCTCTTGGATCTTTCAATCAACCAGAGAATTTTCGAGGGCTTCGACCGCTTTTTTGATCTCGCCATCGCTGTTGATATTGGACTCGATCTTGCGCACGGCCGAGATGACCGTCGAGTGATCCTTGCCGCCAAAGCGCTCTCCGATCTCGGGAAAGCTCAGGTGGCAGTGCTTGCGGCAGAGGAACATGGCGATCTGCCGAGGCAACGATACGGCGCGGTGGCGGCGCTGGCTGCGCAGGTCGGAGACCTTGATGCTGAAGTAGTTGGCCACCAGCTTCTGGATGTGGTCCGGGCTGAGCGCGCGGTCCGGCGTCGAGACCAAGCTCTTGAGCTGCTCGCGCGCCAGCTCGAGCGTGATCGGCGTGTGGTACATCGAGGCAAAGGCTTGCAAACGGATGAGCGAGCCCTCGAGCTCGCGCACGTTGTTGGTGATGTTGGTGGCGAGGAACAGCGCCACGTCGTCGGGCAGCGTGATCTTTTCGGTCTCGGCCTTGTTGCGCAGGATGGCAACCCGCGTCTCCATCTCGGGGGCCTTGATGTCGACGAGCAGGCCGCACTGGAAGCGGGTGCGCAGCCGCTCCTCGATGCCCGGGATTTCGCTCGGCAGCTTGTCGCAGGTGATGACGATCTGCCGCTCGGACTCGTAGAGGTGATTGAAGGTGTGGAAGAACTCCTCCTGGGTGCGATCCTTGCCGCCCAGAAACTGGATGTCGTCGACCAGCAGCACGTCGCACTGTGAACGATAGCGGGCGCGAAACGCCTCCATCTTTTCGTGCCGAACCGAGTCGATCATGTCGTTCATGAAAGACTCGGTCGAGACGTAGATGATGCGGGTCGAGCGATCGCGCTCGAGCATCTGCAGGCCGATGGCGTGCAGCAGATGGGTCTTGCCGAGTCCCGTGCCGCCGTAGATGAAGAGCGGGTTGTACGTGCGCGCCGGCTGGTCGGCCACCGCCTGGCAGGCCGCGTGCGCGAACTGATTGCTGGGACCAGAGACAAAGGTCTCAAAGGTGTAGCGATCGTTGAGCCGGCAGATCGGTGCGTTCTTGCTGTCTCCCGTCGTCACTGTCGGGCTGGTGGCCACCGGCGGCGCGGCTGGCTCCTCGACCACCGGCGCCAGGTCGGGGGCCACCTCGAGCATCACCTCGACGTCGCGGCCGCAGATGTCGGTCAGCTGCTCGGTGATGAAGCCCAGGTAGTTGTCCGAGATCCAGTCGTGATGAAACTTGCTGGGCACGGCCAGGTGGACCGTGCCGTCGCCGTTGCCGGTGCAGCGCAGCGGTCGAAACCAGGTGTCATAGGTCTGCCGGTGGATGCGTCCTCGAATGCGATCGAGTGCCACGCCCCAGGCCGTCACCGCGTCGACTTTTTCAACAGCTGTTGAAAGACTCATTCTGCCAACGTCCTCGACTGGCTAGCGCTGTTTCCCACAGCAACGATCCACAACCCACGGCGCGCGAGACCGAGATCCAGACCAGACGGGACCACAGCCACCGCGTTGACAACGGGTCGCCAGAGAACTTTTCAAGCGCATCAGGCCCGCTTCCGGTTGTGTAATATTTACAATAAATACAAACGGTTACATGGACGTGCCGAGATCTGCGGATCTCCCCTCCGTCTGCGATCACGCTAGCAAAGCGTCTTCGAAGATCAAGATCAAACGCGATCAAAATGATAACCGCGCGTCATCGCGTCAGATCGTGCAGCGCGCCAGAGGCCGACTTCATGCGGCCGCGATCGAGATCGCGAGATCGAGTTTGATCTTCGAACTCCTGATACACGAGCCTGCTGCTTGGGTGAATGCCATCGAGGTCTCCTCGATGGCAGAGGGTCTGGCCGACAGACCCTTCGAGAAAAGCCGTTGCCGCACGACTTGACAAGGGCTGCTCGAGATCGCATTGTGCGCCGCCTTGACAGTGCGGTGCCGCGTACTCCGCGGCCGGTGAGCGAGGGATCGATCATGAAGCGGACATTCCAGCCGTCGCGCATCAAGCGCAAGCGCACGCACGGCTTCAGGCAGCGCATGGCCACTCCGGCGGGTCGGCAGGTGATCAAGGCGCGTCGTGCCAAGGGCCGCAAGCGGCTGGCTCCGACGGCGTACAAGAAGTAGTTCGCCCGCCAGGCCGCACGTGGGTACCCCCGAAATCGAAGCGCAGCCCAGGCTGCTGTTTCCACGCAGCGCGCGTTTGCACGCGCGCCGCCAGTTTCTCGCCGTGCAAGGGCGCGGCGTGCGTGCCCACGGCCGCATGCTGGTCGCCATCGCAGCCGCCGGCGCGCCGGGCGGACCGCGGCTCGGCGTCACTGCCAGCAAAAAGGTCGGCAACGCGGTCGTGCGCAACCGCGCCAAGCGGCTCATCCGCGAGGCGTTTCGTCGATTGCGCCACGAGCTGCCACCGTGGCTCGACCTGGTGGTGGTGGCGCGCAGCAACATCGTCGACGCCAGCGCCGATACCGTCGCCAGCGATCTGACCACGGCCGCCCAGCGCGCGCTCTCCGACCTGCGGCGCCGCGTCGCACCCGCCACCGGGCCGCACACCAAGCCCAGCAACTGAGCGGCGTGGCCTTTACTTCGAGCGCGTCGCGTCTAGAATAGGGAACTCGCACCTGCGTGCGTGGCAGAGGACCATGGTCGATCCACGTCCAGCAGACGCCGCGGTTCCCGACGGCGACGAGTATCGCGCCGACGAGCGCGAACTGCAGCGCCGGCTCGAACCCGTGCGCTATTTTGCCATGGCCTTTGGCAAGGCGGTGCGCTCGTTCAACATGTACGCGCGCAACAACGCCGCGCTGCTCAAGTTCCTCGACGACGCCTTTCGCTTCTCGCAGCAGGCATTCGCGGCGCTGGGCGACCTCGAGTTCGACGTGCGCCGCGATCGTTTGACCGTGCAAGGCCAGGTCGTGCTCGAGGACGCCGATCGCGAGTACGGTATCCCTTTTCGAATGTTCCGCGAGGGGGTGCGCCGTTTTGCCATCGACGCCGGCGTCGAGCAGCACGAGCTGAATCGGCTGATCGAGCTGCTGGCCAAACCGCGCGCCAGCGGCGAGCTGGACGACGATCTGGTCAGCTTGCTCTGGCGCGAGGCGCTGCCCCACGTGCGCTACGTGACGCTCGACGTCTACTCGGTGACCTCGTCGGCCGAGGAGGAGCCCGAGGCGGAGCAGGCGCAGGAGGCGCTGCGCCAGGACCTCGACAAGTTGCTGGGCGCCATCTACCAGGGCGGCATGATCAGCGCTGACGGCGTCAAGGCGGTCAACATCAGCGCCGACGACCTGGTCGCCCTGGCCTCGCTCGGCGACGAGCGCGAGCGCGACACCGAACGCATCGGCCAGGCGACCCGGCGCGCCATCTTCAACCTCAATCCCGAGGCGGTCGAGGAACTGAGGCTGGAGGCGTCCGCCGACCAGGACGAGGTGCTGCTCGACACCACCTATGACGTGCTGCTCGGCGTGCTGTTCCGCGTGCGCAGCGCGCGCGACTCGCAACAGGTGATCCTGGAGATCGTCAACCTGTTTGACATGCTGATGCTCGAGCGCGACTTCAAGAGCGCGGCCGGCTTGGTGCGGCGGCTCGACGACTTCAAGCGCAGCACCGACCTGAAGAACCTGGCGCTGGTCAAGCAGCTGCTCAAGCTGTTCGCCTCCGAGCAGCGGCTGTCGCAGATCGCGGTCGCCATCAACGACGGCGTGGTCACCTCGGTGACCCAGCTGAGCGAACTGCTCGCCGCGATCGGCGCGGACGTGGTGCCGGCGCTGCTCAGCCTGCTGCCCGTGGTGCAGCAGCCGCAACATCGGCGGCTGCTGTGCGACATCATGATCGACGTCAAGTCACCGCCGGTCGACCTGCTACGCAAGATTTTTGGCATGGGCGAGTGGTTCGTCGATCGCGATCTGCTTTATCTGGCCAGCCGCAGCGCCGAACCCGCAGCGGCCGAGCTGATCCTGCTGGGCTGCCAGCACGCCCACGCCCGGGTGCGGCAGCAGGCGCTTGGCATGCTGCAGTCGCTGCCCGGCGATCGGGTCGACGACGTGTTGCTGCAGGCATTGGCCGATGCCGAGTCGGCGGTGCGGGTGACCGCGGTGCGCACGCTGGCCGCGCGGCGGACGCCGGCTGCGGCCAAGCGGATGAGCGCGCTGGTGCAGGACCCGGGGTTCGAGGCGCGCGACCCGGCCGAGCAGCGGACCTTCATGCTGGCCTATGCCACTCTGGCCGGGTCCGAGGCGGTCGGTGTGCTCGATACCATCCTCAACGGCGGCCTCGACCAGGGTGGTCTGCTCGACCGGCTGCGCGGCGCGCTCGAGGACGCGGTCGACGCCGTGCCCAAGCTCGAACTGCGGGTGGCCGCGGCCCTGGCGCTGGGTGCGATCGGCACGCCAGCGGCGCACGACTCCTTGCGCCGGGGCGAAAAGTCCAAGAGCAGGCATGTGCGCGAGACCTGCAGCCGCGTGCTGGAGCTGCCGCACGGTGGTATCGACAAGCTCGGTGGCCGTGGCGGGGAGGGCGCATGACGTCGCCACTCGACAAGCTGCAGCCGGGCGCGGCGCGCGACGCATCGAGCCGGGCCGAGGCACCGCAGCGGGCCCACGTGCAGACGCTGGGCAAGAACCTGGTGTCGCAATTGTTCATGGTGCTGCGCACGGTGCGGCTGCACGACAAGCACAACAAGAGCGTGCTGGTCGCCACCGAGCACCTCAAGGACACGCTCAACACGATCATCGGTGCGACTGGCGAGGTGCGGCTCGAGTTCGTCGAGGACCAGGCCTATCTGAGCGACCAGCGCGTCCGCGTCGACTACACCGGGCAGGAGAACGTCAAGGAGCTGGCGGCCGAGTTCAACAAGCGCGGCCTGGGCGGCTTCACCTTCAAGCGGTCGGTGACGACACCGTCGTTGACCGAGCTGCTGGTGGCTTTCAACGACGCTGCCGATCAGGCCGACTCGGCCAAGTTCATGCGCGACCGGTTGGCCGACCTGCACGACCTGGCGGTCGAGATGCTGGGCCGCCGCAAGTTTGCCGACGATAAGTCGACGGTCCCCGAGATCAAGGTCGATCCGCGGCTGCTGGCGCTGCAGACCTACGCCAAGGCCGTGATCGCGGTGAAGCGCTTTGTCGCCGAGCTGGTGACGCCCGAGCTGGGCAAGGGTGGCATGCGGCTCAAGCTGGTGCGCATCGTCCAGGACCTGGTCGATCTATCCGACGAGCGCGCCAACTTGCTGCTCAAGCTGGTCGCCATCAAGGACAGCAACGACTACCAGTTTAACCACGCGGTCAACGTCGGGGTGCTCGCGATCGCGGTCGGCCGCGCCATCGGTCTCAGCCGCGACGACCTGGTCGACCTGGGCATGGCCGGTCTGATGGCCGATCTTGGTTTTGCCGTGGTCGACACCGACCTGGCCGAGAAATCGGGCACTCTCGACGACGATGAACTGGAAAAGCTGCACGAGGCGACCATCGCCGCGGTGCGCGTGCTGCTGGGCAAGGGCGCGCTCACCCGCGGCGCCATGCGGCGCCTGATCGTCGCTTTTCAGCACCACATCCATTGCGACCTCAAGGGCGGCTATCCGCAGCTCGAGCGACCGCGACCGCTGCACCTGTTTTCGCGCATCGTCGCCATCTGCGACAACTATGACGCGTTGACCACCAACCGGCCGTGGCGCGAGGGGTTCAGTCCCGACGAGGCGCTCAAGATCCTGGCCCAGGGTGCCGGCGCCAAGTTCGACGCGCTGCTGGTGCGCATCTTCATCAACCTGCTCGGGCTGTACCCGATCGGCACCGTGGTCAAGCTGAGCAACGGCGAGGTCGGCGTGGTCTACCACACCACCGATGACCCGGCGCGTTTCGATCGGCCGTTCGTGCGGGTGCTGCGCAATGCCAACGGGCAGCCGGTCGAGCGCACCATGATCCGGGACCTGGCCGAGCAGAGCGGTGGCAGCTACAAGTACTCGATCGCCCAGACCCTCGACCAGGCCGCGGTCGACAACACCGCGCGCGCCTCGCTGTTCAACGGCTGATGACGACGGGCGAAGTCACCGTCTTTGGCAAGTACGAGCTGATCGAGCAGCTGGCCATCGGCGGCATGGCGGAGCTGTTCATCGCGCGCTCGGCCTCGCTTGGCGGCGTCACCCGCACCTGCGTCATCAAGCGCATCCTGCCGCAGCACTGCGCCAACCGGCAGTTCGTCTCGATGTTCATCGACGAGGCGCGCATCATGATCGGCCTCAACCACGAGAACATCGTCCGCCTGTTCGACTTTGGCCAGGTCGACGGCGTCTACTACATGGCGCTCGAGTTCATCGACGGCTTCGATCTGGTGTCGGTGATGACCGAGGTCGCGACGCGCGGCGAGGCGGTCGACCCCCTGGCCGCGGCGTACGCAGCGCAGGCGGTGGCGCGCGCGCTGCACCACGCCCACCACCTGTGCGACCACAAGGGGCGCAACCTCGGCATCGTGCACCGCGACATCTCGCCCCACAACGTGCTGATCTCGCACGCTGGCGACGTCAAGCTGTCGGATTTTGGCATCGCGCTGGCCAAGAACAAGCTGACCCACACCATGCCGGGCACGGTGATGGGCAAGTTCGCCTACATGGCGCCCGAGCAGGCGCTGGCCGATCCGGTCGATGCCCGTGCCGATCTGTTCTCGGTCGGTGTGGTGCTGCACGAGATGCTGACCGGCCGCCGGCTGTTTTCGGCCGAGACGCCGATGCTGACCATCACCAAGGTGCTCGAGGCCGATATCGAGCCGCCGTCGTGGCTGCGGCCGGGGGTGCCCGAAAAGCTCGACCAGATCACGCTCAAGGCGCTGCACCGCGATCCAGCGCGTCGGTTCCAGAGCGGCGACGAGATGGCGGCCGCGATCGAGCCGCTGCTGGCTGCGCCGGGCTATGGCCAGACCGAATTTGCGGCCTGGCTGCGGCCGTTCAATCTGGGGCGCGCCCCGGCGCTGTCGTTGCGGCGGCCGCTGACCGTGCGCCTGCCGGTGGAACCGCTGCCGCAGGTCGAGGACGCGCAGCTGATCGAGTTGAAGCAATTTTTGGCGCGCGACCCCAACATCTGGACCCTGGCCGCCATCGGCGAGCGCTTGCTGCAGCTGGGCGATCAGCAGCGCGGCGGCTCGACGCTGCGCACGGCGGCCGCGGTGTTCGCGCACCGCGGACTGGTGGTGCAGGCGGTGGTTGCGCTCGAGCCGCTGCGCCACCTGTGCGACGACGCCCAGCGCCGCGCCGA
>Ga0315268_10004664_pt1 | contig 14854 bp, 13 predicted proteins | sample C1_top_MG_FD_204535 | JGI IMG/M metagenome (GOLD analysis project Ga0315268, IMG submission 204535) | Sediment microbial communities from Yellowstone Lake, YNP, Wyoming, USA - C1_top | ecosystem: Environmental > Aquatic > Freshwater > Lake > Sediment | place: USA: Wyoming | collected 2017-08-01
CACACTGACAGTAAGTCTTCCTGCAAGCTGGGTTAAAAGATCCTCTATTGAATCAGGGGATGAAGTGAATGTGATTGAACAAGGTACAAGCCTGGTTGTAATGCTGGAAGATAAAATCAAGCCAACAAAAGCAGTACTAGATACCTCTAAATTTGGATTCTTTCATAAGAGCATGCTTTCAGACGTGTACCACCTAGGATATGATGAGGTAGAAGTGCATTTCAAGGATGAAAAGGAATTCAAGCAGATACAGGATAGGCTTCAGAGCTACATAGGATTCGAAGTAGTAGACCAAGGTGAGAAACACTGCCTCATAAAAGATGTGAGTAAATCCTCAGAGCTTGAATTTGACAGCGTGCTTCGCAGGATATTCCTCCTGCTTGTAGATATATCAGATAAATGTGTTGATGCCATCTCGAATAAGGAATTCGAAAGGCTAAAAGAAATAAGGCTGCTTGAGGCCCTTAACAACAGGTTCACGGATTATTGCCTAAGGGTCCTGAACAAGAGGGGGTACAAGGATGAAAAAAGGCGATGCATAATATACAGTCTAGTACATGACCTCGAACGGATAGGAGATGAGTACAAGCGCATCTGCGATTATTTCTATGAAGAGAAGAAGGCCATTAGCCCCGAGTTACTCAAGGCTTTCCAAAAGATTAGTAAATACCTCCGGGCGTACTATGAGCTATATTATAAATACGACCAAGATCGCTTCAGGTACGTGTTAGAGGAAGGGAAATCGATCGTGAATAATATGTACTCATATCTCGGATCGAAGAACAAGGCAGAGGCAAGACTCGCACACCACCTGATATACATCACCATAGCGATTTATGACCTTAGCTACACTTATGTCGAGATGAATGTCTGAAAAATAATTAGTATTACTTCCACCTATTATTTAATGCAATATCTATACTATCAATAACCCATCGTATCCATGTAGACTTTCAAGAAGAACATAAGGCGCAGGCCTCTTGGAGGGATCAGGTTCCAAGCATTTCTGGATAATGTCTGCCAATCTTGATTCCGGCAGTCTTCTCAACTCTGAAAACAACATTTCAGGATTGCTCCGATGCAATTCCAGCTTTCTTCTTATATCAGTTTCATATATTTCCTTATCCTGCAGGGAAAGGTCGTGCCATCTTGACTGTGCGTCAGGAGCTGTATGCTTGAAAGGGTAATATCCTGTCAGCAGCCTATAAAGAACTACACCGACCGACCACACATCAGATTTTCCGTCGGGAACACCCCCTTCGAATATCTCTGGAGCCCTTGCTAATCTATAACCGTAGAATGACCTTCCTTCAAGTTCGTCGGGATCCGATACGACAGTCGAGCACACTCCCCAGTCAAGGATCTTGGACATACCTCCAGATATGCCTATATTAGATAGGTTGATATCACCATGGCAGTATTTTATCCTCGACGCATCATCAAGTCCGGAAAAAATATGATTTGCCAATATCAATAATTCTTCTTCAACCCATCCTCTGTCAGCAATTTGAAATAGATTCGTCGGCACATACTCCTCAACCCAGTAATATATCCCTCTATCTTTATCCTCTGTCGGCTGGTGTACAATCCGCGGTAGATGGTTATTGTTAAGGAGCGTGAATTTCGCCAGCTTATTCGCCTCTCCTCTGCAATTCTCTAAAGGGGTCCTTCCTAATTCGCGAAGCGATTTCTCTGTGGATGCCACGATGTTCTTAAGATCAGTCACGACGAGAGCATAATACAGATTGTCTATCTCAGCATGTGTACAAAGATACACTTTTTTATGTGTCCCTACACCCTCTCTCTTGACGGCAAGAAATTTATCTACACAGACATTTGCGCATTCAATAATCTCATCTAGATTCTCCGCTTTGCTTTCTCTTAGTATCCTTCGCATGGTGCGATAATCTGTATCAGTTGACCCTGATTGCACCAGATTGATCAACCTGTCTTTCATTTCATCTTCAGACGGAAAGGTGTGTATGTATCTCGAGTTTAGAAAATCCTCCAAGAAATGATGCTCTTCATCCAATATCGGCATGATTTGCGTATCAGATGTGGTCTTTGCAAGGACTCCCAATGATCTACCGATAGCATGGCGTAAGCTCTTATCAGGATGGTTGATGCCTTTATTATATACCTCGATATATTCTGTAGGAGATGTTTGTGCCAATTCTGCAAAATTAAAGCATGAATCCAACCCAAGAACACCTTCAAACTGGTCGCCCCGGGTAAAGCGATTCATCAATGCAAGGTATATGTCAGTCAATTTGTGAGCGGGTATATTCTTCCGCTTCGCCATATCGCAGAATGTAGTTGTACATGCATCTATGTGTCCTGCTTTGATTGTCTCGTAGATGAGCTCAAGATATATATCCATTGAAACCTCTGCGACGGCAGGTAAAGTCCTTGATGTATAATTGCAGATCGCCAAGTCGCGAGCATTTATGGATTTTATGTAAAGTTCTTTGTATAGCTGAGGATTAACTTCAGCTAATCCCGTTAATGATTTGGCAGTCTCATCAACAACATCACTTGACGTACTCCTAAGGCCTTTTTCATAGAATCTTACGAATTCACCCATATTTATTCGTGCCAAAGATCCAAGCGTGCTATATGCAGCAGCACGGACCTGTAAATCACTACTGCGCATGCTTTGCTTGAGATGATGACGATAGATTTCAGGATAGAATGGTGCTATTGCTCCCAATGTCGAAACTGTTTTCCTTCTTACTTGCACATCATCATCCATAGCTAACTTGAACAACCTTATGTAATCCTTAGGACTGATTGGTGCGATAGCACCCAAGGATGCGCTAACACGTTTCCTGACTCCTTGTTTTTCATGCTCTAACCCCTTCTCAAATCTCGCAAGAGCCTGATCAGGCATAGAATATGCCAACTTTCCTAAAGTCTCTGCGACATACTCTTGGACCATCTCAGAATAATTTCCATCTAGAACCTTATCATAAATCCTCAAGCATTCGTGAGGCATCTGCTCGACAAAATTTTCAATGCAGCATGCGACACGTGCTTGTTCACCACCAGCAAGTCTTTCCAATGCATAATCTGCCAATCTTAGGAATTCAGCAGGCATAACCTTAGATAGAGTTTGCATAGGTCTGACAGCACACTCACGAATCTCATTATTTTCATCTTCAAGTAACCTTTCGATGAGGTTCACTGAATATGTTGTCCTAGTTCTGACAAGATTATGCAGATGTCTCATAGCTTCTATCTTGTTTGCTTGGCAATCATGCATGCATGATTCAAATAATTCACAGGCTTTATCAGGCAAAGTCTCCGCATAATATGACAGGACGTCCATTATTGCTTTCTTAGTGATGTCGTTGTCAGGTTGCCTGAATTCTGGCTCATATATTTCAAGTGATAATTGTGGTGCGTTCCTAGCAAGCATGACCATCTGTTCCAAGGGGATTGCTTTTCCATTGCCCTTCCGTTGTATCTCAGTTTTACATAATTCAATCGCTTTTTCAGGCATGATTTGGGCTAAAGATGCTAGTGCAGGAAATGTGCAGTATTTTGAAACAAAATCATTATTCCCAGCCCCATTCGTTCTATATAGCTCTAAGAATTCATCAGGTAGTGCTTCAGCCATAGGGATTAGAGACTTTGCAGTGTCATACCTGAACATTCGATCCTTATCGCCGAGACCATTACGTAAGAGCTTGAGGAACAGCAGCTTTCTTCTTTCTCTCTCCAATTCAGTAAGAATCTTGCCGGTATCCATCAGCAGAATTAGCCATCATAAATTTATAAACCTTTCTTTTGTTACTCCCTTTAAGTAGTTTAAATGGAACAGAAAAGCTTTATAGCCAATATGTAATAAGTTACAGTATGAAACCAATCCTAGCTTTCGACCTTGACGGCACAGTTATAAGCAGTGCTGCAGCTGACAAAGCGCATCAGGAATGGTTCAGTGTAATGGCGATTATTCTCGGCGATGATTCTATCAATGGCAAGTCAGGCAGCAAGGATTATGTCCCTGATGTGCTAGATGTGATGCAGAGGCTTACTGGCCTTGATAAGAAGGATAGCACAGACAGGAGCATGATGATAAAATATGCCCGGAATCTGTATCAGATGATATATCTTGCAGAATTGAAGAAGGAGGGCCCTGCTGCATTGGCTCCAGGCATGCTCGATCTTCTGATTGACTTAAAACAGAAATGCATGCTCGCGCTCATAACAACTGCGCCTGAGGACATGGTACTTCCTGCACTCAACATCCTAAAGATAAAGAACATTTTCGATTATGTCTATCGCAGCCCTCTTGACAAGGAGCCTTCAAAAACAGACCTGATGAGGAAGTTCATCAAGGAAGTGGGTAAGCCAGCGCTGTATATCGGCAACGAGAAGGCAGATGGCGAGGCATGCAGGGAGCTCGGTATCAAGTTTGCGCTTGCAAAGTGGGGCAAGCATGACGAGGATGCGAATGAGCTGGCCAAGTTCAACTTGAGTGAGCCTGCTCAATTGAAGGGAGTCATCAATCTTCTGTGAGGTGTTGAGATGGATTCGATTATTGGAATATTGCTAGCGGCATTGTCTCTTATCTGCGTCGGCACTTATAATATCTTCATTAAAAGAGTGGTGTCTAAGATTGGCGAGTATGCCTGCGCGTTCTACAGCACATTAATAGCTGCATTGGTTCTCGCAGTTCTTGCTGTCTTCACGACCCGCCTGGTCATGCCATCTGATATTGTTGTAGCTGCCATTGTCATCGGAGGATTGGTCGGCACTTTCGCGTTCTACCTTTTCTACAAGGCTCTTCATGGCGGCACTGTTTCAGTCGTCGTTCCTGTAGTTGCTATGTATGTTGTCTGGTCGTCGATAATTTCTTGCTTGATTTTCAAGACTGCGTTTGGTCTATATCAGATACTAGGCACCATTGTCTCTCTTGTTGCGCTTGTGATGATTGCAATGGATAAGCCTTCTTTTCCAAAGCAGTTTGATGAAGAGCACATCATCAGCTACTTGAAGAGTGATATGTGGTGCAAAGGTGCCGGTCTGGCTTTTGTGGTTTCATTCTGCTTCACCATAATGAAAGTTGCAGCAAGGTATGGAACTGACGAGATAGGGACACATCGGACATTGCTTTACATGGCTATGCTTGTTCTGTTCTTCCTTATGTTCGCATTCCTTGGCAGGTCTGCAAAAGAGCTTGTGAAGCTGCCTGCGAAAGGTGATAAGAAGAATCTCGGCATCGGTGTATTGTTGCTTGGACTAGGGATATCATTTTTCTATTTCGCGATAACATACCAGCCAATTCGTATTGTTGCGCCCATGCTGTATGCTTTCCCGATTGTTGCTGCGATAAGTTCAGCAAAATTGCTAAAGGAGAAGTTAAAGAGATACCAATATGTTGGGATAGTCCTTCTTACAATAGGTATTATCCTGATATCATTATAAGAGTGTGATGAATGATGGAGAATTGCATCTTCTGTAAGATTGTGAAAGGCGAGATACCCTGCGCAAAGGTTTTTGAGGATAAGGATTTCCTTGCGTTCCTTGACATAGGTCCTATTAACAAAGGCCATGTCCTGCTCATCCCAAAAAAACATTACCGTTGGGTCTGGGATTTGCCGCTCAGTGAATCAAAAGAGGCATTTCCTATATGTCAGAAGCTTTCTAAGGCCGTGCAGAAAAGCACAAACTGCGACCTTGTTGTGATGACTGTGGTCGGAGATGCTGTTCCCCATGCCCACATCCACTTGATACCTAAATTCCACGATGATGGCCTCAAATTCTGGCCTGCTGGGAAGTATGGAGAAGGTGAGATGGAGGCGTTTAGGGCCAAAATAGAGAAAGCCCTGAAATAGCCAAAATCTTTATAAACCGCCCACTTTTCTCTGATTAGGTCTATATAGACGCCGATGTAGCTCAGCCTGGTTAGAGCGCTAGACTCATATGATATGAGTGATGAGGCATCAAGCCAATGATTATTTGATGCTTTTACTGGGTCATCTAGAGGTCACGGGCTCGAATATCCCAGAGGGAAACCACAAACCCCTCAGGTTTGAGTGTCCCGTCATCGGCACTTTTTTATATTCTATCAACCTATGTATAGCTATGAGAATCGACGGATGTCCTAAAAATCTAAAAGACTGCCCTGGCAAGATGTGCCCATTATATCCCTGCTGGGCTGTTGAAGATTATCTGAATAAGCAGGATAGGAATAAAAGAAATAAAGATGAAGGTTGGGAATGATTATTTTTTCTCAAACTTTAGATTGATCGGGCAGCCCTCGAACCTGCAAGCACCATTCTGTTTCTTGCAGAAGAAATCAATTTCACCTTTCTTGCTCTGCTCTTTCTTGAAAGGACACGTGTCCCATATGTATCTTCTCCAGTCCTCTGGGTTGTTGAACTCAAGATTCACTGTCTCATCAAGCTCTTTTAATTCACGCTCCTCATCTGCTTCTATCTTCTTCTCTTCAACAAGTTCCTCATCCTCCTGTTGGGAAACCTTGACTATAAGCTGCTCGATGTGGTTAAGCTTATCCATTATATCTTGATTCGTGACTGCCATGTTTGCACCTCTATTATATAGCCAGATGGTGATTCTGCCTGTTTAAAAGAATAAGTAGTCACTCGAGAATAGTAAAATATTTAAAGGGTGGCCATCCTAAGCCTTGAAATGGCAGAAGATAAAGACTTAGACGCAGTTATTGATTATCTAGTCAGAAATAACACTGGAGATTTGATTAAGATGGCAGAATCATCACCAACACTCTCAGGCAGGATTACGAAGAAATTGATGGATTGTGACAAAGAAGACCTCGCTTATATGATAGACCCGATTGCCACGTTTGATTATATGGCAGAGGATGATTCTCCAATGGAAGCGCTTGTTTATGCCATCAATGCAAGGGATTCTGAGATTGTCAGCAGGGCATTGAAGGTATATGGTACAGACTTGCTGCATGAACTTGCTGATTATGAACATCTGCCTGACCTGGGAGATTCTCTGCTTTGGCTAGCTCAGGCTAAGAAGAGATATGCTACTTTGGCTGCTCAGATACTCAGGGATCATCAATATTGGGAAGAAGCATACCTTGCAGATAAAAATAACACTCTTGGTTGTTTTGCTGCCGAAGAGCCTGCTGATGCATTAGTATTTGCTGTAAAGATAGGTGATAAAAAATTGATGGATGAGTCATTGCAGAATTTTGAGGAATCCGAAGATTATCTTGAAGCATATCGTGGCCTGGTAGGATTAAGTATTCGAGGAACAGATGGCATTAAGAGACTGTGGGAGCAGGTTGGTGAGATTAGCTCGCTGGATCATTATGGCGAGATCCACCAGATTGCATTGGATGCAGGAGATGCATATACACTCAATAAGATTGCTGAGTCTATAAAGGACGAAGATGCTGAAGAGGCATTGCTACTTTCAATCGAGACAGGAAACAGTTCGCTCGAACAAGAAATTAAGGCAGCTTTGTATGAAGGCGTGCCTAACGTCGAGGAGTATGAAGGTTTAGTCGCTACTGCAAAGAGCCTTGCAACAATGGTAGAAGAGGCATTCGGAGTGGAATTGCCCAAGAACATAAGGACAGGCGGGCCAAAAGGAAGCTACGCCACAATTAGGTACAAAGGATTTGGAGAGAAGAAAGATGGGAATAAGTTTAGTTCCGCTGCTTAAGCTGGTGCAGGAAATAAGCCTTGAACAGAGACTAGAGCTCAAGCAAGAGCTAGTTTTGAAAGTACAGATGATGATCCCTGAGTTTGAGGAGTTCATCACATTCGAGGAAGATGAAGATATAGGCTTGCTGCAGGAATCGTTTCCTTTCATGCTGCTGCACGAGTTGAATCACCCCCTTTATTCAAATTACAAGCTGATGATACCTGATTTTTCAATGAGTGAAGATATCTATAAAGGTCTCAATGATGGTGATATTGATTCTCTATATCATCATGCCACAGAAGTAGGCATAGACAAGGGTGCAATCCTCGTAGGCACAAGCGTATGTGGTATGACACTCGGTGAGATGATTGATTCCCACGCTGCGATAACTGAAAGGGTTTTTCGGGACATGAAGGAGAAGACAGATGCTCCGTATGGTTTTGTCGCAAGGCTTGACGCAGAGGTAAGATTGCATTATGACTTGCTTAAGGATAGCATCGTCAAGTCTAGGCTTTCTGGCCTTAAGGAAACAGCAGCACAGTATGTTGCAGAGAACATGGCAGAAACAAGGGATGTTTATGAGAAGGTCATACAGAAGTATTCTGACATATACAGAGGGACAGCTGTCAGCCCTGCAGCGTTGAATGGCATCAAGAACAAAGTCGGGCAATTCGGTTTTAACATCAGACCTGGTGGAAAGTATGGCGGATCACGCTAATAAAGCGGTTCTTTTTGATATCGACGATACTCTTGCGCCTACTTCGCATTTCATCAATATAGTTCTTAATGAATCCGTCAGGAAGATGGCAGACGAGGGTCTTAAGGTAGACCGCATAGAGCATGCTGTCGAGACACTCAAGCAGATAAGGATGAGCAGCCACGAGTTAGGCATTGATTTCAACCTGCTCTGCTTCAATTACGGAGTCTCGAATGGGGATATATCGCGCATCGTTCAGGCAGGGATTGAAGAGTATCATAGGATACGTGATGTCCTGCTTAAGCCGAATCCTTATGCAAGGGAGCTTCTTTGGCATCTTGCAAGTGCAGGTTATCTGTTGGGTGTTTGCTCGAATGGAAATCCAGAGAAGCAGCGTGACAAGCTGAGATATATCAAGCTTGAGGATTATCTCGGGCAATATTTCTACGCATCCGACGATCCTGCTGTAAGGAAGCCTCATCCGAATATGCTCCTTGACGCGTTGAAGGACATGGATGCTGACGCTTCAAGATCATTTTACGTCGGAGACAGGCCAGAAGACATGCTCGCAGCGCATAGTGCAGGCATGAAAGGAATAAGGTACATACACGGCCACCACAGCGGAAGGTCTTCTGTATCAGTCCTGCTCGGCCAGGGCATTTCAGGCGAGAATATACTGTCAGGATTGCATAATTATATGATAAAACAATTGACTCCTGATTATGAAGTGAGTGAACTGATCAAGATAAAAGAGTTTGTGGTTTGAATAAAATATTTATTGCATTCATGATTTATAATATGTGGCGAGGGTGGATGAGATGGCTATTGACAAGTTGATAAAATATGATCCCAAAGTGCTTGATCTGCAGTTGGATGAGGAATCATTCGGCAGGCTGGCATCTGCAGTTGGCGCGCTTGAGCAGAAAGTAGCATCAGGGCCGCATCCGAGTCAGATCTTATCTTTGCAGGAGGCTCGCGATACATTGATAGATGCAGGACATGATATCACCATCATTGATAAGGCGATCACCATGGGCCTGTACAATGCGCCATATCTTTCGCATCTGGAATATAATGACCAGAAGATGGAGATTTATGCCAAGATTTCTGGTTTCCTGAAGAATGTGATAAGGACATTGCCTGGATTCTGCACGAGTGAATATTTTGATGATCAAGAAAGAGGCACATTCAGGCAGTATCTGGCAGTCATAGGCAAGAGTGTTTATTCTGGACTGGTGAAACAGAATGAGAAGGGTGGTGATTGTGAACACCATTCATACAAGATACAAGCGCACGATGGTCTGTTTCGTTTCAAGGTAAAGATAGAAGTACCAGGATATTGGGGGAACAATCTTAGGGATTATATCATGAATCACTCGACGAACCAGGAGATAGGGCATTTCATACTGAAGCGTATCTGTAAACTGCCGGATTTAGTAGATGAAGAGGTAGCGCGTAGGAAGAACGAACTTCTTTTGTTGAACGAATGAGTATAAACGCCGTCGCCCGGATAGTCCCAACACAAGATTTCTCTTAATGCTGTTTTGAACCGGGAAGTCCGTTAGGACACAAGCTTTCCAGGCTTGCGCAGTACCGGATTGCGCAAAAATCGCAAGATTTTTGTGCTTAAAAATCTCCGATTTTTTTTGTGCCACGACGGCGTGTATCTAAGAATTGTATGATTAATGTATAAAAAGGTTTTGATAAAATTTACACGAGAGATTAAGATACATTCACGACGATACCTTTATAAAGGAGTAGTTTGAACTTCATTTTTATGGAGAAGCGATTTTTTGACAGCATAGAGGATAGATTGGTTATTGATGTATACAAGAATGTGAAGTATCAATTAGAGCTATTGCCGCCAAATGGCGCAATCATCCATAAGAAAAGCAATTATCTGTGCATGCTGGCGCACGGCATCTACACGCATGAGCAGGACCAGGAGTTGCACAGGGAGACATTTTCAGAGTTCCGTGCCAGGGACCCGGAAAAGTATCAGTGGAAAGTTGGCCGTCTATACAGTATGGTCTCGGAATTTGGATTGCGCATATAATGTCTTTTTACTTCTTCTTGAAAAAGAATACTGCTCCGACAATCACTCCTACTACAACCCATCCTAGTATGATATAATCCAGGGGATTGCCTTGCTGTGTATCATTTCCAGAATTGTCTGAGTTGTTCTCCTGGGGTAGCGCGACAATATGTCCTGTGACAGTATCAAGGCCTGTGTCTTCAGGTGCGATATCATCTTCAGGAGGTGTTTCCTCTTCCAGAGGGGTCAGATCTTCGACAGGGTTCTCTGTCGGTATCTCAACATCTCCTATATCTGCTGGAGGAATCTCTTTCTTGTCTGTCGGAAGGACCAGTACTACGATGCGGTCGGCTCCTCTTGCTGTTCGCCACTCGCTATTAAGAAGGATGTATAGTGTGTATTTGTCTATAGCAGCATCCTGCGGCACTCCTAGTTTGAGGCTGACAGGGTGTATTCCTGATTTATTGAATGAGAATGTTTGATATTCGCAGTCCCATCCTTCAGGGCATGGGCTGAAGTATGCAGTGACATTCTTAGGGTTTAGGAACTTGTCATTAGATATGGTGAATAGCACATCAACATCTTCCCCTGCTTTGACAGAGAAAGGAGCTTCGTTGCTTGCGACATAAAAGTAGTTTGAGGTGTAGGAATATATTACTGCAGGAGGAGGGATTTCAGGAGGTTGGGTTTCAAAATATGCCTGGCAATTGACAGCCAACAGGCAGATTGACAGAACCAAAATTATCAGTATGTTTTTCATGATAGTACCCCCAAATCTACAGGGTAAAACATCCAGAATAATAAACCTTTTGTCGACCCTAAATAAGGACACAGAAATCATAGTATTTGCTTAGCAGCACCGCAGCTCTTTGCGTCCATCTATTCTGTATTGCGGAATCCAGGCACTTCGGAATTAATCTTAAGTTCAGCGTAGCCGTTTTAGATAATACTGCACCTACTTCCCGAAAAATCAATGTAGCAGCGCGGCGCTGCGAAAAACAAAACAGAATTTAATCAATCATCTCAATTTCAATCTTAAGGCCTTCTGGTATAGGCACTCTCATGACAAGCCTTAGCGCCCTCTCGTCAAGTCCTAGGTCGACAAGCCTCTTATGGACCCGCATCTCATACCTTTCCCATGTCGCTTTCCCGTTTCCGCATGGGCTTTTCCTTGTGGTTATCTTAAGTCTTTTAGTTGGAAGTGGTATCGGCCCTCTTATTGTTACGCCTGTCTTTTCGGCGATATCAGTTATGTATGAGCATACCTGATTTATCTTGTCAATATCGTTGCTTGTTAATTTGATTCTTGCTTTTTGCATGATTCACTTCCTGTTTCCATATGACAAAGCTCGTGTTTGTTATGGTTTGCAAAACAACTAATATAAAAAATAATCGAAAATATTTAGGAACCGAGTTCCTTCTTTATTATGCTTATGCACATACCTGCAGCGACTGTCGCGCCAGAGTCCCTGATTGCGAATCTTGACATCTGGGGTATTTCCTTCTGTGTCTCGATGCACAATGGGTGTGTAGGCTTGATCCTGACTATTGCTGCATCGCCGTTCCTGATGAAGTCTGGGTTCTCAGCCAGGACTTCTCCTGTTGCTGGGTTGAGCTTCTTCTCGATGGCGACGACCTGGCACGCTACCTGTGCTGTGTGCACGTGGAATACTGGTGTGTATCCGACAGTGATCACGCTTGGATGGTTCAGTACGACCATCTGTGCTGTGAACTCGCTTGCTACTGCTGGCACGTTTGATTCGTGTCCGAGCACGTCTCCCCTGGTGACATCCTTCTTTCCGATTCCTCTTACTGAGAAACCGATGTTGTCTCCTGGTTCTGCCTGTGTCATCTGTTCGTGGTGCATCTCTATGGATTTGACTTCACCGCGTACTCCTTTGCCATCCCTTCCCGGGACTATTATTATCTTGTCGCCCACTTTCATGACGCCTGTCTCGACTCGTCCTACTGGGACTACGCCGATACCGGTGATGTTGTAGACGTCTTGTAGAGGCAATCTGAGTGGAAGCTGTGTTGGCTTCTCTGGCTCTTTGAGTGCGTTCATCGCTTCAAGTAGGCATGGTCCTGTGTACCAGGGCATCTTTGTTGTCTTCTTTGCGATATTGTCGCCGACGAGTGATGCTGTAGGTACGAACTGTATCTCCTCTGGCTTGTAGCCGACGCTCTTCAGTAGCTTGGTCACGTCTTCCTTGACCTGCTTGAATCTGGCTTCGCTGAACTCGACTCCCTTGATGTCCATCTTGTTGATGGCTATTATCAGCTGGTTGACTCCGAGTGTCCTTGATAGGAATACGTGTTCTTTTGTCTGTGCCATGACTGAGTCGTTTGCCGCGACTACTAGGACTCCTGCGTCTGCCTGTGCAGCGCCTGTTATCATGTTCTTGATGAAGTCCTTGTGGCCTGGTGCATCGATTATTGTGAAATAATATTTTTCTGTCTCGAATCTCTTGTGTGAGAGGTCGATTGTGACTCCTCTTTCTCTCTCTTCCTTGAGATTGTCCATGACGAAGGCGAATTCGAATCCTGCTTTTCCTAATTCCTTTGCCTTTTCTGTCAATTTCTTCATCGTTTGTTCGTCTACTCCGCCTGAATCGTACAATAATCGTCCTACTGTTGTTGATTTACCGTGATCGACGTGTCCGATGAAAACGATGTTTATGTGTACCTTGGTTTTAGCCATTGAGTTCCCTCCTAACTTTTTTTCAAATTTTAAGTCTAATTAAAGCTTGTTTCTCTTTTTTAAGCTTCACTTGATTGTATTTGATAGGATATAACCCCTATTTAAAAGGTTTTCTGTGAACTGATAAAAACACAAAAAATGCGTATAAACCTTGTAAAACGCTGAACAAAGGATTTTAAACCTAAGTGCTCTCATCAAGCTTGAGCCCTTTTCTTTCCCTGATCTGTCTTATCACTTTATTCGCGAGCTCTGTAGGCATACGTTCAAATGTCTGGTCGATAAGTGAAGATATTCCTCGTCCGGCAGTGGCGCTCCTCAATGTATTGGAAAGTCCGAACATCTCTCCTACCGGTAGCTTTCCTGTGACTATCGCTGTCTCTCCTTCCTGCACCATGTCAAGCAGCTGTCCGCGCTTGTTGCTTATCAGCTTTGATATCTCTCCTAGGAATTCGATTGGTGCTTCAAACCTTAGTGTTTGTACTGGTTCGAACATTATTGGTGATGCAAGTCCCATCGCTCCTCTGATACCTTCTCTTACAGCAGGGTACATCTGAGCTGGTCCTCTGTGGATGGTGTCTTCGTGCAGCTTGCAGTCCATGAGCCTGACTTTGACATTTACGCATGGCTCGCGTGCCTGCGGTCCTGCACCCATCACGTCTTCGAACATATCTAGCACGAGTTCCATTATCTCCTGGATGTATACTATTCCTCTTGTCTCATCTATCAGGATATTTCCGTTGAAGATTCCTTTTATGCTTCGTGCAATCTTAGAGTCATATCCGAGCTCTACGAATTTATCGAATATCGCTGTGTCTTTCTTCCTGAACCTCATCGTCGGTATCTCTCCTTTCTTTATCGCTGCTGCGACTTCAGGTTCTATTGGCTCGACACGGAAGTAGAGCTTGTTGTGCTTGTTTGGAGATTTTCCTTCAAACTCACCAGTGGATGGTTTTGTGATTGTCTCCCTGTACACGACAAGTGGAGCAGAGGTTGTTATCTCAACGCCCTTTTCAGTCCTAATCCTGTTCTCGATTATCTCGAGGTGCAGCTCGCCCATTCCTGCTATCAGGTGTTCTCCTGTCTCTTCATTGACTTGTATCTTGATTGTTGGGTCTTCCTTTCCTACTACTCTCAATACTTCGACGAGCTTTGGCAGGTCTGACGGGTTCTTAGCTTCGATAGCCTTTGTGATTACCGGTTCGAAGATGTGTGTTATCTCCTCGAATGGCTCTTCAGGTTCTAGTGTGATTGTCTCTCCGACACGGCCCTTTATGCCTACAAGTCCAAGGATGTTTCCGCATGGGACTCTGTCCACTATCTCTCTTTTCTGTCCGTATGCTATGAATATCTGCTGTATCCTTTGTCTCTGCTTGTCCCTATTGAGGTAGACTTCGAGTCCTTTTGTCATGACTCCTGAAAATAGTCTTCCGTATGATATCTCTCCTACCTGCGGTTCGACGACAATCTTGTTGAGCACGAATCCTAGCTTCCCGTTGGGGTTGCATGTCATGAGATCCTTTCCGAAGTCTGATTCCAGGTCTCCATGCCATATCTTAGGGATCCTGTAATGCTGCGCATCGATCGGGTTCGGATGATGCTTTACGACCATGTCAAGGACGACTTCGTAAAGTGGTGCCTTCATGAACAATGCCTTCTCCCTTTCAGGCCCTGGCTCTGTTGATTCGTATATGTCTATGACATCCTTGAAGCTGACTCCTTTCTTCTTCATGAATGGCAACGATAATCCCCAGTTCTCTCTTGCGCTTCCGAAAGC
>Ga0315268_10004666_pt1 | contig 14849 bp, 16 predicted proteins | sample C1_top_MG_FD_204535 | JGI IMG/M metagenome (GOLD analysis project Ga0315268, IMG submission 204535) | Sediment microbial communities from Yellowstone Lake, YNP, Wyoming, USA - C1_top | ecosystem: Environmental > Aquatic > Freshwater > Lake > Sediment | place: USA: Wyoming | collected 2017-08-01
TGTCTGCCCAAACCTTTCTTTCTCGGCGGAATAAGAGAGATATATGAATCAGCTGGAATCCCTTATGCCAGAAAGTTTGCCACGAAGACTTCTGAAGAAAAGAAAGAAATGCAGCGAAAAATAGTTAATTACGTAAAAACTAAAGCAAAGAAGGGATACTTTCCAACTTGGCGAGACCTACAAAATGAGTTTAGAATTAATATTTTGCATTATTTTAGGGGAATGCAAGAAATTTACACAACATCTGGAGTAAATTTGCCAAATAGAAAGGGATTAAAAAAGTAGTTCTTTTTGAGAAAACTATTCATGAAACTGAGATATTCCATAACACAGCGTACAATGAATTTATGTTTGATGCCTTAGCAAGTCTCATTTTTACTTTTAGATCTTTTGGGAAATTGAACTTTATCTGGTTGCTTTCAGTTTTCACAGTTACGAGTTCTCCAATACGGCCTTCCCAAGATTTATCATTTAAAGGAAAACCTGTTTTCCTACTAATATGCTTTACAAAGTTCTCGTTGGCGATCAATAAAAGATATTTAAGGCTTTGAATTGGAGTCACGGTCGCTATCTTTACTAAGTCATTGATAAGTGTTCCACGGTGTTGCGGGAGCGGTAAGTTCATTTCCGATGGTATAGGTCTAACATACTTCATTTCTAAGTAATAACAAGGGTCAATGTAGACATCAATTTTAATTCTGGAACCTTCGGTTGCTCCTAAAGGATAATCAATGTATATGTTGTTACTTACATCTGGTCGAACTTTGATGATAGCCAGCCCGAAAAGGAATACTAGCAAAGATTCCTGCGAATTAACAATGAAATTTGCATCGAGGTCTATTCTTGACTTGAGATGCTGTGAAAACAAGTCAATTGCTGAAGTAAATATATTCTCACTCATGGAAGGCTCACTCAATATCTTAATAGATCGCTAGTAACATAATAAAAGAGATCCTCGCGAATGATGAAGTCGTGCATTAAATTGCAGAGCCATGGATGAGTCCATTCATGTGCTCAGGCAAACCGTGCAAGCAGCAAAAATCGGAGACAAAGAAAAAACATACTCGCTGCAAAGGCTTAGAAGATTCGTTCCTGAAGATGCAAACTCTTAAGCACAAGATAATCACAGTATTCTTTTTCAAAGGTGCAATGATTTGCCCGCGTTAAAAAACATGACGTGGCTCAGAGTATCAGGAATCTGCGGCGTTTTCGCGCCCTTTTTCGCGTTTGCGCTCATTTTTTTGGCAGTGGCTTCGTATCCTCAGTTTAGTTGGTTGGACAATGCTTTGAGTGATTTGGGTGTGGTGCCAAGCGTTACTGCAGCACTCTTCAATTGTGGCTTAATAGTTAGCGGGGTGTTGTTTTTTACCTTCGCGACAGGATTGTTCGCTTTTTTGGGTGTGAAGACTGTGGGTCGAGTGGGTGTTTTCTTTTTGGTTTTGGCTAGTTTGGCGCTTGTGGCTATAGGAGTTTTTCCCGAAAGTTTTGGGCAGGTGCATTTTTTTGTTTCTGTGGCGTTTTTTGTGTTTCTGCCAGTGTCCATGATAGTTATTGTTGGAGCTTTTTGGCTAATGCGCCAAGTGCGGATGGCTGTTTTCACGTTGTTGACGGCTGTTGCTGCGGCGGCACCTTGGATTTTGCTTGTTTTGTCTCGGTACGTTTCTGGCGTGGCTGTTCCTGAAGCTGTTTCAGCTTTTGCAGGTTCGGTGTGGGCTGTGGTTTTGAGCGGCAAAATGCTTAAGCAGGCGTCACGCTCAAAAAGGCAATAGTGCGATTATAGTGATTTGTGAAAAGCGGCTATTAGCCGTTACTTCGACGGACTTCGAAACCTTTTAAGCCTTTATGTCCATGTAGATTTGGGCGCAGCAGTGCGAGGAAAAGGGCAGTTCGTATCCTTGGCTTTCCGCGTATTCGATGGCTTCTTCTGTTGGGAACGCGATGGCGTTGGCTCCAGCTTTCAATGCCAAGATGTCCGTTTCGGCGCGATGTTTGCCTTTCGGTCGCATGCACCCTAAAACTAAAGGCGTCTTAGGAAACATTACTCGTGCTGTCGCTGTAACTCGGCCTATGTCCGTTGGTTGTGGCGGTTTAACTTCTGCCATGGGTGTTCCGTGGATGGGCATGAAGGCGATTATGACTATGGCTGAAGGCTTGGTTGGGGATATCATTTTTAGGGCGTGGAATTCGCCTTTCAGTTTTCCATCGTGGAGTCCCACAATAACGTGGGGTGCAAAGTTTATGCCAGCTTCTTGTAATGCTTTCAGCGAGTTTGCGTAGTCTTTGACTGTAACGTTCAGGTTGTAGATTTGCTTTATTGTTTCGTCAGAGCCTATAACGTCTATTAATGCAGCATTAACTCCAGCATTCTTCAACGCTAAGGCGGTGTGCAAGTCAATTATGCCCGTGTGAACAAAGACTGTTAAGCCTAATTCGCGTATAATCTTAGAAATAGTGGGGCTGAAAGGCTTAAGAGGTACGGAACCGTTTGGAAAGCATCCACCACTTACAAGACATCCTAAAGCGCCGTTTTGTTTCAGTTTTATGCAGAGTTCAAGAAGTTTTTCAGGCGTTTGCGCTGGATGCATAGTTTCTAGAACTTTGCCTCTGCAGTGCTTGCAGCTTAGTGCACAGTTTTTGCCTGTTACTGATATTATTGGGAAATCAGTTGGTGACGAGCAGTAGTGGCTTGTTTTGTAGTTGATGAAGCTTGGGGCGTAGAAGTGAGCTTTTTTCGGTTTTGGAACCAGCAGACCTGTGTTTAGCAGGTTTAGGAATTGTTTTTCGTTTGCGTTCCATATTGTTTCGGGGAGAAATTGCGCCATTTTTCTCTGTGGAAAAACGGTTTTGCTTTGTTTAATAGTTTTCGTTTCGGCGTTTTCGCTTTGTCTTTTCTTCGTTGTATTCTGAAAGGGCTGGAATCGATTGCAATGCTTCATCAATCATTTTGATGGTGGTTTGCAGTTTTTCTAGGCGTCTTGTGATGGCGAGGGTTTTGAAAATTGCTAAGCCTCTTCTTGTTAGGGCGTAAACTGTTTTTTTCTGGCAGTCCTCTTCTTCTACGAGACCATTTTTCATTAAAAAGGTTAATCGTTGGCGGAGAGCGACGCAGTCCATGTTGCATTCGTAAGCTATGCTGTCAACTGTTAAGGATTTATCAACTAACGCACGTAACACGTCTTCGTATAGTTCGAGTTTGGATTTTTGCATGTCTGCACGCTCCTGTTCTTGATGGTGGCTTTTTCAATAAAGCATTTGTGAATTCGAAATCTGAAACGGAAAACACACGTAAAACTCAAAATCAACGATTATTAGCCCAGAACGCTGTACTTTTCTTTAAGGACTTCTGGCTATGGAAATTCTGAGAGAACTGTTGTGCTCGCGGAGACTTATACCCCCTCTATATATAGGTTTAACCATTACTTGATTCGGTGAAAGCTGAGCAATTCTAGCTAGTTTTCTCTGAAGACTAACGCTCTCATGTAAATGGGCTATCGTCACAACTCAATACAAAGCAAAACGGGACTGTACAATTTCTAAGCAGTTTGCAGTTGGAAATTACTTTTTCTTTTTTTGTCCCAGTTCGGTCTCCAGTTCTTCTCCGCTTAAGAGAACTCTCAGCGATTTCACTTCGTCTCGCAGCATGTTAATCTCGCTTTCCAGAGCCTTAGCCTTAGCATCAGCCATCCTCTTAAGTTCCTCAATCTCCAATAATAGGTTTCTACGTTCAATTTCCAAGGCTCTAATTTTCTCCACCGTGCTCTTAAAGCTGCTCATAAACTTACCGTCCATTACCTTTGAATCTCGCACTGTCACACTTAAGACTTTTGCAACCTCAATATGCATTGCAAAACACTAATAATTCAAACTTGGACTCTCCGCTAAGAAGCTTCACATTACCCTTCTCGAAAAACTCCTTGTTCACGCGGTATGCATGCAATTTTTATATAGGAACTGGCAGATAACACACTACGTTCAGCTTCCACCTTGGATTGTGTGTCTTTAATGAGGAAGACGATATTTAAGAAGCTTGAAGCTCAAGGGCTAATCGCGAATTACAATCGTTTAAGAAAAAACTTACCTCCCAAGCTTCCAGAAAGAGTTTTCATCTGGGATGAAACATTCCGTGAAGGCATCAAAGCCCCCACAGTTTTCTTAACCTACGTCGAGCAGGTTAAACTTGCCAAGGTGATGGATGAAACTGGTGTGTCCGTAATCAACGTCGGTTTTCCAGCTCTCTCCGAAGATGACAAACACAACGTTAAACGAATCGTAAATGAAACCTTTGAAAAAGCAAAACTTACGGCTTCAGCGCACGCGACGAAAAGTAGCGTGGACTCATGCTTAGAATGCGGCATAAAAGAAATCACCATAGAAACCCCATTTAACGGACTTAACCTCCAGTACAAGCTTAAAATGACCAAGGAACAGGCACTGCAGAAAACGGTTGAAAGCATCGAATACGCACGAAAACACGGCACAAGCGTAAATTTCGTTCTCACAGACGGCTCACGAACACCCCTCGAAGATATTCTGCAAATTTTTGAAGCCGCAGCAACAGCGGGCGCAAGCAAGCTAGCACTCGCAGACACTGTTGGCTTTCTAAGGCCGCTGTCAATGCGCTATTTAATGTCGCACATTAGGGACAGCTTACCTGATGCAGTCAGGAAGAAAGTGGCGCTTTCGGTTCACTGCCACAACGACTTCGGCTTGGCAACCGCCAACACTTTAGCCGCAGTGGAAGAAGGCGCAACATATCTGCACACCTGCATCGCGGGTTTCGGAGAACGCGCAGGCATCGCACCTTTCGAAGAGGTCGTCGCAGGCGTGGAGCTTCTTTATAACATTGAAACTGGAGTCGATTTGGGAAAGATTTACAGGCTTGCGCAGCTTGCGGAAAAAGCTTTCGCGTTACCAATTCAGTTTCACAAGCCGATCATAGGCGAAAGCACCTTCGCTCATGAGGTGGATGAGGAGGTGGAAGGCATGCTGGCGCACCCGCTACTCTATGAGCCTTTCCCGCCTGAAATCATAGGACGCGAAACAACGCTTTTCATTGGCAGAAATACGGGGCAAACGTTGATTCAGAAGCTTCTGGAAAAGGCGGGAATAAGGGCTTCACCGCGCCAAATGGACGAGTTGCTTAGACACATAAAAGGTCCTCAGGAAAGTTTGGACAAAGGCGAAGCCCAAATGACGTTCTACCAAGTGAAAAAGCTCATGAAGGATCTGCAGAAAGGTTACACAATGAATGAATTCTGGCGTTTAGTAGAACAGATAACTCGGCAAAAGCCCAAGCTGCCGGAAACTGACAAGAAAGTGAATTTGGAACCGATCTAAATTTAGCCAGCCACTTTATAAACTCGCTTTCTCTAATGTTCATCAACGTTTTATTTCGCGTCTGGAATTATTTGCTGCTTTATCACTGCTATCTCTTTCGGGCGTATGCTTCGTGGATAATTATAGATGGGTCCACTAGGCTTTTCATTGTAGAACGGGCGATTGCAGTCTGGGCACCCAGAAGTCTGGAATGGTTTTCCAGTTTCTACTATACGTTTCACCGTTTCTTTTTCAACGCCGAAGTCTGTTGTTCCACCATCAACCTTAAAGCGCATGTCCTCGAAGCGAGCAGTGCCGTTCACAATCAAGTATCTCGCAAGTTGGATTCGTCTATATGATTCGATTGGGGGTTGATGGTTGTTCTCCAGTGTTGTTCCGCGGATGGGCGTGAAGGCAAAAAGAGCTGGCACAACACTCATATCTACGCATTTTTGGATGATGCTGACGGCTTCTTTTTCGGTTTCGCCTAATCCGACGATTAAGTGTGTGCTGACATTTCCTTCTCCAAAAATCTCAACGGCTTCCTGCAGCAGCCTCAACTCGTCTTCCCAATTGTACGGACCGCCCACTATCGAGCCCTTGACTTCATCGAACAGCTTTTCGGTTGCCGCATCTAACGCTATGCCGATTCGGTTTACACCTGCCGCCGCCAAGAGCCGCATGTTTCCGCTGTTCAGAGGTTGGCATGAAACTGAAACAGGAACAGTGGCACACTGTTTTATGTTTTTGACGAGTGCGGAGAGGCTCGGAAAAACGTTGGGATAGTTTAAAGCTTGGATGCAAACGCGCCTTATTTTCCCGTCTTTAAATGTGTTTTCAATTGCTTTAAGGACGTTTTTGGTTGAAAAAGTGGGCCATGAAATTCTTGAGAGCAGTTCCGTCTTGCTGAGGCTGTTTCTTGCTTGGGGGCAAAAACCGCAGTTCGCATTGCACTTGGTCGCTGTGTATGTCATTAAATAAGCGGTTGTGGGTTCAGCGTCCAGCTTACCCCTTAAAAGCCCGAGAACTATGGCGGAGCCAACTGAAACTCGAACCTGCTGCGGCAAATCCCGCTTTTCACTACTTGATTTCGCAGTTATCCCACCAAAGAGTTGCTTGATTCTCTGAAGGGAAATAATGGAAAAAACAGTATATTAGTGTGTAGAGCTTCTCTTTGTTTAAGGTAACTGAAGCGCGCTATCAAGCATACGGAATGGTATGTGACTCTTCCTGTGTTGGTTGAAGGTGTCAGTTGACGTTGGTTTTTGATGTTCATTGCGTGTTAGTTGAAAAGGGAAACTAGCATCTTCAAACGAAGCTTTATTTCTGTAAAGTGACAGACTTACTGGCAACAGTTCAAGGTGAAAACGCCTTTGAGTACCAATCGGTTAAACATTAGCTTCGGAGGTTTAAAACTTAAAAACCCCACAGCTTTGGCTTCTGGGATTTTAGGCTATTCTGCTGAATCCCTGCAGCGGATAGTTGAAGGCGGCGCAGGAGCCGTAGTCACCAAATCCGTCGGTGCGACTCCGCGAACTGGCTATGCGAACCCGACCGTGGTTCAGGCAAAGTGCGGGCTGATAAATGCCATTGGACTGCCGAATCCCGGCATAGATGAGTATGCTGAAGAAATAGGCTACGCGAAAACGGTTTTGACGGTCCCGCTTATCGTAAGCGTTTTCGGTTACTCAGCAGACGAATACGCGTTGGTCGCCAAAAAGGCAGTGAAGGCTGGCGCTGACGCCGTGGAGCTGAACGTCTCTTGCCCTCACGTCACGCAGACAGGCTCGGAAATCGGGCAAAACCCAAAACTCCTCGCAGAAGTTGTAGCAAAAGTCAAGGCTTCAGTGCAGAAGCCAGTGATAGTCAAGCTGTCACCAAACGTTACAGACATCGTGGAAATGGCGAAAGTGGCTGCTAAGGCTGGAGCCGATGTTTTAACGGCGATAAACACTGTCAAAGCCATGGCGATTAACGTTGAAACCGCCCTCCCAGTTCTAAGCAACGTGAAAGGCGGTCTCTCAGGTCCCGCTATAAAGCCAATAGCGCTCAGATGCGTTTATGACATTTACGAAAAAGTAAAAACGCCTGTAATCGGCTGCGGCGGCATAACGGACTGGCGTGATGCTGTGGAGTTTTTCCTCGCTGGCGCCTCCGCGGTTCAAATAGGCACCGCCATAGCCCTGAAAAATTATAGCGTGTTCAAAGACATAAATCGCGGAGTGGACGCTTACTTGAAAAAGAAAGGATTTGGGAGCGTGAAAGAAATTGTCGGTCTATCTCACCTCAGCTAACACGTTGAGAACCACGCGCATCTTAAGCGTGAAAACCGAGAGCCCAACAGTAAAAACTTTCACCGTGAAGGATAAATTCTGTGCAAAAGCGAAACCGGGGCAGTTCCTTATGCTTTGGATACCGCGAGTAGACGAGATTCCACTAAGCATATTGAACGCTGGCGCTGGCAAAGTGTCAGTGGCTGTCAAAGCGGTTGGCGAAGCAACAAAAGCCTTGCACGGAATGAAGAGTGGCGACACAATAGGCGTGCGTGGACCCTTCGGAAACAGCTTCACTGAAAACCGCGGCGGAATCCTGATGGTGGGCGGCGGAACGGGAACAGCGCCTCTTTTGTTTTTAGCCAAGAAACTGGCGGCGAAAGCTGAACGCTTATCTTTCGTCATAGGCGCAAAAACAAAGAACGAACTGTTGTTCTTGAACGAGCTTGACGCGCTATGCAGTGAGCAAAGCGCGATTGCGACTACGGAAGACGGCAGCTACGGAATGAAATGCTTGGCAACAGAACCCTTAGAAAAGCTTCTCGATGAGGAAAAGTTCGACATGATTTACACTTGCGGGCCAGAACCCATGGTGCGCAAAGTTTTCGAGCTTGCAGAACAGCGGAGAATCGCCCTAGAAGCGAGTTTAGAGCGGCTGATGCGGTGCGGCATAGGGTTATGCGGAAGCTGCGTTATAGGCAAATACCGCGTCTGCAGAGACGGTCCAGTGTTCAACGCCGCGCAACTAAGCGAGGTTAAGGATGAACTTGGAATCTCTAAATTAGGCTTTGACGGCGGTAGAATTCCTGTGTAAGTTCCTGCGAGTGCAAAGACGCCGCTATGTGCTTCTGAATTTATAATTCGATGAAGAGCAAGTTATCTTTCACAATGTATGGATAAACGTGTAATTCTTTTTCGGCAGGTCCCTTCAACACTGTGCCGTCGGTGATTCTGAATTTAGAACCATGCCAAGGGCACGTGAGCACATCGTTGTTTACTGTGCCTTCCGCTAGCGGTGCGCCCGCATGAGTGCATCTTGCATCCAGACAAAAAAGTTTACCGTTGCTGTTTATTACTAGAATCTCCCGTTCATTCACAGTAAATTGATTCAGGCTCTCAGGGGAGATTGCGTCCAAACTGCATATTTTCACGTAGGTCAAATGTGTTTCTCCAGGTTTTATATTCGTTCAAGAGATGACAGCTGTCGGTATTTGTCAATATATCTGCATACTGTAATAACGAATTCGGCGTGACTCCAAATCAACGGCGACACCGAGAGCGGACTTGCGTCAAAAGGATTAAGTTGTTCAGCCAAAACGCCCGACGGCGACGCGTACTTGACAACCCAGTTAAGAATATCCAGCGCCTTTTTTAGATCTTCCTTTGAGGCGGCTGCAGCAATGTGCCACCGTGCTAGCCAGAGAGTGCAGATGAACCATGGATTTCCCGGCGCGTCTTTTGAGGCACGATGGTACTCGTCATTCTCGTATCTAGCCATTCCGCCTATGCCTGTGCTGATCCATAAGCGTTCAGTTACCGTATTCATAGTTTCTTTTACTGCTTTGTTTCCAGCATCAAAAGTTTCGCATAGAAAAGTAAAAGCTAAGCTACTGTCAACGGTTGCGTCTCGGTGACCATTAGGGTGAATAGCCTTGATGAACCGTTTCAGTTTGTTATCATACAAATGCGTGAGCATTGCCTCTTTCATCTGGGTCGTCACCTCGTTCAAGGCTTCTTGGCGTTTGCTATCGTAGAAAACCTTGGCAAATTTGGCAGCTGACGACAAAGCTGCACACACAGTGGAGGTGGTTGAAGTGAAGATGCCTGATTTTTCCTCCCACATGTCAAAAGAAAATTTAGGAAGTCCTGTCTCCTTATCTCTGTAGTTTAACAGGAATTCCGTAGCCCTGAGAACCAGTCGAGGGTAAACCTTGCTAATAAACTCTAAGTCACGATATTTCTGAAAGTGTTTCCACAAAGCGTAAGTGACAAGAGCTGTTTCATCTAACTGAATAGGCAATTGTGCTTCTCCATCGGCATCAACTAACGCGTGCCAACTGCTACCCACAGAGCCGTCAGGCCAATATTTATGCCTAAAATATCCTTCATCAGTTATTACTCGATTGCAGAACTCAAAAAACAGCCGTGAAACCTCTTGGAAACCCGCCATATCAAATGCCAAGGCGCAGATTGCACCGTCGCGGGGCCAAACATAGGAATAAGTATCACGATTAAACTGTAGCACGTCTGAGTCACATGAAGAAATTATCGCGCCATTATTGCCGACATGAGAGCGCATTATAAGCAAAGAAGTTTTAAACATCTTCACAATTTCTCGTGGCAGAACGCTGAGGTCAACGCCTTGCTTGTTAATCCATGCGCTCCAATAATTTTCGGTTTCCAAAAGGAGTTGTTCAACCCCAGTTTTCTTGACGACAGAATCTATTTCCTTTACTTTTTCCAAGTTTTTTCCGCAGGCAATCCAATAGTAGATTGTGTTCGCAGATTTCGGCTGTATTTCAAGTTTCAAAGAGGCAGTTGAATCGACAGAACCTTGAGCTATAGGGTTTCCACCAAGAACTCCGTCTTCCGCATCTCTCCAAGTGCCTTCTTTGCCGAACGATTCTTTCTGACCAATCGCGAACTCATAAATTCCAGCGCCCTGATCAGTTAAGCCATCGACTAAAAAGTAGCGTTTGCGTTTATAATGAATGATTGATCGAAGTAACGGTTCATACATTGCCGTGTCCCCAGAATCCTCACCATAAATGTGAAAGTCTTGCGAAAAGAAAACTTGAACATCACGTTTTGAGTCAACTGTGTTCTTAACCGCGATTTTTCTAAGGTACAAATTGAGAAACCTGTGCACGGCGTCGTTAACTTCAAATTCGATTCCCAATTTGCGGTTTACAGCCGAGCATTTGCTAACAAGAGTTTCTGGCAAATATTTCATTAGAATGTCCCAATCGTTATCTCCGATCCAAGAAAAACGCCCGTCAACCCATACTCCCCATCGGAATGCGTGGCCACCAACGTGATTTTCTAATCCGACCCATGGATAAAATAAATCTCTAATGCACATTCTTCCGTCAAGAACGACGCTTAAAGAACTGTTGCTTACGGCTATTTGTCTCGGCGTTTCAATCCCTCTCTGTAGCCATAGGTAGAAAATCTGTAATGTCTATTTAACTGTAACTTGCGGGCAGCTCTTCCAGTTAGGCTAACCTATGCATGTAGCATGCACATCCGTCCGGTTTTCTGTTAAAAACAGGAAAATGTGGCGTTTAGATTTCTTCTTGTGGAAAGCCTATTCGCCGCAGGTAATCCTGAGCGTATTTTGACTCGTGTCCCAATTCTTTGCTTCTCAAAATTCTCTTATCCAGCCTATCTAGCGCCACTCGAAAAGTTGCTTCTACACCCCAGCCTTCGCCTGAACTGAAAAAAGAACCCTTCGCCGTTCTCAACTGTAAGCGACAGTGGATCAGCTGTCCACCCTTATGGTTTGTGCCGTGAGTTTTCATGTAAACAAAGAGCGATCCCACTCCAAGAGCGTCTCCGTACTTGCGAGTAAAAGAGTCGAATTCGTCCATCATGAAACCCTGCTGGATCGGGTCTATTTCCAAATCTTTGACCGCGAACTGGACCGATAGTTTTCTTTCGGGAAGTTCCATTTGGGAAATTAATTCAAGAAAATCCAACTTTGTTACGATGCCTGCTATTTGTTCTTTTGCTATAACTACTAAGCAAGAAATGTTAAAGTCATGCATTTTCTTCTCCGCTTCTTTCAAACTGGTTTCTGGCGTAACCGTGACCACTGGGCGCGTCATTATGCTCTTCGCCGGAATACTCAGGACCGGCGTTTTTTCTCCGACGATTTCACCCAGCGTTTGACTGTCTTGCGGTTGAAAAACATGCTCAATAATGTCTTGAATACTTATGATGCCGACAAGTTTTCCATTATCAACCACTGGAATATGAGATATGCCATATTCTCTGAAGAGACTAAGCACGGCTCCCACTGACCGATTTGCCTCAATAACATGAGGTGCCTTCACCATAATCTCTTCTATTCTCCTGTTGCCCCAATCTTGGATCACGGCGCCATGAATAATATTTTCCTCCGTGACAAATCCCAAAATTTTCTCTTTTTCAAGAACTGGAAGCTGTCTTACGCCGCTTTCTATCATTAACTTGGCCGCCTTGCTTAGGGAAAACTCGGGAGCAACCTTAGGTGCAGACCGCGTCAAAGACTTAACTTTTGTTGTTGCTGGGTCAGGTCGGGACCTCATTATCCATCTTCTCGCGATTACACCAGCATATTTGCCCTTATCATCTAAGACAACTAGAACTGGCGGCGTCTTTTTCTTGAAAGCTTCCAGACATCTGGAAAGCGCATCGTTTTCGTAAACAGTGGAAAAATCTTTTGAAAAAACATCTTTTATGGAAATTGAACTCACCATATTACTTCCTCCTTCTCGTTAATGGATACGGTGGAATTTAAACGTTGCAAAAACCATTAAGCTAACGCCACTTTATCTGTTCACAATTTTTGTATCTTTCAGCGCACTGCACATGACAAATAATGAGTTGTATCGGCAGGTTTTTAATAGTTTTCATGTAATGCAAAGCTTTTAAGCTAATCTGTTGTACATACATACATTACGAGAAGGGAGTGCAATAGAGCAGTTCATTCTGAAAGGTAGTGGTTAGCATGGGTCGTCGAAGGGGTGAGGTTCAGATTTTAATCGATATTCTAGAAATATCTCTCAAGGGCGTGAAGGTTACTCGCCTCATGTATAAGGCAAATCTGAGCTACTCCACTCTTCGAAAGTATTTGTTGGCGATGTCAAAACAAGGATTAATTGTCAAAGTTTGCAACAATGACGGATCCAGTGCTTACTGCGCTACAGAAAAGGGAAAACTCGTCTTAGATAGGTTAAAAGAAGTCAAGTATGTTTTGCATGTTTAGCTTACATCACAAATAGCGATTTCTTTGAGTCGGGCTTTAAGCCTCACTTTCAGCTCCAGATCGTTTTTTGTGAAGTTTCCAATGGTAATGTCTTGAATTTTTATTTCTTGATATCTTGGTAAGATGATTGCTCCGGTTGCTGGCTTTAATTTTTCGATTTCCTTGTCTATCTTTGTAAGCCAACTTGGCAGGTTTATTTTTCCTGTTTTTTCGTTATATTCTACGAGTTTATACTTGGTTAAGTCTATCAAAATTTCTTTCAGACTACCAAGTGGTATTTCGAGTTTTTTGGCGAGTTGTTTGATATCGACTGTTTTCTGTTCTTCCACTGATGATAATATGTCTATTGTGCTTAGCATAACCCTTAATTCCTATTAACTCTAATTAATAGTTAGGAATCTGTTGTCTGGGTTAAATTCTGATTCTTCTGGACAAGTTTTCTCGCTTTTACGGAAAAAATGTATCTTTGTTCTAGACCATTTGTATAGATGTTTCATTCTGCGCTGTTTAAATAGCGCATTTTGGAAGAGGATTGGGAGCAGGGAGAAACATCAAAGTAGGGAGAAACATCAAAACCACAATTGCGCTAATAAGCATTCTTATCCGCTCCTGTCAGGGAGGGATTTCATACAGATGAGTCTAAATCAAAAAGAAATGGTTGAAGAACTTAAAACCCACTGGAAACAGTTGTGGCAAGAACGATTGGACGACAAGGTAAGAGCCGAAGGCGTAGCAACAAATGATTATGTCAAACTGTTCGTTGAGAAAGGCACCATAATTCACGCAACACGCGATTTCAAAGCCCTAAACTTCAAGGAAATCTTGGAGCAAAACCAAATCGCTAACGCCGACAGATTTATTCCTCCCAATCCTCAAGTTGGAGGATGGAACAAATTCATTAAAACGAACATTACAAGCCACAGACAGAGACGGAATACGCGAGCTTCACTTTATCGTGAAGACAAGAAAGAAAAACAGCAGCCTAAGAAAGGCGGCAGAGGCTGGCTTCACTTCTAGTTTTGAAGCCGATTACAATCAGCGTTTCTTCAAAAGGGAATTAATGCGATAATAGAGTAATGTCCAAAATTTTTTGCTTAGACAGTTTGTTACCGTAGTTTTAACTTCAAATCGCCAACTGAAGGACACGGCAGTCTCAAACGCAAGTGATGGAAATATGAAGCATATAATGGTTGTTGTAGGGACAAGACCTGAAATAATAAAGATGGCGCCGATTATCCGAGCGCTTCGGAGAAGGAAAATCCCAATAACACTTGTCCACTGCGGCCAACATTACGACTACAATATGTCTCAACAATTCATTGAAGACCTAGAACTTCCAACGCCCGATTATACCTACAAAGTTAGAGCTTATTCCCCTGGTGCGCAAATAGCGCGCATAATAATGATTATGGATAAATTGCTTTTTAAGACCGCCCCTACCCTTGTCTTAGTTGAAGGAGACACAAACAGCGTACTCGCCACGGCACTGGCGGCAAATAAACGAGGAATACCTGTTGGTCATGTGGAGGCTGGTCTAAGAAGCTTTGACCTACGCATGCCTGAAGAACACAATAGACGCTTAACGGATCACATATCAGAATACCTGTTTGCCCCAACTGAAAGAGCAGAAGCGAACTTGAAAAGAGAAAATGTTTGGGGCAAAATTTTTGTGACCGGAAATACCATCATAGACGCAGTAGTTCAGCATTTGCCCATAGCTGAGAAAAAATCTGAAATATTAAAGAAGATCCGTTTCGAGCGATTTGCTTTAGTAACGGCTCACAGGGCAGAAAACGTAGACGACTTGTCAGTTCTGAAAAATTTCGTGAAGGTTTTCGAGGAGGCTCCTGTGCCTATAGTTTTTCCAATGCATCCACGCACTAAAAAGAGACTTCGACAGAGCAAAATGTATTCACAAGTTATAAAGCTCGGAAATGTCCAGATTCTTCCGCCTCTTGGATATTTGGACTTTTTGGTGTTAATGAAAAAGAGCGAGTTTATCCTAACTGATTCTGGCGGAATCCAAGAAGAAGCCACCGCTCCGGGCATTAAGAAACCTGTGTTAGTTATTCGGCTTTCGACCGAAAGACCCGAAGCCGTTGAAAGCGGATTTGCTAAAGTCGTAGGAACCGAGAAACGAAAAATTTTGACTGCGATGGCAACAACAATGGAGAATCGGCAAGATTTAACTGGCTGTTCGCCATTTGGAGATGGCAACGCGGCTGAGCAAATAGTGGAGATAATTCAAAGAGAATTTTCTTGAGTTTAATTTTCTGCTTCTTTTCTTTCTA
>Ga0315268_10004667_pt1 | contig 14848 bp, 13 predicted proteins | sample C1_top_MG_FD_204535 | JGI IMG/M metagenome (GOLD analysis project Ga0315268, IMG submission 204535) | Sediment microbial communities from Yellowstone Lake, YNP, Wyoming, USA - C1_top | ecosystem: Environmental > Aquatic > Freshwater > Lake > Sediment | place: USA: Wyoming | collected 2017-08-01
CTGATCTCTCTAAAGTGCGCGAATCGTCCTCCTATCAGAGAGCCCTTGAGGTTCTTTCTGGCAGAAAAATTGTCGATGCAGATGTCAGCACGTCAGCCCTACTGCATGCAATCTTTGAGGCAGGCATGGCCGCAGTACAAAAAGAAGTAGAAATGGCAGGTTATATTGAAATCGCATCTACACAATCAGCGAGCGAAGTGAAACATCACCGTGCCCAATCTCGTCGCCGCCGCCCCACTTGGGCGCAAGAAGTATGAGCGCACCATGGCCTTTATTGAGAGGACAGGTCTATGCGGCTCGATTGTCAAACCTAAAGGACGAAAAATATTTTCTTGTTGCCTCTAATAACCAGCGCAATGCGAAACTCCCACAAGTTCTAGCCATTCGCCTCACAACAAGTGCAAAGCCATCAATCCCAAGCATTGTTGAGTTAGGCAAAGGAGAGGTTTTTGTTGGCCGTGCGGTTTGTGATGACATTGTAGAAATCTATCAAGATGAAGTTGTACGCGATCTTGGCGCTTTGAGCCCAGCGGCAATGGCGGTGGTGGGAAACGGAATCGCTGCAGCCCTTGGGCTCTAAATACTTACGATCTAATCTGACCCGTTCCAGTCACTATCCACGTCGTCGTAGTCATCGCTTCAAGACCCATCGGACCACGGGCATGCAATTTCTGATTAGAAATACCGATCTCCGCACCAAAGCCCATCTGCTCGCCGTCGGTGAATCTCGTTGAGGTATTGACCATGACGGCTGCACAGTCAGAGAGGGCTACAAACCTTTCGGCTGCGGCCTGAGATTCAGTAACGATTGCTTCAGTGTGATTGGTGCCGTACTTGGCAATGTGATCACTTGCCGCATCGACAGATGAGACAACACCGACGTTGATTTCGAGAGCCCCATACTCGGTGCCCCAATTCTCTTCTGTCGCAAGAGTCGAGGCGACACCCGTGGCTTTTGCTACCTTCTGGGCAGTCTCGTCGCAATGCAGAACCACTCCAGCATCAGAGAGAGCTTTGAGGGCCATTGGCAGGAACAACTCCGCAATGGAACTGTGAACCAATAATGTTTCGGCGGCATTGCAGACGCTTGGGCGGTGGGTCTTCGAATTCATAAGAATCGGAATTGCCTTTTCGATGTCTGCAAATTCGTCGATGTAAACATGGCAGACACCGGCACCTGTTTCAATGGTTGGCACGGTTGAGTCATCGACAACTCTGCGAATCAGGGCAGCACTTCCACGCGGAATAACCAGATCGACTTTTCCACGGGCGTGCAGAAGCGCGTGAACTGTCTCGCGGTCATAAGAGGGAACCAATTGGATGACATCCGGAGAAATGTTTGTGCGAGCCAAGGCATCGCGCATCAGGTTGACTAACACTTCGTTGCTTGATGCCGCACTTGATGATCCACGCAGAAGTGCGGCATTGCCTGACATTAGAAGAATGACGGCTGCATCAACAGTAACATTGGGTCTAGCTTCATAAACCATGCCGACCACGCCAAATGGCACGGTTATTTGCTTCAGGTGAAGACCATTGGGAAGAGTGGATTCACGAAGGGTGACTCCCAGTGGGTCAGGAAGGTTAGCCACCTGTCGGGCACCTTTTGCAATGCCAAGTACGCGCTCGTGCGTCAGAAGAAGTCGGTCAAGGAGTTGTGGTTGCATACCTTCGGCAAGGCCGCGATCCATGTCTTCTTTATTGGCAGCCAAAATCTCAGCGCTACGGTTTTCAATTTCATCGGCAATTGCCAGAAGCGCTGCCTCGCGTTCCAAGCCACTTGCCGTGGAAAGAGTACGCGCAGCAAGGCGGGCACGGTCCGCCAGTTGCTCGACTAGTTCCTTGGCATCCATGAGGGCAAGCCTATCGGGGCTTAGTATTTAGCGGTGCGCACCTTATTTCGCTTCTTTCGCAATCTGCTGATCGGTCTATTCGCCGTATACATACTTCTCTTTAGCGCGACCCGCGTTATTCATTACCCGGAGCCGATTGCTGCAATTCGCCTAGGTCTAGCGCCAGCCTCCAAGACGCCAACCTTGATGCCTTTTCATGTGGTCGAACCGGCCACCTCCCCCGTCGCCTGGACAACTAGCAAAGGGAGCATGCCGGCTACGGTGAACTGGGACGGAACGCAGATTCCGTTTAGCGAATTCTTGAGCAAAACCTCAACCAACGCATTTCTGGTTGTACGCGATGGCGTGATCACCTACGAGTGGTACAACAAATCCACTAACGCCCATACCAAACTTCCTTCATATTCAATGGCAAAGACTCTGACGTCCATCATGATCGGCCAGCTCATTGCAGACGGGAAAATCAAAGAATCCGATACCTTTGTTAAGTATTTCCCTCAATGGAAAACTGGCGGAAGCTTCGACAAAGTGACGATCAAGAGCCTGCTGGATATGCAGGCCGGCGTCGGCGTCACTGACAACTACCCCACCGGCCCTTCAGGCTGGGGCGTGGCAATTGCGCAGATGTACGCAACGACCGATCTGAACTTCTTCATGGAACATAACCGGAAGATGAGCTGGGTTCCCGGTACGAAATCAGAGTACCGAAGTGTCGACACCCAGATGCTCGGTTTCATCATCAAGAAGGTCACCGGGACAACGGTCTCTGATTACTTCAGCAAGCATGTGTGGCAATTAGTCGGCGCCCAGGACAGCGCATTCTGGAACGTGGATCACGTTGGCGGGCTTGAGAAGACTTTCTGTTGCTTCAATGCAACAGCGCGCGATTGGGCACGTATTGGCGCACTGATTCTCGACAATGGGGCCGCCAAGGTGGCCGGGGCCAATTTAATCAATGCTGATTGGATGGCCCGTCTGGAACAACCGATGACAATCCTTGATCACGGTTGGGGCTACAGCGCTCAAATATGGCACCCATTCCCAGGCACCATGATGATGCTGGGCCTGCATGGGCAATACATATTCATTAATCCGAGTACGCACACCGCGATCGTGAAACTTAGCGACGAGAGCACCTCTGTTAGCCCAGACCACGAAGTACCTACAGCTAGCATTCTGCGAGATTTGGCAAATAGTAAGGGTTAGAGAAGAACCAAATCATCTCTGTGAATTAGTTCCCGTTCGTATTCGGGGCCTAGCGCCTGCGCCAATTCCTTTGTGGATCTGCCTAGCATCTGAGGAATTTCGGCAGAATCAAAAGCTACTAATCCGCGAGCGATAACAAGGCCCTCTTGGGAAGCAATTTCAACCGCATCACCTGCGCTGAACTCACCTTCGACAGCGGTCACGCCAGCAGGAAGAAGAGAAACTCTTCGTTCGATGAGCGCTTTGACGGCACCTGCATCAACAACGAGACGGCCGTGCGGAGTAGACGCGTGAGCCAACCAGAGCAATCGCGAGTTGGTCTTTGAAGGTTGCGCATGAAAATACGTACCAAAATCTTCGCCCAACAATGCAAAAGCTGCTTGATCTAGCGAAGTGAGCAGCATCGGAATTCCCGCACTTGTAGCAATACGCGCGGCTTCAACTTTGGTAACCATTCCTCCACTGCCGACACCAGACGATCCGGCACCACCGAGAGTTTTCTCATCAATGCTTGTAACAGTTTGAATATCGCTAATTCGCTTGGCACCGAGCTTTGAAGGAGGTGCGTCGTAGAGCGCATCAATATCCGAAACGAGAACCAACAAATCAGCACCAATGAGAAGTGAGACCAGAGCAGCCAAGCGATCGTTATCGCCAAAACGAATCTCCTGTGTGCCAACCGTGTCGTTCTCGTTGATGACAGGGACAATATTGAGAGCAAGCAGTCGATAAAGAGCACGTTGGGCGTTTTTATAGTGTGTCCTATGAATAACATCTTGTGTTGTAAGCAGGACCTGCGAAGCAACCACGCGATGGCGCGCAAAACTCTCGGTATAGCGGTGGATGAGTAGTCCTTGACCCACTGACGCGGCAGCTTGCTGTGTCGCCAGATCCTTAGGACGCGACTTCAACCCAAGAGGTGAGAGGCCGGCCGCAATTGCACCCGATGAAACGACGGCAACTTCAGCCCCGCGTGCACGTGCCGCAACGACGATATCAACGAGACGGTCTACTGCAGATGGATCAAGTTCGGACCCTGCTTTTCCCGTGAGGGATGAGGATCCGATTTTGATGACAATGCGTTTTGCAGAGGAAATCTGCGAGCGGCTCATACGCTCTCCTCGGAATCCGCCGCATCTTCTGCGACATCTTCTTCGTCCATCTTGATTTCTTCAATCAATGCGGGTGTATGTGGATCGATCACAGTGAATTCCCATTGATGGGCGAGTTCTTCTGGGGTGAGCTGATCGCGAACTTTCTCAGGTCCGCGCCAAATGGAATCAAAGCGAACATCTTCTCCGCGGGCGCCGAGCAATTCAGCACCGGACTCAATCGTTGGCTCCCAATCAAAGATGACTGCGTCATCGCCAATGCCAACTCGAACTTCGCTTCCTGCAACCGCACCTTGCTTAAAGAGTTCTTTCTCAACACCTAGTTGGGCCATGCGGTCTGCCAAATAGCCGATTGCTTCTGCGTTCTTGAAGTTTGTCTGCCTCACCCAACGCATAATCTTCGGTCCGGCGATATTGAAGGAGCCGTCCTTGTTTGCGGTGACAGTAAAACCAGAATCATCGACAGCAACCGGGCGAAGGACTATGCGAGTGCGCTCTTCAACAGCCATTTCTGCGCGGGTTTTTTGGATGATGCGAGCCATCGCATAAGTAAGATCAGAAAGACCTGCACGCGACGCGGCCGAGACCGGATAAACCTCATAACCGCGGTCGCGCAAGGTTTGACCAACCATATCAGCCATTGCGGCGCCATCTGGTAAATCGATTTTGTTCAAAGCTATGAGTCGCGGACGGTCTTCAAGTCCCCCATATTGGGCTAGTTCGTCTTCGATAATTTCAAGATCTGCAAGTGGATTGCGATTAGTTTCCAATGTGCCGCAGTCCAATACATGAACAAGTGCAACACAACGCTCGACGTGGCGAAGGAACTCAAGGCCAAGGCCTTTTCCTTGGCTGGCTCCTGGAATCAAGCCAGGGACATCGGCGACAGTAAAGCGGGTCTCCCCTGCCTGAACCACACCAAGGTTTGGAATCAAAGTTGTAAATGGATAGTCAGCAATCTTCGGGCGTGCAGCCGAGATCGCTGCAATGAGAGAGGACTTGCCTGCGCTTGGATAGCCAACGAGTGCAATGTCGGCAACGCTTTTAAGTTCGAGGATAAGAGTGCGCTCTTCACCTGGTTCACCAAGAAGTGCAAAACCGGGAGCACGACGTTTGGACGAGGCAAGTGCAAGGTTGCCGAGGCCACCGTGTCCACCTTGAGCCGCAATAAAAACAGTGCCATTGCCAACAAGGTCTGCAATCTGGTTGCCATCTTTGTCGAACACAACGGTGCCGTTTGGAACTTTAAGAACTAAGTCTTCACCCGATGGACCATCTTTACGATCGCCATAACCGGCACGACCTGATGTTGCTTTGCGGTGTGGTGAATGATGGTAATCAAGCAGGGTCGTCACGTTGGGATCAACAATTAATTTGATGTCGCCGCCGCGTCCCCCGTTGCCACCATCTGGCCCACCCAAAGGTTTGAACTTCTCGCGGTGCACCGAAACGCAACCGTCTCCGCCTTTTCCTGCAGCGGCAAAGAGCGTCACACGATCAACAAAAGTTGTCATTGCCGCCCCCCCCTGGATCATTGAATTATTGGATCATTGAATTATTAGAGATTAGAAAATAAAAGAGCGGGTCCGCATGCACGGCCCGCTCATTTATGAGAACCGAGAACTAGGCGACGGGGACCACATTTACAACGCGACGTCCGCGAGCGCGACCGAATTCGACTGCGCCTGCAGCCAGGGCGAAGAGAGTGTCATCCTTGCCACGTCCAACGTTTGAGCCTGGGTGGAAGTGGGTGCCACGTTGACGAACGAGAATCTCGCCGTTCTTGACTACCTGTCCGCCGAAGCGCTTAACTCCGAGGTACTGCGCATTAGAGTCGCGACCATTTCGTGTCGATGAAACGCCTTTTTTACTTGCCATTTCTCAACTCCTTAGTTAATGCCGCTGATGGCGGTGATAAGAACACGAGTGTTCTTGGAACGGTGGCCCTGACGACGGCGGTAGCCGGTCTTGTTCTTGTAACGAAGAATATGAATCTTCTCGCCCTTGGTCTCATCAACGATCTCGGCGGTAACTTTCACGCCTGAGAGGACCTTGGCATCGTGGGTGACGGTCGCGCCGTCAACAATGAGCAGTGCTGGGAATGTTACGGTCGAACCGGCCGCGCCATCGATACGATCGACGGTGACAGTGTCTCCGACGGCGACCTTCTCTTGGCGGCCACCCGCCTTCACAATTGCGTACACGTAACAACTCCAGTTCTTTGCTGATCAAAGCTTATGGACACGAAAAGACCACTAAGCAGGGCTTAAGGGTACGGAAGTTAGACCCTCTGGGTCAAACTGAGCCCCGCTTTAGGCTCCAGGTGTAATCACCCCAGTACTTGCGGCACGTCGGCGACGACGTCCCTTAGCAGGTTCAGGAGTAACAACATGGGGTAATTCAGCTGAAATTTCCTCAGTCGGGGTGTAATCCTCGCCAATATCAGCTTCAATCGGCTCGATATCGTGCTCTATCGCCTCAGCGATTAAAGGAGCCTCATCTTGCGCCACAACTTCTTCGTCCAGATCATGCTCAATGGCCTCTTGAGGTTTCATCATTTCTTCAAAAGGCATCGAAGGCTTCACCTTCACAGGATCGGTATGGATATGAATTCCGCGACCGCCACAGCTCTCACACGTTGTCGAGAAGGCCTCAATGAGGCCTTGGCCAACACGCTTGCGAGTCATCTGAACAAGGCCGAGAGATGTAACTTCTGCGACTTGATGTTTGGTGCGATCGCGACCGAGGCATTCAACTAAACGGCGAAGAACTTGTTCGCGATTGGATTCGAGGATCATGTCGATAAAGTCGATAACGATAATTCCACCAAGGTCGCGCAAGCGAAGTTGGCGGGCGATTTCTTCCGCGGCTTCCAGGTTGTTCTTGGTGACGGTCTCTTCGAGGTTGCCGCCCTTGCCGATGAACTTGCCGGTGTTGACGTCGATGACGACCATCGCTTCAGTTCGATCTATAACAAGTGATCCACCAGATGGCAGATAAACCTTGCGATCGAAGGCCTTTGATAGTTGCTCATCAACACGATAGTTAGCAAAGAGATCTCCAGGGCCAGTGAATTTCTCAATCTTGGAGGTGAGTTCGGGGGCGATGAATCCCAAATAGTTATGGATGTCTTCCCACGCTTCGTTTCCCTGAATCGTGAGCTTGCGGAAATCCTCATTGAAGATATCTCGAATTACGCGCACCGCAAGGTCTGGCTCTGAATAAAGCAATGCTGGCGCGTGGAAATTGGGGTTTACGGATTTTTCAACAATGTCTTCCCATTGCGCTTTCAAACGTGCGATATCTGCTTCGATTTCGGCATCGCTTGCACCCTCTGCTGCGGTACGCACGATAACGCCGGCCTCATCAGGAACAAGGGCCTTAAGAATTGTCTTCAAGCGGGCGCGCTCTGGCTCTGGAAGTCGGCGACTGATGCCGCTCATTCCGCCACCAGGAACATAAACTAAGTAACGCCCCGGCAGTGAAATCTGACTTGTAAGGCGTGCGCCTTTCTGCCCGATTGGATCCTTCGTAACCTGAACAAGTACAGGCTGGCCCGTTTTCAAAACCATTTCAATTTTGCGTGGCTGCGAATCAGAAATACCGGCTGCATCCCAATTCACTTCGGCTGCATACAGAACCGCGTTGCGGCCCTTGCCGATATCGACGAAAGCGGCTTCCATGCTCGGAAGCACGTTCTGAACCCGCCCCAAATAGACGTTTCCGACATAGGAGATGTTGCTGTGACGGTTGACGTAGTGCTCGACCATCACCTTGTCTTCGATAACACAAATCTGGGTACGATCTCCGATTTGGCGGACTAGCATTTCGCGATCAACATTCTCGCGACGTGCTAAGAATTCACTTTCGGTAATGATCGTGCCGCGCTTGCGGAACGGCTCGCGATACTCAGAGCGTGGCTCGCGAGTTCGACGGGCTGGCCTTCTCGCCTCGCCACGTGCCGGACGCTCTCGAACTTCGCGGGGTTCACGCGCCTCGCGCACCTTCACAACCGTGACTACGCCATCTTCTTCCACGGTCTCACCGGGAACGACGCCATCCGCGGTTGAACGGCGGCGGCGGCGACGATGGGTAGCGGCTTTGGAAGCCTCGTCGCCTTCCTCACCGCCTACTGCTTCAACATGTTCGCCCTCTTGCTCCAACGGACGACGACGGCCCCGACCACCGCGTCTGCGACGACGGCCCCGGCTATCACTATCCCCGCTGGGAGCTTCAGGAACTGCTTCGGCGACAAGTTCTGTTGGCACCTTCTTGCGCGAAGGAGCTTTTTTGACCGCAATCTCACCTGTTGGCTCTACCGCAACCGCCTTCACACGTGTGGCCCTGACTGGTTTCACGTCGGTAACAGCGGCAGCCTGAAAAATCGGCACCGGAATTGCCGGGGCACTCTTCTTAGATGGGGTCTTCTTTTCGCTGGGTTCAACTGCCTCTGGGGCAGTAACTTTCTTAGCCGCACGCTTGCGCGGCGTCTTTGGCTCAATAGCCATGGCACCAAATCCTCTATGCGTTCATAAAACGCGCTCTGGCTCGTATAACGAGCAAATCCTTGTTGAGTTCGCACTTGCTATGCCTCTAGGGCATTAACCGCGATGGAATCGCGAGCCGCGCTGAACTTTGGCCTAAGTATGGCAGACCAAACCCTTAATACCCAATAGCCAGGAACTTTGAGCGCGATTTGCGCCTTCTTAGCCCCTCTGGCGGGCGTGGACGTTCTGGAGAAGTCCCACTCCGATCAACGCGGCGAACATGCTCGAGCCTCCATAGGAGATAAACGGTAAGGGGACTCCGAGCAAAGGCATCACGCCCATAGTCATACCGATATTTTCAAAAGCCTGGAGTGCAAACCAGGCCACAACTCCAATACAGACTAATCTTCCGAACAAATCTTGCGATCTTCGCGCAATTCTGATTCCCCGCAAAAATATTATTAAGAACAGAATCAAAATCGTGCCGCTTCCCAGAAATCCCAATTCCTCCCCCGCGACCGTGAAGATAAAGTCAGTTTGTTGCTCGGGAACAAAGCGGCCGTTCGTCTGCGGGCCCTTGAACAAACCCTTGCCAACCAGGCCGCCGGAGCCAACGGTGATTCTTGATTGTCGCAACTGGTAACCACTCACCTGCGGATCTGCAGAGGGGTTCACAAAAGATTGCAATCTCTTGAGTTGGTACTCTTTAACTACGCCAACTTTCACTGCAGCAAACCCGCCAAGCAGGGCAACGATAATGAGTCCCACCACCCAACGCGATGGCGCACCAGAGACGGCGATAATCATGACAACTGATGCACCAATGATCATGACGGTACCCATATCTGGCTGAAGCAGAATAAGAAGAATCGGAATTGCAGCAATTAGCAGCGCCCTTGACACATCTTTATGTGTTGGTTCATCCCCGTCATGCATCCGCTCCGAGAGCAACAACGACATTCCAACAATGATTGAAATCTTAGCCAACTCCACAGGTTGCACCTGAAAACCTCCAGGAAATGCAATCCATGCTTGATGGCCATTTACGGATTTGCCGATTCCGGGAATGAGCACTGCGATGAGCCCAAGCACGCCAACTCCCCAGATCACAGGGGTGTAAGCGCGTAGCAAGCGGTAGTCAATGACAGTTGTTCCAAATGCCAACGCAATCCCGATCACGATATTGATGATGTGCCGCTTCAAGTAGTACTGCGGATCCAATCCAGCCCTTGCGTACCACGATCGCGTCGCTGCATAAACTAAAAGCGTTCCAATAATAAGAAGACCAACCACTGCTGCGGAGAGGACTGGGTCAAAGCCTCTCATCAGCGAACTACGCCGTTTTCTGCCCTTGGTTGAATACGTTGTGCTCATGGCGTGTTGGTCACCTTCATAGTGGGAGAAATCCTGGGCAAGGTAGTGGGAGGACCTGATGGGAACAAGGCCTTGCCTGGCACCACTTTATTACCGACAACCCCAAAGAGCGTCTCGTAAATTTTGCGAACACCTACGGCGCTGATATCCGAGCCGAACCCGCCCTGACTCACCATCATGACAACTGCATACCGCGGATTCTCACTTGGCCCAAAGGAGGCAAACCATGAGGTGTTTCCCTTCTTAGTTCCATTTGGGTTGAGTCCGAAAACTTCGGCCGTTCCCGTTTTCCCACTCACCGCAACAGGGAAACCACTGAAAGTGTAGGCAGCCGTTCCACTTATAACCACTTGTCGAAGAGCGCCTTGTAGGAAGGCCAACGTGGATTTCTTGGCAGGTAATTTGCCAAGCACCTTCGGTGCGAACCTAGCAAGAACTTTTCCGTCAGTCATCTCAATCGCTTCGCCAACAGTGGGCTGCCAAATCGTCCCACCGTTTGCCACCGCCGCATACATCTGTGCAAGTTTGAGTGGAGTGATGACGGTGTCGCCCTGACCAATGGAGAAGTTAACGGCGTCACCGCCGCGGATCTTGTCACCGTCTACGCAATTCTCTTTTGCCAAAGCGAGGAGGAATGTCGTCTGCTGGCTTTTTGGCGCACGAGTTGTGTAATTGCAGTAGTAATCCTTGTTCTGCTGGTACCAAGCTAACCGCCAGGCACGATCTGCCAAACGGCCACTTGATTCTGCCGGAAGGTCAATACCAGTCTTCTTGCCTATCTGAAATCCGCGCGCCGCCGAGAAGAAATAGTCGTGAGCATTTGCTTTCGGAGATAGTCCGCCATCCTTGAGCCATTCGTCATAGGCAATTTTGTACCAAATAGTGTCACAGGAAATTGCGATCGCGTCTCGCATCGTAATTGTTCCTTGCGCCTTACTTTCGAAGTTGTGGAAGATGGTGTTTCCAACCTTCACGCTCGCCGGGCAACTGTATGTCGCACTCAAGCTGTATCCCGCATTTGCTGCAGCGACCACTGATACTGCTTTAAATGTGGATGCCGGAGCATAAAGTCCCTGCAGCGCACGAGAAAGGGCGGGAACACCACTAGAGGCACTGAACAAATCACTCGCCTGCTTTACGGTCAAGCCCTTTTCCCAGATGTTCGGGTCATACGTTGGATAAGAAGCCAATGCCAATACTCTGCCGGTCTTCACGTCCAACACGACGGCAGCGCCTCCATCAGCGACATTTCCAGCCGCCCTGGCACGGAGAACCGCATCAGCCAGGGCTTTTTCGGCGGAGGCTTGCAGTCGCACATCCAAACTTGTCACGAGGTGATCGCCTGGAATGGGTTCAATGTTCTGCGACTGCCGAGTCACTGCCTCTTGCCTATCGACTATGACCGTACGAATTCCTGGTTTGCCGCGTAAATAAGAGTCATATTCGTATTCCAGTCCTGCTTTGCCAATCGATTCGCTCCGGTAATAGTGGGCGCTAGTTGAAGCCAAATCAGCTTGCGTAAGCGGGCCAACATATCCGAGGACGTGTGCGGCGTTCACACCGTCGATCCCTGGGTAATTTCTCACCGCCACAGGCATTGAATCGATCCCTGGATACAAATCTGCTCTTTCAACAATTTGCAGAGCCTTTGAGGGATCAGCATCCTTGGTGATCGGTATGGGCTGATAGCGGGTACCAGTCCAGCAACCGGCTTGCACTGTCTTGGGCAATTCCCCGCATAGCCGAGTGTGAAGATAGACATCGGCGTATTTGAGACCAAGAAGCTTGGCTGTCTTAGCAAGCACCGCGGCACCCTTGTCCTTTTGCTTATCCAGAACACTCCGGTCGGCAGTTACTGCCAGACCAACGCGATTGAGCGCGAGAGGAACACCAGAAGAGTCGACGATGAGACCACGCGGCGCAGGGGTAACGATGTCGCGACTTTGAATACTAAGGGCGGCATTTTGATACGTGGGACCGGCTCCGATCTGCAAATAGAAAAGTCGTCCAAACAAGGCGAGCATCAATGAAACGATTAGCGTCTGCGTTACGAGCAAACTAAGACGGGAGCGCTCGTTCATTGAAACTCCCCAGTCTCAAAGACGGCTTGGTGCAACCTTGATGCAGCGGGCAGAACAAAAGGTGCAATCGCTAAAGTCCAGAGTCCGTTGCCAAGCACCGTTCTTAGAAGTTGTGCAACCCGTCCAACGTCGGTTCCAAGGAGAGCATTGAAGGCGATGTAAACAGTGACGGCGACAACCACAGCCGCGGCAACGAATACAACCAGGCTCAAAGGATTACTCCGCAGGCTGTCATCACCGTAGCGAAGAAAAGCAATTCCAAATCCGATCGCAGAGAGGATGAGTGCCCACTGCCCAATCGGTCCGTTGGAGGAGGGCGCGAAATCCAAGAAGAGTCCGGCAAAGAACCCAGTAATTGCGCCAACCTCAGGAGTACTAAGCGCTGACCAACACAGGGTAAAAATTAGGAAAATAGAGAATCCACCAAAAGGTAAGTGGACTTGGTCAATGATCATTATTTGCGCCAAGTAAACGATCAGGAAGATCGCTACGGTGTTGACACTACGTCTTGTATACATCGAAAGTTACTTTTTTGTAGCTGATGGAGAAGGACCAGACGGAACCGGTGTCGGTGAAGGCATCACATAAATTGTCACGGTAGGCATCGGAGTTGGAAGCGGCTTGGGAGGCACAAGCGCGTCGCGTGGATCCGAGACTGGCGGGCTTACTACAACTGCGACGATCCCCAGAGTGTGCAAGTGAGTGAAGAACTGAACATCAGCCAATTGTGAAACCGAGCCCGCCGAATTGGGCACAGAAGTTACAGTTCCGATGGGAACACCAGGAACAAAGGGCTTTCCACCCTCGCTCCCACGGGCCAGCAGAACATCGCCCACCTTCACGGTGCTCTGACTATCAAGCATCTGCAAAATCGCTCTGTCGGTACCTTGTCCACTCAGAATTCCGATTTCTTGACTGCCGGCAATGCGCACGCCTACTCGGAAGGAAGGATCAGATTCCAAAATGACCAAGGCCGTCGATGCGTAAACCTCTTTCACAACTCCAACGAGACCGTCGCCACAGATCACGGTCATGTCACGGGTGATGTGTGCGTTGGCTCCAACATCGATTGTGATTGATTGACTAAAAGAGGCGCTTGTACCCTGCGAAATGACTTTCGCGTTGACGACCTTATATCCGCCATTGCCTGCCAGATTGAGAACAGACTTGAGCTGCTTGATCTGCGTCTCGATGTTCTTGCGATCGATCAAGGTGCTACGCAACTGAGAATTCTGTGCTTCCAGACTTTTCAATTCTGCGTGAGTACGACCCAAGTGGGCAATCTCCGAGAAGAAATTGCCGACAGGGCTAAATGCCGAACTTGCCGCGCGCTGAAATGGTCCCATGACACTTTGAGTGCCATGACGAAGGCCCGTAATAAGAGAGACACCGCGCAAATCCAACGTGATCAGGAAGAGAGATGTGACGATCAAGGTCACAAGCAACAGGCGACTGCGATTGTCCCCGCCGTATCGCATCTAGGGCGTACCTATCGTCGAGGTTCGGAGATCAAGACTTTCTCTAAAGCCTCAAATTCTTCGATACATTTTCCAGTGCCTTCGACGACAGCATCGAGTGGGCGATCTGCAATATGAATTGGCATTCCAGTTTCGCGACGTAGGCGCTCATCGAGCCCACGCAAGAGTGCGCCGCCACCAGTGAGAACGATGCCGCGATCCATGAGATCGCTGGCCAACTCTGGCGGAGTTTTATCGAGTGTGCTCTTCACGGCGTTCACGATTGCATTGACGGGCTCTTCGATCGCTTTGCGAATCTCAGCGGCGGTAACGACGATGGTCTTGGGCAGGCCTGTAGCTAGATCGCGGCCACGGATTTCTGCATCCGGCTCACCCTGAATCGGATAAGCAGAACCAATTGCCATCTTGATTTCTTCAGCGGTTCGTTCGCCCAGAAGTAGGGAGAATTCGCGCTTAACCCAGTTGATAATGGCCTGATCGAGCTCATCGCCGCCGACGCGGATCGAAAGAGCGGTGACGATTCCACCCAGCGAAATGACGGCGACTTCGGTTGTTCCTCCCCCAATGTCAACGACCATGTTGCCAGTTGGTTCGTGGATCGGAAGACCTGCGCCAATGGCAGCAGCCATCGGTTCTTCAATGATGTAAACCTTGCGAGCACCCGCTGCGTAGCCGGCATCTTTCACAGCGCGCTGTTCGACGCCAGTGATTCCTGAAGGAACACAGACAACAATCCGTGGCTTGGCAAGATAGCGTCGGCGGTGCACCTTCTGGATGAAGTATCGCAACATGCGCTCGGTCGTATCGAAGTCGGCGATGACGCCGTCCTTGAGCGGACGGATGGCAACGATGTTTCCTGGAGTACGGCCGATCATCTTCTTGGCTTCGTGGCCAACAGCAAGAATGGCGCCGGTGTCTTGATTGACGGCTACAACGCTGGGCTCATTGAGGACAATGCCACGCCCGCGTACATAAACCAGGGTATTTGCCGTACCCAAGTCGATGGCCATATCACGGCCAATGAATGACATTCTGTTGCTCATGTGTTCCTCTCAATTGAAAACCCGCTGTCTACATCACTGGGAAAAAAAATGCCTATCTCACGAACTGCTGACTCGACCGAGTCAGATCCGTGCACAATATTTTGGACAACCTTCGTTCCTTGATCACGAGCAAGGTCGCCGCGGATAGTTCCAGGAGCTGCGACCGTTGGATCCGTTGCCCCTGCGAGGGACCGAAATCCTTCAATAACTCGAT
>Ga0315268_10004668_pt1 | contig 14843 bp, 15 predicted proteins | sample C1_top_MG_FD_204535 | JGI IMG/M metagenome (GOLD analysis project Ga0315268, IMG submission 204535) | Sediment microbial communities from Yellowstone Lake, YNP, Wyoming, USA - C1_top | ecosystem: Environmental > Aquatic > Freshwater > Lake > Sediment | place: USA: Wyoming | collected 2017-08-01
ATGGTGCTCCGGCCCGAGCCGGTGGCCGCGGCGCTCGTCGCGCTGCGCCGGCCAGACTCCACCGTGATCCTGTTCGATGCCGCCGGGGAGCCGTTCCGGCAACGTCGTGCGGAGGATCTTGCCGCGCGATCGCACCTTGTCCTCGTGTGTCCGCGCTACGAGGGCGTCGACGAGCGCATCCGCTCCATGGTGGACCTGGAGCTCTCGATCGGGGACTTTGTCCTGACCGGCGGGGAGCTGCCCGCGCTCGTCGTGTGCGACGCCGTCCTCCGCCTGCTTCCCGGCGCGATCGAGTCGAGCTCGCTCGTCGACGAGTCGTTCGCCGACGGGCTCCTCGAGTATCCCCAGTACACCCGCCCGGCCCTGTTCGAGGGCGAGGGCGTGCCTGAGATCCTCACCTCGGGCGACCACGGCGCCGTACGACTGTGGCGGCTCCGCGAATCGCTCCGCCGCACGCTGGAACGGCGACCGGACCTCCTCGAGGGGCGGCCGTTCAGCGTCGAGGAGGCGCGGCTGCTGGGTGAGGTCATCGAGGAACGTGCCGTCCGGGAAGCGGACGAGCGCCTCGGCGAGTCCCCCGACGATCGACCCGGGGTCCCGTGATGGCGTCGGGCCCATGCTATACTCCGCCGTCGGCCGCCCATCCGCGACCGGTCAGTCATGCCCAGAAACGCGGCTCGCGGGACCGTCCCGGCCGCCCAGTGCAGCAGGGGTCGACCCGGTGAACGTACTCGACGAGATCGTCAAGGACCAGATTCGAACCGACATCCCGACTCTCGCGCCCGGCGACACCGTCAAGGTCAGCGCCAAGGTCGTCGAGGGGAACCGGGAGCGCGTCCAGGTCTTCGAGGGGACCATCCTCCGGCTGACCGGCGGCGGGATCACGCGGTCGCTGACCGTCCGGCGGATCGCGTCCGGCGTGGGCGTCGAGCGGACGTTCAAGGTCAACAGCCCGCGGATCGAGAAGATCGAGGTGGTCCGCCACGGCGTGGCCCGCCGCGCGAAGCTGTACTTCCTGCGACGGCGGGTCGGCAAGGCAGCCACGCTCCGCGAGCGCCGCACGAGCTGACAGCCCGCGCGCCCGGACGGCGCGCGCACCCGCTGATGCGGCCCCGTCCCGGCGGGGCCGTTCGATTCCGACGCTGGCGGGACCGCTCGGCTACGCTGTCGGACGATGGCCCCACCGGTCCCCACGCTTCGCCGCGAGCGCCTGCTCTGGAAGGCCGGCGCCATCCGCGTGGCAGGCGTCGACGAGGTGGGGGTCGCACCCACCTGCGGGCCGGTCGTCGCAGCGGCGGTGATCCTCCGGCCGAACTGCCGGCAGATCAGGGGCGTTCGTGATTCGAAGACGCTCTCACCGTCGCAGCGTGAGGCACTCGCCCCCGAGGTCCTTCGGCGCGCCGTCGCGGTCGGCGTCGGCGCGGCGTCGGTGGCCGAGATCGACCGGCTCAACATCTACCACGCCACGCACCTCGCAATGCGCCGCGCGATCGCCCGGCTTGGCGGTCACGATCACGTCCTGGTGGACGGCCTCCCCATCGCCGGCTTCGAGGCCGACGTCGGCCCGTACGATGCGATCGTGGACGGCGATGCGTCCGTCTACTCGATCGCGTGCGCCTCGGTCGTCGCGAAGGTCGCCCGCGATCGGCTGATGGCGCGGCTCGCCGCGCGCTACCCGGGCTACGGCTGGGAGCACAACGCCGGCTACGCCACGGCCGAGCATCGAGCCGCCATCCGTGCGCTCGGCGTCACGCCGCACCACCGACGCTCCTTCGCGCCAATCCGCGAGGCGCTGGCGGGCGTCGAGCAGCTGGACCTCCGCCTCGAGGCGTTCGACGTCGTGCCAGACGGGCGACCGGAGCCGACGGTTGCCCTTGCCAGGTAAGTCCGGGGTGATCCCGGCGGGGTAGGGTGCGGCATGGCCGCTTCCCTCCCGCCCGCGCCGCGGACGCCCGCCCAGCTGGCGGGTGACGCCGCCGAGCTCGACGTGGCCGCCCGGCTCACCGCGCGGGGCTGGCGACTCCTGGGCCGGCGTGTGCGGGTCGGACGATCAGAGCTGGACCTCGTGGCGGTCGATCCCGGCCCGCCCCGGGCCCTGGTGATCGTGGAGGTGCGCTGGCGCCGCTGCCGGGACTTCGGGTTGCCCGAGGAGACCGTCGATCACCGCAAGCTGGCCCATCTCCGGGCCGGCCTCGGCCGGCTGCTCGAAGCTGGCCGACTCCCCGACGGGACCTTCATGCCCGACCTCCCGGTCCGCCTGGATCTGGTGGTCGTGGAGCCGCCGTTGGCGCCCGGCGGTCCGGCGCGCGTCCGCCACCACCGGGGGATCGGGTGACCGGAGATCGCCGTGACAGTCCGGGACCGGGCGGGACCCTGTGGTAGACTCCGCCCCGGCCGCCGGATCGCCCGATGGCCGCCGCCGCGCCGCGAATGGGGCCGGCGAGCTCACACGCGGTGCCAGACCACGCTTTCGGGTCGGTGCCGGGCCGCGGAAGCGTCGCCCGGTCCCGAGGCAGGGCCCGCGGAGGAACAACCGAACAGGAGGTCCACCCCCGTGTCCACCGTCTCCATGCGGCAGCTCCTCGAGGCCGGCGTTCACTTCGGCCACCAGACTCGCCGCTGGAATCCCAAGATGCGCCCGTTCATCTTCGCGGAGCGCAACGGGATCCACATCATCGACCTGGCCCAGACGGTCAAGCGCCTGGACCTTGCCCTGGACGCCATCCGCGAGACCACTGCCCGCGGCGAGCAGGTCCTGTTCGTCGGCACCAAGAAGCAGGCGCAGGAGCCGATCATCGAGGAGGCCGATCGCGCCGGCCAGCCGTACGTCACCAGCCGCTGGCTGGGCGGGATGCTCACGAACTTCGTCACCATCAAGAAGCGCCTTGGTCTCCTCGAGCAGCTGGAGGCCCGGCAGCTCAACGGCGACTTCGATCGCCTGAGCAAGAAGGAAGCCGCGGTCCTCTCCGAGGAGCTCCGGAAGCTGAAGCTCTCGCTGGGCGGGATCCGGAAGATGCGGCGCCTGCCGGGCGCCGTCTTCATCATCGATCCGGCCCGGGAGCGGATTGCCGTCGCCGAGTGCATCAAGCTCGAGATCCCGATCATCGGGACCGGTGACACGAACGTCGACCCGGACGAGCTCGACTACATCATCCCGGGCAACGACGACGCCATCCGTGCCATCCGGCTGCTCTGTTCGGTGATCGCGGATGCCGCGATCGAGGGAGGCCGCGAGCGCGCCGCCCGGAGCGAGCGCGAGCCGGAGCCCGAGCCGGAGACAGCCGCAGCCTTCGAGGCGGGCGAGATGGCCTCGGCGGACGATCTCGTCGCGCAGCTCGCGGCGGGCGGAGCCTTCACATTCGAGCCCGATGTCGAGGAAGAGGCGCTCCTGCCCGGCGTGACATCCGTCGTGCCGGCCGAGGCGGCCGCGGCGATGGACGTCGCGATGGACGTCGTCGTCCCGGCCGAGTGACCCACCAGCATTCCAGAACGGCCGGCCGCGAGCGCGCCCCTGGCCGAACCTGACAGGAGACGCACAGACCCATGGCGAGTATCTCCGCGAGCGACGTCAAGGAGCTTCGCGAACGCACCGGCGCCGGTTTCATGGACTGCAAGCACGCGCTCGAGGAATCAGGCGGCGACCTCGAGAAGGCCGTGAGCATCCTCCGTGAGCGCGGCCTGGCCGCGGCTGCAAAGCGGGCCGGGCGCGATGCGCGCGACGGCATCGTCGCCAGCTACATCCATCCCGGCGGCCGCGTGGGCGTCCTCATCGAGGTCAACTGCGAGACGGACTTCGTCGCCCGGACCGAACAGTTCGGCAAGCTGGTCCATGACCTGGCAGTGCAGGTCGCCGGCCTTGCCCCGACCTGGGTGGACGTGGACCGGATCCCCGCCGCGGAGCTGGAGGCGAAGAAGGCCGCCCTCCTGGCCGACGAGGCGACCCAGAAGAAGCCCGAGCAGATCCGGCCGCAGATCGTGGAGGGCCAGCTCAAGAAGTGGTACGCGGAGGTCTGCCTCATGGAGCAGCCCTTCCGTGACACCGATCTGAGCGTGCGAGACCTGGTGACGGCGGCGATCGCCACGATGGGCGAGAACATCCGCGTCCGGCGCTTCGCCCGCTACGCGCTCGGCGAGGAGCTGTGAGCGAGGGCGGGGCCGGGACCGCGGTGACGGCCGGCCTCGTGTCGGCGCCCCGTCACGGCCGGATCCTGCTCAAGATCTCCGGCGAGGCGCTCCTCGGTGATCGCCAGTACGGCGTTGACCCGGCCTTCTGCGCGTTCATCGCCGGACAGATCGGGGCCGCCCGGGCGGCCGGCGTCCAGGTGGGGATCGTGGTCGGGGGTGGCAACATCTTCCGCGGTCTCGCGGCGGCCGCCCGCGGGATGGACCGCGCCACCGGCGACTACATCGGCATGCTGGCCACGGTGATGAACGGGCTGGCCCTCCAGGATGCCCTGGAGCGGGTGGCCGTCCCGACCCGCGTCATGACCGCGATCGCGATGAACGAGGTTGCCGAGCCATACATCCGGCGGCGCGCGATCCGCCACCTCGAGAAGGGTCGCGTCGTGATCTTCGTGGCCGGGACCGGCAACCCGTACTTCACCACGGACACGGCGGCCGCCCTCCGGGCAGTGGAGATCGGCGCTTCGGTGCTGCTCAAGGCAACCCGCGTCGACGGCGTCTACGAGGCCGATCCGGAGACCCACCCGGACGCGCGCCGGTACACCGAGCTCACGTTCGCGGACGTCCTGACCGACCGGCTCGCCGTGCTCGACGCGACGGCCGTCTCGCTCTGCATGGAGAATGATCTTCCGATCATCGTCTTCGACCTGAACCAGCCCGACAACGTGCGCCGGGCCGCGATGGGGGAGCAGGTCGGGACCCGCATCGCCGGAGGTACCCCCGCATGAGCAGCCTGGTCCTCGGGGCCATCGAGCCGAAGATGACGCGCGCCGTCGAGGTCCTGGAGCGTGACCTGCAGGGAATCCGGACGGGTCGCGCCTCGACCTCCCTCGTCGAGCGGATCCACGTCGAGTACTACGGCACGTCCACGCCGCTCAACCAGCTGGCCGGGATCAGCGTCCCGGAGCAGCACCAGATCGTGATCCAGCCGTGGGACCGGAGCGTGCTCGGCGCGATCGAGAAGGCCATCCTCAAGAGCGATCTTGGCCTGACCCCGAACGTCGACGGAACGGCGGTCCGGCTCAACATCCCGCAGCTGACCGAGGAGCGGCGGCGCGACATCGTCAAGATGGTCCATCGCCGGATGGAGGAGGCCCGGGTGGAGATCCGGAACCTCCGCCGCGAGGCGGCCGACGCGATCAAGAAAGAGGAGCGGGACGGGACCCTGGGAACGGACGAGGCTCACCGGGAGCTGGAGGTCCTCCAGAAGGTCACCGACCGCGAGATCGCCGAAGTGGACAAGGTGGGCGGGACCAAGGAGCGCGAGGTCCTGGAGGTCTAAGGTGAGTCGCGCCCATCCGGCCCGGCCCACGGACGCGCCACCGGCCGCCCACCGGGAGCCGCTTGCCGCAGGGCCGGACGATTCGTCGCAGGCCGGTCTCCGGCCCACGCACGTCGCCATCATCATGGATGGCAACCGTCGCTGGGCGCGCGCCCACGGTGTCCCGGAGCTCGAGGGGCATGCGGCCGGGGTCGACAAGATCCGCTGGCTCGTGGAGCACGCGATCCGGCGCGGGATCGCCGTCCTCTCCCTCTACGCCTTCAGCCGCGAGAACTGGGCCCGCTCCGACGCCGAGGTGGCGGGGTTGTTCGCGCTGCTCGACCAGGCAATCCGCGCCGAGACGCCGGAGCTGGTCCGGCAAGGGGTCCGCGTGCGCGTCTCGGGACGCCTTGCCGAGGTGCCCGCGGACATCCGGGATTCGATCACGGAGGCCCTCGCCGCGACCGAGGGCGGCAGGCGCCTGATCCTCAACATCGCCTTCAACTACGCCGGCCGGACCGAGATCGTGGACGCGGTCCGGGCCATCGTCGCGGCCGGGACGCCGGTCGACGAGATCGACGAGGACACCGTCGCGGCGCATCTCTACACGACGGGCCTGCCCGACCCGGACCTCGTGATCCGGACGGGTGGCGAGCAGCGCCTGTCCAACTTCCTGATCTGGCAGTCGGCCTACGCCGAGTTCCACACGTGCGCGGCGCTCTGGCCGGACTTCGACGCCACGACGTTCGACACCGCGCTCGAGGAGTTCGCGGGGCGCGGGCGCCGGTTCGGGCGCTGACCGGGCACACCAGTGCGGCAGCGGACCCTGAGCGCGACCGTCATCGTCCCGGTCGTCGTCCTCGCCTTCGCGGCGGGCGGGATCGGGATCGCGGCCCTGGCGCTCGTGCTGGCGGCGACCGGCGGGCGCGAGGCAGAGCGGCTCCTGGCCGGCACCGGGCGAGCCACCCTCTCCGGCGGCGTCGTGGCGGGCGCCGTTGCGCTGGTCGCAGTCGCGGCCCTGCCTCTGCTGGCCCGCCACGCGGCGTTCGGCAGCCCGGCGCTGCTCGAACGCCTCCCGGAGGTCGCGCCCGGGCTGGTGGTCATGGCACTGGGGGCAGCTGCGTTCACCCGGCGCGATCCAGTCGCGGGGTTCGCAGCCTGGTCCGCGACGGCCTTCGGCGCGCTCTACGTGGGCCTCGTGGCGGCGCTGGCGTGGCTCGCGGCAGCAGCCGCGCCCGCGTCCGCGTCGGCCGACGGAGCCACGGGCACGCTCCTCTCCGACGGGCGAGCATGGCCGCTCCTCCTGGTGGCCGCGGTCTGGAGCTATGACACGGGCGCCTACCTGGTGGGCCGGTCGATCGGGCGACATCCCTTCCTCCCCTGGATTTCGGCGCGCAAGACCGTCGAGGGTGTCGTCGGCGGGCTCGTCGCGGCCACGACAGCGACCGCGATCGTCCTGGCGGTCATGGGCCGCAACCCGCTCGAGGCCCTGGCGCTCGGGCCGTGCCTCGGCGCTGCCGCCCAGGCGGGGGACCTCGCGGAGAGCCTCCTCAAGCGCGCGGCGGGCGCCAAGGACTCCGGGACGTTGATCCCGGGTCACGGCGGGATCCTGGACCGGATCGATTCCTTCCTGTTCGCCGGACCCGTCCTCGTGGCGTATGTCGTCCTCGTCGCGGCAGGCTGAGCGGCCGAGGGGCGTCGCGCTCCTCGGCTCCGGTGGCTCCATCGGGAGGCAGGCGCTCGACGTGCTGGCCGGCCTCGCTCCGGACTGGCGCGTCGTGGCGCTCGCCACCGGCTCGCAGTCGGCGCTCCTCGAGACCCAGGCGCGCCAGCTCCGGCCGGCCGCGGTCGCGCTGGGCGACGAGACGCCGCTGGACCTCCCGGCCGGCACGCTTCGCGTCCACGGCGCGGATGCGCTCGTCGAGCTCGCGACCCGCGACGACGTGGACCTCGTGGTGGTCGCAACGGGTGGCATCGTGAGCCTGCGCCCGGTGCTCGCGGCCCTTCGAGCCGGCAAGGTCGTGGCCACTGCCAACAAGGAGACGCTGGTTGCCGGGGGCCACCTCGTCATGGCCGAGGCCCGCGCCCGGGCCGCGGAGCATGCCGCGGCCGACCCACGGGGCCCGCTCGCCAGCCCGCTGGGCTGGCTCCGCCCGATCGATTCGGAGCACTCCGCGATCTGGCAGTGTCTGGCCGGGGAAGAGATGACGGGGGTCGCCGGGCTCGTCCTGACCGCGTCCGGCGGACCGTTCCTGGACATGCCGGCTGGGGCGTTCGCCGGCATCACGCCGGCGATGGCGCTCCGTCACCCGACGTGGAAGATGGGAGCGAAGATCACGATCGACTCGGCGACGCTTGCCAACAAGGGCCTCGAGGTGATCGAGGCGCACTGGCTCTACGGCGTGGCATACCCGGCCATCGAGGTGGTCATCCACCCCCAGTCGGTGGTCCACTCGGCCGTCCGCTTCGTCGACGGTTCGCTGAAGGCCCAGCTCGGCACCCCGGACATGCGGCTCCCCATCCAGTACGCGATCACCTATCCGTCTCGTCGGCCGTCCCCGGCGGCCGCGCCGGACCTGCTGGCCGCCGGCAGGCTGGAGTTCCGCGCGCCCGACGAGGCGCGCTTTCCCGCGCTGCGGATCGCCCGCGAGGCCGGGGCCCTCGGATCGCGTGCCACGGCGGCGCTGATCGCCGCCGATGAGGTGGCCGTGGCGCGGTTCCTGGGCGGGACGCTCGACTTCCCGGGGATCCCGCGGCTCCTCGAGGACGCAGTCCTCCGCTTCGGAACGGGCCCCGGGCAGGCTCCCGGGTACGATGACCTCGTCGCGCTGGATCTCGAGGTCCGCGCCGCGTTCAACGCGCCGGGAACCGCCGGCGAGCGCCCCGCGTAGGAGCAGGAACCATGCCGATCATCCAGGGGGCGATCACGATCCTCCTCTTCATCTTCATCCTCTGCGCGCTCGTCGTGATCCACGAGTTCGGCCACTTCGTGCTGGCGCGCCTCTTCGGCATCCGCGTCCACGAGTTCGGGATCGGCTTCCCGCCGCGGGCGAAGGTCCTGCGCGACCGCGGCGAGACCATCTACACGCTCAACTGGCTGCCGATCGGCGGCTTCGTCCGGCTCGAGGGCGAGGACGGCGACTCCGACGATCCGCGCTCGTTCGTCGCTGCCCCGCTCGGAAAGAAGCTGCTGGTCCTGCTCGCCGGGGTGGGCATGAACCTGGTGCTGGCGTTCGTGATCTTCACGGCGATCGCCTGGCTCGCGGCGCCCCAGGGGGCCCTCACCTTCTCCGACGTCGTGCCCGGATCCCCGGCGGACATCTCGGGTTTGCGGGCCGGGGAGAGCATCCTTGCGATCGACGGGACCCCGTTCGACCTGCTCCCGGCCCCGCAGGCAGGCCAGCAGGCAATCGCGGCGCTTCGCGATCGGGCCGGCCAGACGGTCACGCTCCTCGTGCGGGCCGTGGATGGTGCGGAGCGTGACGTCACGGTGACCCTCCGACCGCCCGACGCGGCCGCGACCCAGGGCGCCCTCGGGATCCGCAGCGCCGGGCTCGCCTTCTCAGGCACGTACGCCGGGCGCGACCCGGTCGCCGCGGTCGGGGCTGGTGCCGCCTGGACCGTCAGCGCGTTCCGGCTCATCCTCGACGGCCTCGCCGCGCTGGTCGCCTCGATCGTGGCCAATCCCACCCAGGCGCCGCCCGTCACCGGGCCGGTTGGGATCGCCGTCCAGGTCGGCGACGTCTTCTGGCAGCTCGGCCCGATCTTCACGCTGTACCTGGCCGGCCTGCTCTCGGCGAACCTCGCCCTGGTCAACATCCTGCCGTTCCCGCCCCTCGACGGCGGCCGCATCCTCGTGCTCCTCCTCAAGTCCCTGTTCGCGCGCGGCGGCGCGGTCCTGCGCCGGATGGGCGTGCGCGCGCAGGGCCTCTCCGCGCAGACGGCGATCTCGGTGGAGCGCCTGACCTATCTCGTCGGCTTCGTCCTGCTGTTCGGGTTCCTCATCTGGATCACGTACTTCGACATTGCCCGGCAGGTCAGCGGAGGCACGCCATGACGAGCGCCGACGAGCTGCGGCCGCGCCGCCGGCCCACGCCATCGGTCGACATCGGCGGCGTGCTGGTCGGAAGTGCCCACCCCGTGGTGGTCCAGTCGATGACCAACACGGACACGGCCGACGTCGACGCGACCGCGCTCCAGGTGGTCCGGCTGGCCGCCGCCGGGTCCCAGCTGGTCCGGGTGACCGTCAACACGGAGGCCGCCGCGGCCGCCGTGCCCGAGATCGTGCGCAAGGTCCGCGGCCTGGGCTTCGAGACGCCGATCGTGGGCGACTTCCACTACAACGGCCACCAGCTCCTGGTGGACTACCCGGACGCGGCGCGGGCGCTCGCCAAGTACCGGATCAATCCCGGGAACGTGGGCGGGAAGCGCCACGACGCCAACTTCCAGACGATCGTGCGGGTCGCGATCGAGCACGACCGGCCCATCCGGATCGGGGTCAACTGGGGCTCGCTGGACCCGGCCCTCCTGACCTCGATGATGGAGGCGAACGCCGCCCTCGCGTCGCCGCGCGGCAGCCGGGACGTGATGATCGATGCCATGCTTGCCTCGGCGCTCCGGTCCGCGGAGCTGGCCGAGGAGACGGGGCTCGGCCACGACCGGATCATCGTGAGCGCGAAGGTCTCGGGCGTGCGCGACCTCGTCGACGTGTACCACCGGCTGGCGGCGCAGTGCGACTACGCGCTCCACCTTGGCCTGACCGAAGCCGGCATGGGCATGAAGGGGATCGTCGCCTCGACGGCCGGCCTCAGCGTCCTCCTCGCCGAGGGGATCGGGGACACGATCCGCGTCTCGCTCACGCCGGAGCCAGGTGCCGGGCGGGAGCTCGAGGTGGAGGTTGCCCAGCAGGTCCTCCAGTCGTTGGGATTGCGCAGCTTCATGCCGCAGGTGAGCGCCTGTCCGGGTTGCGGGCGAACGACGTCCGTCTTCTTCGCTGAGATGGCGCGCGACATCTCGGCGTACCTGCGGGAGCGGATGCCGGCCTGGCGGGCGCTCCACCCAGGGGTCGAGGATCTGCGGGTCGCGGTGATGGGGTGCGTGGTCAACGGACCCGGTGAGAGCAAGCACGCGGACATCGGGATCAGCCTGCCGGGGACCTTCGAGGAGCCGGTTGCGCCGGTCTTCGTGGACGGGAAGCTCCACGCCACCTACCGCGGCGATGACATCGTGGCCCGCTTCATGGGGCTGTTGGAGGAGTACGTGGCGCGACGCTACCCGACTCCGCCGGGCACGCCCGGGTCGGTCGCGACCACCGGGCCCGCGGCCTGACCTGCCTCGCCGCGGCGGCCCGCGCCCGCCCGTCCGGAACGACGACACGGAAGCGGGCGGCGGGTGGGGTATACTCCCGACAACTTCGACCGCGCCGCTCCATGACGTGGGTGACCCCCACGTTTTTCTTTCGGTCGGCCTGGACCGGCCGCCGCGCGTCGAACATGAGCTTGGAGGTGCACCACATGAGCCGCGACTTCGTGGGCGCACTCCTCCAGCTCAACGCCGAGAAGGGCGTCCCAAGGGAGCACCTCATCCTGACGATCTCCGACGCGATCGAATCGGCGTATCGCCGGATCCCGGGCAACGAGGATGTCCGTGTCCGCATCGACCCGGAACGCGGCGAGATGCTGGTCACCCGCGAGCGCCGCGTGGTCGCCGTGGTCGAGGATCCGCTGACGGAGCTGACGCTCGACGAGGCCAGGGTCATCAAGCCGGATGCGGAGCTGGGCGAGGAGGTCGTCACGGCACAGCTCGGCCAGGATGCCTTCGGCCGGATCGGCGCCCAGACCGCCAAGCAGGTCGTCCTCCAGCGGCTGCGCGAGGCGGAGCGCGACGTCCTCTACGACCAGTTCGCCAGCCGCGAGGGCGACCTCATCACCGGGACCGTCAACCGGGTGGAGCCGCGGGCGATCATCCTGGACCTCGGCAAGGCGGAGGCGATCCTGGCCACGACGGAGCAGTCGCCCGTGGAGCACTACCGGATCGGTCAGAACGTCAAGGCGTACGTGCTGGAGGTCCGGCGCGCGCCGAGGGGCCCGCAGGTCCTGGTCAGCCGCACGCACAAGGGATTCCTGCGCCGGCTCTTCGAGCTCGAGGTCCCGGAGATCCACGCCGGCACCGTGGAGATCAAGGCGATTGCCCGCGAGCCCGGCAGTCGCTCCAAGGTCGCCGTGGCGTCTCGCCAGGAGGGCCTGGACCCGGTCGGGGCGACGGTCGGCCAGCGTGGCGCCCGCGTGCAGGCCGTCGTCGCTGAGCTTGCCGGCGAGAAGATCGATGTCATCGAGTGGCACGAGGACCCGGCGATCTTCGTCGCGAAAGCGCTCAGCCCCGCGCAGGTCGTCGCCGTCCACATCGACGAAGAGCACCGGATCGCGAACGTCGTGGTTCCTGAGAAGATGCTCTCGCTCGCGATCGGGCGCGAAGGGCAGAACGCCCGCCTGGCGGCGAAGATGACCGGCTGGCGGATCGACATCCGGAGCGATGTGCCGGCGCACGAGCCTTCGGCAATGCCGGACGACAGGCCGGGCGACGCCCCCGACGTGCCCGAAGCCGCCGGGGCCGAGATCCCCGCCATCGCCCAGGCGGCCCCGACCGTCGGGGACGAACCCGCGTCAGGGGTGACACCGTAGCGCGGCGCGAGGCCGGCGGGCCGCTCCCGCGGCAGCACCCGACCCGGACCTGCGTGGCCTGCCGGACGCCCCGCCAGAAGCGCGAGCTGCTGCGGGTGGTCCGGACGCCCGGCGGCGCGATCGTGCTCGACGCCTCGGGGCGGGCCCCCGGGCGCGGTGCGTACGTGTGTGCCGCTGACGCCTGCCAGGATGCCGCGATGGCGAAGGGCGCCCTGCGCCGCGCGCTCGCGGTGCCGATCCCGGCGGGGCTGTTCGACGCGTCGCGGGTCGCCGCCGCCGCTGTTCCCTTGATTCAGAACCAGGACGACCAAGAAGGAGGGGCCTGATGGCCAGGAGCAGGAGCGGAACCCGCGGGCGCCGCGGGCCCCGCAAGCCGCAGCGACGCGAGGGGGGCGGCTTCACGCCGGTCTCGGTCGCCGAGTCACGAGATCGCAGCGCCGTCGTGCTGCCGCCCACGATCACGGTCAAGGAGCTCTCGGAGGTCCTGGCGGTCAACGCCGCGGACGTGATCCGGGAGCTCATCAAGAGCGGGATCTTCGCCACCATCAACCAGCTGATCGACCGGGACACCGCGTCCCTCGTGGCGACCGAGCTGGGATTCGAGACGGCCGAGGCGGAGGCGCCGGTCACGGCGACCGAGGACCAGAGCACCGAAGCGCCGGCCCCCGCCGCGAAGGAGACGCTCTTCGTCGAGGACGACGTGGCGCTGCTCCAGCCCCGGGCGCCCATCGTGACCGTGATGGGCCACGTGGACCACGGGAAGACCAGCCTGCTTGACGCGATCCGGAGCACCGCCGTGGCGGCCGGGGAGCGGGGCGGGATCACCCAGCACATCGGCGCGTCGGAGATCGTCAGGGATGACAAGAAGGTCGTCTTCCTGGACACGCCCGGTCACGAGGCGTTCACGGCGATGCGCGCCCGGGGCGCCAAGGTCACGGACATCGCGATCATCGTGGTCGCGGCGGACGACGGCGTCATGCCCCAGACCCTCGAGGCGATCAGCCACGCCCGGGCGGCCAAGGTGCCGATCATCATCGCCCTCAACAAGATCGACAAGCCGGACGCGAACCTGGATCGCGTCAAGACCGAGCTGACGGAGGCGAACGTCGTCATCGAGGAGTACGGCGGCGACGTCCCGCTCGTGCCGGTCTCGGCGAAGACGGGCCAGGGCCTCGACGACCTGTTCGACATGGTGCTCCTCGTCGCGGACCTGCAGGAGCTCAAGGCGAACCCGAAGCGCGAGGCGGTCGGGACGATCATCGAGGCCGAGCTGGACAAGGGCCGGGGGCCCGTGGCGACCGTCGTCGTCCAGACGGGCACGCTCCGGATCGGCAACATCGTCGTGGTCGGCAAGACCTACGGCAAGGTCAAGGCGCTCGAGAACGCGGCCGGCAAGCGAATCCAGAAGGCCGGTCCGTCGTCTGCCGCGCTCGTGCTGGGGCTCGACGACGTGCCACAGGCCGGCGACATCCTGCGCGTCGTGGCGGACGAGAAGATCGCGCGGTCCATCGTGGAGCAGACGCGCAACGCGGCGGCCGCGCAGGCGGGGACCAGCCAGAAGGCGACGCTCGAGGACCTCTTCAACCAGTTCCAGGAGGGCCAGTCCAAGGAGCTCAGGATCATCCTGAAGTCGGACGTCTCCGGCTCACTCGGGGCGATCACGCACGCGCTTGGGCAGATCATCTCGGACGAGGTCCGCATCAGCGTTCTCCACGAGGGCACCGGCGACATCACCGACAACGACATCCTGCTTGCCTCGGCCTCGAACGCGATCGTCGTCGGCTTCAACACGAAGCTGGACCCGCAGGCACGCCGGACGGCGGAGGCGGAGAAGGTCGACGTCCGTCTCTACGACATCATCTACAAGCTCACCGACGACATCGAGGCCGCCCTCAAGGGCATGCTCGAGCCGGAGATCGTGGAGCAGGTGGAGGGTCGCGCGGAGGTCCGCCAGATCTTCCGGGTGGGCAAGAGCACGGTCATCGCCGGCTCCGTGGTCACGGACGGCCACATCCCGCGGACGGCCGGCGTCCGGGTCTACCGCAACGGCAAGCTGGTTGCCACGGACAAGCTGGACTCGCTCCGGCGCTTCCGCGACGACGTCCGGGACGTCGCCCAGGGGTACGAGTGCGGGATCGGCCTGGCCGGGTTCCACGACCTGGCCGAGGGCGACATCATCGAGGCGTTCACCCAGCAGTCGGTGAGCCGCTCGAGCCTCCGGTAGCGTCCCGTGAGCCAGCGCACAGACCGGGTCGACGAGCTCCTGCGACAGGAGATCGGCGCGATCCTGGCCAGGGAGGTCGCGGACCCGCGGATCGGATTCGCGACCGTCACGGACGTCGAGACGACGCGCGACCTGTCGCACGCCAAAGTCTGGGTCAGCGTGATCGGCGACGCCGCCGAGCGGCGCGAGACGCTGGCGGCCCTGGATCGGGCCATGGGGTTCGTCCGGCGCGAGCTGGGCGTCCGGCTCCGCCTTCGACGGATCCCCGCGCTCCACGTGGAGCTGGACGCCTCGATGGAGCGCGGCACGCGCATGCTCCAGATTCTCGATGAGCTGGAGCATGGCGATGCGCCCCGAGCGGCGTCCCTCGCCGACGCGCCCCTGACGGAGTCGCTCCCGACGCCCGTCGCGCGCCTGCCCCGGGAGGGGGACACGCCGGAGCCCGGGCCGGAGCCCGGGGTGGATCCCGGCGCCGGAGAAGCGCAGCGCCAGCGGA
>Ga0315268_10004669_pt1 | contig 14843 bp, 13 predicted proteins | sample C1_top_MG_FD_204535 | JGI IMG/M metagenome (GOLD analysis project Ga0315268, IMG submission 204535) | Sediment microbial communities from Yellowstone Lake, YNP, Wyoming, USA - C1_top | ecosystem: Environmental > Aquatic > Freshwater > Lake > Sediment | place: USA: Wyoming | collected 2017-08-01
TGTTCGCCTACGACAGTCACCAATACCATGCTGAACACCCTTTTCTCAGATCACTTTAGTAATCCTCGCCAGGCGTTCAGCAGCGTCTGGGTTCAGCCCCCTGTCTCCAAGCACGGTGTACCGATCCTTCCTGATCTCGTGAGCGTGCACGAGAACCTCTATCAGCTGTTCCTTCGACACACCTAGATCCTTGGCGCTAGTAGGCGCACCTATCATCAGGAGGGCTTCGCGTATCCGCTGCCAATCCCCTCCGTGCAGGTACATCATCATGATTGACCCGACGCCGCACTGCTCTCCGTGGAGAGCCTTGCCCGGCGCGATTTTATCGAGAAGGTGAGAGAACATGTGTTCAGAACCGCTTGTCGGTCTCGAGGAGCCCGCGACAGCCATCGATATGCCGGAGATGATTATCGGCCTTATCGCGATCCAGACGCTCTCCTCGAGGTTCGGCTTGATCGCTGAGGCGTTCTCGATTATGGATTCCGCGGCGTACTTGGCGAGGTTCGCAGCGCTCGAGCTGAAATCGTCCGATCGGAGCCTCTCTGCAAGCTGCCAGTCGAGGATCGCGGTGGAGTTCGAGATAACGTCGGCGCATCCAGATGCGAGGAGCCTGTAAGGCGCCTTGACGATAAGAGCCGTGTCCGCAATGACACCCAAGGGTACGGTTGCGTTGAGAGAGAGAGAGTTGCCCCCGTCCTTGATCGATGCGCGTGGACTTGCGATGCCGTCATGCGATGCCGATGTCGGGATGCTCATGAAAGGTACCTTGAGATTGACCGAGGCCAGCTTCGCGAGGTCGATCTTGCTGCCGCCCCCCACTCCGAGAAGGAACGACGCGCGCACGTCCTTGGCGATCTCCTCTACCTTGACAAGATTCTGCTGGTCGGCTACGCCGACCTCCATCTGATGAACGTCGTACTTCTTCTCCTCAAGGGAGTCTCTGACTGTCTTGGCGGCAAGGGCCCCCGTGGTGGGTCCTGTGACTATCAGCGCAATGCCTTTGAGCTCGAATTCCTCGCACATTGTGCCAACCTGGCCAATGCATCCATGGCCCGCGAGGACTTGCCTGGGAAAACTCATAGATCTCGTCTTGGTGAAGCCATCCAACATCCTGCAACACTACCTTGTTCCAATATGCCCGTTTGGCTTTTTAACTTATCGGTTTGTATTCGCGTGCTCGCATATTATTGCCAGTATGGCGAGAAGTAGTCCTTGCCGGGTCATCGGAGAGAGGCGATCCGCTCCATCTTCTCGATGAGGTCATCCATCCTGAACGGTTTCGGCAGGAAATCTATCGCCCCTGCATCCCTCGCTTCTTTCTCGACCAGGACGTCCGCGCTGACGAAGATGACCTTCTGACTCGGGTTGAGCTTCATGATCTCCTTCGTGGCGTCGACGCCATTCATGACGGGCATCCTGTGGTCCATGATGATCACGTCCGGTTTGTCGGTGGATGTGCTGTATTTCTTCAGCGCCTCCTCCCCATCGAATGCTGTTCCGGTCACTCTGTACCCTCTCAGCTGCAGGATGTCCCTGTACAGCTCGACGATGAAGAGTTCGTCGTCAACGATCAACACGCTGGTCATGGTCCACTCGCCTTCCTTAAGGTGATTACGAAAGCCGCGCCCTTCTGCTGTCCCTTTGCATGGTGTTCAAGTGCCTCAAAATCGCCGCCGAGCCTCTGCGCAATCATCTTTGCGAACAGCACCCCTGATAGTTTGACGGCTGTGGAGCTGTCCTGAAGATATATGGATTCGACATCTCTTCCTCTCAGGGCGAATGGCAGCTCGGCGTTCGGGTCCTCCAAGGAGATCCTCCAGCACATCTTCCCTTTGAGCTGGACTTCATCCAGTTCTATTGAGAGATTGACCTCTTCGTTGGGGTCGAGCCTGACCATGTTCACCATCGAATTCATTATCAAGTCCTGGGCGGCACTGTTGCCTACCACGAAGGCTCGCTCTACGCCGGGGGAGACTCGAACCTTGAGTCTCTTGTCCGGGAAGAACTTGATCAGTTCGCGTTCGGAAAGGCTAAGAGACGACTGAAGAGCCAAAGGTTTGAATGAGTCAGGATGGGTGGCTCGCGTGGCAAGAAGCCGCTTGATGTTCTCGATCAGGATAGTGGACGTCCGCACGTGCGAGACCGCCTTCTCGGCGAACTTCTTCGTGTTCCTGTCCGTGCCAGGAGCTGCCAGTACCAGCTCCAAATACCCTAGGACTGCCTGATTGTTGTTCAAAATGTCATGGCCTAGGAGGTCCATGTAGAACGCGAATTTATCGTCTCCATCTGCGGGATGTCTTTGCTCGGTCAAGATTGTATCCTCTGGGTGATGCCCCTGACTATGGAATTTATGGAGATGATAGGTTATCTAGCTTTGGGGCTATTCACCCAAGTATCCAATCGTCTCCTATTGATAGTCTGTTTTCGCTGGTATTTCAAGCCTACCCTAGCCCGCGAAATCGTCCAGAGTCGTCTTTGGGATAGTACCATATACCTGCGCCCCGTCCGAGACCCACTTCCAGTAGTTCGTCGGGAAGGCGATTCCGTAGTACTCTCTGTCCTTCTTCGACTCAAGGTGTCTCAGGTCGGAGAACAGTGTCCAATATCGAGACGCGTCGCGTCTGCCCGGCCTCTCGGGGAACTTCTTCCGGGAGTCGATCAGAATTTCGTCCTTGTAGCATATATGCGCGTGCTCCTCATCGAGGACGACCACGGAGTAGCCGGGATGCCTCTTGGCGAAGTGTCTGAGAACGAGATCCACGATCCTGTGCTCGAAACTGCCTCTGCCGATCACGACCTTGTTCTGGACATCTTCCGAGAACGTGATGTACTGTTTCGCCCTCCTGAACTCGCCAGTCACCCGCCTCACCCTGTCTTTCATCTCTTTAGCCTCTGGCGACTGCTGCGCGAGATAGGACTTCGTGCCTTTCCTCTCAATCTGGGCGAGTACTGTGAAGATTAGCTGGTATCTGTCCAATGAGTTGAACCGGGTGGCCCAGAAGATCTCGTCCTCCAGTATCTCCCACAGTTTGTCGTCCTCAAGGAAGTCGAGCCCACCAAACTCCTCTTTGTACTGCGAATAGAGGGAATCGTAGTCCAGCGACTCAGCGTCCATCGATTCCTCGAAGAAGAACTTCTTGTTCTCCTCCTCCTCGATGGGTTTCCCCTTGTGCACCCTACTCGCCATGAAGGCCTTCACGATCGACCTCGGAGACGGCTTGAAAAGTACGAGCATGGATCCACTTGAACCTCGTCGCGGAATTATCTCTCAGTGTTGATATAAGCTTTGGCAATTGGCGTTGAAAAAGACTATTGAAGCTGGAATTCCCACATAGATAGAGCCTGGTCGGCGCCCTGGCCTTCCCCCAAACCCTTTAGCCCTCTTGTCGACATCACTCATTATCGTCAAAAACGAAAAGTTCATCAATCGTGCACCTCAGCACCTTGGCGATGTCATGCGCGAGCCTCACCGATGGACTGTATCTTCCCTTCTCAATGAACAGTATCGTTTCTCTCCTAACGCCGACCTTCTTGGCGAGATTTTCCTGCGTGAGGTCGTATCTCGCCCTTAGTTCCTTGAGGCGCGTTCTCACAGAGCCACCATCATGCATCCTTTCCGAAGAGTGTGAAGTAAGTCCAGAACGATACGAAAGAGACCGGCATTGCTACGAGCAGACCGAAGATGGACTCGCCGACCTTGTTGGACCCCAGATCATATTGCTCGGTTGGCAGGCTCAGTATGTACACGAAGAGAGCAAGGGTCAAAACGCCGATTACGAAGAATGAGCAGTAACCTGCTTTGAGTCTGTTCATCTTGTATCTCTCATCGGCGAGTGGGAATCCTTCTCTGATGATTCTGAACTGTCTCGCAAGGAACAAAGAGGACAACGCGGTGAATCCCACCGCAGCCGGCAGGCCTAGCAGCAAATACCCTGGCGCGCGGTCCATCAAGTTCTCCATGAAAAGGTTGGGAAGAACCAGCAGCCAGGCGACGCCTGTGATGATGGTCAGCGGTATTGCAGTCACGGCCAGTTTCAGTCTGTCATTCATAAGTGACCTCCTCCTATGTTAGTTAACGGTAACTTTATGTGCGTTATAAATAACTTTGTGTTATACAAAGACGACAGGCACTCCGCTACCATCACTTGAGGCCGAATGCCCAAATGACTCTGGTTGAATTGCCATGTAGCTATGCGGAAAAAGACTATCTACATATTCGAACATGGGAACATGACGTGAACCAGGCGACCGAACCAGCCCCTCCAGGCCAGAAGAGCAAAGTCACCGAGCTATTCGAGCGGGCGAGCCAGACATATGATGCTGGCCAATTCGAACTTTCCCTGGAGCTCTTCGATTCAGCGATTGCGGAAGGCGCCGATAGCGAGGTCGTGTACAACAACAAGGGGGCGGCCTTGGACGCCATCGGGCGGAACATCGAGGCTACCGAATGCTATGTCAAAGCCACGAAGATCAACCCGAAGTATGAGCTGGCATGGCACAACCTGGGCAATTCGCTGTTCGTCCAGGACATGTTCGGCGATGCCGCTCGCTCGTACTCGAGAGCCGCTTCGTTAAAACCGGACAGAAAGGAGAACTGGTCCGGCCTGGCGGCAGCGCTCACGAAGACGAACAAGAAGAAGAGGGCGAAATCGGCTATCGCGAAGCTCGACAAGCTTGCCGTCGAGGACCCTTCCGTTCTCCTTCTCCAAGCTGACCTGTACGTGGATGCAGGATTCATGACCGAGGCTATTGCTCGGTGCGGCGAGTTCATATCAAGACAAAAGGACAGCGTCGAAGGCTATGCGCACCTGGGCAATGCGGAACACGAGTTCGGGGTCTACGGCAAGGCCATAGCCACCTTCGAGAAAGCTCTTGAAATCGCCCCGAACGACAAGGAACTGTGGAACAACCTCGGGTACACATGCTTCGTGGCTGGTTTCTTGGATAAGGCTCTTGGGTGCTTCGACAAAGCATTGGCCATCGACCCCAACTACAAACATGCGTGGTACAACAAGGGATATGCGTATCACGGCGCGGACCTTCTCGAACAAGCCGTAGACTGCTACGGCAAGGCACTCGTAATAGATCCGCAGGACAGGGTTCTGTGGAACAACCTCGGCAACGCCCTCTACAATCTCGGGAGATACGCCGAATCGATCCCTAGGTTCGTCGAGGCCATAAAAGTCGATCCGGACTACGAGATCGCGTGGAACAACATAGGCAATGCCTTGGAGAAGATGAAGCTCTACAGAGAGGCCGTTCCATATCACGACCGCTCCCTTGAGATAAGTCCTGACTTCGACTACGCGCTCTATGCCAAGGGGGTCTGCAAATCCATGATCGGCGATCTCGAGGCCGGCTACGATCTGGTGCTCGAGTCTCTCGACCTCAATCCGTACTACGATGAAGCATGGAAGGCAAGAGCCTCGATTGCCGAGAAGCTTGGCAGATGGGATGAAGCGCTCATCGCAATAGAGGAGGCTCTGACGATCAATCCCGAGTTCGACCTGGGCTGGGCGGACAGAGGGGAGCTGCTGCTCAGGATCGGAGACACCGAGGCCTCGCAAGCGTCCTTCGAGATGGCATTGAGCTGCCTTGAGAACATACGCGTTGACAATATCGTTGGCGTCGCGGCCCTGATAAGACGCGGGGAGTTGCTGGCGAGACTGGGTAGATACGATGAGGCACTTGCTAGCCTCGAAAGCGCAGCCTTGACAGGCAAGATGACCGCGGTCAGCATACCGAAGTTGCTCGAATTCAGGCGCTTTCTCAACTTGTGGGCACTCCCCAATGCAATCAAGGATATCGCAGCTGGATCCAACGATCCCATTGTCTGGACGAGCTACGCTGGTTTCCTGTTGGATGCCGGCGACGTACACGCAGCAGGATCGATCCTGGAGCGCGTGAATTCCGCTGACGCTCGCGGTATCCAGGGTCTGCAACTTCTGCGGGCGAAGGCGCTGGCGCTTCAGGGAAAGTTGGACGATGCGCTGGGAATCCTGTCCTCAGCTCGACAGGCTGAGCCCAAACATCCGTTCACTCGGTTCGAGGGTGAGCTCCATGAGGCCAAAGGGGACCTTCACGCGGCGGAGAGGATATACAAGCATCTTCTGGCCCAAGTGCCCTCGGATTCAGCTTCTGCGACGGCTCTTGCAAGGGTTCAGCTGAAGAGAAACGAGCCAAGGGCCGCTATCGCATCAGCCGATCTCTCGATCGGAATAGACTGCAGGGACTGGGTGCCGCACAGGATCAAGGCGGAGGCGCTGAAATCCATCGGAGAAGACACAAAGGCCGCGAAAGAGCTGGCGGAGGCCAGGGCAAGGCTCTTCTCATCAGGCGCAAGATCTGACGAATGGCTATCCGGTGGGCTGACATGAGCGACCTTCGTCTGAGGAAGCGCCATCGATTGAGGCAGAAGGAAATCGCCTCTTTGGCCAAGCAGATCGATGACGCACTCGGGACCGAGAGCTTCACGGAGGAGGACGTCGTCGACATGGCTGAAGGTCCGGAGTACAACGTCGTCTTCGTGGATGGTAAGATACTTGCATTTCTGCCGAGTGAGAAGCCGTTCCTCACTATCCGAGGTTTGCTCCGGTACCGGGCTACCAGGAGATTCGTGACTGTGGACATGGGAGCGGTCAAGTTCGTCTACAATGGCGCTGATGTGATGGGACCTGGAGTCGTGGCTTCGGACCCCAACATCGCGGAGGGCGATCTTGTCTGGGTAAGGGATGTCAAGAACCTGCAGCCGCTGGCCATCGGAAGGTCCGTCGTCTCCGCTGATGCGTTGGCACGAAAGGACAAGGGCAAGGTGGTCGAGTCGATCCACCATGTCGGCGACAAGCTGTGGCTTGTCGATGAACCAAGAGAGCCGGAAAAGGACCTGCAAGAGCCTGATCTGTAGATTTCGCGTCTGTGGACTCTACTCGAAAAGCCAGACAATTATCCAATCGGCTCAATCAAAATGGGTCGACGTCTCGGCTCAAACCCCTTTCCTTTTCTCTCTTCCAAGGCGAGGCTAAGACAACTTCCTTCTTCACAACGTCTTGGGATACGTTCACACCGTGAACACGCTGTGGCATATCTCATCGCTCGTAGGGTTGAACATTATGGTGACTGTGTACGTCGTTAACGCGGAGAACGACCCGCCTCCGGCCGTCAAGGTGAAGTAGTCACCTTGGTTGACGTATCCGTTGCCCGCCAGGTCAGTAACGTTAGCGAAGACATCCAGTGCGCCGAGCATTTGCGACCCACCAACCCATACAATGGTGCCCACACCATACAGGGTGTCAATCTGCGGAGACCAGGCCGCCACGTTGTATCCATCAGAAAGCAGAACGGTCACATCGCTCCATAGTGTGTCCATGCTCATCGGGGTGAACGTGAGCTTCTCACCATTCATCACCGTCGAGGTTGTTATGCTAGACGTTGGGGTTTGGGTGCTCGTCCCGCCGAATCCTAGGACCATGAAGTATAGCACTGCCGATAGAACGATGGGGGTCACGACCACGAGAATCACCACTATGACGACTATCCAGAGCACTTTCTTGTCATTCGTGGGTTGGGGTCGAAGCTGAGAGGGTGTGAACTGAGGGGTCCCGACCTGAAGACCACATCTCTGACAGAAACTCGATCCTTCAAGGATGCTCGCTCCGCAATTCGGACATCTCATTGCGTTTCCTCCGTACCCCAATCGCCCTTCCTCCCCTAAGGGCTTTTCCGACTCCGCGATGCTCGAAGTGAACCGAGCATCTGAGAGGTCTATGACCTCTCCGAACGTCAATCCCCCGTTGATTGAACGGAAAAACGAGTTGTCTGGCTATGCATGAGTAGTTTTATATCCGAACACGATTATTACTGTGGATGAGGGATGCACAGTGACGATTCTGAAGAAGAAGCCTTTTCCCGCCGCTGAAGAGGGCGCGCCCAGGGAGACAATGGGAGCTGAGCAATACATAGACCTCACCGAAATGGTGTTCGAAGACGAGGGTCTGGGTGGGCTTGATGGCGCCAAGACCGTTGTCAAGGTCGGAGAACTGTTCAGGTACGAGGACCTGTCGGCGCTAACAAGCGAGATATACAACGACAATATCGTTGTCGTCGACTACACATCCATCGCGAACGACGATCTGACAATGAAGCGGATCACGGCCGAGCTCAAGAATGTGGCACGAGACATCGATGGTGATGTGGCAGGCGTCGGCAAGAACCTCTTGATGCTCACTCCACGCGGCGTGAAGATCGACAGGAACAAGATCAAGGGCGGGTTCTGAGCGTCGATTCGGCTTTGAGACCTAGACTGCGAGCGTATGCTCTCGCAAGAGATGGACCAAGGACGCCCAGTCTACTCAGCGATCGGCGTAGTGGCCATGAATTGACCGTCTCTGAATATCAGGGTCAGGTATCCGTGGTGTATCTTCGAGTGCCTCATCTTTACAGCTCGTATCCTGAGCTGGACATCAGTCTCCCCGACGTCCACGAACTTCATCAGGATCGTGCCATCCGCGAGGAAGTCCTCGTGGTAGGGTCCAAAGGCTCCGCCGTTGACCTGCGTCTCTGAGATCAGGAATGTCGTCACTCCTAGCCTCTTCAAAAAGCCGAAGAAATGGAACAATTCTTGCCTGGGGTTCGTTATGCTGGCCAGCGCGTAGATCGCGGTCAGGGAATCGATGACGACGATCTCGACCCCCTCGTTCTCGACCTTCTTCCTGAGGTATTCCTTGAGTATCTTGAACCAGTCACGGCCAACGTCCGCATCCGTGTGTTCGAGCCTCAGCCGGCCTATGTCGACTATGAAGAACTTGCTCTCGTCTATGGCGCCGAAGCCGAGCATCCCCAGCGCGGTCAGAAGGCTCTCCTTGCTCTCCTCGATGCTGACGTAGAGGACATTGACGCCCCGCTTCTTGACATTGTTATAGAGTATATTGAGGGCGATCGAAGACTTCATCGTACCGGGCGTTCCAGCTATGAGCACGACATGTCCTTTCTTGATCCCTCCACCTATCTTGTTGTCGAAGCCGTCGATGAAGGTCTGTATCCTGTCGGATGAATCGTTCTGCCCGGACTCCATTGGAGGTCCTCCTACCGTTGAGATTGGCTAGAGATTGCCGTGTGCGGTTAAAAAGGATTTGTGCATCGTTATCAGAAGCAATAATGACCACTTGGGCAGGCTTGACCTCTGTCAAACCGCAATGCTGGCATACCCGTGCTCAATATGCTTATAAGGCGAAAAGCTGTCCCATTGTTGTTGGCAGACCACAAGATCGTGCACGATTCAGTCCACGGCAGCATCCGGTTGGACGGCGTCTTCCTGTCCCTGCTCGAAGTCCCCGAGCTTCAGCGGCTTCATAGCATACACCAGCTCGGCCTTGCGTATCTTGTGTACCCAGGGGCGAACCATACCAGGTTCGAACATTCCTTGGGGACGTTCGCGGTTGCCCGCAGGATTTGCTCCTCGCTTCAGATGGACCCGAACGAGGCGGCATTGGTGCAGTGCGCGGCCCTCCTGCACGATGTCGGGCACCTCCCCTATTCGCACACGCTGGAATTCGTTCTCCATGAGAGGTTCGGCATAGACCATGAGGGATTGTCCCGACGGCTCATCAGAGGGGAGGAGACGGTTCTGTCGCCTTCAGACAAGAAGATACTTGGGAGGTACTCCTCGATTCCGGACGTGCTGGAGAGGTTCGGGATAGACCCGATCGAGGTGGCCAGCCTTTTGGAGCGGAAGGCGCCACTTTCAGGGCCTCAGAAGACCTTGACTAAGACGAAAGGTCAGACCCACTTCAACGCCAAGAGATACATGTCGCAGATCATCAACGGTCCTGTTGATTCGGACCAGCTGGACTACCTCAAGAGGGATGCGCACTACACTGGCGTGGCCTACGGTGTCATCGACCTCGATCGGCTTTTCGGGACCCTGCAGATATTCAACGGTGATCTCGTGGTCGAAAGGGGCGGCTTGAGCGCCATCGAGGGGATGCTTGTTGCCAGGGCTTTGATGTTCTCCTCGGTCTACTTCCACAAGACCGTCCGCATATCGGAGCTGATGCTCGCGAAGGCCGTCGAGCAGCTGGGGACGGAAGAGATCGACAGGATGCATAGCATGACCGACTCTAGCCTGCTCGCGTATCTTGTTGCCAAGGGTGGCTACTGCGAGGAGATTGCCACGCTGATCAAGTACCGCAGGCTTTTCAAGAAAGCGCATGCCATCAGGGCTGCCGACATTCCGCCTGAGAAATGGGACGGGATAGATTCCCTAGGAGCCATAGACGAACGAAGGTCCCTCGAAGAGGACATCGCCAGGCGCGCCGGGGTCGACCCTGGCTACGTTGTTGTCGACGTGCCTTCGAGCGAATTGTCGATATCGGAGCCCCGCATCGCCATGACCGAGGTCCGGGTTCTGGACGGCAGCAAGGTGAAGCTGTTGCCGAGGATTAGCTCGATAGCCGCTTCATTGCAGATCAGAAGACCGCATGAATGGGCGATCATGGTCGCGTGCCCAGAACGGTTCAGAGACAGGGTCGGAAAGGCCGCGGAGAAGGTCATCGATCTCTAGCCTTTCATCACACCCAGAGGCTTCAGCCTCGCAACCATCTTCGATATCCCAGCCCCATGGGCTATCCTCACGACGTCGTCCACATCCTTGTACGCGCCGGGCGCTTCCTCGATTATGCCGTCTTTAGATGCCGCCCGGATGTATATCCCTCGGCTCTGCAGCATCCCGACCACATCGTTCGCTGTGAATCGATGGGCGGCAGCGGTCCTTGACATGAGCCTGCCCGCTCCATGACACGTGGAGCCGAACGTCTCTGACATCGCGTGTGATGTACCCACCAGCACATAGCTCGCTGTTCCCATGTCACCAGGTATCAGCACGGGTTGGCCGACACCGCGGTATTTCTGGGGCACCTCCGACCTAGTCTTGTCGAACGCCCTCGTCGCCCCTTTCCTGTGGACGTAGAGCTTCCGGCGCTTCCCGTCAACTACGTGCTCCTCGAGCTTGCAGATGTTGTGGCACACGTCGTACACGCACTTCATTCCAAGGTCGTCGGCACTTCGGTTCAAGGCCTTCTCGAATGACTCTCTGACCCAGTGGAGGATCAGCTGCCTGTTCGCCCACGCGTAGTTGGCGCCTGCGCTCATTGCTTTGAAGCAGTCCTGCCCCTCAGCCGATGTCACGGGGGCGCACGCGAGTTGCCTGTCGGGAACGCTGATGTTGTACTTTTTGATGGCCGACTCCATGACACGGATGTAGTCGCTCGCGATCTGGTGCCCGCATCCTCTGGATCCCGAGTGGATGCTGACCACGATCTGATCAACTGAATCGATGCCGAAAGCCTTTGCAGCGTCGGCATCGAATATCCTCTCGACCTTCTGTATCTCAAGGAAATGGTTGCCTCCGCCCAGAGTCCCAAGCTGAGGAGCACCTCTCTGCTTGGCCCTTCCATCGACCTTCGAGGGATCGGCTGTTGGCATGCAGCCGCCTTCCTCGCAAGAAGCTAGGTCGTCTTCCCAACCGTAGCCCTGAGAGACTGCCCATTTCGCCCCATCCTGGAGAACGTCATCCATCTGTCCGGTCGACAATCTGAGCTTGCCCTTCTCTCCAACACCAGAAGGTACGTTGTTGAACATCGCATCGATGAGCTTCTTCATGTCGCGTTCGACTTCCTTGAATTCCAGATTTGTCCGGACGAGCTTCACGCCGCAGTTGATGTCGTAGCCGATGCCGCCGGGCGATATCACGCCCTTCTCGGCGTCGAATGCGGCGACTCCGCCGATTGGAAACCCATAACCCCAGTGGATGTCTGGCATCGCGAGCGATTTGCCCACGATTCCGGGAAGACATGCGACATTCGCAGCCTGTTCAGGCGCGTTGTCCATCTTCACCGATTGAATCATCTTGTCATCTGCGAAGATGACCGCGGAGGTGGACATGCAGGGTTTGAACGATCTTGGTATCTCGAACCGGTAGTCATCAATCCTGTTCAGCGGGCCCGACCATGCCAATCCAATCCACCAGTTCGCGCCAGAATGTTGTTAGTATATTAACATTCCGCGAAACGCGCGATGCTGGCTGTTGGCGGCGGTCTCGTAGGTCGCTCGTCCAGGAACTCGAGAATGCGCGCCTGAACGCGCTCCGGAGCACTCACTTCGATAGAGTATATATATATGCACAAACTAATAGCAACATCCAAGCGAATCCAGCAACTGGCACGTCACAGACTGAGCGTTGGTGCATCATCTAGCGATCCCCCCGAGGTGTTGAGAGTTTGGCCGAGGACCCTGCTATCTACTGTCCACTATGTGGAAACAGGGTGCCTCCTGGTCTGTCTAAGTGCCCGATTTGCGCAACGTCGCTTCAGAGCGTCATAGAAAAGCGAGCTCCCGCGAGGAGTGGTTTTGATGCCCTGCAAGTTGATGACTACCTGCACAAGGAACTCCCAAGAGTTGATATGCCGGAAGCGAAGCACGCTTGTCCCTTCTGCGCCATGGCACTCCAGGGTGGCGAGGCAAAGTGTCCGAGGTGCGGAATCCCACTTGTCAGCGAGAGCGAAATGCTAGAGTGCCCGGAGTGCGGCGCCCTCGCACCGCAAAGCGCGAAAGCATGTCCGAGTTGCGGGGTTGGCTTCGAGGAGGAGTCTGAAGTCCGGGGTCCTCCGCCTATAGAGGAGATACCGCCTTCGCCGACTCCCGAGAGACACCTACCACCGACTAGACCGGCCGAGCCCGCCCCGGAAGTCGTCACAACGGTTCCAGTGGGGATTCCGGCGTCTGTTGGCGAAGGACTGGTTAATGGTAGGGGCGCAATCAATGGTACTGGCCTCGTTAACGGCCGAGGCGCTGTCAACGGAACAGGCCTTGTGAACGGAACGGGCATGACCAACGGTACCAGGATCGAAGGGCAGCTCACTCCTGGCCGCCGAGGAAGACTGCAGGTCATGAGGAGATGGCAGTTCTTCGCCGTTCTCATCGCGCTAGCGATCATCATCCCGACTTTCATCTACCTCTCATATTCTCAAGAGACTAGCGCGGTCACGGTCGACGGCAAGTTTGGTGAGTGGGCGCACATTGACAAGTACGGCATGTACGTGACCGGTGGGTCCGCCCAGATCACCGTAGACCAATGGGCGGTCAAGACTGATGGGACGAAGCTGTACCTGTATGTGAAGACACAGGGCGAGCTCATGGCTTCGTCCAGCGTCAATAGCCTGTACCTGTTCGTCGACTCCGACAGCTCAAATGCCACCGGCTATCGGGTATCTGGCATAGGTGCGGACTACCTGCTCGAGCTTGATGGGTGGAACCGATCAGTGCAATCCTCTTCGGCCTCCCAGTACCCCCAATCCTCGACAGACCAGTACAATTGGAGTGCCTGGGTCAAAGTCGGATCGCTCATATCCGAGGTCTCGGGAAACCAGATCGAGGCGATGGCCGACCTGCCAGGTGCACCAAGCCCCAACGCTAGATTCCTCCTGTTCACGCAGGACAACATCGGGAGCTCGGTGAGCTATCCTGCGCCAGAGAAGGGCGGTCTGCTTGTGGTGAAGCAGGAGAAGGGTTCTGGCATAGATAGCGCAGGGATCATCGCGCAATCCGCCAGCGTGTCAATCCTGAATTTGACCCTCTCGTGTGAGGGTCGGAGCGGCACTGTGGAGAGCATCACGCCCATGGTTCCCGGGGCGAGCCAGGTCCCGACCTTCACAGATATCTCACTGATTGTTGGACAGAAGCTCGTTCTGCAGGTTGCGGTTGACACATCGTCACTGGCTTCCGAATCGTCCGTGACTGCATGGCAGACTTCATCTCGCATAACTTCCACATTCACAGACGTGGTAATCGTCGGCGAACCTGCGAAAGCGTATGTGGCTGCCATTCCCACGACAATCCAGATCGATGGCGCGTTTGGTGACTGGGCTGGGAGAACCTCTGCTGATGTTGATTCAATTCCGATTGGAAACGATAACGTCGACATGAATGCCGTGGGAGCGGTTAACGACACAGACTCTTCCTACTTCTACGTGAGCGTGGTCGGACAAATGTGCGGCGGTTCGTACGTTCCAATGATTGTCACGAAGCCTTCAGGCGGAGGAGGTGGAGGGGGCGGGATCTTCATTCCGACGAAGAAGACGGGTGAGGATGTGCTGAGGATATACATCGACAGCGACCTTTCTCAGACCTCCGGATATCTTATATCAACTGCGTCGAAGACAATCGGTGCTGACTACATGGTCGAGGTCAAGGGGTTGGACGGCGAAATAAGATCCAAGTCTCTCATGTCATATGGCTCCGGTCGGTGGAACGCTGTTGCCGGGTCAGTCCTTGACGCTGCAAACGATGTTCACCAGCTCGAACTCGGAATATTGGCTGCGCAGATCTCCGGCAGCTCCTCCTGGGACTACGTCGTAGAAACGACTGATTGGAGTGGCAGGCAAGACCTCGCGTCTTCCGTGCCTGTTGGAACGCGCGGATGGCCGGTCCAGTCCGGCCTCTCTCTGCAGGGGTTGGACGCGACCTCCTATCCAGGCCAGAGGAAGATATTCTATGACGGCACGAACCAATGGAGCTTCTACTTTGACGGGTCAGACACGGTGTGCAGATACAGTACTAACAACGGCCAGACCTGGAATACCCCCACGACTGGCGGTAGCCCGTTCATTGGCGTACCCGGTGGCGTCATTTTCGCCTCGATTTGGTATGACTCAGCAAGCCACATGGTCTACGTGGTCGGTGACAAATCGTCGGTTAGCAAGGATATTCTGGTTATCAACGGCACGGTGAATCCCGGGACGCATACGATAGCATGGCTTACAGGCGGTGCGGTAACCGTGGCTGTTTCCGCA
>Ga0315268_10004670_pt1 | contig 14840 bp, 12 predicted proteins | sample C1_top_MG_FD_204535 | JGI IMG/M metagenome (GOLD analysis project Ga0315268, IMG submission 204535) | Sediment microbial communities from Yellowstone Lake, YNP, Wyoming, USA - C1_top | ecosystem: Environmental > Aquatic > Freshwater > Lake > Sediment | place: USA: Wyoming | collected 2017-08-01
GCCGTGTGTGCACCGCGCGCGTTATCGCGCCCGCTTCCGCCTTCCTCTGCCTATTCGCTTTTTCTAATTTCTTCGCGAGGGCATCGGCGAGCGTCTCATCAGTAGTTGTAAACAAGCGGAACGCTTCCCGTGCGTCGCCCATGCGGCTCGCGGCGTTGACCCGCGGCGCTATCATGAAGCCCACGTCGTCTTCAGTTATCCCGCGCTGATCTACGCGCATGCCGCGACAGAGTTTCTGCAATCCTATACGCGGCGACTTGCGCATCACAAGGAGCCCATAGGTGGCGAGCAGGCGGTTCTCGCCGGTGAGCGGGACCATGTCGGCGATGGTCGCGAGGCCCACCATGTCTAAGAGCCATTTCTCCCACCCTTCGGGCACTTTCTCGCGTAGGCTCGGTTCTACCGAGAGCGTCGCGCAGGCGAGCTTCCACGCGACGCCGGAACCGCAGAGACTTTTATACGGATACGTCTCGTCCTCTCGCGCATTTGGATTGAGAATCGCAAATGCATCCGGCAATTTTTCTGCTGGTAAATGATGATCAGTAACGATGACCTCCATGCCGAGTTCCTTCGCGCACGCAATCGGTTCTACATCAGTGATGCCGGAGTCCACAGTGACGATAAGTTTCACTCCGCTCTTCGCGAGCTTCTCGATACCCTCGCTGTTCACACCGTACCCTTCATCATGACGATGTGGAATATAGTTTTCAAAATCAGCACCGGCCTTCTGCAAGAAATCGTGCATCAGTACGCCGCCCGGTATCCCGTCGCAATCGTAATCGCTCCACACCGCTATTTTCTCTTTCGTCAGTATCGCGTCCGCGAATCGCCGCGCGGCCTTCGGCATATCGGTCATCAAGAGTGGATCGTGCAAATGTAAATCATACGAAGGGTTCAAAAATCTTTCCGCATCCTCTTTCGCCACGACTCCGCGGCGCGCAAGAAGCGCCGCGGTCAGGTCGTCATACTCGGCGAGCTCTGCGCGCAGCGTTTCGTGTAACGGGTCGTGGAGCGGGAACATGTGATGGCTATTGTATACTGCCGTCATGGAAGACACTATTTTCATGAAAATCATCCGTCGCGAGATACCGGCGCATATCGTGTACGAGGACGACGAGACTATCGCCTTCCTCGATGTGAATCCGGTGAATCCGGGGCACACGCTCGTCGTCCCGAAGAAGTTTGCCCGAAACGTTTTCGATATCGATGATGAAACGCTTGCCGCCGTCATGCGCACGGTGCAGAAAGTCGCAGCGACGTTGCGCTCCGCTCTGGGTGCAGAAGGCGTGAATGTCGTCATGAACAACGAACCGGCCGCCGGACAGCTCGTGTTCCATTTCCATGCACACGTCATTCCTCGTTTTGTAGATGACGGCCTCAGGCACTGGCCCGGCAAACCGTACGCGACAGATAGTGACGCTGCTGCCATCGCGGAGAAGATGCGCACACAACTCGGATAACCAATTACTTTCTCTCGAGAGCGTCGATGCCCGGGAGTGAGCCCTTGGCGAGGAAGTCGAGCATCGCGCCGCCACCGGTCGAGACGAAGGAGAATTTCGATAAGAGCCCGAGGCTCTCGATAGAGGCGATGGTGTCACCGCCACCCACGACTGAATGCGCTCTTGAGGCGGCTATGGCGCGCGCGAGAGCGTCGGTCGCATCACTGAAGCCATTCTCATAATTGCCCAAGGGACCGTTCCAGAGCACCGACTGCGCGCTCTGCGCGAGGCTCACAAGCAGCGCACTCGTGCCCGGCCCCGCATCAAGTATGGCCTCATCTGCGCGTACCTCGCCGATGGTCGCGACGCGCGCATGGCTCCGCGCCGCAGGCGTGAGGGGGACGCTCGCAGGCACCGCGAGCACGTCAACCGGCAGCACGAGCTTAGGATTATCGAGTATCTGATGCAGGCCGTTGTCGCTCGTCCCCACAAGCGACTTCCCTATCTCATGCCCCGATGCCTTGAGGAAATCGTTTGCGAGTGCGCCACCCACGAATACCTTGTCGTACGTCGCGAGGAGCGCAGTGAGCACCGCCTCCTTCGTCTCGAACTTCGCACCGCCCACCACTGCGAGCGAGGGACTCTTCGGTGCAAGCGCACCAGAGAGTTCATGCACCTCTTCTTCAAGCAGGAGCCCAGCGTAGGACGGAAGGAGTTTCGGCACGCCGATGATAGATGCGTGCGGGCGGTGGCAGGTATCAAAAGAGTCCTCGACAAAGATATCAGCAAGCGCCGCGAGCTCGTGCGCGAAGGCGGAGTCGTTCATCTTCTCCCCGCGATCGCGACGCAAGTTCTCGAGTACGAGCACGTGCCCCGGCAGGAGATTGCGCACTGCATCGCGGGCGCGCGGTCCGATGGTTTCGCTGCAGAACGAGACATTCTGCATGAGCTTACCGAGCGTCTCTGCGACTGGCGCAAGTGTCTCGGTGCCCAACTCCCCGATGTGGCTTATGAGCACCACGCGCGCATGTCGGTCTGTGAGGAACTTGATAGTGGGCAGCGCGCGCCGCAGGCGATAGTCGTTCGCCACATGCCCATTCTCGATGGGGACATTCAGCGCCGCCCGTACGAGTACGGGGATGTTCTCGAGTACGCGTATGTCGCGGACCGTCCGCATAGTTATGAAAGCTCCTTTACGAGCGCAGAGAAGATTTGGGCATCGACTGACGCATGGCCGATAAGGAATCCGTTCACCTGCGCAGTGCGAGCGAGATCGCGCACATTCGCCGGCTCCACCGAGCCGCCATAGAGCACGAGCGCGTGGGTCGCCTGCTTGCCCGAGAGGAGCTCTGCGAGGACCTTGCGTATATAGAGCACCATCTCTGCGAGGTCCTCAGGCCCGATAGCAGCGGCAGCGGTCTTCCCTATCGCCCACAAAGGTTCGTAGGCGATGATGACCTGTGCGCGCTCCTTGTGCGTGAGCCCGGTGAGTGCGGCGGTGATCTCTTCGCGTATGAAGCCGAGATAGCGCCCCTCACGGTCGCGCTCCTGTTCGCCGACGCAGAGGATGGGGGTGAGACCGGCGGCGAGCGCGTGGGCGAGCTTCTCTGCGACGATAGTGTCGGTGTCGCCCGCGGCGCGGCGCTCGGAGTGGCCAATGATTGCATAGGTCGCGCCAGCCGCCGCATAAGTCTGCGCAGTAGCTTCCCCGGTCTTAGCGCCGCCGGTCGTGAGCGAAACATCTTGTGCGGAGAATGCGACCCGCGTCTTATTCTTCTGCGCGAACATGCCGAGCAATGGCGCCGGTGGTGCGAGCACGATAGTGCCGCGGGCAGTGCGCGCCAGCCGCTTACTTACGGCGACGAGCTTCCCCGCTTTTTCACTATTCTCTACATAGGCTTTCCAATTGGCGACGATAAGCATGTAGAGAGTATACCCCGCCCGCGAGACCTAGCGGGATATGGAGTATGTGCCGGGGACGAAGCTCCAGCTCCCGCCCGGGCCCGACTGAAACACTGCGCTCGGGAGGCCTGTGTCGTAAACGACGTTCGCCTGGTTCTGCAGTTTGATCTCGTACGCGGTAACTTCCTTCAGCGAGACACTGTTCGCAAGTGGGATGAGTCCGTGTGCCGCGTAGGCGACGAGAGCAGAGGCACTATTGCTCAAGTTGAATGCCGCTTTCTCCCCGCCAGTCTCTGCACTCTTGTTCTGAGAGATGAGGAACACGTAGGAGCCGGCGGTCCCGGAGTTTTGGAATGAGGCAGTATTTGCGACCGTTATGGTACTGCCGTTGAGCTGGTCAGTCGGATCATCGGCGATAATGGCCACATTGTTAGCGCCGAGAGATGTTGCCATCTTCACTTCGGCTGAATTCTGGACGATGATATTGCCCGTGACCCAGAGGTGCCCCTGTATTGTCACTACCGCACTATTACTGATGGTCAGGTCGCAAGGTATCTTCACCGGACCGAGAGTGACGCTCCCGGAAGAGATGTTGTATGAGCCGCCCGAACAGATCGCGGTCCCTCCTGCGGCGGCAATAGCCTCCCATGCGCTAATTTGGTCGTCAGATATCGGAAGAGAAGTAGTCGCTTGGTCGGGGCTGTTTGGGTGCGAGATTCCGCTCACGGTCGTGTTCGTCTTGGTGGTCGCGTAGTAGGCATCTTTATCGATGAGCGTGCTCTTGGAATTATTTCCGATAGTGTGGGCGTACACCGAGCCCGCTGCATGGATGCCGTACACGAGCCCGCTTGCGCCGGAGGAGATGACGTCGCCGGAGATATCATTCTGGCTGCTGCCGGTGACTGAGCCACTCGCGAACACGTTGCCGGTGACTGAGGATTGATTCTCAAGCTCAAAACCTCCGTTTCCCGCCTGGATGCCGTAATGGAATGCAATGGCGGCGCTATTGATACTGACCTTCGCTTTGATGGTCTTGGTCGCGAGCGGGCTCGTGCTGTTCGGTACAGAGCCGGTCGAGGTGACGAGCTTCGTACTTGAATCGATATTCGAAATCGTGACCGTGAACACACCCCCGCCGAGCGCCGTGTTGGCTTCGCCGGTATAGGAGGCGCTCTGATTCAGCTGGTACGCGGCTTGGTCCATACCGGCTTCGGCGAGCGAGAGCGCCTGCGTGCTCGCGACGGTTACGCGCGTGCTCCGCGAGGCGCTCGTCACCGAGCTCAGATATGCGGTCGCGGAAGTGAAGAAGATGCCGAGGAAGACGAGCGCCAAGACGAGTATGTAGCCTCGGCGAGGTGTGTGCTGGGAGAGAGAAGTAGACATAGGAATATTTAGAAATTACGCAAACGTATTTTCTCACGCCGATGATCAGAAAGCACCGCCTGCTTCACCTGCGCCTGTGTCTGGAGGTCGACGGTGATGGTGGTCACCTTAGTGAAATCAGTGTTGTCATAGGAGAACGTAAGCGTGCGCATGCTTGAACTCAGTAATTTAGTCCCCGCCGTGCGCTTGCTCGCCGCGTTCACCTCGAGGAGGCGATAGACGCTCGTACTTGTAGCATAGAACGCCGCGTAGTCGTAGGTGTTCGCGATAACCGCTCCGGAGCTATCCACCGAAGGGATCTGCAGGACGAGCGAGGTCGTGGTGGAGGTGTAGGTCGCACTCGCGAATGTGTGAGTCTGGAGCACATCGCTTGCGGGGACGACGAGTGACTCCACCTCACGCATGACGCCACTCGCCGAGCCCGAGGACTGCGAGGCGGTCTGCTCGTAGGCCAGAGAATTGTTGAATTGCAGGACGAGGAAGGCGATCGTGACGAGCATGCCCGCACCGAGTCCTGCAACGACCAATGTCTCAACAAGAGTGAACCCACGAGAAGTGCTATGCGTCATGGCAGTCCCCCGGTCTGGGTGATAAGCGTCGCGAGCGAGACGGTGCTCGAGGCAGTGGCTCCCGAGTCCTTCCATACGACACCCACCACGACCTGCTTCGTCTTCGCGTTGAAAGAGCTTATGGAAAGTGTCGTGGTCGCGCTAGAGGACAGAGTGCTCACGAGGCTGTCGTAGAAGGTCGTACTCGCGGGAAGCGCGGCATATCCGCCGGCACGCAGACTCTCTATCTCGGTGCGAGCGATAGCGAGCGCGACGCCCTGATTCTTGGATGTCCGCACCAGCACGCTGCTCCGGGTGACTGCCTGGAATAGGATTAGCATGACGCTCATGATGAATATAGAGACGATGACCTCAATGAGCGAGAACCCGCGGGAGGGGCGCATGCTAGATGGCGGATGAGAGCTGATAAATCGGCGAGATGATAGCGACCGCGAACACGCCGACGGCCGCGCCGATGACGAGCATGAGCATCGGCTCGATGATGGTTGAGAGGTCCTTTGTCTTCTCAGCGACATCCGCCTCGTAGAACTCGGCGACCTGCTTCAGCATATCCGTGACGTTCCCGGTCTCCTCGCCGACGGCGAGCATGTCGCTCATCAATATAGGATAGAGCTTCGTGTGCTCGGCGAAGGAGGCGGAGAGGAGTTCGCCCTTGCGTACATGCACCTCCGCCTCACCAATGACCTCTGCGAATGCACCCGCACCCACCACCTCTCGTGTTATGGAAAGCGCTTCAAGCACCGGCACGCCGGCCGCAAGCAGCGAGGAGAGTGTGCGCGCCGCACGTGCCGTGTAGGTCTCGCGCACGAGCTCCTGTATGACCGGGATATAGAGCGAGGTTGTAAGCAGGACAGCGCTCCCCCGCTTGGACTTGATGAACAGAACACTGCCCCCAATGAGCACGACGAACAGGATGAGCACCAAGAGAGCGTTCTGAGACATGAAGTTGGACAGCGCGACGATCATCTGTGTCGCGAGCGGCACCTGCACGCCGAGCTGAGTGAAGGTGCTTGTCAGCGTCGGCACCACGTAGATGAGCATAAGCACGCCCACGATGACGACGGCGGTGATGACTATCGCCGGGTAGATCATGGCGCCGCGTATCTTGCGCGTGAGCTCGTCGGAGCGCTCCATCTGCAGTCCCACGACCGCGAGCGAGTCGGAGAGCGAGCCGGACTCCTCCCCCGCTTTCGCCATGGCGACAAGGAGTTCGGAGAACACGTCCGGATAGGCGGCGAGCGCTTCGTTGAAGGAGGAGCCGCGGCGGATGGATTCCGAAAGCCCCGCCATGATTGCCTTGAAGTGCTTATTGCCGGACTGTCGTTCAAGCACGGAGAGGGCGCGTGCGAGGGAGAGGCCGGCAGTAATCATCGCACCGAGATTTTTCACCATGCGGACGATCTCGCTGCGCTTCACTCCCGTACCGATAGAGATGAAGAGCCACGAGGGGAGCTTGAGCCCCGTGTTCTCTTCAGACAGTCTGACGACTATTCCCTCGTCTTTCTTCACCGTGTCGTAGACCTCGAAGCGCGTCGCGGCGTCTATAATCTGTTCCTGATCCGGCTTCCCTTCCTTCCGTATCGTCACGCGGAATTTCATTGGAATAATCGTAACACATGATCACTTCCATTTTACTAACGCTGATTACAGCGAAGTAAAATTGGTCGTACCATGTAAAAACAAAGAGCCGCGCAGTAATCTTTCGAAAACTGCGCGGCTCTTTTAGGTTCCGACCACTGCCCTGTGCATCACGTTTGATCGCCGAGGAGAGAGATTTTCTGATACCGAAGTAGCAGAGAACGACCATGCGCGACGCGCAGGGCAGTGGTAAGGATTTTCACACAACTCGATCATCAAACAAATCCGTGTAGTTGACAGATTTTATGGCTTGCTATACCATAAAACTAATGCAATTTACCCGCAAACAGACCATAGAACAGTCCCTCGCCTATGGACGCGTCCTTGTCATTTATGGCCCGCGCCGCGTCGGTAAGACCACGATGCTTCAGAAGTACCTTGCTACTCAAAAGGGTAGGCGTGTCCTCTCTGTGGTCGGCGACGATATCCGTGTGCGCGAGATCTTTGCTTCAGAGTCGCGCGATGCCCTCATGGACTTCGCTGCATCCTACGACATTGTCGCTATCGACGAAGCACAGCGCATACCCTCAATCGGGATTGGCGCGAAGATGCTTGTGGATGCCTACCCCGATAAAACGTTCATTCTCACCGGATCATCCTCATTCGATCTATCTGGAAAGATTGTCGAGCCGCTCACGGGGAGACACTTCACCCTGACACTCTTGCCGATTTCTCAATCAGAGTTCACCGCATCGCGCTTCGAGCTCACGGGGGCACTGGAACAGTTTCTCCTTTACGGTTCTTATCCAGAAGTTGTCTTGGCGCCCGACAACACTGCACGAGAACGCATCTTAAACGAGCTCGTCTCGTCGTATCTCTACAAGGATGTTCTCGCGCTTGACCGCATCAAGTCGTCAGACCTCTTGCGCGACATCGCGCGTATGATCGCTTTCCAGATCGGAGGAGAAGTCTCTCTGAACGAGATTGCTGTCGCACTTAAGGTCGATGTCAAGACGGTCGGACGCTACTTGGATCTTCTGGAGAAGATGTTCGTCATTCGCAAGGTTGGCGGTTGGAGCCGCAACTTGCGCAACGAGATTACCAAGAAGGCACGTTATTACTTCCTCGACAACGGGGTGCGCAATGCCGTCATCGGGCGCTTTGCACCGCTCAGCATGCGCGACGACATCGGGGCGCTGTGGGAAAACTTCATCTCCATGGAGCTCTCCAAGCAATCGGGAATTGCCGACCGCGCCGACACTTACTACTTCTGGCGCACGCACACAGGTGCAGAGATAGATATCATCCGCGAATCAGGCGGCGCAATCGCCGCCATCGAGTGCAAATGGTCCAAAAGTGGCAAGGAACCTGCGCTCTGGCGCCGCACCTACCCCGAAAGTATCTTCGCCACAATAAACCGCGACAACTATCTCGACACACTGCTTCCCTAGAATCTTTTCGAACTCTGTCAGCCCACCAATTGCTTGATGAGCTGAATAAAGAGCACGAGCTCGTGCTCGTGCAAAATTTTCGTCTACTGAACCATTTGTTTTGTGCCAATCCTGACACCATGGTCGTCGTCACTCTCGACGGTGACCATGTGGCCGGACTCTGTGATGGCGTCTTCGACCACTCCCGCGACACGTTGGATGTCTGCGGGAGTGCGGGCACGGTACTCAACATCACGAAACCAGACAGCGCGTTCGTGCAGAAGTGCCGCCATGATGCGGCTCGCTAGGTCAGCGACGCCCCACTGAAACGCTTCTTCTGTCGTGGCGCGCGACCAGTCGATTCTCCACTTCCAGTCGTGCTCCGCGAATTCGCGGAGCAGTTCGAGCGGATTAGGGAATCCCGTTGCGTCGCGCACCTTACCGGCATGCGGGCCCGTAAGAGCCGTTATCTGTATCATTTCTCTTCTCCTCTCGGTTGTGCCGATAATTCGGCAAAAGAACTCCATGCCTCAAGCTCGCAAATGCTCTCGCACTTGTGAGCTTGAAAATGGAGAGAAGACAAAACCAATGCCTTCCCCCAAAACCTATTAGGCAAGCTTGACCAAGGTGCTTGCCCGAGACCTTTTTACGCAGCGAGCCGCTCAAGTTTCTGAGCGACAAGCTTGAGAGTGTTCATCACCCTCACTTCCCCCACAAACGGGAGGAGTGCAGTGACCGGCACAAAAGCCCGGTCAGTTTTTATCCCAGCGCGTTCCATGAACGCGATGGTCCCGTCACGACAGTTGCCCGCGTCACGAGAATCTTGGAAGTACACCAGAGGGATGAAGCCCTCTGGCTGGAGACGAGAGAAGAATTGCTTATTCTCCCGTTCCAACTTTTTCTGTTGCGTCCATGCCTGCATTGCGCAGGCTAGGGCGCCGAGAGCAGAATCGCACTCGGGATACTTGCCACAAAGTTCTGCATGCGGCCAATATCCCTTTTTGCCAGCGCTGTGGTGGTATGTACGCCCACCTTGCCCGAGGACAAGGAAACCGCGCTTCCATCCACTATTCCCTTTCTGGACATACGGATAAACTCGCACGCCCAACTTTTGAAAGACTGGCTCGACGGAGCGAGTTACCTCGACTCCGTCAGTGCTATCCGCCATCTTGCAGAGGTGGAGCTCGGTCAGCGCATTGCGCGCTTCCGAATACTTCACCACACCTTCGCCCGTGAGCGAGCGGTAGGCGGCAATAACTGCCGCCTTACCGACTGCTCCCGTTACCGAGAGGGCCATCATAACGGAGCGTAGCGTACAGCCGCGCCCGTCATAGGCCCTTAGAACTTCAATCGCGCGGCGTTGCACAGCGAAGATCCGGCGTTGTAATGCTTGCGGGCTCGGGTATCGAGCCGCAAGTCCCCACAGTGACACGTACGTCCTGCGGGAGCCTTCGCCACGAGAGGACACTGATTGCCCAATCGCTTTCGCGAGGACAGGCAGTTCTGCCGCCTTGGCAATCCATCCGCCGAAGCGCGCGTGCGCCTCGACGAGTGCGTCGCGCTCTTCGCGCGTACACTCGATGTTATACGAGTAGTAGCCCTGACCAGCAGGGCCAGCCTTGTACAGGTTCCAAGGAATCACGCCAGGGTGTGTTTCCTCAAAAACTTTGATCCCCTTGTTTGAAAGGGCGATCAGCCCGTTCGGGCAGTAGCTGTAGGCGGGCTTAAAGCCCATCCTTATCGCCCACTGCCGCCTTACCGATTTGCCCTCTGCAATCGCGCGGGCAGTAAGTCCCTCGCGACCTGCATTTGAACGGTAGTCATACCCACCATCAGCTGCCTCTTCGGCAGCGAGTTGGCGACCGTCGAAACGTTGTGCGTTCTGGCTCATGATTCTATCAGCGCTCCCCGACTATCAATCGTTTCGTTCTTTACAACTAAAGATTGTCATCAGCCGGACTAGAGCTGATGAGTCCTCAGTGCAAGTAGCACGAAGTATCAACAGCCTTTCACCCTGATTTGCTTTTGTCGCTTTGGTATAACCGGCGCGACATGGGAATGGCTACCCAATTTCCGGCCCGAATAAATATTCGGTGTGGACAACTCAATCACTACACAAAATATTCTCTCGCGAAAACGCTTTGTGTGGTGAATAAAGGACTCAAACAAAAACCAATTGCTTGAGTCAGACCTAACCACCGAGTAATTTTTTACATGCGTTCTCGATCAATAGCATGTGCTGGCTACAGCGCGGTAAAAGCGTTAGCCAGCGGGATGATGACAAGCATCATCCCGAAGAGGGCGACATATCCGCCGTCCTCCGTGAAATACCCGCGCTTTTCAGCGCGGGAGAATTCCCTTTGAATCATTTTGGCCCCAACGAGGGCCATAAGGATTTGAACCATGATCATGACAGCCATGATCTTCTCCTTCCCACACACAATGCCCGATGTGCAGGAACAATTTCTGAATGGCGCGGGTACGCCGAATTAACTCACAGGAATCTCTCGATCCCTCTAACCCGCGCGAGCTATGCAGAGGCGCAACAATATAGGTGCAACCCTCCAACAACTCTCTCCCGCAGGCATAGAGGAACTACGAATGGGAAGATCTCTCCTCTTCCACTCGCGCTCCCTGTCCTCACTATTCAGTATTTCAAGTTACGCCTCTCATGTTCTCCGCCGAAGCGGGGTAGCGAGGACATTTCTGCTTACAACGAGTGGTTAGTCCGTTATAGGCAGCCGATTCCCTCGCTATGAAGAAAACGGTCGATAGGCATTGTCAGTCGTGAGACCCTAGTACCCGAGAGATGCGGCATTTGCGGGCCGGGGCTCTCGTATACTTCCTATCTTGCAAATAGAGATGAAGAAATATGTACCTCTCATCCCCACTCTCTCCTCTTTCCAGACTTAGCCGCATTTCGCGGAGGTTCTGGAACCTTCCCTTTTCAGGACTAGAGGTGGGGGGCACGTATCTGCTCAACTCCCTCAATGAACTTTCATCTACAGGTAGCATATACCACTCTTGTCTATTTGTCAAGTATATATCACAAAACATCAGACGACCTGTATCAGATATAGCTATATTCTATAAGTTATCCACAGATTACTACTTGTATTTGTCACAAGTCTATGACAATATTTCCAATATGGAAAACACACCAACCTTTGAACAGCATTTAGTGCAGGCGGGACTCTCTGGCGAGCAGGCGCGGCTCTATGAATCCCTCGTTAGGAATGGCCCTTCCCCAGCGAGCGATGCCGCTCGCATGGCTAAGGTCTCGCGCACGCTCGCCTATAAAGTGTTCGCTGAATTGACTGTTCTCGGTCTCGTGGAGAAGCGAGAGAATGCAGGGAAAGTGGCCCTTTTCACCGCCGCACATCCGCTGAAGCTCAAGGAGCTCATCGAGAGACGCGAGCAAGAAGCGAAAGACGCCCTCACGGCGCTTGAGGGCGTGCTCGGACAGATGACGTCTGAATACAATATCGCCGGTGGGAGACCGGGGGTGCAGTTCTATGAAGGTATGGATGGTGTGCGAAGAGTCCTGGAGGACTCACTTACCTCCAAGACGGACATCCTGCAATATGCTGATGTTGAGGTTATTGAGACCCGCCTCAAGAAAATAAATGAAGACTACCTGAATGCTCGCGCGAAGCGCGACATCGCGAAGAAGCTTATCGTCATTGATTCCGATTTTACTCGTCGTCTCTACGCAACCATTGCCGAAGAAGCGAAGAGCGAGGTGCGAGCGATACCCAAAGGCGATGCGCCCTTTGATGTGGCGCTTATGATTTATGATGGCAAAATTTCGTATCTGACACTACGCGCAGAGACGCCGATTGGCGTTATCATCGCCGACCAATCCATCTATGAGATGCATCGGCACCTCTTCCTTACGCTGTATGCGCAGGCGAAGCCGATTCAAATACCGCATAGTGTTGACGACTCTGTGGATCAACAAACATCCGTGTAAGTACATACCCTTGGTTGCATAATGCAAATGGTAAATCTTTCTGCTCCGATGCCGTCTTCACCACAAGTCCTTCAGGTACTCGTCCCGCAATAATATCGTCTGCGCTCAACTGCTTGCCGGCGTACCTCTCATGCTCCTTGTCGTTTCTCACGATGTCCAATATATTATCGCCATGGTCATCCCAATACCGCGTTGCCACCCATCCGGTCTCTATATATTTCGCACTTATCGGGAGCTTAGAATCGCAATCGGCGGTTAGAGTATGTCCTTCGGCCACCTTATCTATCGCTTCATAGAGCATCGCCTCCCCTATCCTGTATCCGCGCGCATGAGGGGCGACATTAAATGCAGACGCGTGTAACTGTCCGTCTTCTGCTGGCGTAAAGGCGGCGAAACTCTGGACGCGATTGCCGTAGGTGAATAGATAGAAACGAGTCTTTTCATCACGAATAGAAAGATTGAATTTCTTAAGCAATTCGTCCTTAACCACAGAGTTGCCGGACTGATTGCTCTCGTAAATCACCCTCATCTCGTTAATTTGTTCAGGAGATATATCGCTCCCGCCAATTTCTTGGAAGGAAGAGCTCTGGATATCTTCGAGTGAGAAGGCGACCCCTGCTTCTTTGAGCGATTTGAAAGAATTCAAGAAAAGCACCTGATTCACATTTGTTTTTGCCGCCTCCTGCTGGGCTTCTTCAATCAAGTTTTGTTCCGCGAGCTGATAGTTTCTCATCCGGCTTCCACTCTGGTCGATTGAATACCCATATTCCTTTTTCAAAAAATCTGCGTCTTCCGCCATCATTTCCGTGCCATAAGCGATTTCTCCCATAGTGTCGTTATTCATCGCTCCTGCATTGTAGTGGAGCAGGATTTTTTTCGCTTCCCCGATCAGTTTCTGGTAGACTGAGGCGATTATCTTGCGCTCGCTTTCCATACGGAATTCGGTCAGGAGGAAGTCCTCTATTTTCCCCACATTACCGATCAGGTCGTACACCACCGACATGACCGGAAGAGCCATCTTAGGACGTTGGCAAAGATTCTCTATCATATAACTGAGATATGACTCATCTTCAAACGCGAGATATGCAGAACATATCTTCACCCGATCTTCCCCTTCAAATTTCCCAAGCAAATGAGAAAACTCGCGCACATCTGATTCGGAAGATTTGGCGAGATAATTCAGGAATGCTGATTGTGCCCGCATATCGAGGTCGAACAATTTGATACCAACAACTTCCTGGATAGCCTTGGTGAAGTACGGATCTTGCAGTACTTTGAATAATTCAATATTTTCCTGACTGAGACCCAAGAATCCGAGACTTTCCGACTGAGTCAGGTCGAGTGTTTCTATCGGCTGTCGTTTATTCTTGCGTTCAATATATGTCTTGTTGAACTCTTCATATAGAGAGTGTTCAAGCTCTCTGAACTTATTGAAATCTAATCCGCCGCCCTTCATAAGCGCGAAGAATTGATCTGATTTCGCTGCTGTCTCGCTGTTCACTTCCGCACCTTCTTTTTCGAGAACATTGTGTTGCTTCTCATTCTCTATATACGCAGAAAGCTCCTCGACAGGAATACCAAGTATTTCAGCGAATTGAGTTGTGAGCGATAATTCTTGAGAAGGTTTGAGTATCTTCTTGGAGAACACATACAATGCTTTATTGAAAAGATGGTTTCTGCTGTTCAGGAAACGAGCGGTTTCGTAGAAATCATCCATACTGGGAAGTTCGGACATCTGTTCTAGAGTTCCTGTTTGTGGCAGATTGAGAGCTTTTGTGGGTACGAGAGACACGAGCCTGTTTCGTGTGTCAAAAATGCCGGAATAATCTCTCGATAGTGCAGAGATGCGCACTCTGGGAGCGGAATCAAAAGAAAAAACTTCGTTCACTTTTGAGTTGTACTCCGCGTCAAAAACTTCATTTTCAAACATCAGCGCTTGGTGGCTATTATTCAGAGTTGTCACCACACCCATTGTCGGAATTTCCTCTTCCTCGGTGAGCTTCTGAGAGAGGCGCTCTTTCACTTTCGATATGATAAACACTTCGTGCGGCACTGAAGTTTTAAGATATTCTAATATCCCTTCATATACCGGCTCGGCCCAGCTGCCATTGGCAAGGCTATTCGCTGCGATTGTCTGCAGTTGAACCAGCACTCCTACTGTATCCGAGATATTTTTATTTTTAAGGAGCGTCTCTATGAATTTAGCAATCTCCTCACTGCTTTTATCCCCTTCTTCATATTGAAAGCTTGCGAGTCTATATATGAGTTGATTTACTCCGACTTGACCTATAGGGCCCTGCATTTCGTCGACTTTATTTACCCGCATGAGCATCTCGAAACTGTCCGTCAGCGAGAGTCCGTTGAAGAGGTCGTCCGAGCTGGCGAAGTGTTCTTCATGTATTGCGGTGAGGTAGTGATGCAGTGCTTCAGAATCGCCTCGGGCCTTGAGGTCAGCTACTTTTTGAAAAATGCTTTCAAATGCGTCTCCAGCAGGTTCTGCTCCACTCCGCACTTTTTCCGCAGGAACTGCTTTCGTCGTTTGATATCCTTCTCTGTGTGATGCCAT
>Ga0315268_10004672_pt1 | contig 14835 bp, 17 predicted proteins | sample C1_top_MG_FD_204535 | JGI IMG/M metagenome (GOLD analysis project Ga0315268, IMG submission 204535) | Sediment microbial communities from Yellowstone Lake, YNP, Wyoming, USA - C1_top | ecosystem: Environmental > Aquatic > Freshwater > Lake > Sediment | place: USA: Wyoming | collected 2017-08-01
TACGCGAAAAAGACCAGATACCGGCTCATTCCTTTCGTTTGGTAGATGATACTCGGATATATGAAAAACCACCCTGTTTTAGGGGGTCTAAGACCTCGTATTTCTGATAGGCACGCCCGGTCGTGGCCTATTCTTTTTTAAATATTGAAACGTGATGCTTCTCCATGGTTAATCTCAAGCTAGGTAACCTGGTTGTTGCGTTCATTGCCTTCGTTCTCTCATTTGCTCTTTTCATAGTGCTTCCATCATCCTTCAAAGAAGTGAATTTCCTGACAGTGCCCATAACATTCACCCTATTTGTCGTCCTCGTCTCAAAACTAGGGAAGGTGCCCATAAAGGAAAGAAGGGATGTAACTGCCATAGTATTGGTGATGTTTGTCCTCTCTTCACTCTTGGTCCTAGTCGGCCCATTGCTTGGAAATGCACTATCAATCTATTCAGTGCTTTTGGTCGCGATATATGTGTTCATACCCCACCTGCTCCTATCCATGATATTCGGCACAAATAAAACTGAGGTTGCCAAGAAAAAGTGAACCTGGGTTCTGCACCTGCGCGGCCTGGCCGTGCGTTAACAATCATAAACTCTCTTGTCCTATTCTATCCATGGTTTCACGCCGCAATCTTGACAGGAGCCTCGCCCGCGAGAAGGTGGAGCTTCTCTTCTATGTCATAATCGAGCGCGGAGGGAAGCGCATGCTCAAGCCCCTGAAAATAGACGCGAAAGTCCCTCTCAAGCTCGTCCGGGCGATAGCTGACGATACGGTGATCCCGACCTTCTATGAGACCCTTGCGAAGGACCTGCGCGAACGCGGTGTGGTCCCTGGCTCGAAAGTGCAGGTGAGGGCGAAGTTCAGCCCGGTGCATGAGCTGGTCGATCCGGTGCTGAAAGGCACTCGCGTCCTCTGCGAACTGGATGTCTGAACACAGAAGTGCATGGACGTTAACTATTTATTGGCTTCCACCAATCATAACTTTGTGATACATATGGGTGGGAGGATAAGACAGAAGGAACTTGATGTCGCTGCTAGACCGCTTGAATCCAATGGCAAAAATGGCGGAAGGCCCAGGTCTTTTGAGGGCTGGCTGGAGATAGACCGCCTTCCAGGGCCCGCACCAGCTAAAGATAGCCCGATGCGCGCCAGGGCGCTATATGACAACTTAGCCCACGTGTGTGATGCTCCTTATACAGCGCAAACAAAGGCAAGGGTGCTGACCGAACACTACAACTCACATTGGCCGCAGAAGGCCCTTGGCGTCCTCAAGGCGCTGCACGATCTGGCGGTGCAGGACCCGGCTGCTGCAAACGCATTCCAGGAAGTCGCTGTCAGGTGGCTTGGCGATGATTCGCTTAGTTATGTTTACAAGAGGATCTGGAGCCAGGGCGTCCGCTTCATAAGAAATGCTGCAAAAGAGTTGCATCTGCCTGAGCTCAAACAGCGTGCTGATGAAGCCAAGAGACTGAACGCTTCCACCTAAGGGCCGCTATGCGCAGGCAAACGAGCGTTTGCAGAAGATTCCTTGCTAGTGCCGCCATGGCAATCGCTCTTTTTTCTCCTCTCACCGAAGGCTGCAGTGAGCAGACTGTAAAAACCGATGTCGTCACCGAAGCTGCAGCCCCTCCAGCGCAAAAAAACATTTCCCTGGCTCCGTTGAGCAAACTTTCGAGCAAACCTTCAAGCGCCTGGGCAAAGAGCGAGAAACTGGCCGAGGCTCTGGAAAAAGAGCAGAGCCCTTTCGAAAGGATCAGCATCATACAGGAACTGGCCGCGGTTGGCGGCGACCCGGCAATGTCCAAATTGGCTGTCGCCTTGATCCAAGAGCGTGATTCATACGTACGCGGCAAGATGGTCGATGCGATCGCCAAAATAGGCGGGGATTATGCAATCTCGGTCTTGGAGCTTGCATTGAGAGAAGATCAACATCCCGTAATAAGAGCAACGGCAGCAATGCGGCTTGGTGATCTGAGGAATGCGAAGGCTGTTGATGCCCTCATCGAAACAGGTTTGCATGATCCCGATGGCCTGGTGAGGTGCATGTCCATCACCTCGCTCACCCTGATAGGCGAGCGGGACAGGACGGTCCCTGCGCTCATAACCGTTTTGCTGGAGGATTCATACCATTTCGCGAGAGTGAGCTCCATCCTGGCGCTTGAGCGTTTCGGAGACGGCAGAGCCCTCTACCCGCTCATCCGAAAGATGAAATACGATCCGGAAGAGCTTGTGAGCGCTGAGGCGGTCCGTGCTCTTGGGGTTCTCGGCGATGAGAGGGCGATAGATCCGCTAATAGAAGCATTGAAGGGCATGAGATGGCGTCCGGATTATCAGGTGCTGCAGCGGCTCGCAGCGTGGAGCCTTGCGCAATTCAGCCCTATCGCTCAAGGAGCCAATAGGGAAAAAATAAGGGATGCGCTATGCGAAGTCGCACAGAATGACGAGAGCGAAAGTGTCAGAAATGAGGCTGAAAAAGCGATTGCCGCTTACTCGTCCTGAGGAATCCTGATTTTCGAAGCGACCTTCTCCAATTCCTTCAGCGTGGTCTCGCTCTCATACTTGGGAGGCATGTGGAGCCAGAATCCATCGCCCCTGTATCTCGGTATTATGTGAAGATGGGCGTGGAATATCTCCTGCCCTGCTTCCGCCCCGTCAGCCAGGATGTAGTTGATGCCCCTGCACCTGAGTTTCGACTTACGGAGGGCCAGGCCGATCTTTTTGGCGGTCTTGAACATCCCCGCGATCAGGTCGTCATCTAATTCGGTGAGCAGCTCCGAATGCTTTTTCGGGACCACCAGGATGTGACCTGGCGTTATCGGCTTGATATCCAAGAAAGCCACCACCTTGTCATCCTCATATATCCTGGTGCACGGCATTTTCCCTCTCACAATACTACAAAAAGTACAATTAGGCATGTGATGTATATGTAGAATTGTATATTTAAAGCCTCAGGGGGCAGGCTGGCAGGCCTTTTTCCAGTTTCAGCCGTAAAGCTCCTTGAGTTTCTGCAGCGTATCTCCGAACTTTTTCACGTCTTCGACTGTGTTGTATATATAACCGCTCGCCCGGACAGCGCCGTCTTTCGCGCCGAGCGCCTCAAGGGCGGGCTGGGCGCAGAAGAAGCCGCTTCTCACTGCCATGTCTTGCTTGTCGAGCATCAGTGCGACGTCGTGCGGTTTGGCGTTCCTGAAATTGAATGAATATAAAGCTTCGTGATTGTCTGTTTTTGGGCCGTAAACTATTGCGCCTGCGGCATTGAGCTGCTCGAGCAGGGCTTTTGCAAGCTCTTTCTCATGGGCTTCGACGTTTTCCATTCCCAGCTTCTTCAGGTAGTCGCATGCTGCTCCGAATCCGATCATCCCGCTGTAGTGCTGGACCCCTGCCTCGAACCTGGTCTGGTCTGCCACAGGCTCGATTTTTTCCAGGCTCACTGTCTTGACTGTCCCACCACCGGTCAGAAGCGGGTCGAGCTTGTTCAAGTGCTCCTTTTTCGCGACGAGTGCACCGATTCCTGTCGGGCCGAGCATCTTGTGCCCTGAAAAGCATAGGAAATCCAGGCTGTCGCGCCTGAAATCCGTCCTGCGGTGCGGGACGCCCTGGGCTCCGTCGATGCAAATCAATGCGCCGTTGTCGTGGGCGAGCTTGGCAAGCTGCCTGGTGTCGTTTCCTGTCCCTGCGGTGTTGTTCCAGCTGTGGGTGACGACAAGGGCGGTGTCGCGGTCTATTTTTTCTGCCCATCTGTTTGTGCCTATTGTGCCGCTCTCATCGCAATTAACTACTTCAAGCGTTATCTTCCCGTTATCCCTTAGTCTCATGAAAGGCAGGAGTACCGAATGGTGCTCCATCACGCTCGTGACGACCTTTTTCCTCTTTGAGAAATCGAAAGAGTTCGCGATAATGTTAAGGCCCTCGGTCGTGTTCCTGGTCCACACCAATTCCTCGGCTTTAGCACCTACAAAACCGGCGACCTTCTCCCGTGCCTCCTCCACTTTCTGGTTTGTCTTTATGCCAAGCCTGTGCGAGCTCCTGCCTGCGCAAGCGCCCAGCTCCGTATAATAGGACATCTCAGCTTCGATTACGGCTTTTGGCTTTAGGGAAGTGCACGCGCTGTCAAGATAGACGAGCGATGGGTTTTTCTCCAGAACCGGAAAATCGTTGCGCTGGACCTTCATCCGCCTTCCTCCTCTATTATCCTCTTGAACTCATCCAGGGATTTGGGCCCCACCACCGGCTTTCCGTTCACGAAGAAGGTCGGCGTGGCATAGATGTGCGCGTCCTTGCCCTGCTGGATGTATGTGGCAAGTTCAGCGCCGGTCTCGTTGTTGTCATAGCAGTGGTTGAACTCGGTCATGTTCAGGCCTGCGGTCTCGGCAAGGCTCTTGATGGCAAGCGAGCCGTCAGCGGTGCATACGTCCTGCTGCTTGAAGATTTCCTCCTGCAGCTCCCAGTGTTTTCCCTGTTTGTTGGCGCAAAGTACCGCCCGGGCCGCCTCATAGCTGTGGGGGTGGTTGGGCAGCGGGAACGGCTTGAAGACGTAATATATGGAATCGTTGTACTCTGCGAGAAGCTGTTCCATTGTAGATTCGGCCTTTTTCGTATAGGGGCAGGTGAAACAGCCGAATTCGATTATCTTTATGCTCGCATTCGGGTTTCCTTCTGTTATCCCCTCCAGGTTCGTTGGGGGTATCAGGTCGGTCGGTTCGCTGAAGCGTCCGTAATCGCCGGTTATGTCATTGAGTATGCATGCGCCTGTGCTCGTCGGGCCGTCGCAGTTGCCGTAATAATAGAAATTATAGATGCCGTATGCAGAGTAGGCAAAACTGGCCAGTGTAAGCAGGACGAAAAACCAGGATATGGCGACGAAATGCCTGTTGACTGACCTGGCCGCTCCAGGCGAGTATTTCAGCATTTTTGATACCACTTCCGATTTTATCCTCTCGTCAAGGCCCGTGTCGCATGGTTTGAGGGTGAGGCTCCTGAACACGCACCTGAAGCCTTCTTTAGCAAGGGGCCTGTACTTCGCCGAGAATATCGACATGACTGAGAACACAGCGAATGCTATGATGCAAAGTACCAAAAATTCACCGTTCTAATTTTTTCTGTCCAATATTTATATTATCTGGTGTTTTGTTAGGTATAACTGGTTAAACGGTTCGGTTTTAAAATGAAGATTCTTGTCTTCGGCAACCCTCTGGTGAAGGAGGATTCACTTCCGCTCCGCATCCTCCCGAAGCTCCGTGAGAAGTTCCCGTCAATCGAGTTCAAGGAGTTCGACACGGCCGAGAACCTGGAGGAGGAAGGCCGTGACCTCGTCATACTGGATGCCGCCAAGGGCATAGACGACGTCATCCTGCTGGACGGCATAGAGAACATAAGGCTGAGCAGCAGGTATTCCATGCACGATTTCGACCTTGCGATAACCCTGAGGCTGCTCAAGAAGATGGACGTGATCGATTCCGTGAAGATAATAGCCGTGCCTGCTGATTATGAAGAGAAAGAGGCGGTTGAGGAGATAGGCAGGATCATCTCGCATTTATAGTTTCAGCGTTTCTTCTTGGTAACAGCCTTTGCCAAATCATACAATTCAGCGGCCTTTGCAGGATTCTTTATAAAAATCAGGTCTCCTGCTTCAGTGTATGACGTCGCTGCATAGGCGCGAAACTCTGCCTTTTCGCTGGCATTGATAGAATGCTTTACGGCACCCTGCCAAGTGGTTCCCAGGGTCACCAGGATCTCAGACGCCCGCTCCGGATTTGATTTCCTAATCAGTTTCGCGGCTTCGAGATACATCCTCGCCGCATTTATGAAATCGAGGGCGTTTGCAAGCCTATCCCCTGCGTTAACGAGCAGTTCAGAAGCTGCCACCGGCTCAACCAGTCTAGCTGCCTGGTGATAGAACTTTATGGCCTCGTACGGTTTCCCTTCACCTACGAAACTTGATGCGGCCAGGGCGAGCAGTTCGGACGCCTTTTTGGGTGTGTCCACTGCCGCTTTGGCTGCAAGAAGGTACGCATCAGCAGCGCGTCCATTCTCATTGCAATCAGCATATCTTGCTGCAGCTGTTGCATATGCTTCTGCGGCCGCGGCCGGGTCTGTTTTGATGAGCGTTTCAGCCCTGGAGATTTCTTTTTCAGCACTAGCCATGCTTCTTAGTAGCATCTGCTTGCTTTTTTCAGATAGCGTTGCGGCTTTCTGCGGCTCTGTTTTTTTCAGCGTCTCAGCGGCACTTGCATATTGCCTGGCGGCCTTTCCGTGCTCGCCAATCTCCTCGTATACCTTGGCGGCTTCCTCATGCCAGAGGGCGGCTTTTTCCGAAGATACATTTTTCATGAGGTTTGCTGCACGTACGTACTCTCCAGCTGCTTCCAAAGGGATGCGGAAGGACTGCCTTCCTCCGTTGAGGTAGGCCGCATGCCTTGCTAGGTTCTCTGCTGCCTTTTCGTATAACCCATTGATTCTGCTCCTATCCGGTCTTTTCAGCTTCTCCAGCAGCTCGGCAGCAGCCAGGTATGCCTCGCCCGCAGCCTTGCCGTATTCAGCCGTCCCGTATCGAATATTTTCATACAACTGCCCTGCCCTTTCACAGAATTCTGCAGCTCTCTTTGGGTCAGAATCCCTGAGCAATTCTGCTGCTTTTGAATAAAGGCGCGCTGCAAAAGAAGAGTAGTCTATGTCGTATGAACCCCGCTTTATGCTATGGTATGGCGGCGTCCTCTCGTACAAGGCACCACCCCTGATATATAGTTCCACGGCTTTTTGCGGGTCTATTCTAAGGATTAATCCAGCCGCTTTTTCACAGGCCTCCGCCGCCCGGGCTGGCTTGCTTCCTTCGGATGTTTCTGCTTCCTTTAAGTATTCCGCAACCGCGCCATTGATGTCGCGGACCTGTTCAAGTATTTGCGCAGCAAATTCGTGTCTGCCATCTTCCTGGCATTTCTTGACTTCATCAAGCTTTTGCACAAGTGTCGGGACGACGTCGCGTGCATATTTCTCCAGGTCCTCATTTCTTTCATTAATCCCGTGAATCAGGGATGAAATCCTTTCTGCAAGCTGTTCTGCATCCGCTCTTCCCAGGAGCTGCTGTACGAGTGACTCCCCTGCCTTGGAGTTGGTAACGAAGAGTTCCTTGAGCTTGTCCCTGATCTTCATCTCCAGTGTTGTCCTGATGCTCTCCTCCATCTCTGCGCGCCGTCTTTCGAAATACTTTGTCGTTGTCGTTTTTTCGCCTTTTTCTCCTGGCTCACCTGATCTGGAGATTGTGCCATCTGCAAAAGCCGCGTTGAGGGCGCCGATGAGTTTTTCAGCATCCCCGAGCATCTTCCTATTGTATCTCTCCCCCTTCTTCCTTTTCCTCTCCTCTTCATTCCAGAGCTTGAGCAGGAAATCTGCGGTTTTCAGCTTCCCCACATTGACTTCAAGGTCGTATCTTTCCACAAAATCAGAGATGTCATCCAAATGCTTTCTGCTGAGTAGTTTGAAAGATTTCTTTGGGATTTTTGGATATGTGTCCCTTTCTGGATTTGTGTCCATAAGTGTTATTCTGCAGATAATAATAAAAAGGTGCTGGAACGAGATTCCCGCATCATTTCCAGTTTACTTTCAAGAAGTGGGTAGCGCAGCTCATGCACGGGTCATATGCCCGGATGAGCTTCTCTATCTCAAGAGGAATCTTCTCCCTGGGCACGTCCTGGTCCAGCATCTCCTGCACCAGCTCTGCCACGTCCCTGTTCATCTTTATCTGGTTCTGCGACGTGGGTATGACCAGGTCTGCCCAGGTGACCTTTCCGGCATCATCCATCTTCAGGTTGTAATAGAGCGTGCCGCGGGGCGCTTCGAGCACGCCGACCCCCTCGGCTTCCATGGGTTTTATGGTTTTCTTGGGCTCTTCCTTGAAATCCATGGTCTCAAGAAGCTCGATCGATGAATCGATGCAATGGACGATCTCAATCGCCTGGGCGAGGTTGTTATGGAACACATTGCCCGAAGGGAATGCGCTCAGGTATTTGCCAAGGTCGCGCCTCGTGTCGCGATGGAGCGCATCCATGTTGATGTTCATCCTTGCCAGGGCTCCGACCATGTACTGCCTTCCCTTGAACTCAAATCCTGGGGCCTGTGAATACGGCACCACGAATTTCTGGAGGTAGAAGCGGAAATTCTTCTTGCCGATGCAGACTCCGTCAGATGAGAGCAGGTCTCCGTCAAGATAGCTGTACCTGTCGTTGTGCAACGCGACGTGCGTAATGTCCCTGTAGAAGTTGAAATTGCACTTGTGGAATATGTCCACGAATTCTATTGCCGCCTGCCTTACTCCCCTCAGTGTTTTTGCGACCTTCTTCGCATCCTCCTTTTTAGGGATTTTCATGAAGCCGCCGACCTGCGGGAATGGGGCATGCACAGCCCTCCCCCCGGTAAGCACGCATAGGTCATTGCCTGCGCTCTTCACATCGAAAGCCTTGTGCACAAGGTCGTGCTCATAGCCGCTGTCAGCGAATTCAAGTATGGAATCCTTGCCGAAGATGTCGGGCAGGCAGAAAAGGTAGAGGTGCATGGCATGGTCGCGGATGTTCAGGCCATAGAGCAGAAGGTCCCTGAGCTTTGTGGTCTGGTCTGAGGGCTGGATGGAGAAAGCGTTCTCAACGCAGTTTATGCAGCACATCAGGTGCGCGATGGAGCAGGTGCCGCATATCCTGGAAACTATCTGGTGGACCCCCAGCGCCGGCTTGCCCAGGGCAGCGAAAGTGAAGAATCGTTTATTCTCGCTTATCTGCAGCTCGCAGTTCGTGACCCTTCCCCTTTTCACGGTCACATTCAGGTCTGTGTGGCCCTCTATCTTGCTCAGGCTCTTTATCGTGATATCGAAAGTATGGGTATGCATTATTTTCCACCTACGAAATACACATAGACGAGATTCTTGTCAGTTTTATTTTTTACATCGTGCATCGTCCCTTTCGGTATGAAGACGCATTCGTCTTTCTTGAGACTCTTGCTCTCCCCGTTCGCCTCTACGACTGCTTCCCCCTCCAGGACCATTATTACCTCTTCGCCATTCTCGGTGGAATGCGGGCCGATGTTGTTCCCGGGCGCAAGGCAGACGCAGCCGCCTTTTATCTTCTCGCCTTTCACGAGCCTGCCCTCCTCTTTCGCGTTCTTCACATCCATCCCTATCCCACTCCAAATTCCTTGAGGTACTTGTCGAGGACCTTGAGGAACTCGCTCTCGACCATGGGGCATCCGGGCACCTTGTCATCCACCTTCACGACCTGGTCCACCCGCAGGACGTTGCTGTAGAGCTTCCACTTGTGCAGGAACGGCTCTATCTTCGCCTTGAGCTGAGGGGGGAATTCGTTCCTCTGCGCAGAAGGCATGCCTGTCACGGCGCATGCGCCCACTGCGACAAGATACTTGGCTTTTGAACGTATCTCCAGCAGCCTTTCTTTTTCCTTGTCATTCGATATGGCGCCTTCTATGAAAGCTACATCAAGCTCGTCCAGGATGTTCTTGGACTTGAGCATCTTGCAATGCCTGAAATCTATCTTCCTCTTCCAGTCGAAATAGTTCTTGTTCATCAGTTCGAGCAGCATTATGGAGCTGTCCTCTGAACAGGTGAACGTGAACCATCCTACCCGCAATTTCGTCATCAAACCGAGATTTGTTACCTATCCTTTAAAATGTTTTTATCAGAAATGGCGTCATGCAGCGAACTGATTACCAGAAAGGAATTCTGCTGGCATTGGCTGCCGCGCTCATAAGCGGCGTATCTGTCTTCGTCAACGGAATGGCGGTAAAGCTGGCGGACCCTTTGGCCTATACCGTCTTGAAAAATGTTGGCGCGCTGCTCTTTCTCGGAGCGGTCGTCCTTGCCTTGAATGAGATGAAAAACCTCAGTAAACTTACCAAGAAACAACTGGGTCTCCTGATAGCCATAGGCATAATCGGTGGCAGCGTGCCCTTTGCCCTGTTCTTCTGGGGCCTCAAACTCGGCGGCGCAGCCATAAGCTCGTTCATATTCCGCTCGCTTTTCGTGTTCGCAGGAGTGTTCGGCTATCTGGTCCTCAAGGAGAAACCCGAACCTAAGGACATGGCAGCCGGATTCGTGATTCTGATTGGGAATGCGCTCCTGGTCTCAGGGGATGCGGTCTTTGGCCTTGGGCAGATCCTTGTGCTGGCCGCGACTGTCCTATGGGCGCTGGAGTACACTCTCTCAAGAAAGGCCATGGCCGACATCTCTCCAAAAATTGTCATGCTCTCCAGGATGCTCTTCGGTTCGCTCCTGCTTTTTGGCCTGCTTGCGGCCAACGGTTCGTTGGGTGCCCTGCTTGTCAGCGCGGAGGTCTTGCAGTGGCTTGGGCTCACATCCCTGCTGCTCTTCGGCTTTATCCTTGCATGGTATTCCGCTCTCAACTATCTCCCTATCCTGAAGGCAGCATCGGTTTTTGCTCTTGGGGGAGTGATAACAGCCGTGCTCGAAGCGGTTTTCCTGCAAAAGACGCCTCTCCCGGTCGAGGCCCTAGGCATTTTCCTGGTTTTTGCAGGCTCTCTCTGGGTGGCAGGGGCGCTTGTCTCTGCCCGGAAAACTCTGCCGGGTCTGGTTGAATGAGAGGCGCAGAGCTAGCTGCCCGCTATGCATTTCCGCCGAACGCCAAAGGCTACTGCGGCGCGTCCTCTTTTGTCTCTGCCCTGCGGAATCATCTTGCCGGAAAGGCCGCGCCGCTCGAACAGGAGCTGAAAAAATTCAAGGCTCATTACGCCTATCTCTCACTAATCGCCAGGGAGAATCGGGTTGAACCATTTGATCTGGACGTTGTCAAAGCTTTCTGGCTAGGCAACCCCCTTCTCCGCTCTGTCAGCCGCGAATCACTCTCAGATTTCATAGTCAGCGAGCTCTTTTCCGGAAAGCAGAAAAGCAGGGCGGAAAGGCTTGCTGCCCGCCTCCCGCGGGGTGTGGTGCCCCACCACAGTTTCAATTCGCTCTACATAAATTTCGTGAGCGGAAAGGTGAAGAAGACAGTTGAGAACTACGATTCCTGCTGCGTGTCGGCAGGCCGTGTGCTCTCAGCGTCAGGGAAAAAGGCAGATGTGGTGCGCGATTCCATCGCTTGGGATGGCAGGTTTTTCCTAACGAAGAAAACCGAAAAAATATCCCTTGAGAGATGTGGAATCCGTTTCCTGGATGCCGTGCGGCCAGGCGATGTCCTTTCCATACACTGGGGCATGGCCATCCAGAGGCTGAAGCCCAGTGATGCCACTGCCTTAAATAAATATACAAGGATGAATATCGATGCAATCAACCGGTCATTGGAAAGGTGATGTGGATAGTGAAGGACGAGCTTGCTGAGTTCCTGAAGGTACCTTTCAACCGCTATCTCATTTTCGGATTGATCGCCCTGGGCGCAATCCTTTTCATCAGCGAGCAGGCCGCGCCGCCGGTCAGGGACAATGCCACCCTGGTGGTGGATTTCTTCTTTTCGCCGACCTGCCCGCACTGCGCGGCGCAGGAGCCATTCAACCAGCAGCTTGAGCAGGAATTCCCGCAGATGAGGATCGTGAGGCACGACGTCACAAGGATGGAGGAGGCTGCCCTCCTGCTGTCCATGGCCGAGAACCTCAGCATAAACCCGGCCACGCTCGGCACGCCCACCACCTTTGTCCAGGACCGCTTTTTCATAGGTTTTGAATCTGCCGAGACCACCGGAGAGGAGATCCGCAGCGCAGTGAGGGAATGCCTCCAGGGCAGCTGCGGGAACCAGACCGAGCGCGAGCCGCCCACCATCAGCTCTCTCCTGGGCAGCTTTGACCTGCCTGTTGTGGGCAAGACCGACATTTCGCAGCTTCCGCTTCCGTTCCTTGCCATAACGCTCGGCCTTGTGGACGGCTTCAACCCCTGCGCCATGTGGGTGCTCGTCTATCTCATAAGCCTGGTCATCGAGATGAATGACAGGAAGCGGCTCTGGCTCATCGTAGGGAGCTTTGTCCTTGCCTCAGGCATATTGTACTTCATTTTCATGACCGCCTGGCTGCATCTTTTCCTGTTCCTGGGCTATTTCCGCCCGCTCATCATACTCGTCGGCCTTGTGGCCCTGGGCGGAGGCGCGCTCTCGGTCAAGGAGTACGTGGATACCAAGGGGGCGATGGTATGCAAGGTCACCGGTGCCGAAGATAAAAAGAGGCTCAGCTCAAACATGAAAGAGCTCATATCTGCCCCCCTCACCTGGATAACCCTGGTTGGCATAGTGGTTCTGGCATTCACGGTCAATTCCATAGAGTTCGTCTGCTCATCGGCCATCCCCGCGGTGTTCACCCAGGTGCTCGCCATGAGCAAGCTCTCCTGGATTGAATATTACGGTTACATCCTGCTCTACGACCTGTTCTTCATGCTGGATGACATGCTCGTATTCGGCTCTGCGGTGCTCGTCTATTCAAACACAGGTGAGAAATATGAGCGATACTGCAAGATAATCGGCGGCGCCATACTGCTGCTTCTCGGCTTCATGCTCCTTTTCGCGCCCCAGGTGCTGCGCTAACTTTTTATATGTTGTTCGTGAGCCTTACCCATGAAAAAAGCTATTCTTCTGATAATAGACGGACTTGGGGACCTGCCGACGCCTAAAACGCCTCTTCAGGCTGCGAAAAAGCCGAACCTTGACAAGCTGGCGAAACAGGGGATGACAGGGCTGCTCAGCCCTGTCGGCAACTATGTCGTGCCTGGTAGCGACACGTCGCACCTCCAGATCCTTGGCTATGACCCGCGCCAGTTCTACTGCGGCAGGGGGCCACTGGAAGCCCTTGGTCTCGGGATGGCCCTCAGGGATGGCGACGTGGCATTCAGGGCGAATTTCGCGACAGTCGAGAACGGGAAAGTCACTGACAGGAGGGCGGGCCGCATCGACACAAAGACGGCTGCCGCCCTTGCGAAAAACCTTTCAATGAAGATAGAGGACGTCGAAGTCATATTCCAGAGCTCGGTGGAGCACCGCGGGGCGCTAATCCTGAGGGGCCTGGGCCTCAACCCGATGGTCAGCCCCACAGACCCTCATTCGCTCGGTCCGCTTCAGGCCTGCCGTCCGCTTACCCCGGCTGCGATGAAAACAGCGCAAGTGGTCAACGCATTCACACGTCTAGCCATGGAGCGGCTTTCAAAAGCCCCGGAAAACCAGAAAAGGCAGAAGCCCGCAAACACCGTGCTTCTGCGTGGCGCAGGGATGTACCGCAGGATGCTCCCGTTCAACATGTCTTTCGGAGTGAACGCAGCCTGCGTGGCTGGCGGTGCGCTCTACAAGGGGGTTGCAAGGTATGTGGGCATGGACGTCCTAGACGTCCCTGGCGCAACAGGAGACAGGAATACCGACCTCAAGGCAAAGGCGAACGCCACGGTGAAGGCGCTGTCCAATCATGACCTGGTTATGGTGCACGTCAAGGGCTGCGACAGCGCAGGCCATGACGGGGATTTCGCCGGCAAGAAAAAAATGCTCGAGCGCATCGACCGGGAACTCATACCTTCGCTTGCCAAGACAGGCGCATGCCTTGTGATAACCGGAGACCATTCCACCCCTGTGAGCAGGAAAGCCCATTCAGGCCATCCGGTGCCGATCCTTGTGTATGGGAAAGGGGAAAGGACCGACCTGGTCAAGAGATTCGACGAGCTGAGCTGCATGCAGGGCGGGCTCGGCCATCTCCATGGGCGCGATATCATGCCCCTGATCCTGAACCTTATAGAAAAAGCAGAAAAATACGGAAGCTAAAAAGAAAAAAATTATTCTGCCTGCACCTTTCCGGTGAGCGTGGCAACTGCCATCCTTTCTGGAGCACCGCTGACCTCGTCCTGGTAGTTATACTTTATGCCTATGCTACCATCGAAGTTCGAGTTGGGCGTCAGGGTGACAGGATTGGCATCGACATCCACACAGCCGGCTTCGCACTCCATGGTGGCTCCGGCCGCCAGTCGCCCCGTGCAGCCGCCTGTTATCTGGTCTCTCTGGACGTTGGCCGGAGGCTCATTCGTGCAGACTACGCCCTTTATGTCCACGGCCCTGCCCTGCTGGTTGTCCAGCTGGAATATCACCCTCACGTTGTTGGTCACGTCATCTGCGACAATCACATGCTTCTTTGTGCTGCAGCCGAACCCCTGCTCCCTGAATTGGCAGTTCTCGCCGGCTGTCAATGAAGGCAGCACCAGCACGGCTATGATCGCCAGCACCAACAGTATTACCAATAATGCGACGCCATAGGTGAGGAGATACTCCATCATCGCCTGGCCTTTGAAACTTTTTTGTTTTCCCATAATGATCCCTTTATGCGAGCGTTGCAAAGAACGATTCTATTCCTGACGAGACGACCCAATATACAAGATAGGACAGCACAAGCACGAAGGGGAAGTACTTCATCCCCTGGCTTTTTGTCCCTGTCCTTATTACGCTGACTATGAAAGATGATATGAGCGCCGTCACGAATATGGTCGGCATGGTGAACCAGAAGAAATCAGTGGAGCTTATGGCCACCGTGGCCGCGCCTGTGACGCTGCCGCCCAGCTGCAGGCCTATCCTCTCGAAGACCTGGATGAGCTTGCCTGCTACTGCGAAAAGGAACGGGGTCCCGACAATGGCGGCGAACAGCACGAATATCTCGTAGAGCATGAGCGATGCGGCGATCTCCTTCTTCATTATTATCGTGTTCCTGACGTCATCGGTTGTCCTTTCGAGGACTTCTGTGAGCGCCCCTCCTGTGGCAGTCGCCTGCTTGAGCAGGAGGATGGTCCTCTTGAACACCCTGGAGTCGAACCTGGCCCCAAGCCGGTCGAGCGCGCCTTCAAGGGATTCTCCGCTGAACGCGCCCTTTATCACAGCCTTCA
>Ga0315268_10004673_pt1 | contig 14835 bp, 13 predicted proteins | sample C1_top_MG_FD_204535 | JGI IMG/M metagenome (GOLD analysis project Ga0315268, IMG submission 204535) | Sediment microbial communities from Yellowstone Lake, YNP, Wyoming, USA - C1_top | ecosystem: Environmental > Aquatic > Freshwater > Lake > Sediment | place: USA: Wyoming | collected 2017-08-01
TTTTTATCTGTCTATTTGAAATAAGCACTTCTTCCACCATGTCCTGGATCTCTTCAACGGCCGGTATGCTGCGGGCATGAAATTTTTTATTTAATAATTTTACGGCTTCATCAGCCATTTTTTCCGCCAATTTCTGGTCCAGTTCGCCAACCGCCTTCATGGCCTTGAATAAAGCGCTGGTAATTTTGGCTGTATCAAAATTCACTATTTCTCCGGATCTTTTTCTGATCTGGCTGATTGTATTTTTGTCTGGCATGGGCATTTATTTAACGTTTTTCTTTTTTAATAGCTTATTCAATTCGCGGCTGAAGGTATGGGCGTCCTTGAATGATTGATAGACAGAAGCGAATCTGATGTAGGCGACTTGATCAAATTTTTTCAACTGTTTCATGACGATCTGACCGATTTCTTTGGAAGTAATTTCACTTTTCTTAAGCATTTGCAAGTCCAATTCTATTAAATTAACCAGTTTGCGGAAATTGTCATCGGTGACCGGTCTTTTTTCCAATGCTTTTCGTAAACCTTTTATAATCTTTTCATGGTTGTATGATTCTTTGTTGCCATTATTTTTGACAATGGTCAGGTCCAAAATGACAATTTCTTCATGAGTGGAATAACGAAAACCGCACTTCAAACATTCCCGCCGGCGCCTGATGGATAGACCGTCTCCGGCTACCCGGGAATCAATTACTTTAGTATCTTGAAAACTGCAGGCTGGACATTTCATATATTTGTGTTTTTGGCCAACAAAAAAACACCTATTTTCTTACCCTAAACTTTTATCAAAGGGACATACTAAGGTGTTTTCCTCCTCAAAATTTGCTTAAACTGATCAATTCTCTTTTTCGGAGGGAAATTCAGCTTGATATACTATATCTTGTATAACCTATTTCCATTATACCACAAGATATGGGATTGTCAAGGTATTTTTATCGGCCTCTTTTTGACCTTGGCCGGATATTCACAGCCAACATTTTTATTATAGCAATTAAAAAATTATTTCCTATGTGCATAACTGGGGGTAAACTTAGTACTCAGGCCCCTTGAATAACCATTTGAAAAATATCATAGCAAAATCAATGATAAACGGCCCAATTTCCAATTTCTAATTTCCAATTTCCAAACAATTTTCAATTATTTAATTTTAAAAATAATAAAACAAAGCCATCAAAATAACTCCCCTTTTAAAGGGGGTTAGGGGGGGCTTCCATTAAACACAATTAATATAGCTCAATCTCCTCCTTCTTAATATTGAATATTTCCAAGCCAAAATAATGGGCACGTAATTCAGCCAAATTTAGAATATGCTTCTTTTTGCCTTGCAAAATAACATAGACTTTGGCCGTGCCCTTTTCCCTGATTAACTCACCTTCCAGGTTTGACCGGCTTTGGTATTGGCGCAATTCTTCGTCGGAAACTTTAACTATTTTTCCTCGATATTTTTGCAGGGCTTTGGGACTCACAATTAGCTTTTTTATACCCTTCTTCACAATATAAATTTGCCGCCCGCTACCCTTTAATAACGCGCCGTCCGGATAATAAGTGGCACCCAAGACTTTAATAGCTTTTTTAGTTTCAATATCATTCTTCTCAAGATTTCTGGCCACTTTTTTATTCTCCACTTTCTTTACAGTTTGAACGGGTTTTTTATTTTGATTCAAATAGATCAAAAACGATCCTCCGCCCTGTCCGGTTGATTTATTTTCTATGGGTTTCTTAACCTCCGCTTCAACACTTACCGTTTCGGTCGACAAAGCGGCCGGATCAGTACTGATCTGCCCGGATATTTCCGAAGCCTCTGCTTTAAAAGCGCAGAGCAATAAAAAACCGCCAACAAATAAAATATTTTTCATTTATTTAAATATATTTAACTGATCTATTCTATATTTGAGGACGAAAAATTTTGTCATCCCGGCCCCCGACCCGCTACGCCCAAGCGTTAGCGTGGCGAGGCCGGGATCCAGGGTAAGTCCTTACTATCTTTGAATTTAACTTAAACAAATAGAAAAGTATTTGCCGCTAACTCCTGGATTCCCGCTTTCGCGGGAATGACAAAGAGACAAAATTTACTTTAATTTCTAGATCCTAATCTTCGTAAACATCTTAACAATCATAATTATCCTAGCACCTCCTCTACTCCGTCAAAATCCCGTAATTCGAATTGTACGCTCCAGCCTTGGTGCTAACCGGGACTTTCATTCTCACCACAACTTTGACTTGCCGTCCGGCTTCCGGGCTGATATCTATTCCGGTCAAATCCGCGCCGGTTGTACCGTATGAATTGTTTTGCAGAATATCGATCCAAGTTATTTTTTCATTGACGGAAAATTGCATATTGCCACCGGCGTTCACGGTGCCGGCGCCGTTCCATTGGTCAAATTTCATTTTGAGCGAAGTTTCTGCCGGATTCCAAACACTAATATTAAACTCCCATTCCCAGCCGTCCGCATATTTGTCATTGGCTTTGGCTGTGGCCTTGGTCATGGTCAATGAATTCACTTTTATTCCGCCACAAGGTAGTGTTTTAAAAGTGGCGTCGGCCGTGGCTTCCGTCTCGGTTGCCCCGGCATTCTCGGCATAAATAGCATAATGGTAAGTAGTATTGCAGACTAAACCGGACAGGCTGATATTTTTTGTGATATTTTCTAACACAGTTTGCGCTAAAGTTGTGCTGCCATATGCGCCGGTCAAGCCATAAAATAATTTGGCATTGCCGTTGGTATTGACTTGAAAAACAATATCAGCCGAATTGGGGGCGATATTTTGTACCGGTGTGGCGTCCGGAATAATGGTCAAGACCACTGTTCCGCTGATACCGGTTCCGCTATTGTTCTCTGAATTTTTCGGAGTTGGCGCGTCCAAAATCTGAAAATCAATTGAATTATGATTGGTGTCTTCACCTTCCGGTACCCGGGAAATGCTTTTCGTTTCCGGCGGATTTGAAGCAGCCGCGCTTCCTTCATAATATGAAACTGTGCCAAATCCGACAAAATCAACGATGTTCGGATCAGCCGAGTCCATTATTTTATTATTATCGTTTACCAAATATATAATATTATTTACCGCGAGCGACAGGGTCGGGCTTTTTAGGTCGGCGAGAACCGTCAATGCCGGCGAAGTGCTGGCATCGTCCCTCACTATCAGATAATAACCGTTGGACGGAATGCTGATGCCGTCAAGCGTAATTTTTACCGCTGAAGAGGTGGCGCCTGACGCGCTGGTTTTTTGGATCGACCAATTGCTGAGTTCAATAATGCCGGTGGTCGGGTTGTATAGTTCAATCCAATCATCATCTGTGCCGCCGGTACCGATCACGCTATCCACGGAAAGCTCATTGATCACCAAGTGATCGGCTAAACCAGCCTGTGCTGTGTTGGCTTTGGCCAAGACGAAGGCCAAACCGAAAACTAAAAAAACGCCCGCGATCATTGTGATGGGCATTTTGTGTTTCCTCCTTGTTTTGATCATGTTTTTTCGTCAATCGCAAAAATTAAAAAATTTAAGCGGCTCGACATTAATTATTAACATAATCAAATTTATCAAAAATATATTTTCTTGTCAAATTTTTTGGCTAATAATAAATAAATTATGAAGAAAAAATAAAATTTTTATGAAGTTTTGATAAAATTTTTATGAAGAAATTTTTATTCTTTTATTTTTTGGCAGAATTCTTCAACGTTTTCAAACTTTCCGTTAACTACCTCGATAGTTTTTAAAGCCAAAGCCGCCAGCGGTTTTTTATTTATAATTTCTTCCATTTCTTTGAAAGCCCGTTCAAATCCGCTTCCGCCCATCGTACAAAAAAATGCCGCCTCTTTGATTTCACTTTTGTGCTCGTTTAGAAAAGTCCGCACTGGCACGCACATATTCCAAGACCAGATGGGCCCGCCGATGATAACCACGTCAAACTCGGCCAGATTTGATTTAAACGGTTCGAGCTTTGTCAACCGGCGCCGGGTTGCATCCCGTCCGGAAATTATATATCCGATAACACCCTTGCGACTAACCGTATCTATCAATTCTTCTACGACCGCTCCGGTTTTTTCCGCGATCAGGCCGGCCAATTTTTTGGTAGTCCCGGTGCGGGAAAAATAAACCAGTAAAATTTTTTTCATAGGTTTGTAATTATTTCTTAGAAGATGTCTACCCCTTCGCTTTATTAAATACAATTATAAAATATTTATATTTGTTTTGTTTGATTTTTTAATTTTTGTAGAAATTTAATACTTTAGCTTCTGGGTATTATATGAATTTTTTTTGCTATTGAATATAAATTTAATTTTTTCCAATCGTGACATCCTCTTGATACGCAATTCTTCTTTCATCGCCAATGGCCGGCTTTTTCTTTGACACGAATAAACCATCTTTACCGGCCGCCGGCTTCGCGTATACCTAGCCCCAATTGGCAAATTATTATGCTCTTCCACCCGTCGTTTCACATTTACAGTAATTCCGGTATAAAAAGTTCCGTCTGCGCATTTTAAAATATATATAAACCACATATATTATTTGTGAATTAACCGTACTCTCCCTACTTCCCCGGTTTCCAGACGAACTTTTATCCCATGAGGATGAGTTGGCGAGTTGGTGAGAATATCGGCCACGATGCCTTCGGTCAGTTTGCCGGTGTGTTGATTGTGCTTTTCCACGATTGAAACATAGAGTCCGGGTTCGATATTTTGTCTGGTTTGTCCGTCCATATTTTTAAAATTATTTTGCTATTGTCATTCTTATTTAATCTTATCATATTCAAACGCTTAATAGAAATATATTGCCCGTAATCACTTATAACTAGTTTAACTTCATAACGAAATGGGTGGACAAACATTTAATTATGTATCTAAAATTCACAAACTTGACAACATAAAATAATAATGCTATGATATAATCCTATTAATTAAACTGATCCAATCTTGCGTCTTGCTTCTTAAAGTGACCTATAGAAATCGGGTCACTTATTTTTATGATAATAAAAGAACAACAAAAAACCGAGTTCTCTCAATTAGGCATTGCGATGTCTATTTTGAAAGTGCTAGACAAGATGGAGCTAAAGGTGCCTACCCCCATACAACGCAAATCAATTCCGATTGCTATCAGCGGTCAGGATATTATCGGTATCGCTCAAACCGGGACCGGCAAGACCTTTGCCTTCGGCATACCGATGATTCAGCGCCTGGCGCTCTACAAAGGACGCGGTCTAATACTTCTACCAACCAGAGAATTAGCTTTGCAGGTAGATGAGAATATGCGTCTAATCGGAAGCGTCTTCGGCCTCCGGACAGTGGCCTTGATTGGCGGCGTGCTGGTCGGGCAGCAATTACAGCAGCTAAAAAAGAAACCGCATGTATTGATTGCCACGCCGGGACGACTCATCGACCTTTTGAATAGAAAAGCGGTAAAATTGGACGACGCTAAAATCCTCGTGCTCGACGAAGCGGATATGATGTTTGATATGGGCTTTCATGTTCAGATCGAAAACATACTGGCGCAAATGCCAAAAGAGCGCCAAACCATGTTATTCTCCGCCACCATGCCAGAGACTATTATAAAACTTACAGCCAAACATATGTTGCTGCCTATTAGTATAGAGGTGGCGCCGACCGGAACTACCGTAGAACAAGTGGAACAGGAAATGCATATTGTCAAGAAAGAAGACAAGCTCAAGCATTTGGAAAAAGTCCTGCGCAATCATGCCGGGTCGATATTGATCTTTTCCCGCACCAGATACGGGGCAAGAGCCTTGACCAGAGCCATTCAAACCATGGGGCATCGCGCGGCTGAGATCCACTCCAACCGCTCCCTGGCCCAGCGCCGCGAAGCGTTGGACGGATTTAAGTCAAATAAATACCGGATTTTGGTCGCCACCGATATCGCAGCCCGCGGTATTGACGTTAAGGACATTGAACTGGTTCTCAATTTTGATCTGCCCAATACTTCCGAAGATTATGTCCATCGCATCGGACGAACTGGACGGGCCGGAAACCCGGGTAAAGCGATTTCTTTCGCCACGCCGTCGCAAGGCAAGGACATCAGGAATATTGAAAAACTAATCAGAAAAAGTCTCCCGCAAACCAAGCTGGCCGAACTGGATCAAGTCCGGACTGTCACCCGTCGTTTCGGCTACGGCCGAAATGGGCGCGGTAGTTTCGGCAGACCTCAATATCCTCAGGGAAATAAACCAAAAACTTTTCACCGTTCGAAAAAAAGCGCTCGTACGAGCGGTTCATTTTCCCGCCCAGACTCGAGAAAGCCAACCAAAGCTCGCCAATCATCTGCGCCCGGATCTAGACGAATTCACATGAATGACCGCCAAAGATTCAACGCCTCAGTGCGTAATGCAAGATAAAATTACACAAAATTAGTTACACAAAAAAACTATAGACCCTATCTATAGCTTTTTTAATATACTAATATTTTTTTATTTATAGTCCGTAGCCTTGGCGAAGGACTACATCATCTTCTTCCGAATAAACGCCGGCACGTCCAATTCCTCGTCATCCATATCCAAGTCGGATTTTTTTTTGGCCGGTTCGGCTTGGGCAGCTTTGAGCGGGGAAACCTTGCTTTTCTTTTTATCCATTATCATTTTTTCTTCTCGTTTTTCTTCTTCGGCAATAAAAACATTGGGGGTATAAGCGCGTTCCATTATACCGGAGTCTTTCCGGTGATCGCCGATCGGACCGTTAAAGCCGGTGGCTACCACTGTTATTCTGATCTCGTCTTTTAGTTTTGGATCGATCACCGCGCCGAAAATGATCTTGGCGTCTTCATCAGCCGATGCGGTAATTACTTTGGCCGCTTCATGTACCTCGTTCATACCCAGACTCGGACCGCCGGTGATGGTAAACAAAATGCCGCGAGCGCCGTCAATGGATAATTCCAAGAGGGGTGAATTGATGGCCTGCTTGGCTGCTTCAATCGCTTTATTTTCACCCGAGGCCTGGCCCATGCCCATCAAGGCCGACCCGGCATTGGACATCACGGCTTTAACGTCGGCAAAGTCCACATTGATAAGTCCCGGTACTGTTATCAATTCAGCTATGCCTTGCACGCCTTGCCTCAGTACATCATCCACGATCATAAAAGCGTCAAGGAGCGAAGTTTTTTTATCAACCACTTGTAAAAGCTTATCATTGGGAATGGTAATAATTGTATCCACTTTATCAGCCAGTTCCATTAACCCGCGTTCAGCAATATTTCTGCGATGAGCGCCTTCAAAACCGAACGGTTTGGTAACGACTGCTACGGTCAGAGCGCCCATATCGCGGGCGATCTCCGCCACAATCGGCGAAGCGCCGGTACCCGTGCCGCCACCCAGTCCGCAAGTGACAAACACCATGTCGGCGTCTTTGAGCGCTTCCCTGATCTCATTTTGTGTTTCTTCCGCCGCTTGTTTGCCCAGATCAGGATTCATGCCGGCTCCGAGCCCACGCGTTACAGATCGGCCAATATGTAATTTTTTTGATGCCTTGTTATAATGCAGAGCCTGCACATCGGTATTTATTGCGATAAAATCCACGGTTTTTATACCGCTATCAATCATGCGGTTGATGGCGCTGCCACCGGATCCGCCCACACCAATTACTTTTATTTTGGCTACTGTTTCTACGGCTGGTTTTATTTCTGCCATATTAATAAATATGATAAATAAGAAAAACTTTAATTATTATTGTTCTTATTTTTCTTTAATTCTTATTTAATTATATAATAACCCGAAATAAAAAATAATACAATAGCGGTAAAAATTAAACTGTATAAAAAATTTATACGGTTTAAGGCATCAGAGTTGAAAACCATTTTTTCACTTTTTCCATTGATTTACCCACGGTGGAGCTGTTTGGCCAGTTCATTTTGGCGCTTCCCTTATATCTTTCGCTGGCCTTGCTTCCCCAGACCGCTAGGCCCAAAGCGGTAATAAATCCAGGATCATTGACCTTGTCTATAACCGTCATAATTGATTTGTTGGTACCGATGCAGGCGGGCAATCGCAATTTTTTCTTGGCTACGGTGATTAGCCCGTTCAATTTGGCCCCATTGCCGACTATAAAAACACCGGCCGGCAACATGCCGGATCTTTCCGCTTTTTTAAATTCATTATCAACTTTTTCAAATATTTCCTCTACTCGCGCTTCGATTATTTCCGATAAATATTTTTTGGATATGGCTGATATCTCACCTTCCACTCCTTCTTCTTTGGCCAGTTCTCTGATATCCATTTCATCTTTTTTGCCGAATTTTTCCGGGTCCGCGCTACCCAGCTCTATTTTTATACGTTCCGCCAGATTGATCGGACATCTTAGGCCAATAGCGATATCGGATGTAATGTGATCGGAGCCGATCGGCAACACGGCCGCATGCATTAATTCGTCTTCTTCAAAAATAGCCAAGCTGGTGGTGGAGGCGCCGATATTAATAAGTGCTGAGCCAAGTTCTTTTTGCTTTTGGTTGATCACTACTTCAGCTGCAGCGAGTGGCGACATGATCAGATCATCAATATCCAGGCCGGTGCGATAAACAGCCTTGGTCATATTTTTTACATAGGTGGAAAGTCCTTGGATAATTAATGTTTCCACTTCCAGCCGAACTCCGGTCATGCCAATCGGGTCCTTGATATTCTCTTGATTGTCAATGGTAAACTTGACCGGAATAACATGCAGAATTTCATAATTCGGAGGAACGGACAGGGCTTGGGCGGCTTCAATCACCCGGCTCACGTCGTCTTCGGTAATTTCGTTATCAGAGCGACCGACCGCCACTACTCCGCGGCTTCTTTCGCATTTAAAATTGAGCCCATTAATGCCGGCCCAAACCGATTGAATGGGTATGCCAATCAATCTTTCCGCTTTTTCCAGGCATGCTGAAATAGAAGAGGTAGCTTCTTCAATACTGTTCACTACGCCTTTTTTTATGCCCACGGCCGGCGCCTCGATCGCACCGATGATCTGGAGTTCATTGCCGGTTTCTTTGGAAATTTTTTGGCCGACCACCAAGCGGATGGCGGTTGACCCGATATCCAAGCCGGCAATAATATTTTCTTTCATAAGTTATATTTCAAATAAACTCTTTTATATTATACTAATATTATAATAAATTTTTATCCAATTCGCAAGCAGACAGTTAAAAATTCCTAATATAAGGCCAAAATACTAATGATCCCACTAAAATAGCCATAATTGATGCGAGCAATACTCCGGCAGCCATGATGTCTTTTATTTCCTTGACATAGTTATCAATTCTCGGCTTTAAAACATCTGCTACCCTCTCTACAGCGCTATTTAATATTTCCATCAGTAACACCAAAAAGATAATTATAATAATAACGATCCAGTCGCTTGACTTCAATCGAAATATCAAACCAAGTATGGCCACTAAAACACCGGCTATGATCTGCAATTTTAAATTCTGCTCTTCTCTGAAGGTTTTATACAAACCCTTGAAGGCGTAAATAAAACTTTTAGTCAATCTCTTTATCTTTATCATATTATTTTTTTCTTCTTTAAGCCATTAAAATATTTTTCTCCCAAGCCAATCATGGCTATTTTCTTTTTTTCCGTGTCGTCTTTCATACCGGTTAAATGCAGCAAGCCGTGTATCAAGATAAAAACAAATTCATTTTTTGCGGTATTGCCATAATCCTTGGCCTGTCTTTTTATTTGTTCGTAATCGATTAATATTTCACCTATGAATTTTCCCTCTCCCGGAAATGCCAAAATATCGGTTGGTACATTTTTCTTAAGGTAAATATTATTTAACCTCTTAATAGTCCGGTCGCCGGTTATGACCACAGAAAGCTCCGGGTCTCTTGGGTGTTTATCGGTCCTGGCTAAAACATAATCCACTATCCTAAAAAGTCTTTTTTTATTTATTTTAAATTTTGTATTGTTTGTAATAGATAAGTCCAACATATCTATTTGCCCAAACTAATAACCAAAGAGCTGATAGCCAGATCAAGAAAATTTTTGAAATAAAGGGTGTTATCGGCTCCCGGGCTATAGCTGATGATATAAACAAAATCTTTTCTGGGAGTTATTAAATATGAAACAAGGCCGTTTTTGCTTTTGATGCCGCGCCAATTTTCAATGCTGAAAGTCTGATCCGGGCTATAGGTTTCTTTTATTTGCGCAAGGTACCAATCTTCGATAGATGAATAATCTTTGATTGATTGGGCAATGATCTGAATATAACTATTGTCAACCGCTTGCAGCATTTCGGTATCCGAACTTACTTCGTTTGATTTCCACTCCGCGGGATAATACAAACGATAATTGTTGAATTTGTTCTCATAAATTTTAATGTTTTGATTATCATCCAGCTTGCCTGTTCCGGCCGGATTATAAAATTTCTTTAGTTCCGATAAATCATCATAGCCATCATCGTCCGAATCTTTTTTGTTCGGATCGGTCCCCAAAATGGTTTCTTCCCGATCCGACAAACCGTCCTGATCCTGGTCAAGGGCCGATATAAAATTTATTTCAGCCGTTGAGGTGGCTTCCAAGGGCGATGATGATGCTTGATTTTCAGGCAGGATAGTAGTGGTGCTGGCACTGGTGGTGGCGGTTTCCGAGGCTGACGGCGGTTCATAAGTTACGATAGGGCCAGCCGGCACTGGATTTTCTACCGGTGCCTGTTTTGCGGCTATTTCCGGCGGGGTGGAGGTCGGTTGAACATTTTCAATAGGGTTTTGTGTCAGCTTATTGGCAATTGTTGGTTTTTTGACCAAATAATAATAGACGGCATACGACCCGGAGATCAAAAATAAAATACCTAATATCAAAATTAATAATCCGACTACCTTGGCATTTTTGGCATGCAGATGAGGAAATCTAAATCTTTCCGGCATGGAATATATGATGGTCTTTTCATCAAACAAATCTTCGTCCTTTTCGTTGGTAATTTTTTGCGTTTCCGCGCCGGGCAAGGCTGGATCGGTCGGCTGTTTATTTTCTTTTTTGAACAAATTGAACATATACTAGTAGTATAGCAAGTTTTCGCTTTTTAATAAATGGTAATTAATATAGATACTTGTCCTTCGTAGCCTTAGCGAAAAAGGATAAAGCGGCTATTTTATTTCATATAATTTGCCCGGGCCAAGCGGGTTGAATCCGTTTTTGACCTCTTCCCCGTCCAAAAAGCCGTCCCCATCCGTATCCGCGTTTAATGGATTGGTTTTGTAAACTTTTACTTCTTCTCGGTCAAACAGAGAATCATTGTCGCTATCGGATGAGTTTGGATAGGTGCCAAGAGCTTTTTCTTCTTCATCAGTCAAGCCGTCTTGATCCGAGTCAATACTGCCGGTCGGTGTGGATATTGCACCGGGAGTGGCCGCCGGAGTGGTGGTGGCTGCTGTGCTTTCCGGCTGGCTTGTATTTTCCGGCTCATTGACTATATTGTTTTGGTTTTCCACCGGTGCGGTAGTTTGCGGTTCCGTACTCTCTGGCTCGGTTATAGCCGGTGTTCCTTGATTTAAAATTTTTTGTTCTTTGGTTGTATCAATTACAGGCGCAACAGTTGTATTTTTTGAAGCGAAAAAATATTTATAAGATATAAATGCTCCGGCCAAAAGCAAAATCAACGCCAATATAATCACCATCAACACGAAATATTTTTTCATTTCGGATTGATGCCCCGCGGAATTGTCAAATCCGATAGGAGGCAGACTGTTTTTCGGCTGAAGGACCGCCGGTTTTGGAGGTATATCCTTAACCGCGGAAAACATATCTTCCGGCTGAACCGGCGGCTTTGTGTTAACAACTGGCGCGGCGGCACTCACTTGAGGCGAGCTTGGATTGGAATTATTGTTTTGATTTTGAGTTGGAGTTAAATTGTCAAACATAGATTTTATTTAAAATAAATTTTAATCAATGTAAGTTACCTCTTTGCCCCGCTATAGGCGATGGCCCTCGCTATGCTTTTGTCTTCGGACGATTTGGGCAATCTCTTAAACACGCTATTAAAGGTCTTGAGGGCGTTTTGCTCTTGGCTTAAAATACGCTTGGCCGGCCATAAATCGTAGGCCATATATATCACGGCATTTTGATCGGCTTTGATTTTCGTGCCGGGCGAGCGGTTGTAAATTTTTTTGAATAAATACGTGGCTCTATTTTCCGCGGTAACATTTTTCTGGTCAGGCCAGATGCCGTTGGCGATTTTTACCACATTCTGCCAATCGGTCAGGGTGTTCGGCAAGCCGGAAAAATCCGCTCCATATGACTTCAACATGCCGGCCCTTTCCGCCGGGTTGTATTTTTTTGTGGAATTGGAACCGTTTTGGATGAAATAAGCGATAGCATATCTGTCTTGAGCGGTCAGATTGAGGTTCGCGCTAAATGTCCGCAAGACGTCTTGGTAGAGGGACGCGGCCGAAGCGCTCATGTCCACGTTCCGGTTGTAATTATATATTTGACTGGCGTCGTCTGCGACAATTGTCTCTGTCGTATTTGTAGTCGTGGCAGCAGTCGTGAAACTCATGTCTGGGCTGGTGAAAGTATTACCCTGCCGGTCGCGGGTGTTAACCCGATAATGGTAGGCGGTATTGGCGGTTAAATTGGCAATGGTTTGATAATAATTTTGGGTAAATTGGCTGCCTGCCGCTGTCTGTTGTCCGTAAGCGTTGGTTGTGCCGTACTCCAGGTTGCCGGTCGTGGGCTCATTGGTGCGCCAGACGATTACCGCGCGGTTATTGGTCAAACCGGAAACAGCAATGTTGGTAATTTGCGGCGGGATCGTATCCGGCGCTTCAACCGTAATTGTCTTGTAGCCGCCGCGCAGAATAATATTGTCGCCGGCCGGCTGGTTGACCGCCCAGACGGTTACCTGGTAATTGCCGGGCGCGAGAGTCTCGGGCATGGTAAAATTGAAGCCGTGATTCGGACTGGCGATATTATTTGCGCCATTAAGGTAGCCCACCAGATCGTTTCGGGTCAGGTTGGCGGTGATATTATAAATTTCGTTTTCAATAATCATCATTATACTTACCGGATTTTCACCCGCGTCCTGGTCATAGGCCCAGCCGGTGACAGTGTCATTATTCAGGATGTCTACATTGCCGAATGGCGGATTATTGGCGGCCGGGGTCGTTGAGGCGGTGATAAAAGTAAGCGGTGCCGAATTCACGGACCGGTTGCCTACCGCGTCATAAGCGACTATTTCAATAGTATAGGTGCTTCGCGGGTTTAAGCCGGTATAGGGGTAAAAATTATTTGGCGTTGATGATAGCTCGACTCTTGTCCCGTTTCCGCTGATACTTAAAATTATATATTTAGTAACCGCGACATTATCGCGCGAAGCTGTCCAGGAAATCATAGCTTGGCCAGCTGAAATATTGGAGGCGGTCAAATTAGTGGGTTGGGTGGGCTGCTGGTTGTCAATCAAATTAATAACTTTTAAATTATTTATTTGATTATTATAGGCGCAAGTGTTGTCGCTGGTGCCGCTGACCGTGCGGCAAAAATTCGGGAAAGTGCCGGTCGCTGTACCGGCCGTGCAATTAAATATAGCAGCATTTCCGTCATGGCGCGAGAAAGTGCAACTGCCGGAACCGGCACCAGGCAAGACGGAATTCACGACCGCGCCGTAGTCGCACGTCACAGTATAACTTCCGCCGGTTAAGACTTCAGCGGGAATAACCGCGCCAGAGCGAAATGTGAGGGCGCTGCAAGGAGCCATAGCGCAATTGCCGCTCTGGCAAATTTCATTTGCAGCGCAGTTTTGAGCGGTTCCCCACTGCCGGCAATTATTATTGTTCACACAATATTGGTAAGCATTGGATCCGGCCACGCATCTGGATTGGCCAATTGAGCACTCGGGAATACAATTAGTCGCGCACTGTCCGCTGGCATTGCAGGTTTGGCTGGATGAACAGGTGCCGCAGGTGCCGCCGCATCCGTCCGAACCGCACTGTTTGCCCGTACAATTCGGATTGCAAATACACTGGCCGTTCTGGCAAGTTTGGCCGGAGGGGCAGGCGGCGGCGGTTCCCCATACCCAGCAATTATTTTGGAGAGTGCAATTTTGGAGATTCGCGCCAGAACACTGGGTTTGGCCGGAAGAACAAACGAAATTGCAATTATTAACGCACTGGTTATTTTGGCAGGTCTGGTTGCTTGCGCAAGTACCGCACGAAACACCGCAGCCGCTGTCGCCACACTGCTTATTGGCGCAAGATCCAACACAGGCACAATTTCCATTTGAGCAGGTTTGTCCAGCAGTACACGTGGTGGTTGTTCCCCACTCCATACAATTGTCGTTATTGTAGTCGCCGCATACTTGATAGGCGTTCGTGCCGGAGCATTGTGATTGCCCTTGCGAACAAATTATAGAACATTGTCTGTTTGCTTGGCAAACAGCGTTCGTTCCGCCGTTTGACCCTTGGCAATTCCATGTCCAGCCGGTTGCAGTAGCGCTTACGGCCGATGCCGAGCCGCTACTGCAAAGATTGGCGGCGGGTGCGGTAGTAAAAGTTTGGTTGTGGGAAGAGCCGCACTGGCCGTTTACTGGCGGCGGCGGAATGGTTATTGTTCTTGGTGATCCAGACAATTGCACATTGGCATTATCGTCACGTGGATAATTAATAGCCCAAACGTTTACAATATAGGTACCCGGAGGTATTGTATTTGGTATGGCAAAATTAAAGCCGTGATTGGGTTCAGACAAAGTCCTATTATTAACCAAATCGGTCCGCGTTAAATTGGCTATGACCGTAAAAAAATAATTGCCGATATAAATATCAATATTAATCGGATTCGCGCCGGCATCCTGGTCGTATGCCCAGCCAACTAAATTGGTCGGATTAGCGGTATCAAGGGTGCCGGTGGGGCGATTATTAACCGGTAATGC
>Ga0315268_10004674_pt1 | contig 14826 bp, 18 predicted proteins | sample C1_top_MG_FD_204535 | JGI IMG/M metagenome (GOLD analysis project Ga0315268, IMG submission 204535) | Sediment microbial communities from Yellowstone Lake, YNP, Wyoming, USA - C1_top | ecosystem: Environmental > Aquatic > Freshwater > Lake > Sediment | place: USA: Wyoming | collected 2017-08-01
AGAACAGACACTAGTTTTACCTGTCCGGGCCAGGCACAGGGGGCACCGATGTGCTCTTTGTGCTGTCTCGGGACGGAGACTGTTCCGCCATTTTCAAGCACGCTTACCCAGAATGGATATTTCGTTTTCCGACCCGGTTTGGTAGTCTTATTTCCATGAAAAAAATCTCATTGAAAAGAATCTCATTCTTGCCCTGGTACATGGCAGGCGCCATTCTCCTGGCACCGGTGGTGTCCGCCCGCGCCGCGGAGGCCGACCTGAGCGTCAGCCTCGGTGCGGAATACACGACGGGTAGTTACGGCACGTCGACGGATACCAATATTTGGTATTTCCCGGTGATGATGAAATACCAAACGGCCGCCGATTCCCTGGCCCTTACCGTGCCCTACGTCAGCCTCGACGGCAACGGCAGTGTCGTTGCCGGTGATCGTGCGATGCGCCGTACTGTTCCAACGAGCAGCGGCCGTCAGACCAACTCCGGGTTAGGCGACATTGTCCTGGCGGGTTCGCACAAGCTTTTTGAGACCGACTCTTCGCGGATGGACCTGACCGGCAAGATCAAATTTGGCACGGCCAATGAAAAAGACAACCTGGGCACGGGCGAAGACGATGTTTCCGTGCAGTTGGACATGGAAAAATACCTGGACAGCAACAGTGTGTATGGCACGGTCGGTTACAAGATCCTGGGTGATCCGCCGGGCATCAATTTCAAGAATGTGCTTTACGGTTCGCTGGGCTTGGCGCACAAGCTCGATGCGGCAGACACGGCTGGCATCGAATGGTATGCCCAGGAGGCGACCATTTCCGGCGGCCCGGCGGCATCGGAGTTGACGCTTTATCTCAGCAACAAGGTCGACAAAAAAACCAAGGTGACCGGATACCTGCTGAAAGGATTCTCCGACGGCAGCCCCGACTGGGGCTTCGGGGTCGTGCTGAAGCTGACACAGTAACCGGCGGCGCCGGAGCGCCGGCCCAGGCTCAGATTCTCTTTGCCTTCTCGCGTGTCTGCTCGCGCACGACGATTTTTGCGAGATCGCCGATTTGTTCCGCGAACAGTTCGATCAGGTCATCCACGGCCAGAATGCCCACCAGCGCGTTGGCGCCGTCAACCACCGGGATCCGACGGACACCCTTGGCGCGCATCAGCTTGATGGTCTCGATCAGGCCATCCTTTTCCTCAGCCGTCACCAGGTCCTCACTCATGATGTCGCTGACATCGACATCGTTCATGTCGACCTCCTCGGCGATGACTTCGAGGACGATGTCCCGGTCAGTGACGATCCCGACGGGTATGCGCTTGCCCGCTTTTTCCTCCACCACGATCAGGTCGCCGACGTGGAATTCGCGCATGAGTTGTGCCGCCTCGAGGATGGATGCGCCCTTGTTGACAATAACGACGTCGCGGTTGCAGATGGTGCTGACAGTCATGGGTCACCTCCTGATTCAGATTCATTCTATGCTCCAACGTCTTGTCTATTTTGATCTAGATCAAGGATCGATTCTGAACAGTTTGAGAAGTTACGCCTGCATTTGCCGAGTAGGTAGGCAAACCGCCGTCCGAAATGTCTCCGCACGGCCGCCACTTCTCCCTGGCGACCTGAGTTTAATCGGGCGGCGGTATTTTTTCCGCAAACCCCCCATTTTTCTGCACGCCGGCGCCCATTCCAAATCACGGAGCTGTACGGATTATGTTGTGGGAGGTAGAGTTAGATTAATTCTTAATTTTGTGTGATTGAAATGCCAGACCTGTTTCTTGATTCCCTGATCGTTATGCTGGTCGTGGTGGACCCTATTGGCCTCACGCCGATTTTCGCGGCCTTGACGCACGGCGAGTCAACGGCAACCCGGCGCAAGATGGCGGTTCGGGGAACCTTGATCGCGGCCGTTATCTTGGTCGTGTTCACACTGGCCGGCGATCGCCTGCTGAGTTTGCTCGGTATCGGCATGCCGGCATTTCAAATAGCCGGAGGGGTGCTGCTCTTTCTGTTGGCGGTTGACATGGTTTTCGCGCGGCATTCGGGCCTGCGTTCCACGACCGAGCGCGAGCAGAAAGAGGCGGAAACCAAAAAAGACATATCGGTTTTTCCGCTTGCTATCCCGCTGATCGCCGGCCCCGGCGCACTGACGACCGTGCTGCTGATGGTGGGTGACCAGGGCAGTGATCCGGCAGTGCTGGCGTCGGTGCTGGGTGTGTTGCTGGTGGTACTGACGATCACACTGATGGCGCTGCTGTTGTCCGAACGCATCATGGCGATTCTGGGTGAAACCGGTACCAACGTCATCAGCCGTGTTCTCGGTGTGATTCTGGCGGCACTGGCCGTACAGTTCGTCCTCGATGGCTGGATGGCGTCGCTTCCGTCCTTTGACGAGATCGCCCCCCAAATGATGACCGTGTGATTCGCGAACACGGCTTATGGTTCGCCGGCCTTGGTTGATCCTGAATCAGGCGTAGGCGGCGACAGGCAGGTAGTCGACAGAATTGATGCCATGCGCCCCGGGCTCAAGCACGCGATCGATTTCGCATGACCACCCATCCCGGGTCTTGTAATCCATCAAGTCGACCATGGATGCCTTGTCGAAGGCACTGTTGTCGGCCCGCATGATCAAGATAATGCGGGGCTTGAGGCGGCGCGCCCGGTTCATGGTCACGATCACGCCGATTTCGCCGGTGTTGAGTTCCACCACGCTGCCGATGGGGTAGATTCCCATGCACTGGATGAACTGTTCCACGAGGCCGGGATGGAAATCGTTACTGCGCCATTCGTACATTTTTTTCAGGGCGGCGTGGGCGGACATACCGGCGCGATAGACCCGGTCGCTGGAGATGGCGTCATAACAGTCGACGATACCGCCGATCATGCCAAACAGTCCGATCCGGTCGCCTTTTAATCCATTCAGGTAACCATCGCCGCCATAACGTTCGTGGTGGCATCGCGCCACATCAATAGCCGTGGCCGGGATGTCCCGAGTTTTTTCCAGAATCTCCACGCCGTGCGGAACATGGTTTTTCATGAGCGCCAGTTCGTCATCGTTCAGCGCGCCGGGTTTGTTGAGAATCTCGTTCGGTACTTTCATTTTCCCGATGTCATGCAGCAAGGCACCTATGCCCAGCGCCGTGATGTCCTGGTGTTCCAGCCCCAGGTGCCGCCCGAAGGCGAGCGCCAGGAGGCAGACGCGCAGGCTGTGCAGCGCGGTATATTCATCCTTCTTCTTGAGTTGGGTGAAGCAGGTGAGGGCATCCGGATTGCGGATGACGCTTTCCGCCATTTCGCCGACAATCGCCTTGATGCCGGTCATGTTGATGCTCTTGCCGAGACGCGCGTCCTCCAAGATCGTGTGAATTAGCGCGCGTGCCTGCTGATGGGTCTCGCGGACGATTTCAACTTCCTCTTCCAGGCTGGTTTGATCGCGGTATACGGCCTTGAGCAGTGGCTGGCTCTCGATTTTGATTAACAGGTCGCGTTCGAGTTTTTTATGCCGCAGTGCATCCCGGGCAGCGGATTTTTCAGAGGGGGTACGCGGAATGGAAACGATGTCGGGGATTTCACCGCCATCGACGAAGACATGCTCGCAATAGTGTTGCAGCTCTCGAATTTCGGTTTCGGAACGGATTTCGAAGCCTTGAAAGAGAAAAGGCGTCTCGCGCCAGGGACGGTCTAATTCATAGACGTACATCCCCACCTTGAGCTGCTGCACAGCTAGTCGTTTTTTCATTTTTTTGCCCGGTGATCATCCCAACCAACCGGCGGTTTCATGCGAAACCGGCCTCCTGCATCTTTTTTCAGTGTAGAACAAATATGTCACACCCCCAAGGAATATAGTGACGGAATGGGTGGCGGACAGGAGTCGGAAAAACTGACACAATTGAACTTCATACACACCGGAGAAAAACGAATGAGCGGACATACTTACAAAATCGTGGAACTGGTGGGGTCGTCCACGCAAGGGTCGGACGACGCCGTCCGTAATGCCATGGCCCGCGCCGCCAAAACTCTGCGGAATCTCGACTGGTTTGAGGTGGTCGAGACCCGCGGCCACCTGGAAAAAGGCCAGATTGCCCACTGGCAGGTCAAGATCAAGGTCGGTTTCCGCATGGAAGACTGACGTCCCGGACCCAGCCGATGTTCAAGTTATGCGCTTCGGTTAACCTGCCGGAGGCCTACCTGGTTTTGCACCGGCTGGAGCAGGCGGGTATCGAGGCGCGTGTGTTGAACGAACATGCGCAGGGTGGTCTCGGCGAGATCCCGTTCCTTCAGGCCTATCCCGAGATATGGGTTATGGAAGAGGCCGATGCCGTGCGGGCACGGGAGATCCTGGCGGCCTTTGAATCAACCGAGGTGCCGCCGGGAAAGTTGCGCTGCGCCGAGTGTGGTGAGGAGAGTCCGCGGAATTTTGAAATTTGTTGGCACTGTGGCCAACCGTTCCGCTGACGTGACGCGCGCTGGAACGATTTAAAGCCGTGTGCTCAGGTCCGCTTCGGCCTGTACCTTGGCTCGCAGCAGGTCCTCGGTGATGTGCGACCAGGGTGCGCGTTTTTCGGAAACGATGTCCGAGATCTTGCGTGAAAATCTATTGTAAGGGATGCGCTCTTCTTCCGGCACGGCCAGGGCGGCGCGCTCGAGGAACGGGATCAGCCCTTCGATTCTTTTCAGCTTCTCCCGCTTGACCTTGATGTCCTTGTCTTCCTCTTTGGCACCGAAATAGGCCTCGGTGTTCGTCATCATGGTTTCAATCGCCTTGTTGAGATTGCTGCAATCCAGCATGAACAACCCGTAGGAATGCTGATAAAGCTTGAACAGTTCGAGCACGATGTCCTTGAGTTCCAGCAGACGCGCATGCTGGCGTAGCCCCGTCGTGAACAGGGTGAAAACGTCGTCGTAGGATGCCGCGGGTTTCTTGCCCGTCCGCTCCCTATTCGGGATGACCGAGTAAGACGATACCGTGTTGTTCTCGGACTCTTCGGCCTGTTCCCGCATCGACGGATTCTTGGCCATCTGGCACATGGCCTGGATGTCATCGAGTTGTTCCACGATCTCGTCGCCCTTGTTGCGTGTTTCCCTCTGGGCATACCGGAGATTGGTTTCGGATTCGCTGTAGTCGAAGGTGGAAATCACGCTCTGTCTGATCTTCGACTCAACCTCATTGTGGGTTGCCGATCCGAGCATGCCCGTGAGCCGCTGTTTCAGGCGTTCACGGGCCTCGATCGCAATCCGGTAGATACTGGCGTAACGCGCCTCAGTTTCCTTCAGCTCTACGTATTGACGCAAGTTACCCTCAAAGATTTCGACCTTCTGCAGGAACGACTGGGAAAAAGACAGAAACGGGCCGGCGAATGCCGCGTTCTCTTCGGCCGTGGGCGCCAGGACGGAAAGCGCCTGTTTATAGGCCGCGACCTTGCTGTCCACCAGCTGCACGCCGCGCGAGATCCCGGTAAGAACGTTGGCGATGCTGGCAAAGGACTGGTGGATCTGTTTCGTGGTCTTCAGGATGTCGATCAGTTTGCGCAGCATGGTCTCTTCACCGCTGGTGCGCAGGAACAGGGCCTGGAGGCTCTTTTTCGCATCGTCCAGCTGCTCCGGGTCGAGCAGCCGGTGTTCCTCGATGAAATACAGGGCCGTCATCGAGACCAGCGCTTCCTTCTGCTGGTTGTCGACAATGGAAGTGGATATGTTCATCGTTGGCACAGGTCTGTGTGACTGGATAATAGGCGCTTTAGGGTAGTATCCGATCGGGGTCGGGTGCCGGGCAGACCCGCATTGCCCAAGTAATTCACTCTAAAACTAATATTAGCACCATTAAGGGCGGCGGTCCCCCAGCGGTTTGGCAATTTTTGGTAGAATGGCCGCCAGGGTTGAACTTACGGCCGTTAGACCCTATCTAATCGCCCGGACAAAGATAATTCTTACTCAACTCGGAGAGTCCATATCGTATGAAACGTATTTTCCTGTTCGTGCTGACCAATATCGCGGTGCTGCTGGTTCTTTCCATTTCAGCAAGCATCCTGCTCCGGGTCCTCGGCGTGCAGCAGTTGCCGGGTGGCCTCAATCTGCAGGCGTTGCTGATTTTCGCCGCGGTCATCGGTTTTGGCGGTTCCTTTATCTCGCTCGCCATGTCCAAGTGGATGGCCAAGATGGCCACCGGGGCGCAGGTCATCGAACAGCCGCGTAACAGCACCGAACAGTGGCTGTTTGAAACCGTGCGGCGTCTGGCCCAGAAGGCGGGCATTGGCATGCCGGAGGTGGCGATGTATGACGCACCGGATATCAACGCCTTTGCCACCGGCATGAGCCGTAATCACGCTCTGGTCGCCGTGAGCACCGGTCTGTTGCACTCCATGGACAAGGACGAGGCCGAAGCCGTGCTCGGCCATGAGATCACGCACGTCGCCAACGGCGACATGGTCACGTTGGCGCTGATTCAAGGCGTGCTGAACACCTTTGTGATCGTGCTGTCGCGCGTGATCGGCTATTTCGTCGACCGCGTCATCCTCAAGAACGACGACCGTGACTCCGGTGGCATCGGTTTTTTTGTCAGCAGCATCGTGGCCCAGATTCTGTTGGGCATCTTGGCGAGCATGATTGTCATGTGGTTCAGCCGTCGACGTGAGTTCCGTGCGGACGCGGGCGGTGCCCGTCTGGCCGGTACGAACAAGATGATTGCCGCGCTCGAGCGCCTTAAGATCGCGCACGAGCCGGCCCAGCTTCCCGACCAGATGGCGGCGTTCGGCATCGCCGGCAAGCCGGATGGCGGCTGGATGCGCCTCTTTATGTCGCACCCGCCGTTGGATGAACGTATCGCGGCGCTGAAAGCACAGCAGTAAAACCTTCAGGCGTCAGAACCGAACCCGTAGCCCACAAGCGCTACGGGTTTTTTATTGCCCCACGCAGGCGGCCGCGAAGGTTTTTGAAACCAGCCGCGGCCAGCGACTGTGCATGACGCCAAGTTTTTGCGGCGGCTCAAGGGTAACGACGTAGAGGCGCGCCGCGCCCAGATAGCGGGTGACCAGCCCCTGCAGCCATTCATTTTCCGGCACCGCGTACCAGTGGGAGCGGCCGGCATGGTCTTTTTCCATGAAACGGGCGGCCGGAATCAGTACCGCCTGTGGCTGATATTTGTCCCACTTGCCGGCCTGAACGGATTCGAGCCGCGCCCAACCGCCTGGTGGCAGGGCGATCGCTTCGGATTCGCGTCTGCCCCATGGCAGCCAGGTGAGCTGGCCTGAGCGAAGCCGCACCGGCAGTGTGGCTTTAGGCTGGGGAAAATAAATCCGCTGGGTTTTATCGCCGTTTTTGAATTCCACGCCGCCGCACATGGCCGCATTTTAGGGCGGCCCGCCGCAAAGCGGAACAACGGGGTGATTTCCGTGTAATGTTTCCCGGTCGGGAGCGTCTAATATCAACAGAGTGGTTGCCAGGGTGCCTGAAAAAGACCCTTAAAGATTATCCGGGAGAAGCGGCATGTTCATTATCCGAAAACCCACCGATATCAAGTCGAGTGAGATAACGCCCAAAGATGTTTATTTGAATCGACGGCAATTCATGCGTGAGCTTGCGGCCGTGGCGGCCGTCGGTGTTGCCGCTGCGCTGTGGCCCGAGGTATCCCGCGCTGGACAGAAATTTCATAACCTACGCAAGGGGCCGTTTGCCACCGACGAGAAGCTGACGCCTTTCGCGGATGTCACGAGCTACAACAATTTCTACGAATTTGGCACGGACAAGCGCGACCCCTCGCAGCATGCGCAGAATTTCCGCACCTTTCCCTGGTCTGTCGCCATCGAGGGTGAAGTGGAGAAACCGGCGGTGTACCAGATGGAGGATCTGCTCAAGCACCAGACGCTGGAAGAACGGATCTACCGGTTGCGTTGTGTGGAGGCCTGGTCGATGGTGGTGCCCTGGGTCGGTTTCCCGCTGCGCGACGTGATCAAGCGTGCGCAACCGACGTCACGCGCGAAGTTCGTGGAGTTCACCACCTTGCATGATCCAGCGCAGATGCCCGGCCAGCGCCCCGGCCTGCTGGGGGCCGGACTCGACTGGCCCTATGTCGAGGGTTTGCGCATGGACGAGGCCATGCACCCGCTCGCGATTCTCGCCGTGGGTCTTTATGGCGAAGTGCTGCCGAACCAGAACGGCGCGCCCTTGCGGCTGGTGGTGCCATGGAAATATGGTTTCAAGAGCATCAAGTCGATCGTCAAAATCCGGTTGGTGGAAAAACAACCGCCGACCACGTGGGGCAAGGCCAACGCGCGGGAATACGGTTTCTATTCCAACGTGAATCCGGCTGTCGATCATCCGCGGTGGAGCCAGGCCTCGGAGCGCCGCCTTGGCGAGGACACATTGTTCTCGCCCAAACGCAAGACGCTGCCGTTCAATGGTTATGCCGAGCAGGTGGCGTCGTTATATGCCGGCATGGACCTCAGAAAGTTTTTTTAAACCCGCCACGCCCACAAGATGCTGCAGGCTTTATTGCTCCACCGCTTCGCCAAACCAATCCTCTTTTTTCTTGGGTTGGTGCCCCTTGGGTTTCTGATCTGGAAAGGCATGCAGGGCCATCTCGGGGCCAATCCAGTCGAAACCATCAATCGTTATACCGGCGACTGGGTGTTGCGGTTTTTACTGATCACGCTCGCGGTGACACCGCTGCGGCGGATGGCCGGTTGGAATAGGCTGTTGCGGTTTCGACGCATGTTCGGACTTTTTGCATTTTTTTACGCCACCCTGCATTTTCTGTCCTACGTATGGCTCGACCAGTTTTTCGTGATCGACGACATCATCAAGGACGTGGCCAAGCGGTTGTACATCACGGTGGGATTTACCTGCTTTGTATTACTGATCCCGTTGGCCGCGACCTCTACGAATGGAATGATCCGCCGTCTGGGGGCCGGGCGCTGGCAGCGGTTGCACCGCCTGGTTTACTTCATTGCTATCGGCGGCGTCGTGCATTATCTGTGGCTGGTCAAATCCGATCTGACCCAGCCACTGATTTACGGGGTGATTCTGGCGCTGTTGCTGGGGTTCAGACGATGGGGCAAGACGCGCCGCGCGCCCGTTCCGGCCGTGGCCGGGAGTTCTTCTTAGGTCTGCCGGGGATGCCCGTCAGGGGTTTGTTCATGCGCAATGCGTTTGATCCGTCGGCGTAGAAATTTTCGATGCTTTCCGTGACCACATAGCCCAGCCGCCGGTACCACTCGATGGCCGCGGTGTTATCCGCGCGCACTTCAAGTCGCAGTGTGTGGCAGCCGCGGGTAACCGCCGCGGACACGGCGGCCTGCATGAGTGCCCGGGCGATACCGCGGCGCTGATGTTCCGAGTGCACTACCAGCGAATAGACGCGCGCCACGTGGGTGCGGCGACGATAAAACAGCACCACGTTCCCCACCAGCGTGCCCTGCGCTTCACCGACCCAGATATCCGCGTTGCCGTGCTTCAGCAAATGCCGAAAGTTTCTCCGGCTCAACTGATCCGATGGAAAGCCTTCCTCAAGCCGCACCAGGGCCGCGAGGTCGGCAAGCCGGGCGCGGCGAAGTACTAAATCAGAGCGGGGCATTGTGCCGGAGTGTGGTCTTCTCGCCGAACAGGGCCGGACGGTAACTCATTTTCACCCGGCGCAGGTTTTCCAGGCCAAGGTCGTCACCCACGTTGATGAACGTGCAGTCGGTGAACGTCTTGGCAAATTCGCGGAACAGGTACTGCGCCGAGCCGGGAATCGCAAAATTGGTTTTTTCCACAAGCACGTTGGCGACATCGGGCGTAATGCGTTCGCCGAAGGTAAAACCCTCGAGACGGTCGTTAATGAACAGGCACAGTCCATGCAGCCCGAGCGTGTCATAGTGTTGCAGCGCGCGCTCCACGGCTTGACGCTCCTGCTCCACGGTGTAGAAGAAGTCGGCAATGGCTTCACCGGTCATGTACTGGATGCGGTTCTTGAGCCAGGTGTTGATCAACTCGCGGATGCCGTCCCAATGCTGCGGGCCGAGTGTCTCCATGCGGTGATCGGGATAGGTGCGGCGGAACTGATTGACCTCGCTGCGCTTGGTCTTGTAGGCGTTGCCTCGCAGCTGGATCAGATCGTCGGTGCGATAGATGTAGTCCGGCAGGCTGCGCTCGACGAGCCACTCGCTGTCGGAGGTTTCCAGCACGTTCGCAAAATCGCGGTAAACATATTCCACGGTGCTGAGATACGGACTCGGGTTGTAGCCGTCCATGATCTTGAAGCAGGCCGCGAGCGCGGCCGGCTGGCGCGCGGGTTCGCCCAGCGGCGGCAGCAGCATGGTCAGGCAATTGCCGTTCAGGCTGAACAGGCAGAAACAATCCTCGATGATCTGGTAGAAGCCGCTTTTCTGCGACAGCCAGATGATGTTGTTGGCAAAGGTGTAGTCGGACAGCGGCGCCTGAATAAACCTGATGTAACGATCAAACAGCGGCTTGGCGTCGATCGTAAACGGATAGAGCCGGTGGTGTTCGATTGCGAGGTAATGCTTGGGGAAGAAATCATTGGCGTGCAGGGTAAGAAGACTGGCCGGCGAGGGTGGCCTCATGCCGACGATACGATTCTGTTCGCTACTCAGGGGAGGTTCTTCGGATTGACGCAGCATTATTTTGTTAGCTCCTGTGACATGAGGTTGGCACTGGCCACGCAAGGCAGTCAGCGCCGTGGGATTGAAATGGGTACGTGGAAAATACCGCGCTCGAGTGCGGTGACAGACCTGCCGGGACGGGTTGGCGGTCAGGACGGGCCGTTGGCCCAAAGGTGAAATAGTGAGAGACAGTTGCGGCCTCCGCAGATAGCGGCGGCCGTACGGCAGGGGGATCAGGATTCGTATTCAAAAACAGTCAGTTGAAGCAATGGCATACTCGATGGACCTCTTTATAAGGTTTGGCTTGCCAGCAATAAAGCGAAATGAAATGATTGTTTTGATAAAAGAATTTACTGGAATCCATGGACACCGATCTGCTCAAGACCTTCCTTGAAGTTTATCGCACCCGCCATTTCGGACGGACCGCCGAGAACCTCTATCTCACTCAATCGGCCGTGAGTGCGCGCGTGCGGCTGCTGGAAGAAACGCTCGGTGTGCCACTGTTCACCCGCACCCGCAATGACATTCAGCTGACGCCGGCCGGCACCCGCCTGCTCAAGCACGCGGAGGCCATTCTCAACGCCTGGAATCGCGCGCGTCAGGATACCGCGTTGGGCGAATCGGATCAGGTGTCGCTCGCGATCGGCGGGGCGTTCAGCCTGTGGGATATCCTGTTGCAGGAATGGACGCACGTGCTTTACCGGCAAATACCCGGAATCGCCCTCCAGGCCGAGGCCCACGGAGGGGATGTCCTGATCCGTAGGCTGCTCGATGGCGCGCTCGACGTTGCCTTCATGCTCGAGCCGCCACAGATGGCCGAATTGCAGGTGCGCGAGGTCGCCAATATCCGGCTGACCATGGTGGCGAGCGAGCCGGGACTGACCGCAGGCGAGGCCATCGCCAGAGGCTACATCATGACGGACTGGGGCACGGCCTTTGCCATCGCCCATGCCCGGCACTTCCCCGACATGCCACCGCCAGCCATACGCATGGAGCTGGGCCGCATGTCGCTGGCCTTTCTGCTGAGTTGCGGCGGGGCGACTTACCTGGCAGAGCACATGGTCAGTGATTACCTGCAAACCGGCCGCCTGCACCGCGTGCAAGACGCGCCGGTCATCGACCGGCTGGTGTATGCGGTCTATCCGTTGGCGAGCGAGCGCCATACCATACTCGATCGTGCGTTAAGCTTTCTGATCCCGGCCGGCGAGGCGCACGAGCTCGTGCGCGCCCAAGTCGTGCCAGTGCTTTAACCTGCTGGGCCACAACCCTTGCCGTCGTCCACGCCTTCGAGCCGATCAGGCTGAGCGTCATTGGCGTTGAGCACCACGGCGACGTCGGCCAGGACTGGGGCCCTGGGTAACAGCGCCAAAACCTGCCTATCGCCAAAAGCCAAGCCGGCGGATGAAAAACGAATCTGGACCATGGGCAGAGGTGCCTGAAAAACGTAAAATAGACCGTTGGCGGTTATCCTGGCTATATCAAAGTGGTGGCCCCTTACCGGGATGGGCGGCGGTCGGATGACCGGTCTTTATTGCAACCAAAAAGAGGTTTCCGTTGGAACAGTTTCGAGGCACAACTATTTTGTCGGTGCGCCGTAACGGGCATGTGGTCATAGGCGGCGACGGCCAGGTGACGATGGGTAACACCGTCATGAAGGCCAACGCGCGCAAGGTGCGCCGGCTGTACAAGGATCAGGTGATCGCCGGCTTTGCCGGCGGTACCGCCGATGCCTTCACGCTGTTTGAGCGCTTCGAGGGCAAGCTCGAAAAGCACCAGGGCCACCTGGTGCGCTCTGCCGTGGAACTGGCGAAGGACTGGCGCACCGACCGCATCCTGCGCCGCCTCGAGGCCCTGCTGGCCGTGGCCGACAAGACCGCCTCGCTCATCATCACCGGCAGCGGCGATGTCATCGAGCCCGAAGGCGGGCTCATCGCCATCGGTTCCGGCGGCCCCTACGCCCAGGCCGCGGCACGGGCGCTGATGGAGAACACCGAGATGGGCGCCCAGGCGATTGTGGAGTGTGCACTCGGTATTGCCGCCGATATTTGTATCTACACCAATCACAACCTGACCATCGAGTCGCTGGAGACGTAGGACCATGTCGGAAATGACCCCGCGCGAGATCGTTCAGGAGCTGGACAAGCACATCATCGGCCAGGCCGATGCCAAGCGCGCGGTCGCGATCGCGTTGCGCAACCGCTGGCGGCGCATGCAGGTCGGGAACGAGGCGCTGAAAGCGGAAATCACGCCCAAGAATATTCTTATGATCGGCCCAACCGGTGTCGGCAAGACCGAGATTGCGCGGCGCCTGGCGCGCCTGGCGCACGCACCGTTCATCAAGGTCGAGGCCACCAAGTTTACCGAGGTCGGCTACGTCGGCCGTGAGGTGGATTCCATCATCCGCGATCTCGCCGACATGGCGGTGAAGATGACGCGCGTCGAAGAAATGGAAAAGGTGCGCACCCGCGCCGAGGATGCCGCCGAAGACCGGATCCTGGACATTCTCATTCCACCCGCGCGCGAGATGGGTTTTACCGTCGGTGCCGAGGGTCAGAAGACCGGGACCGACGAAGGCGCGGCGCGCCAGCGTTTCCGCAAGAAATTGCGTGAGGGCGAGCTCAATGAGCAGGAGATCGAGGTTGAACTCAGTGCGCCCACCCTGGGCGTTGAGATCATCACCCCGCCCGGCATGGAAGAGATGACAAGCCAGTTGCAGGGCCTGTTCCAGAATATGGGTGGGCGGCGCGCCCGTCCGCGCAAGGTAAAAATTCGCGAAGCCAGGAAACTGTTGGCCGAAGAAGAGGCCTCACGCCTGGTCAATGAGGAGGACATCAAGAGCCGGGCGCTGCAGCGTATCGAGCAACACGGAATCGTGTTCATCGATGAGATCGATAAGATCGTGGGCCGTTCGGAAACCCATGGCCCCGATGTATCGCGTGAGGGTGTGCAGCGCGATCTCTTGCCACTGGTGGAGGGTTGCACGGTTTCCACCAAATACGGCATGGTGAAAACCGATCATATTCTTTTCATCGCTTCCGGCGCGTTTCATTTGTCCCGACCGTCGGACCTCATTCCCGAATTGCAGGGGCGGCTGCCGATACGCGTTGAACTCGACCCCCTCAAGGCCGAGGATTTTGTGCGGATTCTGACCGAACCCGATGCCTCGCTGACCGAACAATACACGGCGCTGCTGGCCACCGAGGGACATGACCTGGAATACACGCCTGACGGTGTGCACCGGATTGCGGAAGTGGCTTGGCAGGTGAACGAACGCACCGAAAACATCGGCGCCCGCCGGTTGCATACGGTCATGGAGCGGTTGCTCGAAACTATTTCCTTCGAGGCTGCCGAGCGCCGCGGCGAAAAAACCGTGATCGACGCCGCCTACGTGGATCGCCATCTCGGCAGTCTGGTCGGCAACGAGGACCTGGCGCGCTATATCCTCTGACGCCATTTCCTGGCGCCTTGATTTGCCGTGATTTTTTCACGCTTGAAATCCGGCGTGGCACCCCCATTTTAAAACACGAACCGACGACGGCCGCTTGAAAAGATCAGGACAGGCCCGCATGTTGTGCGAAACCGATTAATTTTTTTTGGAGGTGCCATATGAACAGACTGATGCGACGTGAAGACCGGACCCCGCTGGCCCGCTTTGGGCTGTGGAACAATGATTTTGACCGGATGTTCGAGGGTTTCCTGCGCCCGGCACGGGTGGTGGAAGAGGCCGCCGGCGAAAGCCTGGTTCCGGCGATGGACGTGAAAGAACGCGATGGCGAGTACGTCATCAGGACGGAACTGCCGGGCGTCAAGAAAGAAGACGTCAGCATCACGCTGGAAAACGGTGTCTTGACCATCAGCGGCGAAACCAAGAGCGAGACGGAAGAGAAGGAAGGCGAACGCCTCCTGCGTCAGGAACGCCGTTACGGGAAATATACCCGCAGCCTGCGGCTGGGTACGCAGATCGATGAGACAAGCGTCAAGGCCAACTACAAGGACGGGGTGCTGGAACTGATCCTGCCCAAGGCCGAGGCAGTGAGGCCGAAGAAGATTACGGTGGGTGTGGACTAAGTCTGCCGTATCCGGAAAGGAGCTCCGGGAAGAAAGGCCGCGCAAGCGGCCTTTCTTGTTTGGTGCGCCCAGCATGGGCGCGATCTCGGAGGTGCAAGTCCTCCCGTAAGCTGACCACAGCAAACGAAGCGAAGCGCAACCGCGTGAGGGTGACCGGGCGTGGGGAGGAAGCGTGGAGCGAAACC
>Ga0315268_10004675_pt1 | contig 14821 bp, 11 predicted proteins | sample C1_top_MG_FD_204535 | JGI IMG/M metagenome (GOLD analysis project Ga0315268, IMG submission 204535) | Sediment microbial communities from Yellowstone Lake, YNP, Wyoming, USA - C1_top | ecosystem: Environmental > Aquatic > Freshwater > Lake > Sediment | place: USA: Wyoming | collected 2017-08-01
TGATGGCCATCGACCCGACGCGCCCTATCCTGTCGAATATCCTGTCCGCGAATATCAGCACTATGTAGGTAACGAGCATCACGAGGAAGATCGTCCCGATGACGACGATCCTCTCCTCTATCCCGCCGAACCTTCCCATGTATATCATGACGGCCGTGATCGCGCCCGGGCCTGCAAGCAGCGGAACGCCGAGCGGGAACAGAGCGATCGCCTCCCTCTCGTAAGCCTCGTCCTCGTCCTCCTTCGTCATCTTGCTCTTCGGGCGCTCTCCTTGGAGCATGTCGAACGCAATCTTGAGCACAAGGATACCTCCCGCGACCTTGAACGCGTCGATGGTTATCCCGAAGAAGCTGAAGATGAAGTAGCCGAATATCGCGAATATGAGCAGGACGATCAGCGCGAACATCACGGATTTCTTGATTATCACCCTGCGCTCGTCCACAGAGTAATGAAAAGTCAGACCCTTGAACACGGGGATGATTCCGAAAGGATCGACGATCGAGATTATCGTCGCGAACTCGGCTACGAATATCTCCAGGATCATCGGCCAGTCTATCGCCTGATGAATATTTAATGTCTATCAGGCAGATTCAAATTTCATAGCTGCGGATGCCTCAATCCCCTTCGGACCGCGATTCAGTCGCCCGGGACTTGCGAGTCATTGCGATGTTGGCGCGGGAGCCTTTTTCGCTTCTTCCCTAGGATACAGCTCCTGATAGGTCTTCGCGAGCGCCTCGTCCCTCTTCCATTTCTCGTTGACCCATCTCTGTATCTCCTCTATCTGCTCGTCCTTGAGGTGCCTGAACCGCCCCTGAGCCATCAGGTAGTCCTTGACAGGCGTCATCTTCGGCTTCTTCGTTATCGTCAGCCTGCCGTACTCGGCCTCAAACAGCGTGAACATCCCGCAATCGACCGCCTGCTTCGCGAGCTCGATGGATTTCGCGGTATCGCTCCTCCAGCCGGTGGGGCACGGGGTGAATATCTGGATGTACCTGAAGCCCTTGATCTTCGTGGCCTTCTCGACCTTGTTCAAGAGGTCCTGCATGTACCCGACCGATGCGGTCGCCACATACGGCACGTTGTGCGCGAGCATGATCATAGGCATATCCTTCTTGTGCTCGGCCTTGCCCGCCTTGACCTTTCCCACAGGCGTGGTTGTTGTCCACGCGCCCTTCGGGGTGCATCCGCTCCTCTGTATTCCCGTGTTCATGTACGCCTCGTTGTCGTACATTATGTAAAGTATGTCCTCATTCCTCTCCGCGGCTCCGGACAATGCCTGGATCCCGATATCCGCGGTTCCTCCATCCCCGGCGATGGCGACGACCTGGATGTCGTCCCTTCCGAGCTGCTTGTACGCCCTCTTCACTCCTGTCACGCAGGCTGCACTGTTCTCGAACGCGACGTGATGATACGGGACCTTCCATGCGAAGTTCGGGTACATCGCGGTGAATATCATCAGACAGCACGCGGGGTTGTATACGATCGAGTTCTTCCCGATCACCTTCATGACGTTCCTGATCGCGGTCGCGACACCGCATCCCGCGCAAGCGGTATGCCCGGGAGTCATTATCGGTTCGTCCGGGAGATCCTTTATCCTCACCATTCGCTCACCCCCCTCGTGCTGAGCCAGACAACATCCTTCTTCGCCTTTCCGGTCTTGGCGACATCGAGGAGCGCGTCGAACATCTTCGAGACGTCCTTGGTCGTCACGTCCCTTCCTCCAAGACCTGTGATGAAGTTCACGACGGGCACGGTCATGCCGTATAATGCGCTCTTCGCCTCGATGTATTGCGGTCCTCCGACACCGAACGACACGGCCCTGTCGTAAACGCCGAACGCCTTCACCTTGGATGCCACCTTCCTGATCTCTGCCGTCGGATACGGTCTCAAGAACCTGAGCTTGACGAGGCCGACTTTCTTGCCCTTCTCCCTGTACGCGTCGACGACCTCTCTCGCGGTGCCCGTGACCGTCCCGACCGTCATCAGGACGACATCCGCATCGTCGGTCCTGTACTCCTCAATGAGCCCGTGATAGTCCCTGCCGAACTTCTGCGCGAACTGCTTGTTCACGGACAATATGACTTCTCTGGATTTCTCAAGGGCATCGTGCAGCTGCCATCTCGTCTCCTGCATGTGGTCAGGAGGCGCGGCATGGCCCACGGCCATCGGCTTGTTCGGGTCGAGGACGGCCGATTTCGGGACGTACCTGCCCAGAAATTCCTCGACCGGCTTCTCGTCCGCGAGGTCGACGGGCTCGACGGAGTGCGACAGGATGAATGCGTCGAGGTTCACCGACATCGGCAGCTGGACGCGTGCGTCCTCCGCGATCTTGTATCCCTGGATGACCATGTCGTGCACTTCCTGGTTGTTCTCACAGAAGGCGATTAGCCAGCCGCTGTCCCTTTCCGGCATGATGTCGTTGTGCTCGCACCAGATGTTCAGAGGCGCGGAGAGGGTCCTGTTCACGACCGCCATCACCACCGGTAACCTGAGCCCCGAGGCGCAGAACAGTATCTCGTGCATCAGCGCGAGGCCCTGCGATGAAGTGGCCGTGAACGCCCGCGCACCCGCAGCGCTCGCAGACACTGTTGCGCTCATCGCTGTGTGCTCGCTCTCGACTTCGATGAATTCGGCCTTCATCATCCCGTCGTTGACGAATTCCGATATGTGTTCTACTATGAACGTTTGAGGCGTGATGGGATATGCGGCGACCACTTGGACCTTTGATACCATCGCGGCCCACGCGGCCGCATAGTTGCCGGTCACGATGCGCTTCGCCATGCTCAATCACCCCTCGTCATTTCGATCGCCTCAACGGGGCACTCGTTCGCACATATCCCGCAGCCCTTGCAGTAGCTCATGTCGAACTCGAGCTTGTCCTTCGTCCGATAGATGCATCCTTCCGGGCACGCCCACCAGCAGGTGAGGCACATCGTGCACTTCTCCTTGTCGTATTTCGGCTGGAAGACCTTCCACGAGCCTGTCTTGTTCTCGACCATCGATCCCATGCCGACCTTTCCGGCCAGCGTGTCCTGCTCCCCGATTGCTGCGCCCGGGAGCATTTCCTGGACCGTCGGGAACCATTTCGGCGTGGGCTTGATCTTCGTCCTGCCCTTCGAGAAGCCTATCACCGTCCGGTTGAAGGACTCCTGGGCGGCCTTTGCGTTTATCAGGCCCGCTTTCTCGCCCAGCCTCCCGCCGAAGATGTTGACGATGCCTTTCTCGATCCCCCTCATGGAGACAATGCCGGTAGCCTTCGCAACGGCGCCGAGTATGGCGCTGTTGGTTACGGGCCTCTTCAGTATCTCGAGGGCGACGGACGTCGCATCGACCGTCGCGACCTTCAGATCCATCCCGAGGTCCAATTCCTCCGCCTTCTTGGCAGTGTTGACGATTGCGACCCCGTCTTTCTTCAATCCCACGGTGACGTCGATCTGCCCCAGAAGCCCCTCGTCGAGCACGACGATGCAGTCGGGCTCATATACCTGCGTCTTCACGCGTATCTGCTTCTTATCTATTCTGGTGAATGCCAAGACAGGCGCTCCCCGCCTTTCGGATCCGAAGAACGGGAAGGCGACCGCGTATCCGCCCTCTTCAAAAGCCGCACTTGCCAATGCCTGGGCGGCCATGACAGCTCCTTGGCCGCCTCTGCCATGAAATCTGACTTCGTACATCAGCATCCCACTTTCAAGATTGACAGCATATTGATACGACTGCAAGAATTAAGCCTTTCTAGCATACATCTAAGGATATCTGGATTGGGCGTATCCGCCGTTCGTTCTCGAATCTCGTCTTTATAAATTTCTAATAAACGTTTTCCGACACCGATAATTGTCTGCGAAGGGGATGTTCATAAAAGAGATAATCACCTGTAAGATATCCTGCTCAAGCTTTATCTTGAGGCACGGTCATTCGATTATCAGAAACAGGATTCCCACGGGCGTTCTGCGCAACAAGCTCCGTGCAGATCCTGAGACCGAATAGATTCCGGAGTGAGTATGCTTGCCCAATGCAAAGAGCGGAGATGAAGGGAGGCCCGAAGGCCTCGAGCTGAAGGTCGCAAGGGCGCATCATCAGTCCGAGGTCGGCCTGGGGAGGGCCAGGATAGACACACTGTCGAGGAAGCAGCTCGGGGTCGACGTCGGAGACATAATCGAAATCATCGGCTCGAAGACCACCGCCGCGAAGGTCTTTCGCGCGTCGCACGAGGACGAGGGAAAGGGCATCATCAGGATCGACGGCATGATCCGCGGGAATGCGGGCGTCTCGATCGGAGAGAAGGTCATCATTCGGAAGGCGCAGACCACGGGTGCATCGAAGATAATCGTCGCCCCGAAGATCCCCGAGGGGAAGAAGGTGAAGTTCGGGCAGGGGGTCGAGGAGCTGTTCAAGCGCGGCCTGCTGAACAGGGCGGTGACGAAGGGTGACGAGATAATAATCCCGAACATCGCGCTCATGGGCGGCTTCCTGCCGTTCGTGGTCGTCTCAACGGTGCCCTCAGGCATAGTCGTGATAACGGAACACACTCAACTATCCGTAAAGACCGAACCGGTCGAGATGACGGAGATACTCCGGCCGTCGGTGACGTACGATGACATAGGCGGCCTCGACGAGGAGCTGCAGAGAGTGCGGGAGATGATTGAGCTCCCGCTCAAGCATCCCGAGCTCTTCGAGAGGCTGGGTATTGATCCTCCCAAAGGTGTTCTGCTGTACGGTCCCCCTGGCACGGGAAAGACCCTGATAGCTAGGGCCGTAGCAAACGAGGCCGGGGCGAACTTCTTCTCGATACAAGGCCCTGAGATAATGTCGAAATTCTACGGACAAAGCGAGGAGCGTCTCAGGGAGATATTCTCCGAGGCGGAGAAGAACTCGCCCTCCGTCATATTCATAGACGAACTGGATTCCATAGCTCCGAGACGAGACGAGGTCCAGGGGGAGGTCGAGAGGAGGGTCGTGGCGCAGCTCCTCACGCTGATGGACGGGATGAGCGCGAGGGGGAACGTCATCGTCATCGCGGCGACGAACAGGATAGAGGCGATCGACCCCGCGCTGCGGAGGCCGGGGCGGTTCGATAGGGAGATAGAGATAGGCATACCGACGCTCGAAGGCAGGGAGGAGATACTTCAGATTCATACGAGGGGTATGCCCCTGGACGATGATGTGCAGATTAAGTACATCGCGAGCATAACTCACGGGTTCGCCGGCGCCGATCTCGCGGCGCTCGCGAGAGAGGCCGCGATGAAATCGCTCAGGAGATACCTGCCAGAGATAGATCTCGAGAAGGCGATACCCGTGACGATTCTCGAGAAGATGAAGGTCACGAACGCCGATTTCCAGGCGGCGCTCAAGGAGATAGAGCCGAGCGCGATGCGGGAAGTGTTGATAGAGGTGCCGAACGTTGGTTGGGAGGACATCGGAGGGCTCGATGAGCTCAAGCGGCAGCTACGGGAGGTCATCGAAATGCCGCTCGAGGACCCCGAGTCGTTCGCCCGCATGGGGATAAGACCTCCCCGCGGTGTGCTCCTGTTCGGTGCCCCTGGGACCGGCAAGACGATGATCGCGAAGGCAATTGCGAGCCAGTCCAAGGCGAACTTCATATCGATCAAGGGCCCAGAGGTGATGTCGAAATGGGTCGGCGAGAGCGAGAAGGCCATCAGGATGATATTCAAGAAGGCGAAGCAGGTGTCCCCCGCGATAGTCTTCCTGGACGAGATAGACGCGATAGCTCCGAGGCGCGGAACATATTCGGATTCGGGAGCTAGCGAGAGGATGGTCAATCAGCTTCTCACCTCGATGGACGGCCTCGAGGCTCTCGACAACGTCGTGATCATCGGGGCGACCAACAGGCCTGATATCCTGGACCCCGCGCTCCTCAGGCCCGGCAGGTTCGACAGGATCCTGCTCGTGCCCGTGCCCGACGAGTCCGCGCGTCTGAAGATACTCCAGGTGCACACCAGGAACATGCCTCTCTCGGGGGTCGATCTCGAAGCCCTCGCAAAGCGCTTGGACGGCTACGTCGGTGCGGACATCGAGAGCCTCTGCAGGGAGGCCGCGATGATAGCGCTCAGGGAGGACAGGAAGGCGAAGATCGTGACGATGGAGCACTTCGAAGAGGCGATGACGATCGTGAAGCCATCGACGGACGATGCGGCATCGAAGTACTACGAGAAGCTCGCTCAGGAGCTGTCCACCGCAATGGCTAAAAGGAAGAAGGAAGATTTCCCATTGGGCTACTACAGGTAAGCCGATGCATTGTCAGAACGGAGATGGGAGACGATGAAGAAATTTGTCAGCGAACTGAAAGGCAAGACCGTCATGACGAACGACGGACAGATCCTCGGCGTCATCGAGAATTTCATAATCGATACCGGCACGGGGGACCTCAAGCACGTCCTTGTAATACCCGCCGAGGAGATCGACCCGAGAATGTACAAGACCGATCCTCAGGGCCGGCTGGTCCTTCCGTTCAGCGAGATGCGCGCGGTGAAGGACGTCGTCGTGATGAGCATAGAATAGCCTCGCGACCGGCGGTGAGGAAGAGATCCCGCGGGCCTTCGATCGGCCTCAGTGCTTCTTTTTCGTCCTCGCCTTCTTTGCATCCAATATGCGCTGTATGAGCTTGTGCTTGGTGCCGTCCTCGGAAAGCCTGAGCGTCGCGCATATCTCCATCAGCTCCGTCTTCCGAAGCTTGCTCAGCGATTCCATGTCCGCATCGCCGAGCCTCTTCCAGACCTCGTCCACCGATTCCGGGGGCTGAGGTATCTCGATCGGCGCTTCGGCCTTCTTTTTCTCCCCGACCTCCTTCCTCAGTCTCTCGAGGTTCTTCTTGGCATCCTCGAACTCGGGGCTGAGCTTGATGGCCCTCTCGAAGCATTCCACAGCTTCGTCCGTCCTGTTCATCCTCTCCAGCACGATCCCCTTGTTGTTGAACGCCTCGGGGGTCTCTCTTATCACCAGGGACGCGTCGAGGCTCTTCAGCGCCTCGTCCAGCTCGTCCATCTTCAGCTGGCAGAACCCCTTGTTTATCAGCACGAGCGGGTCGTTCCTCAGCAACAGCGACTGGTCGAAGCAGGTCTTCGCTTCCTTGTACCTGTCGAGGGCCGTAAGCAGGACCCCTCTGTTGCTCCACGCGACGTGGTTCTTCGGGTCGGAAGATATCGCGAGGTCGTAATACTTGCCCGCATCGTCGAGATTCCCCAGCTTGAACTGCGCAACACCGATATTGTTGGTCGGGTCCGAGAATACGCTCTCGAACTGTCTCGCCCTTTCGAAGGCCTCGATGGACTCCTCGAACGCCCCTTCTTCGAGGTCGATGAGCCCCTTGTAGTTCCAGGCTGTCGCGGACGGCTCGAGCGAGATGGCGGCTTCGATGTGGTCCGAGACCTTGTTCATCTTTCCCGCAGCCGCGCTGTCCATCGCGGCCAGTATCTCCGGCGCCCATTCCTTTCCGCCGACGAGCGGCTGCAGAGTCTCCTCTGCCTCTCCGTACTTGCCCATCCTGCTCAGGATGTATTCGATGGAGTAGATCGCCTCCGCGTTCGTCGGCTCTATTTCGACCGCCCGCCTGAGCATCTTGAGGGCCTCATCCGTCCTCCCCAGGGCGTGAAGCGCGGCTCCTCTCAGGACGAGCATCCTCGAGGAAAGCGGCTCCAGTCTCAGTCCCTTTTCGAGTTCGGTCAGCGCAATCTCCGGGCGATTCATGAGTATCATAAGTTCCGCGGCGTCCCCGAACACCTCTTCGGCGACTCCGACGGCCGACTCCCCGGGCTCCTCCGCGAGAAGCGCGAAGTCCTCCTCGGCGACGACCGGAAGGATGGGCTCCTCGGATATCGTCGGAGCTATCTGCACGGGCTGGACCGCCTGCTCGGGGGCGGCCTCCTTGACCTCCTCGGGCTTTTCCTGAGGAGCCGCGGGCGGTGCCTCGACCTGTTGTGGCGCAGGCGCGCGCACCTTCTTGAAAATGGTCGTGATCTTCTCGGTGATCCCCTCTTCCTTCTTCTGCAGTGCTTCCTTCTCCGCATCGAGCAATTTCTTCGTGAGCGCATTTGTCGGGTCGAGCTCGAGCGCCCTCTCGTAGTTTCTTATCGCTTCTGATCTCCTTCCCAGCTTGCTCTCGATGTCGCCTCTTATGCTCCATGCCCGGCTCATCTCGGGTCTGAGGGCGATGAGCCTGTCCAGGCTGGCAAGCGCGTCCTCGTTCCTTCCGATCTGGATCAGTATCATCGCCTTGTTTATTAGCGCCTCGACGTAGTCGGGGTCGAGGCTCAACGCGTCCTCGAACGCCGCGAGGGCTTCTTCCATCCGGTTCAGGCTCTTGAGTGCAATCCCCTTGCTGTTGTGATTGACCTGGTTCCTGGGGTTCAGCCTCAGAAGCCTGTTGAAAGCATCTAGCGCCTCCTGGAACTTCATCTGCTTGAGCAAGGTCGCGCCCTTGTCCGCGAGCGCATTCTCGTGGTCGGGGTTGATCTTCAACGTGTGCTCGAGCGCGTCCATCTGCTCATCGTACCTACCGATCGAGTACATCGTCTTCGATATCGAATACCAGAGTTCGGGGTTCTCCCTATCCAGCTCCAGGGCTCGTCCGAAGCATTCCAAAGCTTTGGTGTGCTCGCCGAGCTGCTCGAGCGCATCCCCCTTTAATTTCCAAGGCTTGGCGAGATCCGGCTTGCTGGCGATCGCTCTCTCGAAGCGCTCGATGGCTTTCTTGAACTCTCCCGCCTGGAGCAGCTCGACCCCCAAATCGATCTGTCCATCGACCGATCTGTCCTCTCCGGGAGGTGCGGGCGTGACATGCCTAACCGCGAATTCCCTCAGTATCTTGTCCTCCATCCCCGCCTTCCTGATCAGGTTGGCCAGGTCAGGACCGCTTATGAGGAGGACCCCGCGCTTCGCGCCGTTCTTCTCGGCGTCCTTGGAGATGTCCCCGAGAGTGATCAGCGTGCTCCTGGGGGCGCGGACCTTCTCCGCGAAGTTCGCGAGCTTGTCCACATCCAAAGCCCCTATCGTCGCCGGCTCCTTGCTGACGAAGAGCACTTCCCGCTTCTGGTCCTTGACGGAGACGACCTCCGCGTAGTAATACGAAGGCTTGTTCCTGATCTTCCGAGGCTCGACTTTCAGCTGTTCCATCACTTTTTCCATGACCTCGGCGAACTCGGAATCGGTCAGCTTCTTCAGCTCTTCGAGCAGGAGAGCCAAGGCGTCCTTCTCCAGGCTCTCCTTTACGTCAGTCAGCCGGACCACCTCCGGAGATGACCTTCAGCCAGTGGTTCGCGCGCTCGTTCCCCGGCTCGAGTTCCAGGCATTTCCTGAAGCACTTCTGAGCGTCATCGGCAAGTCCCATGGACTGGAGCGCGACCCCTCTGCCGCACCAGGCCTTCGCATCGCTCGGCTCCATGTCGAGGTATCTCGCATACGCTCTTTCCGCGTCCTGGTACCTGCTCTTTTCGAGCAGCAATTCCGCCTTGAAAAGCCACCCTTCGCGGCTGTCCGGTATCAAGGATATGAACCTGTCCGCCGCCTGAATCGCGGCGCCCCATCTGTCCATCCCCGCCAGGGCCTTCGCCTTTCCAAGCCAAGCTCTGGCATTCCTCGTATCGTATCGGAGCGCCTCCGTGAACGCCTCATCCGCCTCTTTGTATCGCTTGTTCGCGAGCAGTATCAGCCCCTTCTCACAGAAGGCATCGACGAAGCTCGGTAGCAGCCTGGTCGCCCTGTCGAGGTGCTGGGTCGCCGCGCCCCACCTGCCCATCGCATCCTCTATCTTCGCCAGCCAGTACCAGCCGGCGGCGCTGTCCTTGTCCTTCTTGAGCAGCTGGTTGACAACGCGTTTCGCCTGGTCGAACTGCCCGTTGTACAGATATGCGCGGGTGAGCAGGATGAGCGTCGCCGGGTCCCAGCCCTTCATTTCAGTCAGCCGGGCCTTGAGTATTTCGATCGCAGTATCGAAATCCCCGGAACTCAGCGCCTTGTTCGCCTCCCTTATCGGATCCTCGATCCTCTTCGGCTTCTCCTTCTTCGGGACGCCTAACAACGGCTTTTTCCGCTCTCTCGCCAAGGCTTCCTCCGCCGGGGCCAAGGTTTCCGTTGCGAGCAGTTCGTCGAGCTTCGCCGCGGCTCCGGGCTCCATGGCGAGCTTGAGGTCGGCCTCTTTCTTCTCGGCCTCCTCGGTTCTCCCCATCTCCTTGAGCAGGTGTATCAATGATTTGTACGCCCTGACGAAGTTCCGGTCCAGGGATATCGCTTTCTCGAACGCGGCGATTGCCTCTTCCTGCCTCTCGAGCTTCCTCAGGTATTCCCCTTTCTCATGCCAGACATCCGCGCTCTCCGAGGTGGACAGGGCGAGATCTATCAGGCTGAGCGCCTCTTCGACGTTGCCCATGTGGTAGTGCGCCTTCGCCAGCGCCCTGACTATCACCATGTCTTCCGGGAAGCTCTTCCTTGCCTTGGAGAGCTTCTCCTCGGCATATGCGTACGCCCCGGCATCCAGCAGTATGAGGCCGGACATCTTCAGCGCGAGAGAATACAGGTCGTCGTTCTCGGGTATCTTCCCGAGGAATTCCAACGATCTCAACAAGGTGTATCTCCTCTTTTCCCTGCACCATTTCACGGGCCCGGCCCTCATCAGAACTCCTCTGGAAGCGCTCCAATATATCAGCCCCATCCGGAGGAACACGTCGCTGAGCACTATTGCCGGATAGCGCGCGGCCAGGGCGTTGATCTTCTGGGCGACATCGGCGACCACCCTCGAGCCTTCCGCGGTCAGGGACAGCTTCGGCCTGTCGGAATACAGCGGTATCCCGTACTGGCTCAACACGAAATTCGCGGTCTTGTAATAGTTCTCCGCCTCCTTTTCGGAGGCCTTCTTCACGTTGAACGCAGCGATGGCATCCAGGAACGATTGTCCTTCGACGCGCTCGAAATCCCCCCCGCTGACCGGCCCGAGCCTCAGCATCGCGGCCGCCTGATGCCTGAGCCGCTCGACTATGCTCTCCCCTATGATGCTCGGGGAGAACAGGAAGAGCGAGTCCTGAAATAGCGTGCTCGCGCAGACCTCGCACAGGTACGCTGATTCCTCGGTGATGTCACCGCATCTGATGCAAGACAACCGGATTCCCGACGGTTGTATCTTGCTTGTCGATTAAAAAGCTACCGACCTCGCTAATTACTGGGAGACAATCTTTTTGACATGTATCTGCCGTCGAATTCGTACCCGAATTTCCGATAATAGTCCCTGACGCCGACTCCGCTAGTCACGCAAAGTTCCCTGCTTCCGGACTCGCGCGAGATCCTCTCGCATTCTTCCAATAGACTTCTGCCGAAGCCTCTGTGCTGCATGGCGTCAGGCAGCCTGTCGTCGATCGGTACCTGCTGGCCGTACACTCTGAGCTCCCTCAGGAAGGCTCTCGCTCCTCCGTCTCTATCGATCCTCAGCCTGGCGAACCCTATGAGCGTATCTGATTCGGGATGTTCTGTCTCGATGAACTTCTCCGTGCCGTTCGACGCCTCGTACTCGATCTCCTTCGTCCGAGTCTCTTCGATGGCAGGCGGTTCGGGCAAGCGCCCTATCTCCCTGCATCTTATGCATCTGCACTTCAACCCCAGCTCCTTCAGTCTTTCCGCGGCGATCTGTCTCGTATGGCTCTTGATCGCCCCGGCGGCGATTTGCGGGATCGGGATGTCCCTCTGTATCCGCTGTATCCTCACCCACTCGGGCACGAACTGCTTCACCGCGACCAGAAGATCGACGATGTACTCAGTATCCGGAGGCGCGTATTCACCTCTCTTCCACATCTCGAACAGCTTCGTGCCCTCGATCACCAAAGTCGGGTAGATCTTCAGCATGTCCGGCCTGAATCTCTCATCTTCGAAAAGCTCCCTGAAGACATCGATGTCCGTATCCATGTCCGAGCCCGGTAGCCCGGGCATAACGTGATAGCAGACCTTGATGCCATGCTTCTTCGCCCTTTCCGTCGCATCGACGGAATCTTTGACGGTGTGTCCGCGCTCGAGTCTTGATAGTATGTCCTCCCTGGTCGTCTGAACGCCGAGCTCGACCCTCGTCATGCCGAGCCCCATGAGGTAATCCATCTGCCGGTCGGAGAACTGATCCGGGCGAGTCTCTATCGTGAGCCCTATGCATCTCGAGCCCGCGGTCTCGTTCAGAAGATGCGCCTCAGCGAGGGTTCTGGACTCGACCCCGTTCAGCGCATCGAAGCATCGCTTGACGAACTCCCTCTGATATTCCTCCTCCCTGGCGGGGAACGTTCCTCCCATGATTATCATATCAATCTTGTCGGTCGGATGCCCGACGGCCCTCAGCTGGTCCAATCGGTTCCTTACCTGCCTGTGGGGGTCGAACTCGTTGGCCGCCGCGCGCCTCGCAGCGGGCTCGTATCCGGTATACGACTGCGCCGTGCCCTTCTCGGGTCCGCCGGGGCAGTAGATGCATCTCCCGTGAGGGCAGGCCGCAGGGCTCGCCATCACGGCGACGACGGAAACCCCGCTCAGCGACCTGACGGGCTTGAGCCGGAGCATCGGCTCGATTCTCCCCCTGACCTCCTCAGGTACCTCTGCGAGGATCTCGGCGTTGGACGGGGTTCTCGAAAGCGAGTATTTCCCGCACAGCTCGGCCTTCAGCCTCTGGAGGGCATCGCGGTCGCTCACCCTTCGCGATAGAATCGCTTCGACAACCTCTTCGGCAAACGTCATAGGACACCATGCCAGCTGTTGAGAGATATAGCATTACCCGGATTCGTATGCGCCGTCAGCCGAAGTATATCCCCTCTATCTGCTTCTCCTTGGGCTCGTCCGATTTTTCCGCCGCCTTCAGCACGTCCATGGAGAGGATCGTCGGCACGGGTATGAACCTCAGCCTGCCTTTCTCCTCCGGCGGGTCGTCGAGCTCGATGACCAGTGCCGTCTCCTCGGCAATGGTCGCAAACCCCCGGAATTTCCCGCGGCTCTCCAGGGGGCGTTCCTTCGAGCCGGCGCTCCTTATCAGGTAATATGACCCAGGGATGAGCGAGAAGCTCTCCTCCTTCTTCCTGCTGATTGCCATTGCATCACTTCCTCTTCGATTGCTTCTTCGCGACCAACGATTGCAGGTGGTCGACCGTCTGTCGGTAGCTCTTCATGGCCATCTCCACGTGCGCTTCCGTGATGTTCCAGGCCTTGGAGAGGTCCCCATATCTGATCCTGTATCCCTTCTTCCTGACGCCGTCAACATCGATGAAGACGTCCTCGATGATGTCGAACCCTTTCAGCTTGTTGATGTGCCTGTATACCGTCGCCTTCGTCGTCTTCAGCTCCGTCGCGAGGTCCTCGACGAGCCACGCCTTGTCCATTCTCGCCAGGAAGCAGTTGACGAACAGCTTGTACGGCACGCTTTCCTTTATCGACGTCACGTCGGTGTGAGGCTCGTATCCTTTCGGGAAGTAGCCTATTTGATTCAGGAAGATGACCGCTATCTCCTCGACGTTCGTCAGAGGGGTCAGGGGCGTGTTGCTCACAACGTTGATTTCGAAAGACATGCGGAGGATAACTCGATTCGAAATAATTAATGCTTAGGTCTAGGCAAATATCGGTCGGAGCATTAATATTATCGCCTGTGCTCCGCCGCCTGCGACTTGTCGAACTCCTCCTGAAGCTCGGCCAGGACGGCGCCCCTTATCCTGATGAAATCGGTGGAGGTCCTCTCCCTCATCCTCGGGATGTCGACGTCGAAGATCCTCTTGACCCTGCCCGGTCGCGAGGTCATCACGACGACCCTGTCGGCAAGGAAGACGGCCTCGTCGACCGAGTGAGTCACGAAGACTATCGTGCTTTCCGTCTTCCCCCAGATGTCGAGCAGCTCCTTCTGCATCAGGTTCCTAGTCTGCGCATCGAGCGATCCGAACGGCTCGTCCATCAGCAATACGCGCGCGTCCGTGGCGAGCGCCCTGGCGATCGCGACCCTCTGCTTCATGCCCCCCGAAAGCTCCTTCGGGTGCGCGTTCTCGAACCCTTCCAGGTTGACGAGGTCTATGAGCCTTCGGGAGATTTCCGAGTGCCTCTCCGTGGGGATCCTGCGGGTCTCCAATGGGAACTCGATGTTCTTCTTCACGGTTCTCCAGGGAAAGAGCGCGAAGTCCTGGAAGACGAGGGTGACGGGTATCTCGTTCGGCTGTCCCGCTCTCTCGATTCTGACGGTGCCCCTCTGGTGCTCCTGAAGTCCCGCGAGCACCCGGAGTACCGTGGTCTTCCCGCACCCGGAAGGCCCGAGGATGCAGACGAACTCGCCCTTTCTTACGCTCAGGGAGAACCCGTCAACGGCCTGGACCATGTTCTTGCGCTTCGTGAAAGTGACGCCGAGGTCCTCGATGGAAATCACTGCATTCCTATCCATTTCAAGAACCTCCTTTCCGCGATCTCCATGAACAGGAATATCAGGTACCCGACGAGGCCGATCAGTATCATGCCCCCCATCGCCTGGACATATACGCCCTGAACCATGGCCGAGGAATAGATGTACCAGCCGACCCCGTTGGTTGAGCCGATCATCTCGGCGGCGACGATTGTCATCCAGGCTATGCCGAGGCCTATCCTGAGCCCGGTCATCATGCTCCCGCTGGCACCCGGGACGACTATCTTGAAGAATATGTCGGATCTTTTCGCGCCGAGTGTGCGCGCGGCGTCGAAGAGGAGAGGGTCGATCGTTTTGACGCCGTGGAGCGTGTTTATCAGTATGGGAAAATACGCCCCGAGGAAGCATATGAAGACGACCTTGAGCTCTCCGGACAGGAGCACGACCGCGACCGGAATCCATGCCAACGGGGGGATCGGT
>Ga0315268_10004676_pt1 | contig 14820 bp, 11 predicted proteins | sample C1_top_MG_FD_204535 | JGI IMG/M metagenome (GOLD analysis project Ga0315268, IMG submission 204535) | Sediment microbial communities from Yellowstone Lake, YNP, Wyoming, USA - C1_top | ecosystem: Environmental > Aquatic > Freshwater > Lake > Sediment | place: USA: Wyoming | collected 2017-08-01
CTGCTGTCGGGAAAACCGGCACAACCAATGATTTGTATGATGCCTGGTTCATAGGATATACACCTGAATATATTACAGGAGTATGGGTCGGTTCCGATGAATTGGCTTCCCTCGGAAGATCCGAAACCGGCGCTGTGGCAGCAAGTCCCATCTGGCTTTCTTTCATGCAGCGCGCCCTTGCAAATAAACCTATAAGAGATTTTCCTGCGCCGGAGGAAGGAATTGAATTTGCAGAGATAGACGCAGAAACCGGGCTTCTTGCTATTCCCGAGTCAAAAAAGACGATTCTTGAATGCTATAAGGAAGGAACGGGGCCCACGCGATCAACACATAAACCGGGATCTATTACGGAAACGGCAGATTTCTTCAAGTCGCGCATGTAATCAAGGTTGTATACCGGAGCATCGATCTTGCTTATATGCTCCGGTATACAGAGGCAGGTGTGTTTGCATGAAAAGTAACAACGAACAGGAAACTTTATTTTTTATACTCCAAGATATGCAGTCTTCACATGCTCATTCACCAGGAGTTCCGGGCCTGTACCGCTTAGGGTTATCTTTCCGTTTTCAAGAACATATGCCCTGTCCGCTATCGAAAGGGTCTGTTGAACATTCTGTTCAACAATAAGGACTGTCACGCCTTCTTCCCTGATCCTTTTTATGACATTGAATATCTCGCGGACTAAAATAGGCGCAAGACCGAGAGACGGCTCATCAAACATCAAAAGGCGCGGCTTAGACATCAAGCCTCTGGCTACAGCCGCCATCTGCTGCTCTCCTCCGCTTAAGGTGCCTGCAAGCTGTTTCCTGCGCTCTTTGAGCCGCGGAAAAAGATCAAAAACCATCCCTCTCGATTTTTCCCGATCTGTTCGTGCTTCTCCCTTGAGTGAACCCATATCAAGATTTTCATCAACAGTCATTTCCACAAAGAGCCGCCTTGCTTCGGGAACATGAGATATTCCCATTTCATTCAGCATGAAAGGCTCGACTTTATTAATTCGATTACCTTCAAAAATAATATCGCCCTTTTTAGGCCTGAGTATACCTGAAATCGTTTTTAAACTGGTTGATTTCCCGGCGCCGTTTGCGCCTATGAGGGCAACAACCTCTCCCTTTTTCACATCAAAGGAGACATCCCAGACAACCTGGACATCACCATAACAAACATCTATATTTTTTATTTCAAGCACTTTTCGTCTCTCCGAGATATGCCTCAATTACAAGCGGGTTATTTCTAATCTCCTGGGATGTACCCTCAGCGATCTTTTCGCCGTAGTTAATAACAACTATCCTGTCGGAAATGGCCATGATAACCTTCATGTGATGCTCTATTATCATGATGGTTATCCCGCGCTCCTTGATTTTCTTGATGATCTCTATTGAATCGTTCAGTTCGGAATGATTAAGACCTGCAAAGGATTCATCCAGAAGAAGCACCTCAGGCTTTGTTGCAAGGGCTCGTGCAATCTCAAGTTTTTTACGCTTTCCAAGAGGCAGCCCTTTTGAAATGACATTCTTGTCATCATAAAGACCCGTAAAATTCAACGTCTCGGAAGCTATTTGAACCGCATCAGACTTGTTCTTTGCCCTCAAAAAAGCCGAAGCGACAACATTATCAAGCACGCTCATCCTTTGAAGAGGTTTAACCACCTGAAAGGTCCTTGCAATGCCGAGCTTGCAAATTTCGTGCGGCTGAAGATTTGAAATCCGTTTACCCTTAAAAGATACTTCGCCTTTTGTCGGAGAATAAAATCCGTTTACCACATTAAAAAGCGTTGTCTTACCTGCTCCGTTAGGCCCGATAAGTCCGAGTATTTCTCCCGTTTTAATTTCGAATGAAACATCTCTTATGGCAGCAAGCCCTCCAAAGTGCTTAGAGACATTTATAACTTCAATTAAGCTCATTGCGAGGAGTCTCCCGTTTAAAAACTCTTTTTATTTTATTAAAATCACCGACTATTCCGTTAGGAAGGAAGATGATTATCACTATAAGCAAAATCCCGAAGAGAGTCTGATGCGCTGCTCCGAGACCGGGTATCGATCTTATGAGTTCGGCGAGAAAAACCATTATTATAGCGCCGACAAGCGGCCCCCAGTATGTGGCAACTCCTCCTACCATTACGATCATGATCGTTACAATTGAGATGTCGTGAAGGGCAAAAACAACATGCGGATCAATATATCCCATGTAGTTTGTATAAAAGGCGCCCGCAATTCCGGTTAAGGCTCCGCTTAAGCAGAGTGCTATGGTTTTATACAGGGTCGTATTTATTCCAAGAGACTCGGCTGCATCCTGGTCTTCCCTTATAGCGACAAAATAATATCCCAGTTTTGACTCGATGAGCTTTTTAATCAGAAAAAATGTTCCGGCAGCGACAAAAAGAATAATGTAATAATAGCCGAATTTTGAAACCCAGGTTCTTTTCTGTATCAGGATCCCGAGAGTCCCTCCGGTCAGACCTCCGACATTTTCAAAGGTAACCCGCATAACCTCACCCATGGCAAGAGTCGCTAGGGCAAAAAACGGCCCTCTTAATCTGAGAACTATATATCCGAGCAGTAAGGAGAAAAGCGTTACAACAACCACGCTGAGCGGCATTCCCCACCACGGAGATATGCCGAGTTTATAATAAAGAATGCCTGATGTATATGCTCCCACGCCGAAATACGCCGCATGTCCGAAAGAAACCTGTCCGCAATATCCGCCGAGCAGATTCCATGCCATTCCGATGGCAGACCACATAATCACTAAAATCAAAATGTGCATCATATACGAACTCAACCCGATGAGGGGGAGAACCGAAAGAATTGCCAGTATTATGAGAGGTAAGTACTTTTTCATTTTCCAAACCTCTGCTTTCTCAAGAGTGATGCCACGCCTCCGGGCAGAAATATCAGGGCCGCCACAAAAATTACAAACCGTCCTACAGGAGCCCATCCCATGCCGATATATGTTGCAGTCATTGATTCAAAAACTCCGAGTATCAATCCGCCGATTATTGCGCCCACCGTGGAGCCGAGCCCTCCAAGTATTGTTATTACAAATGCGATCAGGGTAAATTGCCCTCCCAGCGAAGGGTACAGGTAATATATAGGGATAAACAGACAACCGGCAGCGCCGACAAGGCCGGCTCCTATGCCAAAGGTAACAATGCGCATCAATTTCACATTAACTCCCATAATAAGAGCTGCGTCAAGATCCTGGGCGGTTGCTCTTATTGATTTTCCCATATCCGTTTTTGACAGGAAAAACCAGAGTGAAACCGTAATAAAAACTGCAAACAGGAAAGATACTGTCCAGGGAACCGAAAGCGACAGATCTAAGGGAGTACTCTTCCAGTAATCGGAAAGATACCAAGCGCTTGTTGCATAATTTACGGGTGTTGACCGATAATCAGATTTAAAAAATATTGTTGCAAGATTAGCCAGCACCATTCCGATGCCGACGGTAAGTATTACCTGATTTTCTGGCAATATCGAATCAACTTTCAGCACCGGGTTAATAAGAAACTTCTGTAAGGCGATTCCGAGGAAAAACATAACAGGAACTGCTATAAAAACGGAAATATAGGGGTCGATCTTGAAAAGCTCAAACATCCAGAATGCTATGTACATGGCAACCATCATGAGTTCACCATGAGCAAGATTGATTATTTTCATAACCCCCATGATGAGCGTCATGCCTATACCGATCAGGGCATAAAGACCGCCCAGGAGAAGACCGGCAATAAGCGTCTGCAGAAAACCTTCAAGTGATATCACATCAACCCCCTATTCTTCCTTATATTATGCTATTTTCTGTCTCTCCACGACGGAATCGGGAAGAGATATTTTGCGCTTGCATATGACACAGGCCAGATGGTCTCGTGGTTTCCCTTTATAATCTGCATGACAAGCGTATCCATGAAATTCTGGTTCTGATAACCAGCCTTATCCTCAAACTTGATCGGACCAAAGGCTGTTACCATATTGGTAGCTTTCAAAGCAGTGCGGATATCTTCAGAGTTCCAGCTTTTTGCCCTTTTCAGGACATCTTCCAGAATAAAGAGTGCGGAATAAGCCTCAGCGCCGTGATAGGAAGGATAATCGCCGTATTTTGTTTTATACTTTTCAGCAAATTCTTTGGCTCCCGGATATTTTACCTGGGGGCTCCAGAGCGTAGCCGTAACAACATATTCTGCTGCGTCTTTGGCATTATCGACAAATTCAGGAATTGCAAAACCAGCCGCGCCGCCTGCAAACAGTTTTGCATCTATTCTTAGCTCTTTCAATTGTTTCATGAGAAGAGAGGCATCCATAACATATGATACCATGTAGATAACATCCGGTTTTTCAGCCTTGACTTTAGTCAATATTGGTTTGAAATCAACTGCGCCCTTTTCATATTTTTCTTTTACAAGGACTTTCATGCCCATTTCCAGAGCCTGTTTTTCCATATCATTCGCACCTGATGTCCCAAAATCCGAGCTTTCATATAAAATGGCTATTGATGTAGGTTTTACAACCGCTTTAAAAAAAGACATGAGCCCTGCCGCATAATATGCATTACTGGGGTTCATGCGGAACACATAATTATAATTCTGCTGGGTGATTGCGTCATCGGCGCCGGTTACAACAAGGTAGGGAACCTTTCTCTCATTAGCAACAGCGGCGATGGCCTTTGAACATGCCGAGCTGTAATCACCGATAATTATCTGCTGTTTCTTGACATCTATCAGTTTTTCGACTATAGATCTTGATACTTCGGGTTTGCCCTGAGCGTCCTCAAAGGAAAGAACTATTTTTTTGCCTTTGATTCCTCCCTTTGCATTTAATTCTTCGGCTGCAATTTCATAAGATTTCTTTTCCATTTCACCGAATTTCGCCTGCGATCCGGTAAGCGGCAGAGGAATGCTTAATTCCAGAGTATCAGCCGCAAAAAGATTACCAACCAGAATGCCAAATGCAAAAACCATTACCATCAACATTGATAACCGTCTCATCTTCTCCTCCTTCAAATAATATTTAAGAAACATAAAACCGGAGTTTGCGTTCGTATACAACATAGAAACCAACAGGACAAAAACCATATTAATCAGCCGTTCAATAAAACCGCAGAAACAGCTTTCAGGCACATGATTTGCTGAATTCGATTAGAGGATGTTTATCATTTATGAAATGCCGTGTCAATCCAATGAATTCTGATTTTTATGTAAGATTTTTTCTTACATATTAAAACTTTTACGGTTCGACGAGGCGGTTCTGGATGGCAAACCTTGATAGTTCGGCATTATTCCGCAGGTTCAGTTTTTTCAAAAGCCTGAACCTGTACGTATCGACTGTTTTTATGCTGATTCCATACGCGGAAGCTATTTCGCGGTTTGTATGGCCCATTGCAAGGCGTCTTAAGACCTGAAGTTCTCTCGTTGAGAGAGAATCCAGAGGAGATTGCCCCTGCGAACCTCTTGCAACACGGAGAGCAAGAAGATCTGTGGCTTCAGCCGAAAGATACCGGCTTCCGGCATGCACCCTGCGTATCGCATTTACCAGTTGTTCGGGAGCCGACCTCTTGGTTATATAGCCCATCGCGCCGGCCTCAATAGCTCTGATTACATACTGTTCTTCCTCGTGCATCGTCAATATTATCACAGGCAGCTTCGGATAACCGGCATGAAGTTGGGCTGTGACTTCCAGTCCATCAAGACCGGGCATAGATATATCAATCACGGCAACATCGGGCTGCGCCTTCTGAATCTGCAGCAAAGCGCCTTTGCCATCCGATGCTTCCGCTATCACTTCCATGTCGCCGCTCTCTTCAACGATACGCCGCAAGCCGGCTCTGACGATGCTGTGATCATCTGCTATAAGAACTTTTATCATCATAAACTCCTGCCTTGATCGTCCAACGGCACTTTAAAAGAGACTCTTGCCCCGTTTTGAATGACAGATTGAACCTCCACCACTCCCCCGACAAGCCCTGCCCTTTCACGCATTCCGGCCACGCCGAGGCCTTCGGATTCCGAAAACTCCGGCATGCTGAAACCTTTACCATTATCTGCGACAAGCAGAGTCATGGTGCTGTTATCAACCCTTAAAACAACATCCGCCCTGTTTGCTCCGGAATGCCTTGCCACATTCGTAAGAGCCTCCTGAGCTATCCTGTACGCAGCCGTAGAAATGGTTTCGTTTATTGCAGGCACATTATAATGCTCAAAAATGCAGGTGATCCCTGTGCGCCTTTCAAAATCTGACGTATACCATTCAAGAGCGTCAACCAGCCCGAGATCGTCGAGAACTCCGGGCCTGAGACGTATGGCCATGTTTCTAACATCCTGTATATTCTTATCAACAAGGTCACACATGGAAAGAGCCCGCTGAGCCGCCTTTTTATCACTGTTTTTCAGTCTCTCATACATCCAGACCGAATCCATCCTTAAAGCAGTTAAAACCTGACCAAGCTCATCATGTAGTTCGCGCGCGATCGCGTAACGCTCTTTTTCCTGGCTTTCCATAATGCTCCCGGAAAGGCGTCTCAGCTGATCCTGAGCTTTTTTCAGGGTTGTGATATCGGTTAAAATTGCGCAGACTCCGCTTGTGGCTCCTGCTTCATCATATATGGGAAACCTGACCGAAAGGTAAGTGTGAATTCCTTCTTTATGTTTTATGTTTTCTGTAAACTGACAGTCCTGTTTGCTTTCCAGAACCTGCAAATCCGAACTCCTGAAATGATCTGCCGTATCTTCCGGAAGAATTTCATAATCAGTTTTTCCCCGGATATTTTCATTATTAACCTCAAACAATTCCTCGTACCTTGAATTGACAAGCATGTAACGGCCTTCCTTATCCTTCATGTAAACGACCGCAGGAGTATATTTAAATATGCCCGTTATCTCACTTGTCCGTTTTTTTACCTGCAATTCAAGCTCTTTGGAATAACGGCTGAGTTCCTCTTTTGCAATCCTCAGAGCTTCTTCCGCACGCTTCCGTTCGGTCACATCTATCGAGACGGCAAGAGACCTTATTATTTTTCCACCGGAATCCCTGTCCGCAATCGCGGAGAGAAGTATGTCTATCTCTTCCCCGTTCTTCTTTACAAACCTGTACTGCGCATCTTTATAATAACCTTTTTTGAAAAATTCAGGGATAACAACCTCTCTGGCAAGCTTGCGGGATTCTTCCGAAAAGAAATCGGTTATCATTTTCCCGATCACCTCGTCTCTTTCATATCCCATGACATCGAGCCAGTGTTCGCTGATGCTTACAAGGCGTCCGTCAGGATCGACGGAATGGAGCATGGCAGGCGTATTGTTATACAAAGACCGGTATCTCTCCTCGCTTTCACGAAGGGCGCTCTCTACCGACCTTCTGAGTAAAATCTCTTCGGTCGCCTTTCCGTAAAGGAAAAAAACGGAAACACCTATCAGAATAGTCAAGGCAAGGACAATCGGGCCTGTAACCCTCAACAGCGGATCCGACACAACTTTTGAGATCGCCGAAAGATTCCGAAGATGTATTACTTTCCATCCCGGATAATCCTCGATATCCATCCGGTTCATCAAGTACCCGTTTCCATGGCTGTCTTTTGCAAATTTATCATTTATTAAAGACAAGCCGTTCCACAGCCACGGGCCGGCACCGAATTGCCGTGACACGGCAACATGTTCCGTTTCACCGGAAGAAAGTTTCGATACCGAATTGTAAAGCCAGTCGTTTCTGTTGGAAATAAATATTATGCCGTGCGGATCGGTAACAAGCACAATTTCATCTTGTGAAAGGGAAAGCTCTTTTTCTATAAGCTGTATCGACGCTTTGATAACCACCAAACCTGCAGGCAGATTGCCATTTTCGCCGTAAACCGGATAGCTGTAGTAGGCACCCCTTTTTTTTGATGTTATTCCAAGGGCAAGATAAGTTGCAGGTTTGTTTTGAATAGCCTGTGTGAAATAAGGACGGAAGGAAAAATTGTTTCCGACAAAGCTGTCTTCATCATTCCGGTTGCTGGACGCTATCGTATTTCCCTTTCTGTCGAGAAGATAACAGACTTCAACATCCAGCGAGTCTTTAAAATGATCAAGTATGCTATTTACCTTTGTTAGCGCACTCCCGGTCGGCTTGATCAGATAGCCGGAAACTTCCTTCATGCCGGCCATTGTCCTGACCGACTTTCTGTGCTCCGAAAGCAGGGAAGATAGGTTCGTTTTTATCATCTCAAGACGCGCAACTGCCTGACGTTCGGCCTCTTTAAAGGCTGATTCCTTCAGGGATGAATAATAAAGATAACCCCCGGCTGTTGCCGACAGGAAAGCCAGCAGAGAGAGAACCATAAGGATTATTCTAAGCTTCAAAGGCTGATATCTCCGGTAAAACAATGCGCCTCAGGCGGAGAAGGCGCGCAAATTTTCGGTTTATCCAATATTATTGCAACGCTTACGGCAAATCAAACATAAAGTTATATCCGATAATTATTACTCTCTGATATTTTTTTTGAAGCTGCATCTATTTCCCATATCCTCCCGGTTAGTATTTACTGCTCTTCGCAAGATGATCCGGTCAAGTATAAATGGACGCTCAGGTAAGCTGCTTTGACGGGTGGTTTTGATGATCTGAAAAGGTTTGATATGGTCGGGGCGAGAGGATTTGAACCTCCGACTCCCTGCTCCCAAAGCAGGTGCGCTACCAGGCTGCGCCACGCCCCGATCTTTTTGGTTTCGATAAACTTTTGACAAGCCGGACTTCAAGACGACTTATTCACGGTGCCGTCAAGAGAGCTTTGCCTAAAATCTGATTAAAGGGTTTGGCAGGGGTAATGGGCTTTGGCCTTTCGCAAGAAATTTTTAAGGCAACATATCAACGCCCCCTGATTGTCAACAAAGAGACACAGGCAGAGCCGAAATCATGGCTTCGTGGGCGTATTCCACCCGGGGCTGCCCGGATTTCATGGGAGCGAATATGCTGCCGCTGGCGGAGTCTGAATCGCATTCTTACGGAATGCCAAAGCCCATTACCCCTGCCAAACCCGAATGAGAAATATTCAAAGCTCTCGTCATTAATTAGGAGCCGTTACAAAATAACAATTACATTTCTGGCTATTTTGTTACGACTCCTTATGCCGGTCACGGCTTACCATGCTTTATTTTTTCCTGCAAGCCGATATTTTGAAAATATTCATCAACAGATAGACTCAGCCCTTTGACTATCCCTGCCGGATATTCTTTACCGGAAAGGGCCTCCTCATCCGCAGAGTTGGTCAGATATCCGGCTTCAATCAATATTGCAGGCATATCCGCGCCTTCCAAAACCGCATAATTGGCGCCGCTGATTCTTGTGTCGCCGTTTGTAATTATCCCGGAAAGGTTCTTTTTGACAATATTTGCGAAATCACTGCTTAACTGTTCATATTTTTTTTGAATTTTTTCCCAGGGAATAGTGTCTGTTTTTAATTCGCTCGCTAACTCCGCCGCATGCAGCGGAGTTAGCGCTCGCTGTTTCGGTTCAACAGGTTTTCCCTGTACGGTACCGGTTCCTGCTACTTCCTGATAATTATCTGTAAAATAACAAACAGACATGCCCCTTGTCTTGTAAGCAAAACCGCCTCCCGCATGGATGCTGATAAAGAGATCTGCCTTAAAATGATTTGCTACCGCAGTTCTTGCCGGAATATCGAGTTCAGTATCTTCCGTACGTGTCAGAATTATATTGTATCTGTTTTCAAGTTCAGCGGCAACCATTCCGGCAAGCCGGAGAGTTACATCTTTTTCAAGCTTTCCGGCAGGGCCTTTTGCACCTGAATCGGTTTCGCCGCCATGTCCCGGATCCAGCACTATCGTTATAACCCTGGTTCCGGTATCAAGCTGTCCCGCATAAGCCTGAAAACAACAGATAAACAGGAGAAGAAAGGCAGCTGTCGGAAACGCATAATTTATCTTTTCAACAAATCGATTACAATATATTGACATAACAGGAACTTTAATCAATTTTGCTTGACACGAATACAGGTTGATATTATGTTTAAAAACTTATATTATGTTAAAGATTACTGAATGAACTGGCGATATATATGTAATTAAAGCTTTAATCTTATTTGCTGAAAATTGCAATACCGATAATTATTAACGAGTTGCGAAAGTGGCGAAACTGGCAGACGCACTGGACTTAGGATCCAGCTCTGGTGACAGAGTGGGAGTTCAAATCTCCCCTTTCGCACCATTTATAAATTAACATGGAGAGCTTTGCATAACATCTGAGTAAAGGGTTTGGCAGGGATAATGGGCTTTGGCCTTTCGCAAGAAATTTTTAAGGAAACATATCAACGCCCCCTGATTGTCAACAAATAGACACAGGCAGAGCCGAAATCATGGCTTCGTGGGCGTATTCCACCCGGGGCTGCCCGGATTTCATGGGAGCGAATATGCTGCCGTTGGCGGAGTTTTAAATCGCATTCTTGCGGAATGCCAAAGCCCATTACCCCTGCCAAACCCGAATGGGAGATATTCAACGCTCTCACATGAAGAGCAACATGATTAAGAGACCGGCATTTTTTTATAAGAAAGGAAATATATGCAAGTTACAATTGAAGATGTAAGCACTGTAAAAAAGATTCTACATGTTGAAATTCCCAACGACAGAGTTATGACTGAGATTGATAAAGCCTATGAAAACCTCAAAAAAACGGCGAAATTAAAAGGATTCCGTCCCGGCAAAACACCCCGTTCTGTTCTGGAAAGGTTTTTTAAAAAAGATGTGCATTCGGATGTATCGAATAAACTTCTTCAGGATTCATTTATCGATGTTGTCAGGGAAAAAGAGCTTAAAATTGTAGGAGATCCGAAGATAGAGCCGCCCGTCCTTGACGAAAAAGGACCTTATAAATATGACGCAACCATTGAAATCAAGCCCGAGATTGCAGATATTGATTTTAAAGGCCTGACGCTTAAAAAAAATATGTACAAGATCGGCGATGAAGAAATTGAAGCGCAGCTCAAAATGCTTCAGAAGAATCTTGCGCAGCAAAAAACCATAGAAGAAACCCGGCCTGCCAATGAAGGCGATTTTGCTCTCATCACATACGAAGGGTTCAAAGACGGAAAACCCTTCGAAGAAACGGCAAAAACGGAAAATTTCACGATTAAACTGGGGATGGGTCGCATAACAAAAGATTTTGATTCACAAATTATCGGAATGAAGGCAGGCGAAAGAAAGGAGATAAGAGTTCATTTCCCGGAAGGCTACATTAATTCCAAGCTTGAAAACCTTGATATCGTTTTTGATGTGACCTTAAATGAGATCAGGGAAGAGATACTTCCTGAAATTAACGATGAACTCGCAAAAAATCTCGGCGGTTTTAACACATTGGAAGAACTAAAAAATAAGATAAAAGAGAACCTCGGCCAGGGATACGAAAAAAGAGTCGAACAGGAATTGAACGAGCAGATATTTACGGCTCTTATTGCAAGAACCCAATTCGAAGTGCCCGAAGCAATGGTTGAATTCGAGCTTGAAAACATTATTGCCGATGCCGAAAGATCTTTTGCTTACCACAACACATCGCTTGAAGCGCTCGGCCTCTCAAAAGAGTCGCTTTCGGTAAAATACCGCGATACAGCCGAAAAACAGATAAGGCGTCATCTTATCCTGGATAAGATAATCGGGCAGGAAAAGCTTGTCTTAAATGACAATGAGCTGGAAGAGGGTTTTAAGAAAATGTCCGAATCTTTTAGCCAGCCGGTTGATGAGATAAAAAAATACTACCGGCAGAATACAGATAAACTCGATTATTTCAGGCACACGCTGCTTGAAAAAAGCGCCATCAATCTTATTGTAGAAAACAGCACTGTTGAAAATACCGAACCTGTGCCGGAGGCGGAAACAGGAAAAGGTCAGGAATAATTTAAAAAAAGGAGGAAAACCTTGCCACTGATACCGATGGTAATAGAGCAGAGCAGCAGGGGAGAGCGGGCATACGATATATATTCACGGCTTTTGAAAGACCGGATTATATTTCTTGGAACTGCCATGAACGATGAAGTCGCAAACCTTCTCATCGCCCAGCTCCTTTTTCTTGAATCCGAAGAGCCGGACAAAGACATAAACTTTTATATAAATTCACCGGGCGGAATAGTGACTGCGGGCCTCGCCGTTTATGATACAATGCAATATATCAAGTCTGACGTTGCGACCGTCTGCATAGGTCAGGCTGCAAGCATGGGAGCCTTTTTGCTGACGGCAGGCGCCAGGGGAAAGCGCTATTCCCTGCCTAATTCACGCATACTGATTCACCAGCCTATGGGAGGATTTCAGGGACAGGCATCCGACATAGCCATTCAGGCAAGAGAGATTCTGAGGATGAAGGATACCCTGAATAGTATTCTGGCGTTCCATACAAAAAAAGATTTAAATCAAATACAGATAGATACAGATAGAGATTACTTCATGTCCAGCGAGGAAGCAAAGGAATACGGTATTATAGACCATGTCATCGTAAACAGGGGTGACATTGAAAATATTGAAAAAGCCGGAGGCATCAAATGACAAAAAAAGGGAACGACAGCGACAATCTTTTCTGCTCATTCTGCGGGAAGAACCAGAAAGAAGTTACAAAGCTGATCGCAGGGCCCGCCGTGTACATATGTGATGAATGTATCCAGCTTTGCAGCGAAATTATTGAAGAAGAGAGCGATAAAACGACCACTGAACATGAAAATCTCCTTATCCCCAAGCAGATAAAGGAGATGCTGGACGACTATGTGATAGAGCAGGAGTATGCGAAAAAAATTCTGTCGGTTGCCGTGTACAACCATTACAAGCGGCTCGATTCAAACGTAAACACCGGCAATATTGAGATACAGAAAAGCAATATACTGCTCATCGGCTCGACCGGTACGGGCAAAACACTCCTTGCGCAGACACTTGCAAGATTTTTAAATGTCCCCTTTACGATAGCGGATGCCACCAGCCTTACCGAAGCAGGTTATGTCGGTGAAGATGTTGAGAATATAATCCTCTCGCTTCTTCAGAATGCGGATTATGATGTGGAAAAGTGCAAGCGCGGCATTGTATATATTGATGAGATAGACAAGATAGCCGCAAAATCGGATAATCCATCGATAACAAGGGATGTTTCCGGTGAAGGCGTCCAGCAGGCGCTGCTTAAAATCATAGAGGGAACTACTGCAAGCGTGCCTCCTAAGGGCGGAAGAAAACACCCACAGCAGGATTTTGTTAAAATCGATACGACAAACATTCTTTTCATATGCGGCGGAACATTCAACGGGCTTGACCAGATAATACAGAGAAGGCTTGGTTCCAAGTCCATGGGTTTCGGAGCAAAAATCGTCACTAAAGAGAACAGGAACAAAGGCGAAATATTAAAAATGGTTCAGCCTGAAGATTTGATTAAATTCGGGTTGATTCCCGAATTTCTGGGGCGTCTGCCTGTTGTAGCGACACTCGATGAGCTGAGCGAATCTTCACTTATCAGGATTTTAACGGAGCCGAAAAACGCCCTCATAAAGCAGTTTAAAAAATTGTTTGAAATGGAAGGCGTGAACTTAAGGTTGACCGACAGCGCTCTTTCGGCAATCGCAAAAGAAGCCCAGAAACGCAAATCGGGAGCAAGAGGGCTGCGGGCGGTTCTAGAAAGCTGCCTGCTCGATATTATGTACGAAATTCCTTCCGTGAAAAATGTGAAGGAATGCGTTATCAGTGAAGACGTCATACTTAACAAGGAAGAACCGATCCTGCTTTATGAGCAATCAAAAAAGCAGGCTTAATTAACATAAAGAGAGATGGTTAGCATCTGAACCGAAACAGCGAGCGCCAACCCCGCTGCTTGCGGCTGGGTTAGCGAGCGAATTAAAAAGAGACGCTATTCCTCCCTACGGTCGAAGATTCACCGTAGCTTGCTGCGGGGAATCTTCAATTATGGTAAATATACCCAGATTTTTTAATAAGGATAAGGAACAGGAAACCACATCCATGAAAATACAGCTTCCCCTTTTACCTCTGAGAGATGTAGTGGTTTTTCCTCATATGATTGTTCCGCTCTTCGTTGGGCGGTCCAAATCGGTCAGCGCCCTTGCAAACGCCATGAGCAGGGACAAAAATGTTTTTATGGCAACCCAGAAAACTGCGGGTGAGGACAATCCGGAAGAAAAGGATATAAGCGTAATCGGAACCGTAGGAAGAGTCTTGCAGCTTCTCCGGCTTCCTGACGGAACCGTTAAAGCCCTTGTGGAAGGAAAATCACGGGGACGGATAGTATCTTTTTCCAACGACGAAGACTTTTACAAGGTTGAAGTCGAACCTGTTGTGGAAATCGAAATTGACAGTACCGAAAACGCATCCCTTTGCAGGGCTCTTACGGAAGCATTTAATGAATACGCCAATCTTACCAAGAATATCCCGAAAGATTTTGAAAAGAAGCTTTCCGAGATAACTATCCCTTCCCAGCTTGCCGATACTGTGGCAGCCCATTTTGCTTTCAAAATTGATGAGAAGCAGCGCCTTCTTGAAACGCTTTCAATAAGCGACCGGTACACATATCTTCTTCAGCTGATCTACACTGAAATTGAAATATTCAAGACCGACCAGAGGATCAAAACACGGGTCAAAGAACAGATGGAAAAGACCCAGAAAAATTACTATTTGAACGAGCAGATGCGGGCCATCAAGAAGGAAATGGGAACCGAAGACGACTCCGGAGACGAACTTAAAGAACTTGAAAAACGCATCAAGGAAAAGAAGATGTCGAAAGAGGCCGAGGAGAAGACGGCCCAAGAGTTCAAAAAGCTCAAGATGATGACTCCGATGTCCGCGGAAGCGACAGTTGTGAGAAACTATATTG
>Ga0315268_10004678_pt1 | contig 14815 bp, 14 predicted proteins | sample C1_top_MG_FD_204535 | JGI IMG/M metagenome (GOLD analysis project Ga0315268, IMG submission 204535) | Sediment microbial communities from Yellowstone Lake, YNP, Wyoming, USA - C1_top | ecosystem: Environmental > Aquatic > Freshwater > Lake > Sediment | place: USA: Wyoming | collected 2017-08-01
GGGTTATTCGGGTTTGTCTTTTTTGTCATCAAGCTCAATATGGGATGGTCCATCCTCTCTGGCGGATTAACTCTCACAGCCATGATCTTGCCTACTGTGATCAGTACAGCAGAAGAATCGATTAAGGCGATTTCCCCTTCCTATCGTGAAGTAAGTTACTCCTTAGGTGGTACAAAGTGGCAGACAATCACCCGGGTAGTACTTCCCAGCGCACTGCCAGGAATCCTTACAGGTATCTTACTCAGTGTGGGGAGAAGTATCGGAGAGACCGCTGCAGTCATTCTAACGGCTGGCTCCTCTTTGGTGATGCCTACCTCTTTATTTTCTCCTATCCGAACTATGTCCGTCCATTTTTATATCCTCGCTCGAGAGGGAATCTCCATGAAGATGGCTTATGGAACTGGAGCGGCATTGATCTTGTTCGTCCTGATCATTAACATAATAACGCAATGGTTGATTAACCGATATATTCGGCGTCGAACTTAAGGAGTTTCATGTCGTTCGAGACTAAAATCGGCATCAAAGATTACAATTTCTATTACGATTCCTCTCAGGCTCTCCGGAATATCAATCTTAATATCCGATCAAAGGAGATATTTACAGTCTTTGGTCCAGCCCGCAGTGGAAAAACCACGCTTCTCAAAAGTCTTAACCGTCTTACAGATTTGATCTTTGGAGCTACCCACACCGGAACTATTTTCTTAGATGGGATGGATATCTATGATTCAAAGGTTGACTTGATAAAACTCAGGAGGCGCATTGGAATGGTATTTGATCTTCCCACCCCACTTCCCATGTCCATTTTCGATAATGTGGCTTATGGTCCCAAATTGAGTGGTAAGACGAAAAAAGGGATGGATGAAATTGTCGAAAAGGCATTAAAATCAGCAGTGCTTTGGGAAGAAGTGAAGGATCGCCTTCATACTTCAGCCCTTCGGCTCTCAGGTGGACAACAGCAGCGCCTCTGCATCGCTCGTGTCTTGGCTTTGGAACCAGAGGTCCTTCTCCTGGATGAGCCCTGCTCAGGATTGGACCCCATTTCCACAGCCAGCATTGAAGAGACTCTTTTCCAACTAAAAAAAGACTATACGATCATTTTAGTCCCCCATAACATTCAACAGGCCTCCCGGATGGCTGATCGAGCGGGGTTCTTTTTAAATGGCGATCTGATTGAAGAAGGACCAGTCTATCAAATCTTCACTAAACCCAGAGATAAGCGAACCGAGGATTATGTGACCGGACGCTTTGGTTAAAAAAGGAGAAGAAATCAATGGTAATCGAAACCCATTTTCAAAAAGAATTAGAGGAATTGAAAGAAAGTCTCCTGAAGATGGCGGCGATGGTAGAGGAGGCTATCCGTGATTCCGTCCAATCACTGGTCAAAAGAGATTCAGAGCTTGCCCAGAAAACGTTTGAATTTGAAGATCGAATTAACAAAATGGAAATCACGATCGATGATATGTGTTTGAAACTTCTCGCATTGAGACAACCGGTAGCAGTCGACCTTCGCTTCATCACCTCGGCGATGAAAATCATCACCGATCTGGAGCGAATGGGGGATCAGGCAGTCAATATTGCCGAACGTGCTATCGTATTAAACCAGGAGCCTCAACTCAAACCTTATATCGATATCCCTCGGATGGCTGAGATTGCCCAATCGATGGTCAAGGATGTTTTAGACGCTTTTGTAAGTCGGAACCCCTCACTGGCTCGTTCCGTTTGTGAAAGGGATGATCTGGTCGATGGCTTAAACAATCAGGTGTTTAGAGAACTCCTCACCTATATGATGTCCGATCCAAAGACGATCACCCGGGCTGTCCATTTGATAATCGTTGCCCGATGTCTGGAACGAATTGCCGACCATGCCACGAACATCGCTGAAGATGTCATCTTTATGGTCGATGCTCTGGTCATCAAACATCATGCGGATGAAAAATAGAAGAGGGAGAGTCCTGAATTCAATTTCGCCAGTTCAATAATGAAGTAAAACACATGGGGTGACGCAGTATCCTCTAAATCTCTTTAAATTTTCTTGACAAAGAGTAGAGAGAAGGTTAAAAAAATAATCCTTAAGAGCGATTATATGCCTCAAATCCCGCTTTAGAAACGGAAACTATTTTCCCGTGCGGTCATTGCGAGCACCCGCAAGGTGCGTGGCAATCTCATTAAAAAAGGCGAGATTGCTTCGGTTCCCTCGCAATGACAATTTCTAAATCGGTATTTGGGTATGCATTCTTGATTGTACAGATTTCATAAGAAGGTCGCCCGATATCTTCTTTAGAAAGGAGAGCGTCATGGATTTGGTTTGGATATCTGTCATCTGTGGAATCTTGGGATTCGCTACGGTCTTTTATTTTGTGCGTTATGTTCTAAGACAATCTCCAGGAACAGAAAGAATCAAGGAAATCACAAACGCAATTCAGGAAGGAGCCTTAGCCTTTATTCACAGAGAATATCGGACCGAAATCATTGTAATCGTGATCATTGCAATTATTTTGGCTTTCATCCCCGCACTCGGCTGGAAAACGAGTGTCGCCTTTCTCTTTGGTGCCCTCTGTTCAATGGGTGCCGGGTATGCTGGCATGAACATGGCAGTGAGGTCTAACGGCCGAACCACCGCCGCAGCAGAAAAAAGTTTAAATCAGGGATTGCGTGTTTCCTTCCGTGGTGGCGCGGTAATGGGCTTAACAGTGGTCAGCATCGGTGTCATAGGGTTATCTATCCTTTATTTCGTTTGGAATAAGGATCCCAATTTCCTTGCGGTCATTCCGGCTTATGGTACCGGCGCTTCATTGGTCGCTCTCTTTGCACGGGTTGGAGGGGGCATTTTTACCAAAGGGGCTGATGCTGGCTCTGATTTAGTAGGTAAGGTGGAAGCCGGGATACCCGAAGATGACCCAAGAAATGCTGCGGTGATCGCTGACTTTGTGGGTGACAATGTGGGAGATGTCTGTGGCATGGGAGCAGATCTTTTCGAGTCTTATGTGGAAACAGTCGTTGCCGCCATGACGCTGGGTATTGTTGGGATTGTTATAGCACCGGAAGCCATCGCCCCATGGGTTACGAAATTATTTCCCTCCCGCTCTCCTGATGAGGCACTGCGAGCTGCTTGGTGGTTTCCTATGTTGATTATGGCTGGGGGGATCTTAGCATCGATTATTGGCTGTTTTCTCGTCAGGGTTGGGGAAAAAGTAGAGATGGCTGCGCTCCTGGGGGCCTTGCGTCGGGGCACCCTCAGTGCCTCCATATTGACTGCGGTGTTCAGCTTGGTGGCGATCTATTTATTGAACGCCAAGTTGGGTCTCTTTTGGTCGGTTCTTTCTGGCTTAATAGCGGGCGTCCTCATGGGGGAGAGCACCAATTATTTTACTTCTTATGCCTTTAAACCAACAAGGGAAATTGCACAGGCCTCTACGATTGGTGGGGGTGCCACAATTGTCCGCGGTTTTGCTGTCGGTTTAATAAGCTGCTGGCCACCTGTTCTTCTTGTGGCCATTGCGACGATTATCGCCTTCTATTTTGCAAGTTTTTATGGCGTCGCGATAGCTGCTGCCAGCATGCTCTCGACGCTGGGTGTCACTTTAGCTACCGATGCCTATGGACCTGTGGCAGATAATGCGGGTGGCATTGCCACGATGGCAGAATTACCCCCGGAAGTTCGAGAGAGGACCGATGCCTTGGATTCTCTGGGTAATACGACGGCAGCCACCGGTAAGGGTTTCGCAATTGGCGCGGCTGTTTTGAATGCCCTCGGCTTAGTTCTTTCTTATGCCTTGGCCGCCGGTTTGGTGACAGTCACCACCGATGGAAAAATAACCGCTCCACCTGATTTAAGTTTACTCTCAGCACCGGTGATCGTTGGGATTTTGATTGGAGCCCTCATCCCAACGGTTTTTGTCGCCATGACCATGAAATCCGTAGGTGTGACGGCAGGGCTCATTGTGGATGAGGTTCGGCGACAGTGGCGCGAAATACCGGGTCTTAGAGAAGGAAAGGCAAGGGCTCAATATGATAAGTGTGTGGATATCTCCACAAGAGCGGCATTAAAGGAGATGCTGGCTCCCTCAATCATGACCATCATTATCCCTATTCTGGTGGGTGTGATCCTTGGGAAATACGCCCTTGGGGGCTTCCTGATCAGTTCTCTTGCGACCGGGTTTATTCTCGCCATCACCCTAAACAATGCTGGCGGTGCGTGGGATAATGCTAAGAAATGGATTGAATCCGGTCAATTTGGAGGAAAAGGATCAGATGCCCATAAAGCTGCGGTCGTAGGGGATACGACCGGCGATCCGATGAAAGACACGGCCGGGCCATCCCTCAATATCATGCTGAAATTAATGTCCGTCATCTCGCTGTTGTTAGCACCCGTGCTGACCCATTTCCATGGTTTATTCTGAAATCAGAGCAAGTGGTGTGAAATCAGGCGAGAGGTTGAAGTATGGTTGGTTGTCGTGTCATTGGTCTTCGGGCCGATGATCCTTGTCATTCATTAGTGGTTCGTTTCATTGTTTTAACGAACGGAATGATGGAATATGGGGTCTCTATGAAGATTTCTCCATGATAAAAGATCCTAACAGTTCCCGTCTCTTTGTCTCCCAACCTCTTTATCCCTTATTTGATCCTCTGAATGTCCTTCTCCCTCCCAATGACGACCAAGACATCACTATCCTTTATCACAAAATCAGCACGGGGCACCATAGTCAATCGTTCTGGCAATACTTCCTTCACGGCGATGACCTCAACATGATATTTACTTCTGAGGTGTAGCTCTCCAATGGTCTTCCCGAAAAAAATAGCAGGGGGCGCCAATTCACTAATCGTATAATCTTCAGATAGAGGAATATAATCGAGAACGTTTGGGGCGATCAGGCTTTTGGCCACCTTATCTGCCATGGCCCTTTCCGGGATAACCACTTCTGTGGCTCCCACCTTCTCTAAAACATGTTTGTGATCCTCATTGGGTGCCTTGACAATAATAGTCTTCACCTTTATCTCTTTGAGATGGAGGGTAATGAGGGTCGCAGCCGCCAGATCCTCTCCAAAAGAAATGACCACCACATCGTCTGGCTGAATGCCGATGGATTCGATGACCTCTTTATCCGTTCCATCGGCAAGAATTGCCTTCGTAGAATAATCTTTTATCTTCTGAATGACCTCTTTATTTTTATCCACGGCAATAACTTCAATCCCGTTTTCATAAAGATCTTTTACTATATTGAAACCAAAAATGCCCAGCCCTATCACCACGACTCGTTTCATTTTTATTATCTCCTCCTATTCCGCAATCCAAAATCCGCAATCGCAATATTATCCCACCATGACGCTTTCTTGCGCATAAGTCAAACCTTTTTCCCCGGGCCCCCTTGAAAGAGAAAAAGCGAGGGTCAAGGGCCCTACCCTTCCAGCAAACATCATCAAAATGAGTGCATATTTCTGAATGTCATTTAGCTTTGGAGTTACCCCCATGGACAAACCCACTGTCCCGAAGGCAGAGACAGTATCGAAAAGATACTCTACAAAAAAATGGCGACTCTCTAAGGGGGAGAGATTCCCTCCTCCCGTGAGCAGAAGAACCGACCAGATAAAGGCAACGGAAAAAGCTGAGGCAAAGACTATGGAGATCGTCCGGCCGATAATCTCTCTTGGGATGGTCCGGTTAGAAACATTAACTTCTTCATTCCCCTTGAGACGATTCCATATCAACAATCCGAGAATTGCTGCGCTGGTCGTCTTGACTCCTCCACCAGTGGACCCTGGGGAAGCTCCGATGAACATGAGGACGATCAGAAGCAAAATGGTCGCATTTGTCAGGAGTCCGATATCTACTGTATTGAAGCCAGCTGTCCGGGGTGTGACTGACTGGAAGAAAGACGCCAGGATTTTGTTCAGAATGGGGGCATCCCTGATAATATGATTTCTTTCGAAGAAATAAAATAAGAAAGCACCGGAGAGAATGAGGAGGGTGGTGGTGATGAGCACAATTCTCGTATGAATGGATAATCTTTTTTGTAACCCCTTTAACCAGAAAAGCACTTCATACTGCACAATAAAACCAATACCTCCATGAACGATCAAGCCCATGATCGTCAGATTGACAATCAGATCTCCCTGATAACCCATGAGATTATCGGAGAATAAGGAATAACCGCAGTTGTTAAATGCCGAAATGGCATGATAGACAGCATGATATAACGCTGTTCCAAGGGGAAAATCAAAGGAAAACCGGATAAAGAGGAGTAACGTCCCGATCGATTCGAAAATAAAAGTAAACCACAGAACCCCTATTGCTATCTTCGAGAAATCCCTTCGAGGCGTATGGAGAAAGGTCGATTGCACAATCTCCCTTCCTTTGAAAGAGAGCCCTCGGCCCATTAAGACGAAAAAGACTGTGGAGAAGGTGATAATACCCAATCCTCCTATTTGAAATAAGAAGATGGTGATCACCTGACCCAAGGTCGTCAGATCTTTACCGATATCAATCACAACCAACCCTGTGACACAGACAGCAGAGGTGGAAGTAAAAAGGGCATCCACAAAACGAAGGGGACTCTTGGTCGTAGAAAAAGGAAACCACAGAAGAATGGCCCCTGTGAGGATGACTCCAGCAAAACTGAGTACAAAGATTCTTGCGGGAGTGAGGTGCTTTGAAAAGAAGGTTTTTATCTTAATGCGAATCTTCATCGGCATCAATATTTTAAAAACCTCTTAATCGAAACCAAATTGACTGCCTCATCTTATATGAAATTTTCTGAAAATCAAATCCGATTTCTGTAATTCATTGCTCCTATTCAAAGTTATAACATCTCCCGGAGGGCTTGTTCGCTCGTGCGCTTCACGAGGGCAATGACTTTGTCTTCGGGTTGGAATTCAGTTTCTCCATAGGGGATGATGACCTCCTCTCCCCGAATCACGGCAATAAAGATTGATCCTGTGGGGAGTATCAGATCCTTAATCTTTTTCTTTACAATGTGTGAAGAACGGGAGAGTTCTACTTCGACGATCTCCACATTTCCTTCTTTCAAGGTGAGCAAGGGGATCAACATATCCCCTGCCTTGACCTGTTCCTCAATAACAGCATTGATGATCTTTGTTGCGCTGACAGAAGCATCAACCCCCAAACCAGTAAAAAGTTCCTCATTTCTCGGATTATTAACTCTCGCAATGGTCCGGGGACGGAGGAACATCAATTTTGCAACTTGGCAAATCACAAGATTGTCTTCATCGTTGCCCGTCGTCGCCACAATCACGTCTGCGCGGTTCGTCCCTGCCTCTCTTAATACCTCGACAGTTGAACCATCCCCTTCCATGATTGCATCGTGAAACTCAAAGGATAGAAGATTGACCTTTGTCCGATCTCTCTCGATGAGCATCACCTCATGACCTTCAGTAATCAATAGTTTTCCAAGGTGATAACCAACCTTCCCCGCCCCTACAATGACGATATACATAACTTCCCCCATTAACTTTCTTGGATCATCTTTAATAAATCTTTTATAACCAAGTCGGTAGGACAAACTGTCTCCACACCCAGCTCCTTATAGAGTCCTGCCAGAATCGAATCGTGAACCACGGCGATGACCTTCCCTAAATCGTAATGTCGTTTCACTCTCTGGGCGATCATCAGATTCACATTATCCTTATCTGTCATGGCGAAAAGGATATCGGTCTTTTCCTGAAGGGTCGGGCGAACGAACTCTTCCACAAGGCCATTGCCCACAATTCGCTCCCCTGAGAATTTTTCAGAAAGCCTCCGAAAGGCCTGTTGATTCCTGTCGAGAACAACCACCTGATGTCCTTTCTCATCTAAACGATTCGCCAGAACAGATCCCACTCTGCCACAACCGATAATCATCACCTTCATCCAACCCCTCCCATTTGTCTACTCAGAGAGTTTGTCCAAAATCACTTCACAGGGAGCCCGACGTAGAACCAGATCAGAATCACGACCCAAGATATCCTGGGCCATCGTTACCCGGGACCGTATTCCCATCACAATTAAGTCAGCTTCCCAGTCTTTGGCTGCTCTGATAATTTCTTCCCCTGCAACTCGTCCCCGTCTCACTTCTCCTTTTGCCTGAAGTCCTCTCAGGCTAACAATCTCTTCTCCTCGCTTGATGATATCCTCTGCCTGGGCCTCTGCTTCAGGCATGGGTGCCTCGAGTGGAAGTGTTCTCGGAACTTCAAGAACAGTAACAAGATAAATCTCTGCCTTCTGTTCCTCCCCTAAGCGACAAGCCAGTTCAATCCCCTTTTCTGAATAAAAGGTACCCGAGGTTGGAACGAGTATCTTTTTAATTGCCCCTACAGCCCTTCTGGCCTTGGCAGCAGCCAAAGGAATAGCCCGTGGAACATGAAACATCCACCAAAGCAAAATTCCCATAGAGGCTGCAAAGAAAAATGCCAGGAAAGCCCCTAAAAAGCTGATCTGAATTTCAGATCCCATTTCTTCTGCCTTTCTGTTGAAAGTAAGTCCAGATCATCCTGGCTCGATATAGGCTGAAAAGCAAAAGGGCAATGCCAAAGATCATTGATGCGATGGCCCATCTCACAAAAATGGTTTGCCACAATATGTAAGACCCTAATCCCATCATGAGAGGGGTCGTCACGATTTGAAAATAATCTCGCCATCCTGGTCGCTCAGGTAGTTCTGGTGTTTTTTTCACCGGCCTTCCCTTTTTCTCGTTTATCTCTTTCTGCCAAGGAAATTTTATACTGTTCAAGCAGATCGAATTCCTCTGCGGAAGTTAATATCTTTTTCTGCTCCTCCTCCCAGTTGTGTTTCACGCTTCCAAGTAGAGGAAACCCTTTCTTCTTTCGAAACCAGAAATAATAAATCAAACAGGCCAAAACCCATCCTGGCCCCGCAATCCGCCCTATCTCATGGGTAAGAATGACCTCAAAAAGAATAAAACTGACTCCGATCATCCCGATGAAACCGAGAATGGGAACATCTACGGTCCTTCCCCTATAGTTCCATTTGATGTTCAGGGGCATCTTATAAGGCCTCGGGGAGTAAGGATCAGAAAAGCGGAGGTTGATCATAGATATGAAGACGAGGAGATAACCACTCGCTGCCCCAAAAGCGTACATATTCCCGAGCGTATCCATAGCACTGGGTGTTAGAAACGCAAGGATTGCTTCAAGCATTCCGATGAGGGAGAAAAAGACAATGGTGCGAACCGGAGTTCGATACTTCGGATGAACTTTGTCAAACCAGGGAGTGATCAGATGGAGTTCACTCATGGAATAGGTGAGTCGCGATGCACCCATTACCCCTGTATTAGAAGAAATAAGTAAAATCGTTGCACCTAAGATAGCTGCAAAGGGTCCAGCCATTACACCAAAAATAGGAATGGCATGAGCGAGTTTGGCCACTGGATCCCCTTGTGGAAATTCCTGCCAAGGGAGAACGCCAAGCCCCATAGTCGAAAATGCCAAAGCAAAGATGAACACTGTAAAAATTAAAGTGATAGAGGTCCGAGGAATGATTGTCGCTGGTCTTTTGGTCTCTTGTGCTGCTTGTGAAATCGATTCCAACCCGACAAAGGAGATAATGGCCAAAGAAGATCCATACATAAATTCCTTCATGCTTGGAAATTGCGTTGTCCATTGAAGCACAAAGAGCTCCGGTTTCCATGCAAAGAGAAAACCCAAGATAATAATCGACGACTCAGTGATGATATCAATGGCACCAATAATTTCATTGAATAGGGAGGATTCCCGCACTCCCCGGATATTCAGCCAGATGAGAAAGGCGATGAGGATCATGGTCTCGGCTGCCCAAACCGGGTTGACCTTTTTAAAAATCCAGATATCCATCGCAAAAGATTCTGGAGGGATACCCAAGAGATAGGGCATAAAAAAGTTCATATATCCTGCCGAAGCAGTCGCGAAGAGGGCAATATCAATCGTGTAGTCCAACAGAAGAGCCACTCCTGCTGCATAGCCCCAGAAATCTCCCAAACCCCTCAATGCATAATAATGGCCTCCTCCGGCAACAGGGTAGGTAGAAGCCATTTCTGTATAGGCAAGTCCGATCATGATGTAAATGAGTCCAGCCACAAAAAAAGCCAGGCTTGCCCCGCCATGGGCAGCCCCCATCACCAGGCCTAAAGCAGCATAAATATCAGCTCCTACGTCAGCATATCCCCACATGTAGGAACCCCAGACTGTCACATCTCTTCGGAGTTCTAGCTTCTCTGCGGGTCCAGTTGTTGTTTTTCCCTTTTCTTTCTGCATAGACTCTCAAAAAAAAAGCCAGGAGAAGATCCCCTAGCTTCATCTCTTCCCTTAGTCGCCTGCGAGGTTAGCTGACGGGTTAGGATTAAGGGATATCCCTTCCACCATGTCTGGAATTCACCCCAAAAATTGGGTCCCCCGCTTATTTCAATTCGGCCTGTATTTAGAATTTATCTTAAATTAGAAAATTCTATCTTGTCAACCTGTTTCTTTTTTCACCCTACCCATTGCGACACAGTCTCTCAAGGGAGAGGGACAGGCGGGGGTCAAAAGATATCCGCTGAAAAGATATAGATCTCCGTATCTTTTTCTTTCCAGGCATTGGAAGGAAGGCCTGCCTTCTGGCAGGTATGCTCCAGAAAGGTTTGCCGGTCCCAGCCATATTCTGTTGCCACCTGTGGGAGAAGAAGACCTGAAAACCATCCTTTCTTAATATAGATCCCATGTTTTCCGACTTCGATCTCATTCACATTGGTGATCTTCTTCAAGGGGGTTAGAACAGAGATTTCGATATCAAGCTCTGGTAATTCTTTCTCTTTTACAGGACTGAACCGAGGGTCGCGGAAGGCAGCAGCCTCCGCCATCTCTTCAATAGTTTTATAAAGAGGTCCATGCCCTTCTATATACCCAATGCACCCCCGCAGTTGCCCTTTCTTCTGGATGGTCACAAAGGCACCCCGGTTCTCCTTCAGAGTAGTCGACTCGATCTTGAAATCTGGAACAGCCTTTCCTTTCGCCTTATTTTCAATCACTGTTTTTGCAATTTGGTGGAGAGTCCTTTTTTCTTCTTCAGTCAAGCCTAAGTCAACACCTACTTTCTTCTCTTCTTTCATCTTCTCTTTCCCTCCGGCTATCTTATAAAAAACGCCAGCTGCATATCCTACGACGCGACTGCGGTCTCCCGTCACATCTCCAGAATTAAGGTATTTGAGAACTTTACCCTGATTGGCTCCAAGGGCTTTAGCCGCCAACATGATCGAAAGGATAGGGCCTCCGCCGCAGGCCTCGCAACGGCCGCCTCTCAGATCTCGATTCAATCCTTCTGGATCGAAATGCTCGATGTGATTGAGGACGATCTTATCAAGCCTAACCGCTTCGTCATAAGAATGAAAATGGGAGAGGTCTGAGCTGGCCACTAATAAAACATTCTTTCCTCTAACCGTTTCAGCAATCGCCGAACTGAGATATTGACAGGTCTCCCAACTCCAATAGGGTTCCATCACAATAGGGATCAGTTTGAATGATTTTAAAACGACCTGTAAAAAGGGAATCTGAACTTCTATGGAATGCTCCTGAGAATGAGCCTCTGGAAGAAATTGAATTTCTTTTCTTCGTTCCATCATCTTTTTGGATAGCTCCGTATCAATGGGAACAACACCTAAAGGGGTTCGGTAACCCCCTCGGTCATAAAGAGAGGCTCCTTTAAAAAGGGCTCGATGGCTTGGGGCAACCACGACCACAGAATCAAAAGCTCTTCCCTCAATTAATTTGTATGCGTAAGCTGCTACTTGCCCGGAATACATATATCCAGCATGGGGAGAGACCAGAGCAATAATATCACCTTCAATCTTCTCCTTCTTTGAATTTTCCAAATATTTTTTTACATCTCGTGAAAGGATTTCCGGTTTATCAGGATAAAATGCCCCTGCCACTGCCGGCTCCCTAATCTCTTTCATCCCCATCTCCTTTCTTCCCCTCGAGATCTGGGCCATTGCTATCGAACCCACGAGTAGAAAAAAAGTGATTAAGCCAATGAGGCAAATATTTCTTCTCATCCTCTCCCACCTTATCCCTGTCTGCTATCCAATAGGAGCGTCACAGGTCCGTCATTGATGAGGTGGACTTCCATTTTGGCCTGAAATTCCCCTGTCTGAACAGAAATTCCTTGTCCTCTCAATTTTGAAATAAATTGCTCGTAGAAATTCTTAGCGAGGGTGGGCTCTTCTGCCTCTGTGAAAGAAGGCCTTCTACCTTTCCGGCAATCACCATAGAGGGTGAACTGAGAGACGACCAACACCTCTCCGCCGACCTCCCTTAAAGAAAGATTGAATTTCCCAGAGTCGTCTTCGAAGATTCTAAGATCAGGTATCTTGGAGGCCAAAAAAGAGAGATCGCCCTCCCCATCGCCCTTTCCCACACCGAGGAATACCAGAAGGCCCTTCCCAATCTTTCCCGTCACTCGGTCCTCCACACAAACTTCAGCAGATTTTACCCTCTGAATCACAGCCCTCATTTTTTGAATTCCGAGTGTCTAAAGTTTAAAGTGCCTAAAATGCCTAAAGTTAAAAAATGAACCACTTTAGCTCACTTTAGTCACTTCAAACTCTTAACTTTCCTTTTCTTTATCCTTTTTCGCTTGAGCGATCACTTTTTCAGCCAATTGGGCAGGGACTTCTTCGTAATGTGAAAATTCCATCGTGAAGGTCCCACGCCCCCCTGTTTTGGAATTGAGGTCCGGAGCATACTTCAGCATCTCTGACATGGGGACATTGGCCTCGATCATTTGATAATTTCCCTTGGCATCCACTCTCAAAACCCTTCCCCGTCGGCTGTTGAGATCACCGATCACATCCCCAATATTCTCGTCCGGTGCTGTGACCACCACCTTCATAATCGGTTCAAGGAGCACTGGATTGGCTTCCTGAACTCCCTTTTTAAAAGCCATGATTGCAGCGATCTTAAAAGCCATTTCCGAGGAATCAACCTCATGAGATTTCCCATCATAAAACCTGACTTTCACATCCACGACTGGATAACCCGCCAAGACTCCACTTTGCATCGCCTCAGCGATTCCCTTTTCCACGGCTGGAACAAAGTTCCTTGGGACATTCATCCCAGTGAGCGCATTCTCAAATTCAAAACCCGCTCCCCGTGGAAGGGCAGAAACGTCGAAATGAACTTCAGCAAATTGCCCCCGACCGCCAGTCTGTTTCTTGTGACGATAGATCACACCTGTTTTCGACCCCCGGATGGTCTCTTTATAGGGAACTTTCGGAACACTGAGGTTGACTTCTACCCCAAATTTTCTCTTTAATTTTTCAACGATGACCTCCACATGGGTCTGCCCCACGCCAGAGAGTAGGATCTCACCGGTTTGTTCATCTCGGCCCAACATCATGGTCTGATCTTCCTCGTGAATACGGGCCAATGAAGAGGTAATCTTATCTTCGTCTCCTTTGCTCTTTGGGGTCAATGCGTAGGAGATTACAGGAAGGGGGAGCTTTGTCTCTTCAAAAACAATTGGCTTTTTTTCATCAGAAAATGTATCGCCCGTTGTGGTCTCTTTCAATTTAGCAACAGCCACGATATCCCCCACACTGGCAAATCCTATGGGTTTCTGCTTCTTCCCTTCCAATAAAAAAATCTGGCCGATTCTTTCCTTCACATCCTTTCTGGAATTATAAAGGGTCGAATCTGCATTCACCGATCCAGAGTATACCCTGAAGAGATTCAGTTTTCCTGCAAAGGGATCAGCGATGGTCTTAAATACAAAAGCAGAGAATGGGGCGTCCTCTTTGGGCTCCCGGGTTTCCATCTCTCCTGTCTTAGCGTTCTTTCCATGAACCGGGCCCCTCTCCAGAGGCGAAGGAAAACAGGAGATTGCCAAATTTAGGAGGGGTTGAATCCCTATGTTTCGGATGGAGGAACCGCAAACTGCAGGTACCAGTTTCCTTTCCATCGTTCCTTTCCGAAGGCACCGAACGATCTCCTCAATGGAAACCTCCCCGGATTCCAAATATTTTTCCATCAACTGATCATCCATTTCCACGACCGTCTCGACCAACTTCTCGCGAAGCCGTTCAACTTCTTCTTTCATATCCGGTGGAATATCTTTGAGTTCAAATTCGCCACTCCCGTCTTCTCGATAGAAATAGGCTTTTCTCTGAATCAAATCCACTATTCCTTTAAAATTCCCCTCTCCGCCTATAGGAAGTTGAACAGGGAAAGCCGGTTGAGAAGGAAAGGTCTTCTTCACCTCCTCGACGACTTTGAGGAAATTGGCTCGCTCCGTATCCATTTTACTGACATAGAGGATCCGTGGGACTTGAAACTCATTGGCATATCCCCATACCGTCTCAGTTTGAACCTTGACACCTGAATTCCCGCTGACCACGATGATGGCCCCATCGACGACCCTCATGGAGGCTTTTGCCTCAGCGATAAAATTGGCATAGCCGGGTGTGTCAATGATATGGAACTGATGTTTATTCCATTCGAAATGAGCAAGGGAGGCACTGATGCTAATTTTTCGATTAATTTCCTCCGGTTCATAATCCATTAAAGAGGAACCATCATCGACACGGCCCAGGCGGGTATTCTCCCCCGTATCGAAGAGAATCGCCTCGACCAGAGAAGTCTTTCCTTCTCCGCCATGGCCAAAGGTTCCTATATTACGGATGTAGGTCGGTTCAACTCGTTTCATCTCTTCTCCTTTCCGTTATTCATCCTGTTTAAAAATACAATATATCAAATTACCTTTTTTGACAATAAAAAGTCAACCCTTTCCACTCCTCAATGATTGACACCTAAGATCTATTCCCTTAGAATGTTTGGCGAGGAGGTTCTTATGAAA
>Ga0315268_10004679_pt1 | contig 14815 bp, 13 predicted proteins | sample C1_top_MG_FD_204535 | JGI IMG/M metagenome (GOLD analysis project Ga0315268, IMG submission 204535) | Sediment microbial communities from Yellowstone Lake, YNP, Wyoming, USA - C1_top | ecosystem: Environmental > Aquatic > Freshwater > Lake > Sediment | place: USA: Wyoming | collected 2017-08-01
GGTGCCGGGGTAAATCTCCGCCGGCCGCCGGGGCCGGGCCGGCATGCCGTTGCGGAACCCCTGGAAGGCTGCTGCGACCAACTCCGTCATCTGCTCGTGGTTGACCCGGCCTGCCGCGGCCACCACAGTCTCTTCAGGACGGTAAACTCTCCCGCGGTAGGCCAGCAGGTCCACCCGCCCTACTCGGGCGATGCGCTCCGCCTCTCCCAGGATGGGGCGGCCCAGGGGGGACTCACCCCAAAAATTCCGGGCAAAATGCACCTGCACCAGGTCCTCGGGATTATCCTCCTGGTTGTAAATCTCCTCCAGGATGACCCCCCGTTCCCTTTCCAGTTCTTCCTCTTGATAATGGGGGTTCAGAAAGACGTCGCCCAGCAAATCCACCAGGCGGGGCAGCTGCTCCGCCAACACCCTCCCGTGGAAGCAGGTTTGTTCCTTGGAGGTGAAGGCGTTGCAGAGGCCCCCCACCTGGTCGATCTCCCGGGCAGTCATGAGAGCGGTGCGCCTGGGGGTGCCTTTGAAGGCCATATGCTCCAGGAAGTGGCTGTACCCGTTCTCCGGGCCTGCCTCATCCCTGGAGCCCACGTTAAGCCACACCCCCACCGCCACCGAATGAAAGTGCGGCAGTTCCTCGGTGACGATCCGCAGGCCGTTATTCAGGACGCTTTTTTGGAACACGTCCCCGTCTCTTCTCCGGTTCCTCCGGCTGGAAGCCCTCCGGCACCGGCAGCAAAGCCCTGCGTGACAACCTGATTTTGCCTTGCCGGTCGATGTCCAGGACCTTGACGTCCAGTTCGTCGCCTTCCTTCAGAACGTCGGTGACGTTCTTCACCCGCCGGTGGTCCAGTTCCGAGATGTGGACCAGGCCGTCGGTCCCCGGCAAAATCTCCACAAAGGCCCCGAAGTCCATGATCTTCTTGACCTTGCCGTGATAGACCTGGCCGATTTCCGCCTCCGCGGTGATCTCCCGGATCAGGCGGATGGCTTCGTCCGCGGCCTTCTGGTCCGGCGACGAGATATGAATGCGGCCGTCGTCCTCGATGTCGATCTTGACGCCGGTGGCGGCCACGATTTGCTTCACCATCTTGCCGCCCGGGCCGATGACTTCCCGGATCTTGTCAGGGTTGATCTGGATCACGATGATCTTGGGCGCGTGCTCCTTCATGGTGGGAGAGGGCGCCGCGATCACTTCGTTCATCTTGCCCAGGATGTGCAGCCGGGCCTCCCGGGCCTGGTTCAGGGCCTGGGCCAGGATCTCCCTGGTGAGCCCCGTCATCTTGATATCCATCTGCAGCGCGGTGATGCCCTGGGCGGTGCCGGCCACCTTGAAGTCCATGTCGCCCAACGCGTCTTCGTCGCCCAGGATATCCGAGAGCACCGCCACCCGGTCCTCTTCCTTGATCAGGCCCATGGCCACCCCAGCCACCGCGCCCTTGATGGGAACGCCCGCATCCATCAGGGACATGGAGGCGCCGCACACCGTGGCCATGGAAGATGAGCCGTTGGAGGACAGAATTTCCGAAACGATGCGGATGGTGTAAGGAAACTCCTCCGCCGACGGCAGTACCGGAGTGATGGCCCGCTCGGCCAAGGCCCCGTGGCCGATTTCCCGGCGCCCCGGGCCCCGCAGCATGCGGGTCTCGCCCACCGAGTAGGGCGGAAAGTTGTAGTGCAGCATGAAGGACTTGAAGGTCTCACCTACCAGGGTTTCGATCTTCTGCTCATCCGACGGGGTTCCCAGGGTGGCCACCGCCAGGGCCTGGGTCTCGCCCCGGGTGAAAACCGCGGACCCATGGGTGCGGCTCAGTATGCCGATTTCACAGGTAATGGGCCGAATCTCCGTGAAACCGCGGCCGTCGATGCGCCGCTGCTCGTTGACCACCATCTGGCGCACCACCCGCTTCTGGGCCTCTTTGAACAGGGAAGCCATCAGCCTTTCCCGGCCGTCGGCTTCTTCTTCCAGGGCCGCCATGACTTCCTGCTTGATTTCTTCCATGCCGTGCCGGCGGGCCAGTTTCTCCGGCTGCTTCACTGCCTGGATGATGCGGTCCCGGGCCAGCTCCTCGATTTTCCGGGGCAGGTCCCCGTAGTCCGGCAATTCCGGTGCCGGCCGTTTGGGTATCCCGATCTCTTCCCGCATCCGGCTGATCAGGGCCAGGATGGGCTGGATCTGCTCCTGGGCGAAAAACAGGGCCTCCAGGACCTCTTCTTCCTGGGCCATGCTGGCGCCGCCTTCCACCATCACCAACCCCTGGGGGGCGCCGGCCACGATGAGGTTCAGGGTGGCTTCCTTCAATTGCGTGTTGGTGGGGTTGACCACCAGCTGCCCGCCGATCTTGGCCACCCGCACCGCGGCCACCGGGCCGCCGAAGGGGACGTCGGAGATCTCCAGGGCCGCCGCGGCGCCGTTCAAGGCCGGCACATCGGGGTCGCTTTCCAGGTCGCCGGAGAGCACCGTGGCGATGATCTGAATTTCATTGATGAGCCCCTTGGGGAACAGCGGCCTCAAAGGCCGGTCGATCAATCTGGAGGTGAGGGTTTCCTTTTCGCTGGGCCGGCCGATTTCCCGCCGGAAAAAGCCTCCGGGCACCCGGCCCGCGGCGTAGGCTTTCTCCAGGTAGTCCACCGTCAGGGGCAAAAAGTCGATGCCCTCCCGCACGTCATCGGAGATCACCGCGGTGACCAGCACCGCGCTTTCCCCATACCTCACCAGCACTGCGCCGCTGGCTTGCCGGGCCAGATGGCCCGTCTCGAAGCAGAGGTCCCGTCCTCCGACTTCCACTTTGTATATTTTTGACATATCAGTCAGTTATGCCTCCTACTTTCTCAGGCCCAACTGCTCGATGAGGGCCCGGTAGCGCTCGATATCTTTATTTTTCAGGTAATTCAGCAAACGCCGGCGCTGGCCCACCAACTTGATGAGCCCCCGGCGGGAATGATGGTCCTTGGCGTGCGTCTTGAAATGGTCCGTCAGATAGCTGATGCGCTCACTTAAAATGGCCACCTGCACCTCCGGGGAGCCGGTGTCCGCGTCATGCAGCCGGTAGCGATTGATGATCTCCTGTTTGTCTTCCGTAGATAAGCCCACGTCTTCCTCCTTAAGTAGAAATTCGGTCAAGCACGGGGTGCTGAAATTATTAAGCCGGGTCTTCAGCCTTAAAATCGGTTGGGCGGGCAGAGCCGCCCCGCCGCTCATCCTTTCGCCGCGGAGGGGTTTGGTTTAGGGGCCGCCGCCTTACCCCATTATGCTCAATCATCCATATCTTGCGCCCTCTCCCCTGCCAAAATGTAGGGTGCGCCCTGCGCACCATCTCAACTTTTCTCAACTCTGGCCTTGGCGTGGGAATCGCGTACCTCTCGCAAAGACGCCAAGAACGCCAGGAAATTTCCGCAGCCTTCTTTTTTCCTGAGTTCTCAAACCTCCCGGGCAAACACCCGCACCGGGCTGACCAATCTCTGGGGAGCCGCCCCCTTTATCCGGGCCACGGCCACCAGGTTAAGCCCCTCCAGGACCTGTACCTGCTCCTCCCCTGCCGCGCCGTTGCCCGCCCATACCAGGGGCTGGCCCTGGCGCAGCCGCCGGGCCTGCTCCGGGTCCACCGAAATCTGCCTCATCCCCGGCAGGCACCGCCCCAGGGGAATGATCCGGGCATCTAGTTCCTCGAGGGTTAGCTCCATCAGGGCCGTCAGGGGCAGGGCCTCCTCCACCCGGAAGGGTCCCACCGCGAGCCGGCGCAGGGCCACCAGATGCGCCCCGCATCCCAGGGCCGCGCCCAGGTCCGCGGCCAGGGTGCGGATGTAAGTGCCCTGGGAGCAACTTACCGTGAAATCCACCAACGGCAAAGCCACCCGCTCCACCGAGAGAAAATACACCGTCACCTGCCGCGGCTCGCGGTCCACCGCTTCACCCCGGCGGGCCAGCTCATAAAGGCGCTCTCCCTGGTGATGCACCGCGGAATACATGGGGGGCACCTGTTCAAGCTGCCCCACAAATCCTCCGGCCACCCGGCGTACTTCCGCCGCAGTGGGTAAAGCGTCGCTTTGGGCCGCGATCTTCCCGGTGAAGTCCTGGGTGTCGGTGGCCACCCCCAGCTTCAGCCGCGCCCGGTAGGTCTTGGGCTCGGGCAGCAGGAACGGCACCAGCTTGGTGGCCTCCTTCAGGCACAGGGGCAAGAGCCCGGTGGCGAAGGGGTCCAGGGTCCCCAGGTGCCCGATTTTTCTTACCTTCAACGCCCGCCGGGCCCGGCGCACCACTTCGAAAGAAGTGACGCCTTCGGGCTTATCGATGAGCAGGATGCCGGATTGCATGATGTTTGATATCTCTCTCTTTGCGACTAAATCCTTGGCGTGAAAAAATCTCCTCTCGCCAAGACGCCAAGAACGCCACGGTGCTGTATGCGAACCTTATTCCCCCGGTTCCTTTGCCACCCCCGCCTCCCGCAGCAACTCCTCCACCCGGGCCGCCCGGTCCATCCCTTCATCGGGCAGGAAGAAAAACTCCGGCATCACCCGGAGGATGTGCTCCCGGGCCACCTCCTGCTTGATGAAACCCAGGGCCTTGTGGAGCGCCGCCTTCACCTGCTCGGGATCCACCCCCTGGCGCACCACGTAATAGACCCGGGCCTGTTTTAAATCGGGGGTCACCGCCACTTCCGTCAAGGTGAGCTCCTGCAGCCGCGGGTCGGCGCTGCGCTCCAGCAGAATCTCCGCCAGAAATTCCCGCAGCAGCTCCGCCACCCGGTGCGGCCGGCCTTTGGAGGGGCGATGGAATGATGCCTTCATTGCCTCATTTTTCCAGGTAGCACAGCTCCAGGTGCGAGTCGATAATCTCCGCCAGGTGCTGGTTTTCCATGTATTTCATAATCTGGCTCAGCCGTGTCTGAAGGAGCTGGGAGTCGTTGCCCACCACCGCCACCCCGATCTGGGCCTTCTGCCACAAGTCGTTGTCTCCCACTTCCGCCACCGCGGCGTCGAACTTGTGGCGCACTTTTTCCACGAGGCTCTTGACCACCTTGCGTTTCCCCTTCAAGGAGTCGTTTTCCGGGATGAGCAAAGTGATGCGAGCCGCGGCAACAATCATGGTTAAGCTCCCGAAAAACCAAATTTATTCACCGCCAAGGCATTAAAGTTCGCCAAGAATTCCTTCCCCGGATCTTGGCAGCTGCCGAGACCCCGGGAGATCTTGAGGTCTTAGGGGGCCTTGGAGTCTTTGGTGTCCCTGGCAATGAATCTCTCTACTCTTCCGGTTTCCGCTCCGGCCGGGCCGCGGGCGCCTCCAGCTGGGCTTTCACCTTTTCCTGGACGTAAGCCTCGATGATGTCCCCGGGCTGGAATTCGCTGAACCGGTCGATGCCGATGCCGCACTCGTAGCCCGCCACCACCTCTTTGACGTCTTCCTTGAAGCGTTTCAAGGAATTGATCTTGCCGCCCTCGGAGACTATCTCCCCGCCGCGCCGGACCCGGGCCAGGGAGTTGCGCTCGATCTTGCCGTCCAGGACCATGCAGCCGGCCACGGTGCCCACCCGGGAGATGGTGAAGACCTGGCGCACTTCGGCCTGTCCCATCACCTTCTCTTCCACCACGGGCTCCAGTAGCCCCTCCAGCGCCGCGTGCACGTCCTGCAGCAAGTTGTAGATAACCTCGTAGAACCGCACGTCCACCTGCTCGACCTCGGCCAGGGACTGGGCCTTGGGGTTGGCCCGCACGTTGAAGCCCACCACGATGGCGTCGGAGGCCGAAGCCAGCATGATGTCGCTCTCGGTGATCTCCCCCAGCCCCGAGTGGATGATGGAGACCTTGATGTCCTTGCTTCCCAGCTCCGAGAGGGCCTTGGACAGCGCCTCTATGGAGCCGTGCACGTCGGCTTTGAGGACCAGTTTGAGCTCCTTGACGGCCCCTTCCTTCACCTGCTGGTAAAGCTTTTCCAGGCTCACCCGGCTGATGCGGGCCAGCGTCGCCTCCCGTTGCTTCTGCTGGCGGAGCATGGCGATCTGCTTGGCTTTGCGCTCGTCTTCCAGGACGATGAACTCGTCCCCGGCTTCCGGCACCCCGCTGAAACCCTGGACCTCTGCGGGCAGTCCCGGCGGCACTTCCTCCACCCGCTGGCCCCGGTCGTCGAACAGGGCCCGCACCCGGCCGTACTGGGTGCCGCACACGAAATAGTCGCCGGGCTTCAGGGTGCCCTGCTGCACCAGCACGGTGCCCACCGGGCCCCGGCCTTTGTCAAGCCGGGACTCGATGATCCGCCCTTGAGCCGGCACATCGGGAGAAGCCCCCAGGTCCAAAATCTCGGCCTGGAGCAGGATCTTCTCCAGCAGCTCCGGAATTCCGGTGCGCTTCTTGGCCGAGACCTCCGCGAACAGGACGTCGCCGCCCCAGTCCTCCGGCACTACGCCCACATTGCCCAGTTCCCGTTTTACCCGCTCGGGGTTGGCGTTGGGCTTGTCGATCTTGTTGACCGCCACCACCAAAGGCACGCCCGCGGCCCTGGCGTGGTTGATGGCCTCCTGGGTCTGCTCCATGACCCCGTCGTCCGCGGCCACCACCAGGACCACCAGGTCCGTGACCTTGGCGCCCCTGGCCCGCATGGCGGTGAAGGCCTCATGGCCCGGGGTGTCCAGGAAGACCACCTCGCCCTGCTTCTCCGGCAGCTTGACATAATAGGCGCCGATATGCTGGGTGATGCCGCCGGCTTCCGCCTCCGTCACCCGGGTCTCCCGGATGGCGTCCAACAGCGAGGTCTTGCCGTGGTCCACGTGGCCCATGATGGTGACCACCGGCGGCCGGGGCTTCACCGTCCCCTCCTTCCGGGGTTCCAGGGCCAGCAGGTCTTCTTCCTGCATGGTGGCGTGTTCCACCTCGAAGCCGAACTCGCCGGCCACGATGGCCGCGGATTCGAAATCGATGGGGTAGTTGATGGTGGCCATCACTCCCATGGAGAGGAGCTGCTTGATGATCTCCCCGGATTTGATGCCCATGCGTTTGGCCAGTTCGCCCACGGTGATGGATTCTCCCACCTTCACCCGGCGCTTAATGGCCTTGGGCACCGTGAGTTCGGCCCGGGTCATCTTCTTGATGGCCTTCTTCAGGCCCTTCTTGCGGCCCGGCAGGCGGGCTTCGCCTTCGGCCACCCCGTAGAGGTCGGCCCGTTCCCGCACTTCCCGCTTCTTCACGGGCTTGGCCCGGGCCGCTTCCGTCACCTCCACCCGCTTGCCCCGCTTTTTAGGCTTGCCCTCTTTTTTCTCTTCACCAGGAGGCGGCGGTTTGGGGGCTTCGACCCCGGGTCGCAAAGTGGGACGTGGAGCCGCGGCCTCCGCGGGCGGCGCCTGCACCTTGGCCCTGGGACCAGGCACGACTTCCGCGGGCTTTTCCGTGGGCAAACTGATGATCCGGGCCGGAACCTCCTTCTTCCTGGCTTTGCCCCGCTGACGCTTCAACGCGGCGCCCGAATCCGTGGGCGCGGCCTTGCCGGGCGGAACCGGCGGTGGCGCCGCGGCCGGGGGCGCTTCCGCCACTTGCGGTGCTTTTGCCTTAGGCGGCGCCGCCTCTTTCGGGGGGGCAGAGGGCGCCACCGCCTCCAACTTTTCTTTAGCAGGCAAGGACACCACCCGGGCTACGGCCCCTTTGGGCTTGGCCTTGACGGCCTCTTTGACGGCCTCTGCTGGCGGGGGCGAAGGTGGAACCATTTCCACCATCTCCCCGACTTCCTCGGGAGGCCTGGCCACCGCCGCGGGCGCCACCCGCCGGCGGCGCTTGACGTTTTCCCCCACCCGCAGTTCCTCCACCCGGGGAGCGGCCGCGCTCATACTCTGGCGCACCCTTTCCACCACCCCGTCATCCAGCGAACTGAGATAGGTGAAATGCTCCTGCATCCCCAAATCCTCTTTGAGATGCTGGATGAGTTCCCGTACTTCCACCTTGAGTTCCTTGGCCAAATTTCCGATCCTGGTCTTCGCCATAAAACTAACCTTACCCCCGAACCTGATTTCTTCCGTGGAAATTGCTCATCGTTTTCTTTAGACTTCCTGTGGCTCCAAAGCAGCCTCGGCCTCTTCAGCGGGCTTCTCCCCGCCGCCCCGGGCCATTTCCTGGGCCGCGTCGATGAGGGCGGCCGCCTTCTTTTCCGTCAGCCCGGTGGCCTGGATCAACTCCTCCACCGAGGATTCCGCCACTTCCCGGGCCGAAGTGAAGCCGGCCTCGTGCAACTTGCTGGCGGTGATTTCCCCCACCCCGGGAATCCTCAGCAGCGAGAGATACCCTTCCTTCAGGGACTTGGAGTACTTGGACTCGCTCTTCACATCGATCTTCCAGCCCACCAGGCGGGAAGCCAGGCGCACGTTCTGGCCCCGCTTGCCGATGGCCAGCGACAACTGGTCGTCGGGGACGATGACCTCCATGCTCTGGGTGGTTTTGTTCAGGATGATCCGGCTTACCTGGGCCGGCGCCAGGGCACTGGTGGCGAATTTTGCCGGATCCGGGTGCCAGGGAATGATGTCGATCTTTTCTCCCCTGAGTTCCTGCACGATATTCTGCACCCGGGCGCCCTTCATGCCCACGCAGGCCCCCACCGGGTCCACGTCCGCGTCCCGGGAAGAGACCGCGATCTTGGAACGGCTCCCCGGTTCCCGGGCGCAGCCCAGAATCTGGACGATGCCCTCGGAAATCTCCGGCACCTCGGCGTCGAACAGGGCCACCAAAAAATTCGGATGGGTTCGGGACAGAATGATCTGGGGACCCCGGGTCTGGCGCTTCACGTCCAGAACGTAAGCCCGGATCCGCTCCCCTTTATGATAAATCTCCCGGGGCACCTGCTCCGACGGCGGCAGCAGGGCTTCGGTGCGCCCCAGGTTCACGATGATGCCCTCGGGGTCCACCCTTTGCACGATGCCGTTGATGATTTCGCCCTTCCGGTCCTTGAAATCCTCGTACACCAGGTCCCGCTCCGCGTCCTTCATGCGCTGCATGATGACCTGCTTGGCGGACTGGGCCGCGATGCGCCCGAAGGCCGCGGCGTCCATCTTGATCCCCAAACCGTCCCCCAGTTCACACTCCGGATCCAGTTTCCGGGCCTCCGCCAGGGAAATCTGCTGCTGCGGGTCCTGAACCTCGCCCACCACTTCCTTATACTGAAAGACCTCGATCTCCCCGGTGTCGTCCCGGTACTCCACCTCGATTTCCAGCCGCGGCCCGTACTTCTTCCGGGCCGCGGAACGGATGGCGTCTTTGATGGCGCCGACGAGCAGGTCCTTGTCAATGCCCTTGTCGCGACTCACCTGTTCGATGATTCGTCTCAACTCCAAATTCATAGAGGTACTTAGCCCTCCTTGCCTGAATTTTTCAAATCTATCTCCAAGCGGGCCCGGGCGATCTCGTCCAGGGGGATGGAGATCGTCTCCCCCTCCACCTCCAGCTTCACCCGGTCCTCCTCCAGACCCCGGAGGGTCCCCACGTGCACCTGGCGCCCGTTAAGCGGCGCCCTGGTGGTGACCCGGGCCAACCTCCCGGCGTAGCGCCCGTAATCCCCGGGCTTCTTCAACTCCCGGGTCAGGCCCGGCGAGGAGACCTCCAGGGTATAGGACCCGGGGATGGGGTCGTGGACGTCCAGCAGCTCCCCCACCACCCGGCTCATGCGGGTGAGCTCCTCCAGGGTGATGCCGCCTTCCCGGTCCAGAAACAGCCTCAGGATGGCGCGGCCCCGGCGGGGCCGGCTGTACTGGACTTCCACCAACTCCAGCCCCTGGGCGATGAGGAGAGGCTGAATCAGCTCCTCCACCCGGGCGGTGATTGCTTCCTTTTCTGGCATTCCCAAATTATTCTTTCTATCTATTAATCTTGCCGGGCCGGCGTGTCCCCAGTGTCCCCATTATTTGGCAAAGATCATCTTGAGGGAAACCAGGAGCATGGCTACGCCAAACACCCTTTCCAGAGCCACGTTGCTCAAGCTGTTGGCCAGCTTGGCGCCCAGCAGTCCCCCGACAAAGAAACCCACACAAACAAGAGCGGCTATATGAATATCCACATACCCTTCTTTATAGTAGGTCCAGGCAGCCAGAAATCCTATGGGCGGCACCAGCAGGGCCAGAGTGGTGCCCTGGGCCAGGTGTTGTGACAGGCCGAACAGAAAAACCAGGGCCGGCACAATGATAACCCCGCCTCCGACGCCGATAAGGCCGCTGAAGGCTCCGGCAACCAGACCCAACAGGATGAAACCCAAGCCATGCGCCAGTGTCATATGCCCTCACTTACACCCGGCAGCCGCAGCCCTTTTCTTGCAAAATCCTGACCTGCTCCGCCGGTGTCTCCTTGTATTCCTCCTGCACGGCCAGCCCCGTGGCCTCGGCCGTGGGCAGCGGGGTGGCGTGGCGGTAGCCCCGCCGGGTCATCTCCGCCACCAACGCCTCATGCCGCCGGTACAGGGCCCGGAGCTTCCCCCGCCACCGGGCCGTCTCCGGGTGCCGGGCGAAGCCTTTCTTCTCCTTCGTCAAGATCACCCACAGGGCGTGCAACTCACGATGCTCCCCCAGCAGGTGCTGTCGGCACAACTTCTCCGGCTCGAGGTCCCAAATACGCATAATAAAAAAAGCGGGCGCGTGGCCCACTTCCGGGAAATTCCAAGATTGTTGATCTCGGGGCGCCCCAGAGCTTGCTACTTACTCCGCCCTCGAAGCAGGCCGGCCCTTCTGCCCCTTACACGGCCGGCCCCCTCGATGGGGGAAGCGGGTCTCCCCGGCGGACTGATTTGGCTCCCTTGGGCCGGCTCGCTCTTACACCAACCGGCCCGCGCCCAAACCGCCATCTCGCCCCCGGGGCTGGAGCGGGCAACGGGATTCGAACCCGCGACACCAAGCTTGGGAAGCTTGTACTCTACCAGCTGAGCTATGCCCGCTCGACTCTAAAATTTACGCCAACGGTGGGGAAAAGTCAAGGAATTTCAGATGCAGCCGCCGCAGAGGCCGTCGATGTCCCCGGCGTGCAGCCGGCAAAAATCCCGGGCGCACTTGGTGCAGTGGTCCAGGTAGGGCCCCAGGCAGTAGTCGCACTGGCGCTCCTCAAAGACTTCAAAATCACGGGGCTCCATCGGCTCGGCCAGGTTATGGGCCTCCAGGAGGTGCGCTCTCATCCCCGCCTGAGCCGGTTCCCGGTCCCGCTGCCAGGAAGTCACCCGGCCGCAGTGGTTGCAGATAGCCCGGTGCCGCCGCATTACTGCTAACATCCTTTCCGGCATAAGGCCGGGAGAGTCGGCCAATGGCCGCCTCTCCCGGCCTTAATAAACTTAAGGGGTTGGGGGAGGGAGTTTGAGGGAGGGGGCAGGGGCCATCTGCCCCTGGCCCCCTCCCTCAATTCTCTATCCCCTCTCCCCCAACATCTGCCGGGCCTGGTCGATATCGGCCCGGATCTGGGCCCCCAGGGCTTCGATGGAGGCAAAGCGCCGTTCCTCCCTGAGGCGCGCCACGAACTGCACCTCCAGGTTCTCCCCGTAGAGCTCGCCGTTGAACTCCAGCAGATGGACTTCCAGGGACAGGTCCTGGTTGTCGAAGGTGGGGCAGGTCCCGAGGTTGGCGACCCCGGGGTAAATCCGGCCGCCCCGGCGGACCCGGACGGCATAGATGCCGCAAGCCGGCAGCAATTCGTTGGCGGCCCGCAGGTTGGCGGTGGGCACTCCCAGGAGCTTGGCCCCCCGGCCCTTGCCCCGCACCACTTGGCCCACCACGCCGTAAGGCCGGCCCAGCAGGCGGGCGGCCTCCGGCACCTTTCCCAGGCGCAGCAAGGCCCGGATCAGGGAGCTGCTCACCACCGCGCCGTCCGCTTCCACCGCCCAGACCACCTGGACGGTGAAACCGTGGACCTGTCCCATCTCTTTGAGCAGTTCGATGTCGCCTTCCCGCCCCCGGCCGAAGCGGTAGTCATGGCCCACCACCACTTCCCGGACCTTGAGGCCCTGGCAGAAGTACTGCTGGATAAAATCCCTGGCTGCCATAGCCGCCAGTTCATGGGTGAAGGGCAGCACCACCACCGCGTCCAGGCCGCTGGCCGCCAGTAAAGCCAGCTTCTGGTCCGGGGTGGTGAGCAGCGGCAGGTTCATCTCCGGCCGCAGCACCTTCAGCGGATGCGGGTCAAAAGTGATGGCTACCGCCTGGGCACCCAGCTCCCCGGCCCTTTTAATGACCCGGGCCAGGATGGCCCGGTGCCCCAGATGGACTCCGTCGAAATTGCCGATGGTGACCACCGTCCGGGAGAAAGGCGAAGGTCCTGGCGGCAGGCCGTGAAATACGGTAACCGGGTTGCTCATTGCCGGTTCTTGCTTTCTGCCTCCGAAGCCTAAATGACGTTTCAGGAGATCGGCGTAACTAAAGGGGATTAGAAAACGGTTTTCATGTCATTTTGAACAGACGGCCAGGAACCAAATCCACCGCCGGCGACGCCCGGGCCTCCCGCCTTCACCCCAGGGTTGGCGGGGCGCTGTGAGAAAATGGGGACTTTAGCCAAACCCGCCGGGTCAGCCGTGGTTTTGATCTTGACAGTCCTAAATTGAAATTATAAATTTAATTGTTGAAAAAAGCCAGGAAGCACTCTTAAGGAAATTGCTTCCGGCTCCTGGCCGAAGTGGCGGAACTGGTAGACGCGCTGGGTTCAGGGTCCAGTAGGGGTTTCCCTGTCGGGGTTCAAATCCCCGCTTCGGCACCAATTGATTAAATAAGGCGTAATCTCAAGGGGTTACGCCTTTTGTTTTGGCTCTCCGCCGAATCCTGCTCTAAGAATTGACCGAACGCCAAATAAAGGGGCCCGCATCTTGGTCTTTAGATGCCCCCGGCTATTGTCTTTGTGGACCTTTCTTGAACACTGCGGAGTTTTTCCGCCTCTTACGCCAGCTTGACCCTTCTGAACTTTCTTGACAATGTGACATTTGGTTCTGTAGTATGACGATTAGTTCATTTTGTGAATATTATATCACCTTCGGAGGTCAAACGATGGCAGACCAGAGCCTTCCACGGCGAGAGAGAGAAAGATTGCGGCAACGTCGGGAGATGCTGGCAGCCGCGCTCGACCTCTTTTCGCAGAAGGGCTACCACAATGTCTCCATGCACGAGATCGCCGAAAAGGCCGAGTTTGCCATCGGCACCCTCTACAAGTTCTTCCAGAACAAAGAGGATCTCTATAAAACCATCGTCCTGGAACGGTGCGACGATTTCAACGAGGCCGTCAAGCAGACCATGGAGCAGTCGGACGATGAGGTTGAAAAATTGCGCCATTACGTTCGCTTAAGAGGGGAAAGATTTCGCAACAACCTGCCCTTTGTGCGTCTGTTCCTGGCCGAAAGCAGGGGCATCAGTTTTAACCTCAAGGCGGGCGTGGATAATGAGGTGCGCAAAAGATATTACGACATCCTGAAGAGACTTGCCCTGGTCTTTGCCAGCGGCATGGATAAGAAACGGTTTAAAAGAATCGCCGACCCTTATTACCTGGCGGTGGCTCTCGACAGCGCCATCGATGCCTCGCTGCTGCTCTGGCTCGACGCCCCCGAGCACCATCCTTACCCGGAAGACCCGGACGTCATTTTGGATATTTTCTTCAAAGGACTGATGGAGCCGTAATGCCGCCGGCTGGTTCCCGGGCCGTATCCGCCCATCGCCGATATCTGGAGTGATTCTGATGCACTTGCACAAGAACGGCTATGCACCACTAACATGGATTGCCGCTTTGATTGCCCTGATGATTTTGCCGGAAGGCTGCGACCGCGGCCACGGCCAGCAGGCCGCGCCGCCCCCGGTCCCGGAAGTGGCCACGGTGACCATTCAGCCGCAGCAGGTGGAACTGACCACCGAGTTGCCGGGCCGTACGTCACCCTACCTGGTGGCGGAAATCCGCCCGCAGGTCAACGGCATCATCAAGAAACGCCTGTTTCGGGAGGGCTCCGATGTCAAAGCCGGACAACTGCTTTACCAGATTGATCCCGCCCCCTTTCAGGTGGCGCTGGACTCTGCCAGGGCCTCTCTCGGCAAAGCCCAGGCCAATCTGCCCTCAATCCGGTTGAAGGCCGAACGCTACCGGGAATTACTGGCTGACAAAGCAGTCAGCCGGCAGGACTACGACGACGCCGCCGCGGCCATGGAACAAGTCCGGGCCGAGATCGAATATTGGAAAACTGCGGTGGAAGCAGCCCGCATCAATTTGGGCTACACCCGGGTCACCGCGCCCATTTCCGGGCGCATCGGCAAGTCCAGCGTGACGGACGGTGCCCTGGTGACGGCGTATCAGCCCGCGGCCCTGGCCACCATTCAACAGCTCGACCCCATTTACGTTGATGTGACTCAATCGTCGGCCGAGCTGCTGCGTTTGAAACGCAATCTGGAAACGGGCCGGCTCAGCGCCCATGGAGCAAACGGGAGAAAAGTCGGCATCCGCCTGGAAGACGGAACACCATATCCCCTGGAAGGCATGCTGCAATTCCGCGACGTCACGGTGGACCAGGCGACCGGGTCTTTCACCCTGCGTATCGTCGTCGCCAACCCCAAACATCTGCTCCTGCCGGGCATGTTCGTGCGGGCCGTGGTGCAGGAGGGGATCGCGGAACAGGCCATCCTGGTCCCTCAACAAGGGGTGAGCCGCAATCCCAAGGGGGAACCCGTCGCCCTGGTCGTCGATGAGGCCGGCAAGGTGCAGCAGCGGATGCTGTCTCTCAATCGCGCCATCGGCGACCAATGGCTCGTTTCTTCCGGGTTGTCGGTTGGAGACCGTTTGATAGTCGAAGGCATGCTGAACATCCGGCCGGACGCCGCCGTGAAGGCTGTTCCCTGGGAGGGCTCCAAGGCCGGCG
>Ga0315268_10004681_pt1 | contig 14813 bp, 12 predicted proteins | sample C1_top_MG_FD_204535 | JGI IMG/M metagenome (GOLD analysis project Ga0315268, IMG submission 204535) | Sediment microbial communities from Yellowstone Lake, YNP, Wyoming, USA - C1_top | ecosystem: Environmental > Aquatic > Freshwater > Lake > Sediment | place: USA: Wyoming | collected 2017-08-01
TTGAAAAATGTCCTTGGGTGGGTGAACCAGCAAGAAGAGGCCAAGGTCCGCAATAGGAAACGAGTAGGAAACCAAAGGGACCGAGGGGCGGACAAAACCGCGGAAGCTGGGGAAGTCACTCGAGGTCTTTTTATGCCTCCGAAGCCGCTGTTTTCCCTTAGAGGTTAATATTCTATGTCATGCTATTTTCGTCACCTGAAAGATATTCTGGATGAGGCTGGTGTTGAGGTAACTCCGAGCAACAAGAGGCAGGTCGAACAGGCTATTCATAAGATTGTTGGGGTTGAGTACAAAGATTGTCCTGTTGCCTGGAAAACATTGAAGCTCCAGATAATGGGTGATGAGCAGAAACGACGTGATTTTGTTGAGAAACTAAGGCGTGCCATCAGTTAGAGACTTCTTTTCTGCTTTGTGATTTTAGCATCTGCTGGCCGCAGAAACGCCTAAATTACTTCTATCCCCAGTGCGTGTAATCTCTCCTTCTCTTTCTAACCACCATGTTTCTCATTACGAAAGGTTGCTTCATTCTTTTCCTTCACCTATAATGGCTCCAATAGTTTACTGGAGAAGTTTCAGGGTGGATTATCGCTGAGCCTAGCGAAAGGAAGTCGCGGTGAGCAAACAAACTGTCGGTTTCAATAAGGCCTTGAGTGAGATTGCTGAGGCACTCAACTCAGGCCTTACCGCCAGTGAGAAGCTTCGCCTATTAGTGAAGGCAGCGGCCCGGGCGTTGGGGGTGAAAGGTTGCTCCATCATGTTGCTGGACTCGCAGAGGAAAAGACTGGTTCATGCTGCCTCGCACGGCCTCAGCGAACGCTATCTCAGGAAGGGCTTTTTGGAATCGGAGAAAAGTCTCTCCGATGTTCTAGATGGAAAGACGGTGGCAATCCCAGATGTAGCGACAGATCCTAGGATACAGTTTCAGGAATTGGCCCAGCAGGAACATATCTCCTCTATTCTGAGCGTTGCTCTCAAAATAAGAGGAGAAGTAGTGGGGACTCTACGAGCCTATAACCGCACCAGCCGCGAATTTACTTCAAGGGAGGAGGAGTTTCTTACCACTGCAGCAAACCTGGCTGGTATCGTCTTGGAGTCAGGCCGCTTCGCCGAGATTGAAAAAACTCTTGTAGAATCAGAGGCCAAGATTGTACCTCATCCTGCTCCTCTGGCTTCAAAGCTCAAGCCAACCGCTTTTGCCCATCCCAGTGAGGAAGAGTTCGCTCGTCTCCTCGATTTCTATCAGATCGAGTGGCTCTATGAGCCCCGCTCATTCCAACTGCGGTGGGATGATGGCAAGGGCAGCGAGATGTTCACCCCTGATTTTTATCTCCCCGTCTTGGATCTTTATATAGAGATGACAACTCTAAAGCCTGGTCTCACCAGGGAGAAAAACCGCAAGGTACGCCGCTTGCGGGAACTCTATCCTGAAGTGAATGTCAAGCTTCTTGCCCGTCGAGACTATGACCGTCTGCTGGCAAAGTATGGACACGGGCCTCTGGCCGGGACGAAGACGCGAGGTGTGGGGCGGGTATTTTTCAGTGCCGCTCAGATGCAGAAAAGGGTGCGGCAGCTTGCCAAGGAGATATCCCGTGACTACGAAGGACGCCACTTGGTGCTGGTGGGTGTGCTGCGTGGGGTATTCTGCTTTATGGCAGACCTGATGCGATACCTCACGGTTCCGGCAGATGTGGACTTTATGGCTATTTCATACTATGGTGGTGAGAGTGGGGGGGCGGTGCGTATCACCAAGGACCTTGATCTGAATCTGGAGGGACGCCATGTCCTGCTGGTGGAGGATATTGTAGATACCGGAATGACATTGAGCTTTGTCATTAGCCATTTAAAGGCGCGTAACCCGGCCAGCTTGGCGGTTTGCACATTGCTCGATAAAAGAGTGCGCCGACTGGCTGAAGTCCCCTTGACATACGTGGGATTCGAGGTTCCTGATGAATTCCTGGTAGGTTACGGATTAGACTATCAAGAGGAATACCGCAACCTGCCCTTCATAGCGCTGATGAGCGAGGAAAAGCCAGGCACTGAGCCGAGTGCATAAAAAAACCTCGGGTGACCTTCCCAGCTTCCTAGACCTTCTCCGCCCTCCCGGTCCCTTTGGTTTCCTACTCGTTTCCCTCTTGCGGAGTCGGTCTTTTCTAACTGGTTCGCCCACCCGAGGACATTGCTCAATGTACCACTTTTTGAGCGGTTTGTCAAGACTCGCAAGCACAGGAGCTTCCCATACTAAAGTTTGGGTATTGGCTAGTACCATTTCTCCCCTTGTCGAATGCCCAAAATGACTATTGTATATCAAATGCAGGGTGTGTTAATGTTGTAGCGGTATAATCAACTAAAGAAACTTAAAGTGAGGATAAGGTAAGTTTGATGAAGAAATGCAGGATAGGCATTCTCACTGGGGGAGGAGATTGCGCCGGGCTGAACCCCGCTATTAAATGGGTCGTCAAGAGTGCCCTTGATGAGCGACTTCAGCACGAGCGTGGTGTCCAGTATGAAATGTTGGGTATTCGGGATGGATGGAAGGGGTTAGTCTATGCTGATCCTACAAACCCCGCTAGTTTAAAAGAGTATACCCAGCCGCTGGATCAGGACCTGGTAAGAACCTGGGACAGATATGGCGGGACCATGCTGGGAACATCGAGAACAAACCCTTATGACCCCAATAACGAGCGCTCGAAAATAGTATTAAACAATGTAGATAAGCTCGATCTGAAGGTCGTGGTAGCCATCGGAGGTGAGGATACTCTAGGTGTGGCCTGTAAGCTGTCGCAGGACGGGGTGAATGTAATAGGCATTCCCAAGACAATTGACAAGGACCTTCCCGGGACAGATTACACCCTGGGATTTGAGACTGCTCTCAATGTCATCACAGAGGAAGTTGATAGGCTCAGAACTACCGCAGGTTCCCACAAAAGGATATTTGTGGTCGAAACTATGGGGAGACACGCTGGCTGGCTGGCTTTGGAGGGAGGGGAATCCAGCGGAGCATATATCATCCTGATCCCTGAATACGATTTTTCCATTGAGAAGGTCAATGAGTTGCTTCTGGAGGGCAAGAGAAAGGGTGCCAGGTACGACATTATCGTGGTAGCGGAGGGGGCGAAGCCGATGGGAGGCAGCCAGTTTGTGACCCGAAAAGGCGTGGATAGCTTCGGTCATGAGACCCTCGGCGGGATTGGTGAGGCTATGGCTAATGAAATTCAGGATGCTACCAAGCTGGAAACGCGGAGTATAGTGTTGAGCCACCTGCAGCGCGGCGGCGCTCCTTGCGCTTATGATAGAAGGATGGGCAGGTATTTCGGCATCGCTGCTGTTGATTTGGTGGTAAAGAAAGATTTCGGCAAGATGGTCAGCTACAGAAACGGAGAGATTACCGCTGTTCCGCTCAAAGAGGTGCTGGGAAAGCTGAGGTTGGTCGATGTGAAGACACAGTATGATACCGAGAGGTACAACGGGCGTCGGACCATACTGAGATAGAATGGAGGAATAATAAATATGCCTAAAGAATTTGTATCGCCCGATAAAATAGATGCCTTGGCGAGGGAGGCTGCCCTGGCTGCTGATGCCAAAGTCAAGGACAAGGCGCAGCAGACTATTAGAGAATTAGCTTCCAGGCAGGGCATTACTCTATCCAGCATTCAAGGCCTGTACGAAGCGGCAGGCAAAGGATTGTATAGTGGCATAACTGTCCCGGCTATAAATATCCGCGGCATCACCTATGATGTTGCAAGGGCAGTATTCAGGGCTGCTCTGAAAAATAAAGTTGGCGCCTTTGTTTTCGAGATAGCCCGCTCCGAAATAGGCTATACAGGTCAGAGGCCGGGTGAGTATGCTGCCTGTGTGCTGGCTGCTGCAATCAGAGAGGGGTTCGAAGGCCTTGTTTTCATTCAAGGTGACCACTATCAGCTTAGCCAGAGCAAATATAGTTCGGAGCCGGAGAAAGAATCGAACGCGATAAAGGAACTCATCCGTGAGTCGGTGGCTGCCGGGTTCCTGAACATTGATATAGATGCCTCCACTCTTGTGGATCTGAGTAAAAAGACTCTGGAGGAGCAGCAAGAAAAGAACTGCCTGGTCACGGCTGAGATGACGAAGTTCATACGCAGTATTGAGCCCAAAGGGGTGACTATTTCAGTCGGAGGGGAGATCGGGGAGGTGGGGAAGAAAAACAGCACGGTGGAGGACCTCAGGGCATTTATGTCGGGATATCTAAAAAAGCTGGGCTCCGAGACAAAGGGAATTTCCAAAATCAGCGTGCAGACCGGAACTACTCATGGCGGGGTAGTTCTGCCTGATGGGTCGATTGCCAATGTTGAAATAGATTTCAAAACCCTCAAAGAACTTTCCCAGCTGGCGCGTGATGAATATGGCATGTGCGGTGCAGTGCAACATGGGGCCTCTACTCTTCCCGATGAGGCATTTCATCATTTCCCTCAAGTTGGAGCGGGAGAGGTGCATCTCGCTACAGGATTTCAGAATATCATTTATGAGAGCAAGTATTTCCCCAAGGAACTCTTGGATAGAATCAATAGACATCTTTCCGATAAGTATACAAATGAGAGAAAGCAGGGGGAAACTGAGGAGCAATTCCTGTATAAGACTCGAAAGAGGGCATTCGGCGATTTCAAGGCGGAGATGTGGAACATACCGGAAAGCAATCTAAGAGGGATAAGGGATGAGTTGGAAAGTCGGTTTTCTTTGCTCTTTCAGAAACTAAATGTAATCGGGACAAAGGATTTAGTCAGAAAGTTTGTAGTTCAATAACAAAAACAGTTCGAGCATAGACGAATTGCCCGGGACGGGAGATGAAATATGTTAAAACAGGCTACAAGAACAAGGCTGCCCAAGCGTATAGAGAGACTGGACGAGCTTGCGCACAATATGTGGTGGAGCTGGCATTACCAGGCACGCGACTTATTCAGGGCGTTGGACTACACCCTATGGATAATCAGCGGACATAACCCTGTCAAACAGTTGCGAGATATCAACCCCGATAGACTTAAAGCAGCTGCCGCGGACCCGGCATTTGTTGCCCTTTATGATTCTGTGATGGCTGCTTTCGATGCTGATATGTCTTCTCAGGATACCTGGTTCGGCAGCAAATATTCCGATAAGCTAACAGGCCCTGTTGGTTACTTCTCGATGGAGTTTGCTATCCACCATTCTATCCCTATCTATGCTGGGGGCTTGGGTATACTTGCCGGAGACATTTGCAAAGAGGCTAGCGACCTGGGGTTGCCGATGGTAGGTGTGGGCTTCATGTATCCGCAGGGATATTTCCACCAGCGCATCACCGCTGATGGCTGGCAGGAGGAGATATACAGTCAGTTGGATTTTAGTGAAGCGCCTATTACCCCTGTCCTCTCCTCACAATGGCGCCACAACTTGGCCGAGGTTCAATTGGACAATAGGCCCGTGCATATAGGCGCTTGGCAAATCCAGGTGGGCCGCACTACCCTTTATTTACTGGATACAAATGTTGAGGAAAATTCGCCGCAGGACCGTCAGTTGTCTGCGCGCCTCTACATAGCTGACCGCGAGTTGCGTATTCAGCAGGAGATTGTTCTGGGTATTGGTGGTGTGCGTGTTCTCAGGGCGTTGGGAGTCAATCCGGCTGTGTGGCATGCTAACGAAGGACATGCAGCCTTCATGATGCTGGAGAGGGCAAGGGAGGAGATAGAAAAGGGAGCTAGTTTTGAGGAAGCTGTGGAGAGGCTTAGAGCGGCTACCGTTTTCACCACGCATACGCCGGTTCCGGCGGGTCATGATGTCTTCTCGGCACAGCTTATGGATAAATACTTCCACAGTTACTGGGGCCATTTGAAAATGGAACGGGAGACGTTTATGAAACTGGGGCAACAGGATGGGGCCAGTGACGTTTTCAACATGACTGTACTTGCTCTGACTATGTCTGAACAACGCAATGCTGTAAGCAAGCTTCATGGCAAGGCGTCGCGTAAGATGTGGCATGTGCTCTGGCCAAAGGTCAGGGAAGAAGATGTACCTATTACGTATGTAACTAATGGGATTCATGTACCTACGTGGGTCGCCTCTGAGATGGGCCAACTTTACATAAAATATCTGGGTGAGGATTGGGTGGAGAGACAGGATGACCCCGAGCTTTGGAAACGCGTTATGGACATCCCTGATGAGGAAATGTGGACAGCTCGTCAGATTCTGAAGCGCAGGCTGAAGGGGGCGATGTTGGGTTGGGCGCAACAACGTTGGAGCGAAGCCGAGGTGCAGCCGCAGCAGGTGTTGGCGATGGGGGCTTTGCTACATCCCGAGGTACTCACTGTTGGATTCGTTCGGCGTTTCGCTGAATATAAACGTCCCGCCCTTATTTTCCGGGACATCGAACGTTTGAAGCGTCTCGTTAAGGATAGATGGCAGCCGATTCAGATAGTATTCGCTGGCAAGTCTCATCCTGCCGATTTCCCCTCCAAGTGCCTCCTCCAGCATGTATACCGTTTGGCCACAGACCGAGATCTTCAGGGTCGCATAGCTTTCATAGAGGACTACGATATGAATAGAGCACGTTACCTGGTGCAGGGCGTAGATGTATGGCTGAACGTTCCTCGTCGTCTCAACGAGGCTAGTGGCACTAGTGGCATGAAGGCGGCTTTGAACGGTGTTCCGCACCTTAGTGTCCGAGATGGGTGGTGGTATGAAGGTTATAACAAGGCGAACGGCTGGGCAATAGGGGATGGACCTAAGACTTACAGCCCGGAAGAGGAAGACAGGATGGATGCCGAAGCGCTGTACAAACTATTGGAAGAGGAGCTTGTGCCGCTGTATTATGACCGAGACCGCGCTGGTGTACCCCACGGCTGGGTTAGGATTGTAAAAGAGGCGATCCGCACGGTTGTGCCCAAGTTCTGTGCCCGGCGCATGATGAAGGATTATACCGAACAGTTATACGTGCCATCTGCTGTGTCGCTGGCACGTCGGCGTGTTTCGCATTAGCTCCGTGTTGCAGGGGCATGCCAGGGACAATTTTCTTAGAGAAGAGCATTCGGATGGGCTAGAGAGGGTCAAATTCAGGGAGAGGGGTAATATCTATGACTACGATTTACCAGTTCACAGGCGCCTGGGATGACAAAAGCCTTCTGGGTAACAAGGGAGCGAACCTGGTAGCCATGACCAAGTTGAGGCTTCAGGTGCCCCCAGGCTTTGTAGTGTCCGTCGGAACCTATAAGGAGTACAAGCGCACTGGTAAACTGCCTGTAGAGGAAATCGAGCAGGCATTGGAGGTCCTCGAGAAACAGACCGGGAAGAAACTGGGTAAAGGTCTATCTGTATCAGTACGCTCCTCAGCTGCGGCGTCCATGCCGGGAATGATGGATACCGTGCTTGATGTGAAAAATCGGGAAGAGATGATTTCCGCCATAAAGAGAGTATTTGACTCTTGGGACAATCCCAGGGCGGTGGGTTATCGCCGCCTCAACCACATTCCTGCTGATATGGGCACCGCTGCCATAATCCAGGCAATGGTCTTCGGTGATTTGGATCAGAAGTCAGGGACAGGTGTGATGTTTACCCGAAACCCCAGCACAGGCGAGAAAGAGCTTTTCGGCGAGTACATATCTGCAGCCAAGGGCGAGGACCTGGTATCCGGTCGGCGAACCCCGCAGCCTATCAGCGCTCTTAAGTCGCAAATGCCTGATATGTACGCTCAACTGGGTGAAGTAGCGAGCATCCTGGAGAACCACTTCCGTGATATGCAGGATGTGGAATTTACTATTGAGTCAGGCAAGCTCTATATCCTCCAGACCAGGTCGGGAAAGCGTGGCGGCCAGGCGTCGGTTAAGATCGCCGTTGACATGGCAAAGGAAGGATTCATCTCACGTGAGGAGGCTATCCTGCGCGTTTCTGCTGAGGACGTCAGGTCTTTCTTACACCGGCGAGTCGAGCATGCCGAGAAATACAAGCCCATAGCTCATGGGCTGGGCGCTGCTCCGGGTGCAATTTCAGGAGCTGTGGTGTTCAATACCCTTGAGGCTATGGCGGCTATGAAGAAGAACGAGCGCGTGATATTAGTGAGGCCTGAGACAAGCCCTGATGACATCCTGGGTGTTTCAGCCGCAATGGGGGTGCTGACCTCCCGCGGCGGTCTTACTTCACATGCTGCTATAGTTACCAGGGCCATGGGCAAGCCCTGCATCTGCGGTGCTGAAGAGGTGAAGATCGACCTCAAAGCTGAGAAATTTGCGGTTAACTCTCACATTGTAAAGAAGGGCGACATAATTACAATTGACGGGAACACAGGAAATGTCTATGTCGGTGCATTGCCGCTGGTAGAAGCTGAAGGTAGCCCCGAGCTTGCGGAGTTGCTGACATGGGCTGATAGCTTCAGGAAACTGAAGGTGAAGGCTAATGCCGATACGGTGGATGCCGTGGCACTGGCTAGAAAGTTCGGCGCTGAGGGTATCGGTCTCTGCCGTACCGAGCGACAGTTCAATGGGCCTGAGCGCCTGGCAGCCATCAGGGCATTCATACTGGCGGAGACCGCGGAAAAGAAGGCAGAGGCATTGAACCTATTGCGCAAGCTTCAGAAAGAGGATTTCATGGCAATCTTCCGGGAGCTTGGGGGAATGCCTATCATTATCAGGCTCCTGGACCTGCCGCTTCACGAGTTCTTGCCGTCTGAAGAGGAGTCAGCTGATCCTGAGCTGAAGCAGCGAATACGTGAGCTAAAGGAAACGAACCCGATGCTGGGACACAGGGGTGTCAGGCTGGCTATTACTTCTCCTGAGATTTATCAGATGCAGATCGATGCTATCGCAGAGGCTTGTGCCGAGGCCAAATGCGATGTCTCTATTATGGTGCCACAGGTGGTTACGCTGCAGGAGCTGCTCTGGGTAAAGAACATGGTTAAGGATAAGGGCGTCAAGCTTGGGGTAATGATGGAGACTGTGCGCGCCTGCATGCGGGCGGGGAGACTGGCACAGGTGGCGGACTTCTTCTCCTTCGGCACCAATGACCTGACCCAGGCGGTATATTCTTTCAGCAGGGAAGACGTGGAAAAGAAGTTCCTGTCGATATACCTCGATGCCGGTATCCTCCAGGACAATCCCTTCTTAATTTTGGATGTGAAGGGCGTGGGCAGGCTGATGGAGACAGCGATAACCTGGGCTCGGAGGGAGAAAAAGGACCTGCACATCGGTGTCTGCGGAGAGCACGGCGGAGAGCCGCGCTCCATCATGTTTTTCCACACCGCTGGCGTTGATTCTGTGAGCTGCAGCCCGTTCCGGATACCGATTGCCAAGTTGGCGGCAGCCCAGGGTGCTATACTCGATAATCAAATTGCAGCGGCAAGAAACAAATTGCGCCCTCTGGGCTAGCAGATAGGTCGTAAAGGGGTGAGCTTCGCCGAGCGAAGCTCACCCCTTCTACGTTATTTTCCCACCGATTTACTTTGTTCTGGTTCTCTTTACCCTGTCGCTTTTTCCCAGGTCTTGGAACAGCGAGGAAAACACTTTACTCAGCGATTCGAGATGGATGTCGCTGCTCAGGTCGCTGTGAAGCGGTGTGATTGAGATTTTGTTCTTCCCAAGTGCCGAGATATCGGAGCCCTCGACCTCTTTCCAGTCCGGTTTGCCGCGCACAATCCAGTAATATTTCCTCTTGCCGTCATGGCCTGCTTTGATATTGTCCATATAGCTTCGTTCGCCGAGTCGCGTTATCTCGATTCCGGCGATCTTATCCAGCGGCAGGTTGGGCAGGTTGATATTGAGCAGGAATTTCTGGGGCATCTTGCTGGCAGCAACCTGTTGAGCGATGAGAGCGCCGAACCTGGCAGCGACATCGAAACGCACTTTCTTGATAGAGCCAACGGAGATGGCAACAGAGGGCAGGCCGTAGAAGTATCCCTGCAACGCTGCGCTCACTGTCCCCGAGATTAGCACATCGTTGCCCAGGTTTGAACCTTCATTGATGCCTGAGAACAACATGTCTACGCCATCTTTCAATAATGTTTTCAAAGCCAAGATAACAGTGTCTGCAGGGGTGCCCTCGACGGAATAAGCCTCGACTCTGGTAACCTCGGGTGGCATAGGGCTTACTCTCACCGGGTGGTGCAGGGTGACAGCCGTCCCTATCCCGCTCTGGTCGCGGTCAGGGGCGACTACAACTACCTCGGCTATTCTCCTGAGTTCCCGGACCAGCGCCCAAAGCCCCCGGGCGGTGATGCCGTCGTCGTTAGTGACCAGGATTCTCAAAATATATTCTCCTTGAATGTCACTTAGTTTAGCACAAAGCTAGTTTGAGGACAATTTCTTAGTCTGCGAGAGCGTTCCAAAACAACAACAGGTTTGCCTGGCTACGAAGCTTAGCTTATAATTGAAACCTTGAAATCAGGAGGAAGGTTGTTTGGATAATATCCCGCAAGAACCAGTCCTCTATATTGTCATAGGACTTGTCGTCATAACCTTGATTGTGCTGGTCCTTCCTTTCCGGGTTAAGAAAATAGGGGAACATCTGGAGCCATTCTTCCTGATCATGGGCATAATTGCCGTGAGCCTTTCCGGGCTCTGGGGCTGGGGACTGGTGAAAGATGCCCTGAAGGCTCCGGTGATGATACGGTCACTCCCCCTGGGCATTTTCCAGGTGGTGCTCATATTCGGCCTTCTTATACACTATTTCAACAAGCCATTCCGCAACGGCATAGTATCTCTGGCTGATAGACTCGGCCCCAAGATTTTTCTCTTCATTTTCATAGCTTTGCTGGGTTTGCTCTCCAGCGTTATCTCGGTGATTGTTACGGCTGTCATCCTGGCTGAAGTTGTGGCGGTGCTTCCCTTCTCCAGGAGTCATAAAATAAAGACTATAGTCGTTGCCTGCTTCGCTGCGGGATTGGGTGCCGTTTTAACGCCTGTAGGAGAGCCCTTGTCCACCATCCTGGTGAGTAAACTGGCTGACCCGCCGTACAATGCCGGGTTCTTTTTCCCTGTAGATATGTTTGGAGTGTATGTAATCCCTGGCGTCATCGCCTTGGCTGTTTTTGGGATGGTCTATATCGGCCGAGACATATCTCTACAAGCAGAGATGGTTGATACAAAGTACACGGAGACTGTAAGAGGGGTAATAATGAGGGCGGTCAAAGTCTTTGTTTTCGTCGCTGCACTCATATTACTGGGTGAAGGCTTGAAGCCGCTGATAGTGTGGTATTTTGATAAGATTTCACCATGGGCGATTTACTGGATAAATAGTGTTTCTGCTTTTCTCGATAACGCTACCCTGACTGCTGTGGAGATAGGTTCGGTGATGTCGCGATTTCAGATTCTCAGTGCTATTCTGGGCTTACTCATTGCCGGCGGGATGCTCATACCGGGCAATATACCGAACATAGTGGCTGCAGAAAGGCTGAAGATAAACATGAGGGAATGGGCGGTGATAGGAGTCCCACTGGGCGCGGTCATCATGGTTATCTACTTCATCGCCTTGATATTTACCCATGCCCATATATAGGACACAAGCGCCTTTCAGGGAGATGGCTGAGACACGGATACAAGAAGAGATGGGGGTGTCTCCCCCATCTCTTCAAAATATAAATAGCCGGCTTGTAACCGGCTATTAGGCTCCCAGTATTATGTTGTCGATGAGCCTGGGCTTCCCGATTTTAACTGCCAGCGAGACCACTGCCGGGCGCTCTATGTTCTTAAGCTCCTCCAATGTCTCGGCATCTGCAATGCTGACATAGTCTATTTTGGCTGCACGCGGCTCGTTCTGTATCAGCGAGGTCATCTCCTTGCGGATGATGTCGGCGTTTCTCTGGCCTTTACCCCATAGATTCTGTGCCAGGGTCAATGCTTTGTAGAGCACCAGCGCGGATACTCTTTCCTCTGGGTTGAGATAGACGTTGCGGCTGCTCATGGCTAGCCCGTCGGGCTCCCTCACCGTGGGCACAGCGATGACTTCCAGGTTCATGTTGAGGTCGGCCACCATCTTCCTGATCACCACCAGTTGCTGGGCGTCCTTCTGACCGAAGTAGGCTCTGGTAGGCTCGACTATGTTGAACAGTTTGGCCACCACTGTGGCCACCCCGCGAAAGTGGCCGGGGCGGATAGCGCCCTCAAGCCGCTCACTCACCTTTTCCACATCTACCCAGGTGCTATATCTCGGAGGATACATCTCTTCGGCACCGGGCATGAAGACAATGCCCACCTTTTCGCTCTTGAGCATGGCCAGGTCTCGCTCAGTGTCTCTGGGATACGAGGCGTAATCCTCCTTGGGCCCGAACTGGGTAGGGTTGACGAAGATGCTCACGATTACATTGCGGTTCTCAGCCCTTGCCCGGCGGGCCAGTTCGAGGTGCCCCTCGTGGAGGTAGCCCATGGTGGGGACGAAGCCCACTGAGCCTCTGAGCTTGCGCCGGGCCTCCTTCATCTCAGCAATACTGTGCAGGACTCTCATAGTGGCCTCAACATTTCTTTGAGGACTTCTTAAGTCCGGCGAGGATGCTTTCGTCCATGGCGTAGCTCTGTTTTGCGGTGGGGAAGGTCCCTGCCTGGACTTCAGATATGTAGTCGGCAGTTGCCTTCCGGATGATTTCGAACAGCTTGGCATATTGCTTGGCATGTTTGGGGACGAAATCGGTATACAGACCTAAGAGGTCGCTTATCACCTGCACCTGGCCGTCGCAGTACTTGCCTGCGCCGATGCCAATGGTGGGCACGTTTATTCTCTCGGTGATGAGCTTAGACAGCGGCTCGGGCACGCACTCCAGTACAATGGCGAATGCTCCGGCCTCATCGAGCGCTATGGCATCGTTGAGCATACGCACCGCTGCCTCCGGGGTTTTGCCCACAGCCTTAAATCCGCCGAGCTGGTTTATCGACTGAGGAGTGAGACCGATATGGCCCATCACGGGGATGCCGCAGGAGACGATTTTTTTCACTGTTTCCGCCATGCTCTCGCCGCCCTCAAGTTTGACCGCCTGCGTTCCACCCTCTTGCATGAATCGGGCGGCGTTACGCAGGGCATCCTCGAAGGAGACCTGATAGGTCATGAAGGGCATGTCGCCGATAATTAACGCTTTGGAAGTGCCTCTGACCACTGCCTTGGTGTGATGTATCATCTCATCCATGGTCACCGGGATGGTCGAGCCGTATCCCAGGACCACCATTCCCAGGCTATCTCCGACAAGTATTAGAGGTATTCCCGCTTCGTCTATGAGCTTGGCTGTGGCGTAATCGTAAGCGGTGAGCATAGCGATTTTCTCGCCTTTTTGCTTCATCTCTTTGATCTGGGTGATGGTAACTCTCATCGGCCACCTCCTGAATAAGGATGGTCAAATACAGTCTAGGTTAGGAGCCTTAGTTACCACTGAAAGCGTGACAAGTCTCTTGGGATTTCTTGACGATCTGGTTCTTGGAGTTGACATAAACCAGCTTGGGAACGTGATTGTGTGCTTCAAAATCGCTTAGTGTGCAGTAGGAGATAATGATAACCGTGTCGCCTTTATAGACCAGCCTGGCAGCGGCGCCATTCATGCAGATGACTCCTGAGCCGCGCTCGCCCTCTATGGCATAGGTTACCAGGCGGGTGCCGTTATCGACGTCCAGGACGTGGACCTGCTCGTATTGCAGGATGTCCGCAGCTTCCATGAGGTCTTTATCTATGGTGATGCTGCCCTCATAGTCTATGTTGGCCTCGGTTACGCGAGCGCGGTGGATTTTTCCTTTGAGCATGGTTCGCATGTTAGGTCCCTCCTGCACTGGTTAGTTAGAAGTTGGCGCATCTCTTCCGCTCTTGTGCTATCGATTTTCCCCTTGCCTAGAGCTACGGGGATAGTCTGCAGTCCCAGCTCTCTATAGGCGGGGAGGAGCGCCGGGGCCGATTTCCCCAGCGCCTCCAGATGCTTCTTTATAGTCCCCAGGTCTCCGCGGGCAATGGGCCCGGTGAGGCAGTTGGGCAAGCCGACATTCTCCAGATTGTTGAGGGTGCCGCGCAGCAGCGGCAATAGGGCCTTGGTTGCCTCCGGTGTGGATACGTCAAAGGTCTGCCATAGGTCGGTGGCCATCTTCATCAGGGTTACCAGGTAGTTGCAGGCGACAACTGCCGCAGCATGGTATAGCACCTTGTCGCCTGCACTAAGTTTTACCCAAGTTCCATTTAGGTCCTGGGCCATACCTTTTAGTGTTTCTAAAAGCTCTCCCTCTGCTTCCAGAGCGAAGGTGGAGCCGGGGATGTTCTTTATAGCGTGAGCAACATTAGCGAAGGTCTGCAGGGGGTGGAAGGCGCCTGCCTCAGCGCCGTCTCTTCTTACCGGCTCAAGCACGTCCAGGGAGTGAGCGCCGCTGCAGTGAACCACGCTTTGTCCTGAGCGCCACTTGAGTTCTGAGGCGACCTGTCCGATGGCGTCGTCGGGGGTGGTGATGAAGACAAGCTCGGAGACATCGGCAACGGACTGCTTGTTCTGGTATGCTTTACAGCCCGGGACGCTTGACGCAAGTTTGTCCGCAGACGACTTGCTGCGGCTGGCAACCGCTATGACGTCGTAGTCCCTTTCACGGAGCGTTATCGCCAGCGCTGTGCCTACCGTGCCTGCCCCTATGAAACCGACTTTAGGCTTCATTTCCTATTTCCTTCGCAAAATAAAAAAGCCTTCTCAAACACTGTCCAAGAAGGCTTTTTGGAGTCGATACTTGCTTATATTTTGCCGTCTCGGTCGTGTCCGATCCAAGCGACTTTTGTTTAAAGGTACACCTTAGCCTTACCGCCCGCCTGAGGCAGGTCGCTAGGCACTATTATTATACCAAGTTTTGTAATATTGTCAAGTTGACTTTAGTTGCCAAGGT
>Ga0315268_10004683_pt1 | contig 14810 bp, 14 predicted proteins | sample C1_top_MG_FD_204535 | JGI IMG/M metagenome (GOLD analysis project Ga0315268, IMG submission 204535) | Sediment microbial communities from Yellowstone Lake, YNP, Wyoming, USA - C1_top | ecosystem: Environmental > Aquatic > Freshwater > Lake > Sediment | place: USA: Wyoming | collected 2017-08-01
AAATGTAGAAATTCTTTGACCTCTCAGGAAGCTCTACAATCGATTTTTAGATCACTGGGAGGGGTAAAGTGACCCCAGAAATTCACTGTTTTTCAGCAGCTATTGAGAATTTCAACAGACTGTTATGGTCGCTTTGCACACCGAAGTTGGAGCCGCCCACCACTTCGAGGTAGTTGGTCAGGCTGGGGTGCCCGATGGCATAGTAGTTCGTCGCGAGGTTGGCAGAGTGCGCCAGTTCGTTGACGAAGGGTGCGTTGGGATTATTCATGATCTGGCTGTAGCCGTGGTTTTCCATCATGATCACAAAGACGTGATCCAGATGGCGGACGCCTTCGGGGATTTTTCCTTCATTGGCCAAAACCGGGCTCGCAAGTGCGATGCCCAGAAGACCCAGAACTGCAATAGATTTTTTCATGGTGATGTTCTCCTGTGTTGGTTTGCATTGTGGAATGCTACTGTCTTGATAACCGAGCTTGGCATTTGAGAAAGTGATCATGGAAGCTCGACCATATTATCGAGTGGCTTAATGACAGGAAAATTACGGGTAAATGACAGGAGAATGATTTGATGAATGGTCCAAACGGACTAATCGGGCTGTACGGATGCGTTCACCCGGCTGGATCAATGATCAGGCAGAACTGACAGCCGACGCCCGCGTCCGAACCGGTCATATCTTGGATATTTCCACTGGCAACGGCGTCGCGCGCCATATTTCCGCGTTGTATTCGCGAACGGCGCGGTCTGACGAGAAGCGCCCGCTGCGCGCCACGTTCAGGAGGGACATGCGCGACCACTGTTCCTGATCCTGGTAAGCCTGGCTCACCTGGGCCTGGCAGTCGATGTAACTCTGGAAGTCGGCGCACACCAGAAAGGGGTCGCTATTCAGCAGATTGTCGGTCAGCGGTCGGAACAGGCCGCCGTCGCCATGGGAGAAAAGCCCCGAGTTGATCAAATCGATGACTTCGCGCAGGCTTTTGTTGTGATGATAGATGTCCCGGGGCTGATAGCCCGCTGCCCAAATCTCGCCAGCCTGCTGCACGGTCTTGCCGAACAGAAAGAAGTTTTCTTCGCCCACGGCCGCGCGGATCTCCAGATTGGCGCCATCCAGGGTGCCGATGGTCAGCGCCCCGTTCATGGTGAACTTCATGTTGCCGGTGCCGGAGGCCTCCTTGCCGGCGGTGGATATCTGCTCCGAGAGATCCGCAGCGGGGTAGATGCGCTGGCCGGTCTTGACGCTGAAGTCGGGCACGAACACCACCTTCAGCACCTTGTTGACCTGTGGGTCGCGGTTAATGACGTCGGCCACCGAGTTGATGAGCTTGATGATCAGCTTCGCCATGTGATAGCCGGGCGCCGCCTTGCCGCCGAAGATGAAGGTGCGCGGCGTGATGTCCGGCGACGTGTTTTGCTTCAGGCGATGGTAGAGGCTGACGATGTGGAGCACATTGAGATGCTGGCGCTTGTATTCGTGGATGCGCTTGACCTGGACGTCGAAAAGAGTGTCTGAATCCAAAGTGATGCCGCAGGATCGATAAATGTGGTCCGCTAGTCGTTCTTTGGCCAAGCGCTTGATCCCGCGCCAACGGGCCAGGAAGGCGCTGTTGTCGGCATAAAGTTCGAGCTGGTGGAGCTTCTCCAGATTGCGCAGCCAGTCGCCGCCGATGATCTCCTCGATGAGTGCGGCCAGCGGTGGATTGGCCAGAGCGATGAAGCGCCGCGGCGTTACGCCATTGGTCTTGTTCTGGAACTTTTCCGGCCACATGTCGTGAAAGTCCTTCAGCACCGTTTGTTTGAGCAGTTCGCTATGCATTTCCGCGACACCGTTGATGGCCATGCTGCCGACGCAGGCCAGGTTGGCCATGCGCACGCGGCGAACGCCGTCGCCATTTCCCTCGTCGATCAGGGACATGCGGGCCAGGCGGGCATTGTCGTCGATAAAGCGGATGCGCACGTCATCCAGAAAGCGGCTGTTGATCTCGTAGATGATGTCGATATGGCGCGGCAGATTGCGCCTGAAAAGATCCAGTGGCCAGGTTTCCAGCGCTTCCGGCAGCAGGGTGTGGTTGGTATAGGCGAAACTTCGCCGGGTGAGAGCCCAGGCCCGGTCCCAGTCCACCTGATGCTCGTCGATAAGCAAACGCATGAATTCGGCGATAGCAATGGCGGGATGGGTGTCGTTGAGCTGAACCACGAACCTGTCCGGGAACTGATCCAGGCTGTTTTGGGTGCTCTGGTTCAGACCGCTTTGGCCACTCAGGGTCATGCGTATCATGTCCTGCAGGGAGCAGGAGACGAAGAAATACTGCTGGCGCAGGCGCAAGTCCTTGCCGGCCTCCGGTTCGTCGTTGGGGTAGAGCACTTTGCTGATGTTCTGGGCCGCTATCATGTTGTCCACGGCACCGTAATAGTCGCCGGCGTTGAAGGCCTGCAAGTCGAAGGATTCGTGGGACTCCGATTTCCACAGGCGCAGCAGGTTCACGTTGAGTACGCCGTAGCCGAGGATGGGCGTGTCATAGGCGAAGCCATGGATGATGGATTCCGGCACCCAGCGGCTGCGCGGGCGTCCCTCGTCGTCACGGTAACGCTCGGTGCTGCCGCCGAACTTCACCGGATAGCGCAGTTGCCTCGGAAGTTCCCAGGGATTGCCGTTGCGCAGCCAGGCATCCGCCACCTCCACCTGCCAGCCGTCCTTGACGGATTGCTCGAAAATTCCGTATTCGTAGCGTATGCCATAGCCGATGGCGGGTATTTCCAGCGTCGCCAGGGAGTCCATGTAGCAGGCCGCCAGACGGCCGAGGCCGCCGTTGCCGAGCCCCGGTTCCTCCTCGGCTTCCAGGATGGTCTCCAGATCCAGGCCCAGTTCATTCATGGCCTGGCGGACGTTATCCCAAAGGCCCAGGTTGAGCAGGTTGTTCCCCAGATGCGGCCCGAGCAGATATTCGGCGGACATGTAGGCCACCGTCTTCACGTCCCGGCGCTTGTAGTGTTCGTCCGTCGCGATGAGTCGCGCCAGCAGACGGTCGCGGATGGTGTAGGCCAGCGCAGTGTAATGGTCGAGGGTAGTGGCATTGTCGAAGGTTCTGACGGTGACATAGAACAGGTTGTCGACGAACGACCGCCGGATGGCCTCGACCGAGCGGGCGATGCGGGTATGCAGGGATCTTTCGGCAATATCGGACATGCAGGTAATCTCCTGATCGGCAACGTTCAGCCATCAACCTCCAGCAGGTCAACGCCGTGCTCATGAGTGCGATGGTGATACCCGCTCAACAAGTGACGTGAAACAGGCCAATGGTCCTGGCCTTACTCCTGGATTTGTTGTAAGTCTCGATGGCATCGGGCGTAGGCTGCAGGATCACCCGGCAATCATGATGCTCGAAGAATTCGGCGGCCTCCGGCGACAGTGTCACGTTGCCGAACTGCCCTGCGCCCAACACCAGGGTGCTGCAGCCCTTTTCGTAAATGAATTCCGCCTCCTCGCGCGAAATGATGTGGGAGGTGCCGTAATACTTCTTGGAGAGTTTCTTCTTGCGCTTGGACACCTCGCCCGACAAGCGGATGAAGATGTCATACGAATAGGTGGCGCCGTCGATGGTGATACTGCCGAATTCGGTGGAATCGATTTTCATGGCAGGCCTCCAAGCTAATGTTTTTTCGCATAACCGGGAAATAGTATGTTCGTTCATGCTCAGTATTTACCCAGCGAGTAGTCACCAATGAAGACGCCGCAACAGAGAGTTCTTTTTCTGCTGGTGGGATTGCATGCGGTGCAGGATATCGTCCAATGACTGGATGGCCTCGATAATATGCGCCCCCTTGTTCAGCATGACGCATTCGGCGCGCACACCCATCGCCGCATCGGTGATTTCAGCACGGCTGGGCTTGCCGCTCTTGGATAATCCCTCCAGCACCTGGGTGGCCCATATAACCGGTAAATGCGCCGCTTCGGCCAGCCAGAGGATTTCTTCCTGCAACTCCGCCAATCTTTCATAGCCGCACTCCACTGCCAGATCGCCGCGAGCGATCATGACCCCGACGGTTGGTGATTGCAGCAGGGTAAATAACAGTTCCGGCAAATTCTCGAATGCGGCGCGCGTTTCAATTTTCAGTACGATGCCAAGTTTTCCGGCATCAAGGCGTTGCAGATGTTTTTGCAATAACTTGATGTCAGCGGGATATCGGATGAACGAAAGCCCGACCATATCGGCATGTTGCACGATAAATTCCAGATGTTCGATGTCCTGTGTCGTCAGGCCGTTCAACTCAAGCCGGCTGTCCGGTAGGTTGATACCTTTGTTTGCCAGCAGTTTCTCACCGCCTTCGCGGGCCTGTGTGATTTCGACCACTATTTTATTTTACTGACACTGCGGATTACGCCGCCGATTCTGCCATCGTCGATCAGGATGCGTTCGCCCGGTTGGACGGTGTGAAAAACTTCCGGCAGGGAACAGGCAATACTGGCTGTGCGCAATAAACGTCCGATGGCATCGAATCGGGCTGGCTTGCCCGGCAACGGATCGCGCGTGATGGTCAGATTGTCTCCAATGTGCAGACGAATCGATTCGGGTAAGGGAGGCAACGCCCCGACAACACCGGCGCGACCTACCCGGTGCGGATGTCCCGATATGAGCGCCCGAAGGAGCTTTAGTTCTACGCCGGGCGTGACATAGGCGGTTTGACTGGATTCTGCCCAATAGCCCGTCCCGACCTGCCCAACAAGTTGCAGGGTGCGCACTGCCCCCCGCGCGTCAGTTAACTCGATGATGTCGCGCAATGCCACTTTTGCGAGCCAATCACCCTGTACAGGCAGGCAAGCATCGGCGGGAGCCGGGCTGGCAGAAGCATCACTTTCGGGAGACAGCCATATTCGCGCCGGGGCAACCACGTTGCCAAACAGATCGCGCTGTGGTTTCCATTTGAGTACGGCAGGCCCCTGCGAAATTTCTCCGGTGCGCAGCTTGGGGCCGCCCAAATCCATCAGGATACGGCAATGCCTTCCTGTTTCACGGCGCGCCAGATTGATTTGCTCGATCATGCGCGCCCATATTTCGGGTGAGTCATGCGCACAATTGATACGGGCGCAATCCATACCATGGACGAGCATGTCCTTGATCAAGGAATAATCGTCTGCCGCTTCACTGGGTAGCGTGACCATGATGCGGACCCGGCGATGCGAGGGAGGCTTGCCAAATAAATTATTGGTATTGCGTTCAAGCTGCGCGGCGCCCGTCGCCTCCGGGGTGGGCAATATTTTATCGGCTGGATTCTTGCCTATCGCGCAACGCAAAAGATCAATGATGGCATCGAGGTTGGCCAAGACGTGCGATTCCATCCGGCCCAACGATGAAAGACCGGCTGCCGCCAGTCTTTCTTGCAGCGGCCGCATATCCCGTCGCCGGAGGCCAAGGTAGTGAACCAGGTTGATAGCGCCGGCCAGATGAAGTGGATTTGCCTGTTGCAGCGACGTCGCAAACAACTGCTCAAGCTCTTTCAGTTCGTTCCGCAACTCTTCCAGCTCATCCAGCAAGCTGGCATACGGATGCAGCTCTCCGGACCGGTGTGAACCTGATTGCTGTTTGCTCATAAGTCCGACGATTTTCAGCTATTCGAAATAATTTTTCACATTACACTATAAGAAAATTGGATTACATAAATATGACAGATCGCCAGCTTCACATTTTTAATCGCCCAGAGCATCACGAATTGGATCTTACCGGCCATGCTGTCGCACGACGGATAAACCCCAATTCGCTGGGCGAAAAACACTTGCATGGCTACCTTGAATTACACTCTGCCGCAAGATCGTGAATCAAGCCACCCCCGGACTTGTTGCGTTACCCAGACGCCATCGTCCAGCGGTAAATCATGACCTGCGGCGGGATGCAATCTGATCGCGCAGCGCCAATGTTGCGCGAGCGTGAGCGAACACTTTGCATTGACCAGTTGGTCTTGCTGCCCGGCCAGCAACAACACGGGTACGGATGGCGCAGCCGGCGCGGCACGATATCCGGCGGCGGCTCGCAGTTGGCGCAAGACGTTGGCGCTTGTGATGGGATATTCCCGTGCATAGGCTATCCACTGATCCAAGATCGCTTGCCTGTGTTCTGAACGACTTTCCAGTGTGCTGGTGAGTCGCAGGATCAGGCTTTCGCGCTGGACAGCCGAGCCGAAGAGCAGGTGGCGGATCAGGGCGGGATAATTTGCGGGGCGCAGCCTTTGATAAAAAGGGTTGTAAGGCGCCAGGCTGGTATTGATCAATACCATTTTTTCGAGCTCGGCCGGATACAGCTCACTCCATGCCAACGCTACCATCGCCCCCAGAGACAAGGCAAGCACACGGTAAGGTGGTTTGTAACCGGACTGCTCGAGTTGCGTATGGCAGTAGTTTGCCATCTCTGCCACGCTGGCGGCGCTGGTCTGCGCATGCAAGCTGCCATTGCCGGGGAAATCCAGGGTCACCACCTGTTGCGCGCCCAAGGCATTCTGAAACAACATCGGAAACTCACCCCAGTGGCGCGCCTCGCGCATCAGGCCACGCAACAGCACCCAAGTGGTCATGGGCTATACCAGCGCGCTACGGCGCGTTCTTGCAAGCGGCTGCGGCTTGGATTCTTGACCAGCCAGTTGCTGTGGCTGCAAGCGGCGCGCATCAGAAAGTCCAACCAGACAGTGTGTCCGCGCAACACTCTATGCAAACGATGCTCGACCGAGGGATTAAACATGCCCTGGCGGGAAAATAATTGGCGCGGATTTTTCTTCACCCACAACCAGGAACCCATTTCCAGCGTCAACGGCAAAAAGGTTTTGCTCCCGTCTTGTTGCGCCTGCAGATAAAGATAATCCCATATGTCGCCATGGGTGAGATATTGCACGCTTTGCGGTTCAAACAGGTATTTGTTGTTGGGGTAGACTTTCTGGAATAATTCTTCCAGCGTGAGGATGTCGGCCAGGTGTGCGATCGGGTTCACGCTATGCGCATGGGGAAACCATATCCGATCGCGCGAGCCAAACCCGGAATGGCAATCCACGGCAATGCTGAACGGGCGCGCCAGCAATTCCTGTTGCACGGTACGGCACAGCGCCTGATTTTCGCTCTCCATCTCGGCCCCTGGCGCCCCGCGGTACCAGGGCAAGCGGGGACTGATCCGGTGCCCGCCCAGCAGGAAGGGAACCCTGCCTGCCGCCTCTACCGGCGCATTGCGCATCAAATCCACACCCTGTGGATTGCAGCGCGTAGACTGCCACATGCCGCCGGGATTAATCAAAGGCATGAATACCAGCCGCACGTTCTGCAGCATATGATGCAGACTGTTGTCCCACTCCAATCGACTGAGCAAGCCACGCAAAAAGTACAGCAGCACTTGCGTGCCGATGCGCTCCAGGCCATGGATGCCGCCAAAAAATCCGATTGCAGGCAGCGTGGGATCGGGGTTGCCCAAGGTCAGTTGGTAAACCGGGAAACGTTTATCGCCCGCGCTGACTTCACACGCAACACGCACCTCCAGGTGGTCACGGCCAAGCTCCAGCAGTCGTTCCAGTTCGCTTAATTCGGGCAGGGTGGGCATGGCGGTGTTCAATTCTGTATTTTGGTGCGCTAATGACTTTGGTGATGCCTTTAATTTTTGTTTGTGCCACCAGTTTTATTGTAACGGATGCAGCCCTTCTTCTTTCTGCTTGTCGTCACTTGATTCGAGCATTCGGCCAATTATCCACATTGCAGACAGCATTGTAATTAGTCTCTTACAAACCAAATGATCTCAAAACATGGCAAGAATTTTGTGTTTGCCAAGTATTGACAATGCTTTTTGGTTCCGGCTCGTCCGGCTTAGGAAGCTTATTGAGCTGAACCAAGCGGGCAATCGCATCAGCCATTTCAGCAGTTAATTCCGAATACTGAAAAAACGGGTCTCGAAAGAGACCCGTTAGGATTTGCGTTGCATGGGAGTGGTAAAGCCCCCGCACCTGCCTGGTTACGTCAAACCAGTCGGAAAATTACGTTTTGAGAAAATGTCTGGCATAGCGGCTGCTCATGCGCGACATCGGCAACAGGATGAACAGGTCGGCGGTGTTGAATTCCGGATCCCAGGCAGGTTCTCCGCAAATATATGCACCCAGCCGCAGGTAACCTTTGAGCAGCGGCGGAATCGGCGCGTCGAGATACTGGTTCAGCGCGTGCAGCGGCAGAGGGCAACGCGGGAATACGCTGTATTCGGCAGGCGCGGCATAGATGCGGTGCAATTTGCGATAGAGGCTCGCCGCGACATGACCGCCATCCGCCATGCTGATGCTGGCGCAGCCGATCAGATATTCGTGGCGGTGTTGCTGCATGTATTGGGCCAGACCGCTCCACAGATGGGTGATCGTCGCGCCATCGCGATAATCCCGGTGCACGCAGGAACGCCCGACTTCCACCATCCGGTCGCTGAGATGCAACAGGCGGGTCAGATCGAATTCGGTCTGGGAATAATAGCCGCCGATTTTTTCCGCCCGATCGGGTGAGAGTATGCGATAAGTTCCCACAACTTTATTCTCGGCACTTTCACGCACCAGTAAATGCTCGCAGTAGTTGTCGAAAATGTCGCGGTCGATTTCTTCCCTGGCGCTGGGCAGATTGGCGCCCATTTCTTCGGCGAATACTTTATAGCGCAGGCGTTGTGCTTCTAGCACTTCCGCATCGTTGCGTGCGATGGCGGTTATTAAATGCCGGTGTGCGGCGGGTTGGGGTTGCCGGTTGAGCTCAAGCATCGTATTCCCTTTGGATAGGTTGAAGATGCGCACAGATTAGTGGCGTCTTGTTGCAGGGCGATTACGGGAATATGAAGAAACTGTGAAATTCCTATTTGGGCAGTTGCTGCAACAGCGGATCGACCAGCAACGCGTAGGCCGACGGGGACGAAAGCGGGGTTTGAGGAAAGAAAGATATAGCCGGCCGCTCGACTATATGCGGAGTGGCGCCGATGGTTTGCAACACTTCTGAGATGGCTTCTTGTGCGGTGCGCGCCAACATGCGGCGATTGGTCTTGTCGGCCATCAGCGCGGGAGTGAATACAACCAGTGCATTGTGGCGCGGGCAGCGCAAAATCTGCCAGATGGATTGCACTAGTGTCATGTCGCCGGTGAAAGCGGCAGAGCGGCTTAGCTTTCCTTCTTCGTTCTGGTAGCGCAATGCGACCGGCCTCAACCTTGCGCCCGCATCGATCGCAGATTGAAGGAGCGACGAGTGAAAGTGGCCGACCTGCGCGCCGTCCGTTGTCGTGCCCTCCGGGAACAGTCCTATGCTGGCGCCCTGTCGGAGCAAGAGACCGATGCGCTGGTTGATTTTTGAGGTGTTCTGGCGCTGTGCGCGTTCGATGAAAATAGTGTCGCTGCGCCGGCATAGCCAGCCGACTACAGGCCAATCCCGCACTTCCGATTTGGCGATGAAGAGCGATGGATGGATCGCATTCAGCACAAAAATATCCAGCCATGAGACATGGTTAGCCACCGTCATGCAACCGCTTTCGCCGTGTGTGTGCTGTTGCCCCTCGATCCGGATGCGGATGTGAAGGATGATCAGCAGGTGAGCGCTCCAGTTTTTTACAATGCGACGCTGCCTGGCTCGATTCATGTGCGGGTATATGACGGCCAGCAAAATTCCATAAAAAATGTGCAGGGCGAGGCGGCAGCCCCGAAACACGCTTACCAGCATATCCGGCGTGTGCTTATCCATAATAGGCGCCCGCACTCTCGTGTTGCTCTTCGGTCGCCTCATGTTGGTGCAGGCGGCGCCGTTCAATGAACAGGCTGTTGCCGGGCTTTTCCTTGGCTATTTTTTTGGCGGCCGCAGCGGCTTCCGCCACTTCATGGTGCGAACCGAATAATTCCGGGTCAACGCATACCACGCCGATCGAGAGCGTTGGCAGCGGATGATGAACGACGCGACCCTGGCGGTCGCCGCTCAGATAACCGCCGATCGAACGGTGATCCTTGTCAAACAGCGAAAAGGAGGTGCGCGCAAAGGCAGAGAGTGCCCGATGGCAACGTTGCTCCCAATCCGAACTTTGCAGGACAAAGATAAAATCGTCACCGCCGATATGGCCGATAAAGTCGTGTACGGGGTCGCAGACACTGCCGAGCAGTCTGGCGGTGAATTGGATCAGCTCATCACCTTTGCGATAGCCGCAGACATCGTTGAAGGGCTTGAAGTTGTCCAGATCGCCGTAACAGACGGAGAAGGATTTCCCGGACTGAAGCAAATACTCGATGTGTTCATTGATGGGGACATTGCCGGGCAGCAAGGTCAGCGGGTTGGCATGGCGTGCGGTTTCAATCTGGGCTTTGGTGATTTCGCGCAGCAAGTCCTGTCCGGTGCCGATCCCCAGGTAGCGGCCTTGCTCGGTGATGATGAAGCCGTCGGTAAAATAACGGATTTCGGATTCACTCAGAAACCCGCTCAACTCGTGGATGGGAGTTGATTTCTCGACCATCAACGGTTCTGCATTCATCATGTCCGCGCAAGGTTTCTTGCCGGGCAGTTCGCGGCGGTAAGGCTTAGCAAGGCTGTCCACGAATTCATAGCGGTTGATCAATCCAACCGGACGTCCATTTGTGACGACAGGTATGGCTCGCAAGTTTTTATTTGCGGAAAAGCTGGCGAATATCTTTTCGATCTCTGTTGCCGGTTGCATCGGCTCAACATAACGCAGGATCGTTTCGACCGTGACACTGCGGGCGTTGCTATAGGGTTGTACGGCAGGATGGTTCGTGTTGATCAGGCAGCCGACCTCGGCGGGCGGGTTCAGGGGAGGGATGGGAGCGGGACGGGCAATGAAACAACCCTGTCCGCAGGCGATCCCGATATCGCGCATGAATTTAAATTCCGCTGCCGTTTCGATGCCTTCCGCGATCACCTGCGTGCCCGAATTGATCGCGATGCTTTGAATCGATCTCAGTAATTGTTGTTTGAGCGGGTCGGTATTGGCGCCCTGCACGAAATGCATGTCTATCTTTACGAATTCGGGGCGCAACTCGGACCACAAGCGCAAACTCGAAAAGCCCTCGCCCAAATCATCTATCGCAATCTGGAAGCCCATGCTGCGGTAGTGCATCAGTGCACTGCGCCTACCGTCGAAATCGAAGGTGGGCTGATTCTCGGTGATTTCGATGATGACCCGTTTCGGGTCGATGCCGAGATTTTTAAGGAAGGTCAGCGTTTGCCCGTTTTTGAAACTGGGATACGTCAAGGCTTCCGCGCTGATATTCAGGAATAGAAGTCCGGGCAAGTCTTGAGAGGCAAAGGACTCCAGCACGATCTGCCGGCACAGCATTTCGGTTTCCAGAGAAAGACCCTGCTGCCTGGCTGCGCCGAACAGGTTGACAGGTGAATGCAGCGGGTTGTCAGCCGGGCCGCGTATCAGCCCCTCAAATCCAAGAAATGTGCCGCTGGAAAGATCCATGACCGGCTGGAAAAGCGCGGAGAGGTCGCGCTGCTTGAGTATGTCCGGAAGCGTTTTCATCGTAAATATCCTATGAGTGGCAGGGTACGGCAGGATAGTTACCGAATGTTTCAGTTTAGTTAAGGCGGTGTTGCAGGTTGGTTACAGGATTCGCAACCGCAGGACACGCGGAATAAACCCGGAAAAACCAATAAGCGTTTTATCTTGAAAAAATTCGCTCAAAACAAGATCCCTCGCGTCGTTCGGGATGACAATGCGCGGAGCCTGCCCTGAGCGGAGTCGAAGGGTTTCTGCATTCACTCGGCTAATGGATTATTTGGGATAAACGAATAATTTATAATTCATCGCTGTTATTCCGTGTATTCCGCAGCGTGGGCCGTTTCCCGATTTAACGAATCTGCAACACAACATTCACGGAATCTTCGCATTCGCCGTGTAGGGTGCGCGGACATGAACAAATTCCGGCATCTGGCGTGGTTCATCCCGCTGTTGCTCTACAGCAGCGATGCGCTGGCATGGGGTTTGTACACCCATGTATATTTTGCCCAGCAACTGGTGTGGGCAATTCCGCTTGCCGATACACGCTTTCGCCGTGCCGTGTGCGCATTTCCGGGTTGGGTAATTGCAGGCGCGTGTCTGCCGGATCTATCCCTGACCGGGCAGCATGCCGGAACGCATGATTTCAAACAAACCCACCAGTGGGATACCGCACGCAGATTGCTGGAACAGGCATGCTGCGATGAAGAACGTGCGATTGCGCTGGGCTTCGCCAGTCACTTGCTGGTGGACATCATTGCGCACAATCACTTTGTGCCGGCACATGAAAAATTGTGGCTGAATATTCCGCTGCTGACGCATGCATCCAGCGAATGGGCGATGGATGCGCATGTCAAAAATCATGTTTTCAACTCGCCTGCCAGACTGCTCAAGCAGAATCAAAACGTGCTGGCAGATTTCGCCGCATCGCACTTTCAATGTGATCCGGTAAAAGCCGGGCGCGCGATAATGCTGTTGGCGCACGGTGATGCGCTGTTGCGCGGCAGCCGGTTGGATGAAGGCCTTTACCATACCGGCAAGGTGCTGGACCGCAATCTGAAACGCCGCTTCAATTACTATTTGCGCGAGACATCGCGCCGCCTGGTGCAAATCAACCATGTGATCGAAGGCCGCAATCCGGTCTGGCATCCCGAACCGCCGCTGCCGCATCTGGCGCATGACCGCGTAAGGTCGCACACTCTGCGGCAGATCAACTGCCACTTGCCGCTGCCGCTGGATTTGTTTTTAGAGCCGGTATCCGATCCAACTTGAAAAAGCAGTTCGTCCACGAAAATCACGAAAGGATCAAATAGATAACAGGCTGTGGATTGTCACCTGAACGTAATCAATGCAGCATTTTGGTCAGTTCGTGTCTTTCGTGTATTTCGTGGATCAATCGCTGTTATCAAGTTTTCCTGTCGGCAAACATGCCTTCAGAAGCTGAGCGACAGTCCCGAGATTGTTGCGCCTATCACTATTCCGGCCAGCACGTCGCTGGGGTAGTGCAAGCCAAGAATCAGACGCGAAATAGACACCAGTGCGGTGAACGGCAGCAGCAGCCAGGCGAGAGCCGGATAGTAAGCCAGCGCCACGACGCTGAAGGCCACGGCATGCAGCGTGTGGCCGGAAGGGAAGCTGAACTGGTCCAGCGGCGCGATGCCGCAGTCGATCCCCCGATTTTTGTCGAATGGACGCAGGCGTTGGGTCTTGTGCTTCAGCCATTTATACAGGACCGTGCAAACCAGTCCGGCTGCAGCCATGTGCAACACCGGCAACAGCGCGGCAGCCTGGTATTCCACCAGCAGCCACAACATCAGGCAGTACCAGAAAATACCGTCGCCCAGCCGGCTGATCAGGCGAAATGCCTGGCGTATCGCAGGATTGAAGCTTGCGCGGTTGATGCGCAAACACCATGCTTCATCCCAGGTTTGGATCCGTTGCAGGTTGTAGATTCGATGTGACATGGCGCACCTCCGGTTTGACGGCTAGTTGTGCAAGGGCTTCCCCGAATTCGTCCACGATGTTTTGCCAGTCGAGCGTCAGCATGGTCTGGTGGGCCAGCCTGCGTATCTTGCCGCGCCGCGCCGCATCGTTGACCAATCCGCAAGCCAGTTGCATGAATTCTTCTTCGTTGCCGAACTCGGCGTGCAAACCGTTCTCATCATGTGCGATATGTTCCGCCGCTGCCGCATAACGGTAGGCCACGACGGCAAGCCCGCTGGCCATCGCTTCCACCGTCACGTTGCCGTAGGTTTCTGTCATGCTCGGGAACAGGAAGATATCGCCCGATGCATAATGCGCCGCGAGGTCTTCGCCGGTTCTCATCCCGGCGAAAATATATTCGGGATTTTGCCGCTGCAAATCTGCGCGCACCGGGCCATCGCCGACCATTACCAGCTTCAGTTTTGGATTGATGGCCAGCATGGCCTTGAAGGTGCGCAGCACCAGCGGCAGGTTTTTTTCTGCCGATATTCGTCCCACGTAGATGACTGCCAGTTCGTCTTCGGCAACAACACCCCATTGCAGGCGCAATTTTTCGCTGCGCTTGTCCGGATGGAACAATGTGGTGTCCACGCCGCGCGCGACGACCTGCAGATTCTGATAGCCGTCTTGCGCAAGCGTGTTGCGCAACTCATGGGTGGGCACCAGCGTGGTATCGGTGCGGTTGTGCAAATTGCGCAGATAGCCGGCAACGGTCTTTTGCAGCCAGCCGAAGCCGTAATGACGGCTGTAGCTGTGGAAGTTGGTGTGGAAATCGCTGCTGACCGGGATGCCGAGTTTGCGTGCGGCGGCCAGAGCAGAAGAGCCCAGCGGGCCTTCGGTGACCAGATGAACCACATCGGGACGCTGCCCGGTCCAGAGTTTGACCAGCCGTTGCTTGGCCGGCAGGCCCAATTTCAATCCCTGATAACGTGGAATAGGAAAGCCGCGCACCAATACTTCCTGCAAGGTGGGCTCGTGTTTTGCGCTGTCCTGCGGATCCTGGCGCGGACGTATCAGTTCAACCACATGGTATTGGCGCAGGCCTTCCACCATGCGGCTGATCGTCATCGCCACACCGTTGATTTCCGGCGGGTAAGTCTCGGTCACTACAGCGATACGCAGCTTACGATTTGCCATGTCTTCTCCTTGGGTTTTGGATATTCATGGCAAGCACTTTCTCATCCGAACAAGAAAGTTTGATGAAGGATTTATGAGGGTTTCGTGACAGCGTGATTTACTCATGAGTCAGTAAATAAGGCGACACACGAGGAACTTCAGGATTGAGATTGTGGTCAGAGTTTGCATGAAAAAAGATGGGCGCAAACTTGATCGAAAAGCACAGGAAGCGATACGGCT
>Ga0315268_10004684_pt1 | contig 14810 bp, 11 predicted proteins | sample C1_top_MG_FD_204535 | JGI IMG/M metagenome (GOLD analysis project Ga0315268, IMG submission 204535) | Sediment microbial communities from Yellowstone Lake, YNP, Wyoming, USA - C1_top | ecosystem: Environmental > Aquatic > Freshwater > Lake > Sediment | place: USA: Wyoming | collected 2017-08-01
CTTCTGGCCTCTCTCCGACGTTGGTCCCTGGCTCCTGGCGGGGGACCTACGAAAAGTAATTGGTGGATGCATGGGGATTCGAACCCCCGACCTCCTACATGCGAAGCAGGCGCTCTCCCAGCTGAGCTATGCACCCAACCAAAGATGGCAACTATGAAGTTGAGAACGCGGGCCAAGTGTGCGCTACAAATTGTATCTGACGCCCCGGCAGAGCGTCAAGTTCCGGGGGCCCCGGGGCTTCCGGCGCTTGCGGCGGCAAGGGCTGAATTGGATTCTGTGGCGGGCAAAAAAGGTTTGACACCCCTGGAAGTTGCATGGTATGATTACAGTTTTCTTGACGACCAACCCTAAGGTATGGTAATGTGGGTAGCGAATTGCGTTCCTGACCGGGTCCCGGACATTGGGGGTGATGGCAGCATTGTTCAGCGTCGGTGATAAAGTAGTCTACCCAATGCACGGAGCCGGCATCATCGAGGCCATCGAAGAGCGCGAGATCCTTGGTCGGTGCAAGACCTACTACATAATGCGCCTGCCCCTCGGCGACATGAAAGTCATGATCCCAACCGACAACGTCGACGAGATCGGCCTGCGCGACATTATCAACCGCGATGACGTCAAGAAGGTCATTGAGGTCCTCAAAGACTCCCGAAGCAAGATGTCTTCGAACTGGAACCGCCGGTACCGGGCCAACATGCAGAAGATCAAGAGCGGCAACATCTACGAGGTGGCTGAGGTCGTCCGCAACCTGCAGCTTCGCGACATGGAGAAGGGGCTATCCACAGGGGAACGGAAGATGCTCTCCAACGCCAAGCAGATATTGATCAGCGAACTGGTCCTGGCCGACAACATGGACGAGGACGGGGCCAAGGAGCTCATCGACAACCTGTTTCAGTAGGTCTCGCGCGGCGGCCGGCGGGTGTGCCGCCGAGAATTGACAGTCATGGGTCAAAGCGGAGCAGCCAGGTTGAAGCCGGCTGCTCCTTGCCATTTCATTGCAGGTTGATAGACCTTTTGGCGAGACTTGGGATGCTCTATAATGATACAAGCTCCTTCGAAATCCCGAACAGGAAGGGGGTGAGAATAGCCCATGCTTAGACGAATCGCCCGCGCCGTGATCGCCGTGATGGGCGCCGGCGGCGGGGTCCTGGCGGCTTATCAGTTGTCCGACGTCGTCGAGAGCCTGGTCCGGATCCACTTCAACTTCTGGCAGACCCTCCTTTACCTCACCCTCAGCGGCATCGTGTTTGGACTGGTGGCTTACTTCATCGCCCCCTGGATCGTCACTCTCATCTGGTCGGCCACCAATTGGGTGGAGGGTCGCCTGCAGAAAGCTCCGATTCAGGACATATTGGCGGGTGCTTTGGGACTTATTTTGGGCCTTATTATCGCCAATCTCCTGGGAGCCGCCCTGGGTCGCATCCCCTACGTGGGTAGCTACCTTCCCACCCTGGGTAGCCTGATCATCGGCTACCTTGGTCTCAGCGTGGCGGTCAAGAAACGAGACGAGCTTGTCTCCATGTTCGGCTGGCTCCGCCCCGGCGGGCGGGACCGGATCGCCTCGCGGGGCGCCGCGCCGAAGATTCTGGACACGAGTGTTATCATCGACGGCCGCATCGCCGACATTTGCCGGACCAGCTTCATCGAGGGACCCCTGATCATTCCGGCCTTCGTCCTCGAGGAACTGCGGCACATCGCCGACTCATCCGACACGCTCAAGCGCAACCGCGGCCGGCGGGGCCTGGACGTCTTGAACCGCATCCAGAAGGAACTCCGCGTCCCGGTCGAGGTCTACGAGCGCGATCTCGGAGACACTCTCGACGTTGACGCTCGGCTGGTCAAACTGGCCAAGCTGACCGGCGGCCGCATCGTCACCAACGACTACAACCTGAATAAGGTCGCCGAGCTCCAGGGCGTGCCGACCCTTAACATCAATGAGTTGGCCAACGCGGTCAAACCGGTGGTCTTGCCCGGAGAAGACATGTTGGTTCACATCGTCAAGGACGGCAAGGAGTCGGGCCAGGGCGTGGCCTACCTTGACGACGGAACGATGATCGTCGTCGACGGCGGGAAGCGCCACATCGGCGAGACCATCGACGTCCTGGTGACGAGTGTTCTCCAGACCGCGGCGGGGCGGATGATTTTCGCCCGGCCCAGGGGTGGAGCGGAGAAGGGTTCTGAGAGGAGCAACTCCCTCTAGTGGCGTCGGAGCGAACGGTGGCCGTCGTCGCGGCGGCCGGGCGGAGCGAACGGATGGGGGGCGGCGGGAACAAGGTCTTTCTGCCCCTGGTTGACCGCCCGCTTCTCGCCCACACTCTGGGCGTGTTCGAGGCCTGTCCGATGGTAGACGAAGTGGTCGTGGCCGTCGGCGAGGGCGAGGAAGACTTCTGCCGCCGCGAGGTCGTCGAGGCCTTCGAACTTCGCAAGGTGACCGGAGTGATTCGTGGAGGGGCCAGCCGCCAGGAAACCGTGGGACTGGCCCTTCGTTTCGTCGGCTCGGCCGCGGGGGCTGTGGTCGTCCACGACGGGGCTCGCCCACTCCTGCCGGTTGGGCTTCTCGAGCGGGCCATCGAGCTTGGGCGGCAGCAAGGGGCCGTAGTCGTGGGGCTTCCGGCCAGGGACACGGTCAAGCGGGTGGAGCCAACCGTCTCGCGGGTGGTCGAAACCTTGGACCGGCGTGAACTCTGGCTGATTCAGACCCCGCAGGTCTTCTGGCTCGACCTCCTCCAGATGGCCCACCGGCGGGCGGCCGAGCGGGGCATCACGGCCACCGACGACGCCGGCCTGGTGGAAGGTCTGAAGCATGCGGTCCTTGTCCTGGCGGGCTCGGAAGAGAACCTCAAAGTCACGACTCCGCTCGACCTGGTTCTGGCCAGGGCTATCTTGGAGAACCGGGCCAGGCGGAAGACGGGGTAGCCGGCCCCGCGGAACGCGAGCGCCAGCCGGGCGTGGCGGAGACAGATGGGCCGGCCGCGAGGCCGGGAGATGGCCCGAAGTTGGAGGTGGTACCCGTGGTGACGACCCGGATCGGTCTGGGGTTCGACAGCCACCGGTTTGTCAGAGGGCGTCCGCTCGTGCTGGGCGGGGTGAAGATTCCCTTCGAGTTCGGCCTCGACGGCCACTCCGACGCCGACGCCCTCGTTCACGCCATAATCGACGCTCTGCTGGGCGCCACGGGGCGCGGCAACATCGGCGAGCGGTTCCCGGACACGGACCCGGCCTACGCCGGGGCGGACAGTTGCACGCTGCTCGGGGAAGTGTGGCGAGAGTTGGCCGCCGACGGATGGCGAGTGGTGAACGTGGACACCGTGGTCGTCACCAGTAGGCCACGCCTGGCGCCTTATGTTGGTCCCATGAGATGCCGCCTAGGCAGCACCCTCGGTGTAGCTGCCGAGCGCATTTGCGTGAAGCCCAAGACGCGCGAGGGCCTCCCGCGGGAGATTGGCCTTGGGGGTGTCGCCGCCGAGGCCGTGATCCTGCTTGACTGCCCCCGCGACTAGGGGCCAGTACCTGTTCCCCTTCTGCGGACCAAGACGTGTCCTGGCAGTTCCGCCATCACGCAGACCCCAATGAGGGCGAGGTTGCGTACAATCGCCCATCCTGCTGGCATGCTGAGAAAGAGAATACAGCCGCAATCCGCCGCCGGTTCGCCGCGAAGGTAACCCGATGCAAGATAGGCGGTGAACGTGACGAGCATGAGGACACCCAGCCGGCGAAAGGCATCCTGGAACGGCGACAGGAGGAGGCCCGTGCCGATGCTGATTTCGCCGGCGGTAATAGCTAGGGCCAGGAACCTGGCTGTGGTCTCCGAAACCGAGATCGCTGCCCTCAGCAGATCCATGAACTCCGGGATGTCCGTAGCCTTAGAACACCCAGCAAGCAACAGGGTGACGGCAAGCGCATATCGGGCTACGGAACCCGCGAGCCTGCTTTGCCGGATCAGAGTGGCTTCATCCATGGGTTAGTCAGCTCCATCCAGTCGCCCGTCGATCATGGATACGACTCGCCCGGCTCGCTCGGCAACAGCAGGGTTATGGGTTACGACAACCAGTGCGGTCCCCGCGAGGCGAACCGAGTCTAAGACATCCAGAATCGATGCCTGGGCTATCGAGTCCAGGTTTCCCGTCGGCTCGTCCATTAGAAGCATAGCCGGGTGGTTGGCCAGGGCTCGGGCGATCGCGACCCGCTGTTCCTCACCACCACTCAGCTGTCTCGGTCGATGATCTTGCCTATCGGACAGGCCGACCTGCCCTAGTAGCTCCCTGGCCCTAACCAGTCGTTTGCCCTTTGGAATGCCCGCGAGCTTCATGGGCATAGCCACGTTCTCAACGGCACTCAGACCCTCTAAGAGATTGTAGCTCTGGAAGACGAATCCGATCTTTCGCAACCGAAGCGAAGCTAGATCGCGGTCAGGCACATGTCCGGTGGAACGACCGCAGAGCACGTAGTCTCCGCCCGTTGGTCGGAGAAGAGTGCCCAGGACGTGCAAAAGGGTCGACTTGCCTGATCCGCTCGGACCGGTAATGGCGATGTACTCAGCTCGACAGACCCTGAGGCTTACTCCCTCGAGAGCCTGCACATACGTTCCCCTCTTCTTGTCCCTACAGAACCGATGGCTCACATTGACGAGTTCCGCCAGACTGTCCAACCTTCTACTCACCTCGCAGGCAATCGAGAGGGTCGATCTTGGCGGCCAGAGACGAAGGATACCAGCCAGCCGCCAGGCCTCCGACGATCGTTAGGAGAAGGGCGAGTGCCCCCATTTTGCAGCCGGGAACAAGCGACCACCCGTGTGACCCCGCCAAGACGATAAACACGATGGAGGCCAGACCAATACCGGTGGACCCTGAGGCCAGAAAGAAGTTGACCGTGCGCCTCAGCCAAGTGCGCCTCACGAAAGTCGCGGAGGCCCCAATCGAACGCAGGATTCCGATTTCCTGCCGGCTTTCTGCGACCTCGAGAACGGTCACCATGGACGTAGCGCTGACGCCAAGCAGGATTCCGAGGCAGGCAACGACTGCCAAGGCTGTGGCGAAGTCCGCCCGCAGGACGCCCGCTTCCCTGAGGGCAACTGCCATATCGGTCACCCGAAGCTGGCTCGCCCATAAGGGAAGTGATCGAAGTATCGGCTCCACGGTTTGCAGGAGATTCTCTGCCTCTGCGGTGGAGCTGGACACCCATATCTCACCTGATCGGGCCCCGATGCGGGCCGAGCGACAGGAGGCGAAGTCGGTGGGATTCAGGAGACACACCCCTCGCCGGTCGTAGTCGCCAGTGTCGAGGACATCGCTGCTGGGGTCGTCCAGGACGCCCGAGACTGTCACGACCAGATCGTCTCCAACGGTGAGGCGATCTCCAGGGGAGACGGACAGGCGAGTGGCTACCGCGGACCCGACGAACGCAGTGCCCGGAGTCGGAGATGGCACGACAGATGCGCAGGCGAACTGCTTTAGGCTAAGGTAGGGTTCACTGGCCTCCAGAGCCCAGCCCTGGAAACCAGTCTCCTGAGAAGCGCCGACGTTCGGCGTTCGTGAGGGTAAGCGCATCAAGGCCGGCGTGCACATCATGGACCCAATGTCGATATCAAGGGGAAGGTCCCGCCGGAGCAGGCAAGCGAGGTCTTGTGTCCACGTCTCCGGCAGAGCGGCCAGCGGGCCGGATGGGCGGATGACGATGGACGCGTATCCGGAGGTCCGAAGACACCGATCCACCTGATCCTCGGTGGCAGCACCGAGTCCCCAAACGACGGCGGAGGCGAATACGCCGACTGCAATCATGACAAAGCACAGGACCCTGGGGAGCCCTGATCCCCGGCGGAAGGCGGTCACACGGCTTTCCGAGAGAGCGGTAAGGGTATCCAAGCTAAGAACTCTCCGTGCCGGTAGCGACGCCGCCACGAGCGCGACGGCGATCAGAACTCCGGAGACGACCGCGAGCGTTCCGATTTCCACTGTGACTGGCGACCCGGTTATCGCCCCCAATGAGGGCGCAAGAGCCACACCGAGGCAAGAGCCCAGACCGCCGCTGGCCAGGGCTAGCCAGGCCACCGGGGCGGAAGCAAGGCCCATGATGGCTCGCGGGCCTGCCCCGAGGGCCCTAAGGACGGCGAACTCCCGCGACCGCCGGACAATGTTGAGGAGCGTGAGGACGGACACCTGCATCGCACCAAGACCAAGCAGCATCAGGGCTACCCACCAGAAGTACCGACTCATCTTGTCGGCGACAACGCGGTACACGTTGGCCAGGTCGCTTTCCACCGCGATGAGGACTCTGCGCTCGGGTTGATCGTAGGCCGCCAGAGCCTCACGAGCCACGGCCACGACGGCATCGAGCCTGCCGTCGGGAAGCCCCACCCAGAGCGAGAAGCCACTCTGCCGCAGCCGTGTGACAGGGGCCCCGTCCTGTCCTCCTGGGAGCCAATCAAGCATGCTGGGGTAAGCTGTCCAGGGAACATAGATCGTATCGTCTGGCGGGTGGACTACGGAACTTCTGACTGCTGCGAGAACCCCGATGACGGTAAACTCGCCTGCGAGGTAAGGCGTCTGCTCAATTGTATCTCCGACGGACCAGGCGGGTTTGCCCTCGACCCGGTCCCCTGCTGCAGCATGGCCTGCCCCGATGACAGCGACTGGAGCACCCATTCTGGTCTCAGTCTCGGAAAAGACCCGGCCAGCCGTCAGGACCAGGCCGGTCTGCTCGAAGTAGCCAGGGTCCACGCCCCTGAAGCATAGGGGCCAGTTGGTGACCGTCCTCTCTCCAGAGGCAAGTCGGTAGGTTACGCCTTGTGTCGTGGGCTCGGCCGGGAAAATGAGGGGCAGAACAACGGCCCCGAGATTCAGGAGGCGAGCCCGAAGAGTCTCGAGTGCCTCTCCGTCAAATAGGGCGGTGCCCTCGCGACCGACAACGAAACTGTCGCCAGGCAGCGTCTGGATGATCTCTCGCACCCGCAGACTGAAACCCACGCCAAGTTGCGAGGCAGCGACGAACACCGCGACGGCGAGTGCTAGGGTCACGAAAGTGAGAGCGGTCGTGAAACCACCTCTACGCAATGCCGGTCACTCCCACCAATCGAGAGAGTGTGTACTGGGGCTGCGAACTGGCTAGCAGTAGGGCTGACAGACAGTGTCACAGATCATGCTGATTACGTAGTCCCCCTGCGCGGGCTCGTAGTTGCCATCGCCATCCACGTCGTACCAAGTGACGAGTAGATCCTGTTCGAACAGTGTTGGGTAATGCTCCATGCAATAGCAGCAGTAGACGTCAACCCAGACGGTCGCGGCGTGGGCCACTGCGGGTGCCACGAAACCCAACATGAGGACACACAGAACAATCGGTAGGCGCCACTTCCTTAGCATCGGATCACCTCCTAACCCCCGAAGGAAGTCTGAAAGACAGCCTTGACGTCCAAGGCATTGGGCTGAGCCCCGCAGCCCCAGTACACCTGGAAGAACTGCTTGACCGCGCCATTGTGGATCCAGACGAGCACCGGCGCTGTTCTGAGCCCCCATGTGTGTAGCACTTCGTCCGTGGTATCCACCAGGACGTTGGCGTCATCGAGGCCAACCGTCCTGGCCCAACGAGAGAGACCCTCAAAGTCCAGTGCCCCGAAAGAAGGGGAACGCCAGCCGTTCAGTTCGAACAGGTTCTCGACCAAGCCTTCGGAGAAGAACGACCGGGCTGGGGGGATATCCTCGGGGAGCGGAACCTGAGTGAGAATCGTAACCACCCTCACTGTCGCCGGGATAACCCCGGACGCAGCGAGGCGGTTAACGAGTTCCGCCGATTGACGGCATACCGAACATCGGGGAGTCACAATGTGGAGAAGATAGTCCTTCCCACTTTCCCAGTTGCACGCGATCGGCACACCTGCCAGGGTTGTCACGCAGTCCAGTTCAGGAAGGGCGGCCGCCAACGCCAGAGAACCCTCCCGACGGTCGGATTGGCTGAGTCGGAGAGCGCGAGTGAGGACGGGGAGGTAGTTGGCTGCATCGAATCCTGTCCAGGAAAACGTGATCCGTGACCCGGAGTCAACGACGATTGTCCGCAGGATTCCCCGGCTGAGTAGTGCACCTGCTAGGCCGCTGCTGTCTCGTATGAGTGTGCAATTCCCAGGCAGTCTCCTCGGAAGGTTCAGCTCTCTTCCGTAGGCGGGAGGTGCGCACACGATGCTGAGGGGCACATCGCTGCGGGAGCAGACTAGTGCTGCGGCGACGGCAGCAAGTGCACCGTTGGGGCTGGACAGATCCACAAACAGCAGGACACACTGCGGTTCGCGAAGCACTTCGTATCCCGAGAGCCTGGAGTACTTGGCCAGAATGTCGGAAACATCTTCACCTGGAGGGAGGCCTTTCGAAGACAAACCGTACACAGCAGCATCGAAGGCAGCATCCCAAAGAAGCCGGCAGTCCTTGCCCTCCGGTCGATCCAGACCAAGCAACGCAGAGGCCATAGGAGTGGCAAAGACACCAATGCAGACCACAATCGCCAGAATGAGAACGTCAACGAACCGTGGTCTCCAGGCCATGTATGCAAGTCCCCGATCTTGGCAGGCTGCCTGCATTCAAGAAAGCGCCTACCGTAGATTACCATACTTGGGGCATGCACACAAGCACTCGGTGGACCAAGCAAACTCGCTGAGCCTGATGTTTACTGCGGACAGCAGTGGCCAATCCCGGGCCAACTGCGATTCCTGTTGTGGAGCCCGCTCTCCCCTACTCCTCTTCCTTCTTCTCCGCCTGGTGCTTCTCAATGATGCCCTGGGCGATGTTACCCGGGACTTCTTCGTAGTGGTCGAACTCCATGGAGAAAGTGCCTCGACCCTGGGTCATGGAGCGGAGGTCGATGGCGTAGGTGAACATCTCCGCCAGCGGGACGAGGGCCTTGACCTGCTGCAAGGCCCCTTCGGGCTCCATTCCGAGGATGCGGCCCCGCTTCCGGTTGAGGTCACCGATGACCTCGCCCATGTAGGAGTCGGGGATGAGGACCGAAACGCTGACAATGGGTTCGAGGAGGACCGGGCCGGCCTCCATGATGCCCTTCTTGAACGACATGGAGGCGGCGATCTTGAAGGCCATCTCCGAAGAGTCGACGTCGTGGTAGGAGCCGTCGTAGAGGCTGGCTTTGAAGTTGGTGACCGGATGCCCGGCCAGGACGCCCTTGTCCTTGGCCTCGCGCAGGCCTTTCTCGACGGCCGGGATGTACTGGCGGGGAACCGAGCCGCCGAAGATGTTCTCCTCGAAGACGAAGTCCTCGTTGGGCTCTGGTGAGTACTCGACCCAGACGTGGCCGTACTGACCGCGGCCGCCGCTCTGGCGTTTGAACTTGCCTTCAGCCTTGACCGTCTTGCGGATGGTCTCTTTGTAGGGAACCTTGGGGGTTTTCAGAAAAACGTCAACCCCGAACTTGCGCTTCATCCGCTCGGTGGCCACGCCCAGGTGCAGTTCGCCCATGCCGCAGAGAATGGTCTCGCCGGTGCCCTGCTCCTTGCGGACGGAGAGGGTCGGGTCCTCTTCCCTGATCCGGCTCAGGGCCTGGCTGATCTTCTCCTCGTCGCTCTTGGACTTCGGCACGATGGTCACCTGGTAGACGGGCTTGGGGAACTCCGCCGGGGCGAAGACGATGGGATGAGTCTCCTCGCAGAGCGTGTCGCCGGTTGACGTCTCCTGGAGTTTGGCCACCGCCCCCAGGTCGCCGGCGCCGACCTTGTCGACCGGCTCCTGCTGCTTGCCCCGGATGAGGAGGAGCTGGCCGATCCGCTCCGATGAGCCCCGAGGGCCGTTATGGGTCTGGGAGTTGGAGGCCAGGGCCCCGGAGTAGACGCGGAAGAGAGTGAGCTTGCCGACGTAGGGGTCGGCCATGGTCTTGAAGACAAAGGCCGAGAAAGGGGCGTCGTCCCTGGCCGGACGCTCTTCGTCGGCCTCGGTCTTGGGGTTACGACCCTTCGCCGCCGGGCTGTCGGCCGGTGAGGGCGCGGCCAGGCGGATTATGTCAAGGAGGGGCTGGATGCCGATATTCTTGACCCCGGTCCCGCAGAGCACCGGGACCAGCTTTCCGGAGATGACGCCGGCCCGGATGCCCTGACGCAGTTCGTCCGGGGTCAGGGTCTGGCCGTCGAGGTACTTCATGGTCAGGTCGTCGTCGGTTTCGGCGGCGGCCTCGATGAGGCTTTCGCGGACGGGAGCGGCCTTGTCGGCCAATTCGCCGCTGAGGGGTTCGGTCTTGGGGTCGCGGCCCTTACCGTCTTCCCAGGTGAGGACCTTCTCGCCGATGAGATCGACCACCCCGCGGAAGCCGGCCTCGGACCCAACCGGAAGAGTGACCGGCACGAGGTGGCGGCCGAAGGCCTTGCGCAGGCCCTCCAGGCACTTGTCGAAGTTCGCGTTCTCGCGATCCATCTTGCTGATGAAGACAATTCGGGGCAGGGAGTTCTCGTCGGCGTACTTCCAGACCAGTTCGGTCCCCACTTCGACCCCGCTGACCGCGTCGACGAGGACAACGACGCTCTCGACCACGCGCAGCGAGGACTTGACCTCGGCCACGAAGTCGAAGTAGCCGGGGGTGTCGACAACGTTGACCTTGACCCCCTGCCACTCCAGGGGGGCCATCGAGGCGTTGATCGACACCTGGCGACGGATTTCCTCCGCGTCGTGGTCCATGGTGGTGTTACCGTCGGTCGTCTTTCCGAGCCGCTCGATGACCCCGGCGTCGAAAAGCATGGCCTCGGCGACGGAGGTTTTGCCTGCCCCGCCGTGCGAGACCAGGGCAATGTTGCGGATGTCCGAGATGGCGTACTTCTTCAAAGGCGAGCGCCCCTTTCGCAGGCGACGGAACCAGACCGACGACCCGACTGCCCCGGATGGCCGATCACGCTCGCCACCCTCCGGAGACAGCCCTCCGGGTCTGGGGCAACAAGATAAGGCTTTATGCAGGTCTTGTGACATCCGCCAACCGCGGGAGATAACGGCTGAGAAGCCAAACTCAGCGGTTCGCCGATAGGCAGTAGATTCCTTCCCTGGACTTAGTTTGGCCGGATCGCAGGGAGGGTGATACGCACGGAGCGGGGGCGGCGGGAGCGGGCAGCGGGGCCTACGCGGACGGGGGCCGGTCGAGCATGGGGGTAGCGGGGATCATCTGGCAGATGGAGGCAGGCGAGGAAGGAGGTGGCGTCTGGCGGAACGAACGTATGGCGGGTCCTTGGAGGCGATGTGACTTGGCCCTGCCCGCCTCGGCTTCACCGGTTCATGGTCCCCTCGACCTTTTCGTCGACCGGCATGACATAATCAAGGTCTTCGCCGCCCACCTCCACGAGAGACCGCCCGGACACGTTCTGCACGTGACCGGGGAGGGTGGGCTGGGGAAGTCGCTGCTGCTGAGATACCTGCGAGAGAGATGCTGCCACCGCGTGGACGAGGCCTACTGGCCAAATCTTCGCAAGGAGCGCGGGACGGCCTTCTCGACGGGTTTCATCCGGGCCGCCACGGCCGACCCCGTGCCCGCAACGCACCTGGACTTCAGCCTGCCGCCCACCTCCGACCACCAACCTCAGGATCGCGTGGGAGGGCTGGTCGCGCTTCGACAAGGACTGGTCCACGAGCATGGTCTGCGCTTCCCCCGTTTCGACTACGCCTATCTAATCTACCTTGACAGGCTTCACAGCCTCACCAGGGAGCGCTTCGCCCAGTTCTTCCCGGCCGTGGAAACCGTGAGGCTGCTCGAGAACCTTGTCGAGACTCTCCCCTTCTTGGGCCCGCTTCTGGCCGCGGTTCGACTTCTAGCCGGCGTGGTCCCTCGCAAGGCCGGGGAGGTCGGCCCGTGGGCGAAAGCTGTCGATCCGAGCTTCGCCGGACGCGTGGCCGGACTCGACCTCCACGCCGAGTTGGCGGCCGAACTGGCGGACTACTTCGCCGCCGACTTACGGGCTGAGGTGACTCGCCCCGGCGGGCCGCCACGAGTGGCCCTCTTTCTTGATGGCCTGGATGGCTTCTGGTCTCGCGCCGACGAGTTCTCGCCCTTCAACTTCCACGCTCTCGACGAATGGGTTCGCCGGCTCCTCCTGGGCCTCTTCCGAGAGGGGCCGTCGGGCGTCGTAGTCGTGGCCGCAAGTAGAAAGCCTCCGACCTGGGAGAGGGCGAGCCCGTTTCCGGTTCCGAGGAAGGTCCTGCGATCGGCGCCCCTCGGACCGCTGGGCCGGGAGGATAGTGAGGATTACCTCGAGCTTGCCGGCGTTGAGAAGGCCGCGACGCGGCGCGCGCTGGTGGACTACGCCTGGATCGAGACCGGCGACCCTACTCGGAACGGAGGGCCCGGAGGAACTCATCCGCTGCTCTTGCGCCTGGCGGCCGAGGTGGCCCAAGCGGCCCCGGGACGTTCCTGGGATGCGTCCGATCTGGATCTGGCCCTGACCGAGGCGGGCAAGGTCGGTGAACTTCTGACCTGGCTCCTCCGCTTTACCGATCGGTCTACGGGAGAGGCTCTCCAGGCTGTGGCCGCGGCCCGGTCCTTCGACCAGGACATCTATAACCACCTGGGGGCCGACCTCAAGTTTGAGACCAGCCCCGCCCGCTTCGCCAAGATCACGGCCATGTCGTTTTGCTGGGCCCTGCCCGGCGGGCCGGGACGCTTCCGGGTCCACGACCTGGTGCGGCGCCTGGTTGCCGGGGCGGAAGCCCCCGAGGAGAGTGCACTGAAGGCCCACCGGAGCCTGGAGGCCTACCACCGCCGGCGCCTGCCGGCCGACCCCCTGGCCATCGTCGAGGTTCTCTACCACCAGACCTACTCTGACGAGAAGGTGGCCGCGGAAACCTGGAAAGAGGAGTTCTTCGATGCCCTTGAGCGCCGCGACCTCTCAACGTGCGCCGCTCTGCTGGAGGTCTTGGCCCACGTCTTCCGGCGGGTTCGGGGCCATCCGCGGGCGAATGCGCTGTCGAGCATCGCCCGCTACCTGACCCTTGTTAGTCGCCACGACGAGGCCCGCGGGTTCCTCGTGGAGGCCCTGGCGGCCTACTCCGAGGCTCTGGCGTTGGCCCCGCGGGATCCCGTGGCCCTCAGTAAGCGGGCCGGGGCCCTGCGGGAACTCGCCGATCTTGAGGCCGAACTCGGCCGCCACGACGAGGTCCGCGGGTTCCTCGTGGAGGCCCTGGCGGCCTACTCCGAGGCTCTGGCCCTGGCCCCGCGGGAGCCTGTCTTCCTCGGTAACCGGGCCGCGGCCCTGCACAGACTCGCCTATCTCGAGGCCAAACTCGGCCGCCACGACGAGGCCCGCGGGTTCTATGAGGAGGCCCTGGCGGCCTACTCCGAGGTTCTGGTCCTGGCCCCGCGGGAGCCTGTCTTCCTCCGTCACCGGGCCGCGGCCCTGCAGGCTCTCGCCAATCTCGAGGCCAACCTCGGCCACCATGACGAGGCCCGCGGGTTCCTCGTGGAGGCCCTAGCAGCCTCCTCCCAGGCTCTGGCCCTGGCCCCGCGGAACCCCACGGCCCTCGGTATGCGAGCCGGAGCTCTGCAGGACCTCGCCGATCTCGAGGCCAAACTCGGCCGCCACGACGAGGCCCGCGGGTTCCTCGTGGAGGCCCTGGCGGCCTACTCCGAGGCTCTAGTCCTGGCCCCGCAGGATCCTGTCTTCCTCGGTAACCGGGCCTCGGCCCTGCAGGGTCTCGCCGATCTGGAGGCCAAACTCGGCCGCCACGACGAGGCCCGCGGGTTCTACAAGGAGGCCCTGGCGGCGTGTCTTGAACTTCTGCGGATCGTTCCGGGGCATCGTGGCGCGCAATCTCTCAGGCTTCTGCTGGAGCGGCGCCTGGCGGGCGAGGAGTAGACGGCCGACCGCCCCCGCGCACACTCGGCTGCATCCGCGGGTTTCCCCCTACCCCCCGCCCTCTAGGTAGGCCTCCAGGTTCACCGTATAGGCCCGGATAGCGGCGACGGTGTAGTTGTTGCTCGGACTCCAGAGGAGCCAGCCCTTGATGCCCAGTTCGTGGGTGGCCCGGATCTGGTCGAGAACCTCTTCGGGGCCGTAATGGTTGTAGAGGCTGAAGTCCTGGAGCCAGGGGCGGAACTTGTCCTTGGCCTCGGGACCGAGACGGTCGAGGCCGTCGGAGAGGGCGCCGAGGATCGTCTCGTAGGGGGCGGCGTCGGGCGAGGAGAGGCCGAAGTGCCCGGGGCCGTAGTGGGAGGGGTAGATCATCGGACTTATGTAGTCCACGGCCAGGGTGATGGTCTCAAGGACTTGACCCAGGGAGGTGTCGACCCTGGTCGAGAGGATGATGCCGAAGACGTCGGCCGAGACGAGGCAGCCGTAGGGGGCTAGGCGCTCCCGGGCCAGGCTCAGGAACTCGGTGATGGCCAAGACCCGGTTGGCGTTGTCGGGGCCGTTGGGGCGGCTGAAGACGGCGCTCTTCATGTCGCCGTCGGTCGGAAAACGAACGTAGTCGAACTGGATTTCGTCAAAGCCGAGGCTGGCCGCTTCTTCGGCCAGGGCCAGATTGTAGTCCCAGACCTCGGGTCGAAAGGCGTCGGTCCAGGCGTTGCCGGCGCGGTCCCGCCAGAGGCTTCCGTCGGGGCGCTTCACGGCCAGGTCGGGGTTGTGGACCGACAGGGTCGAATCCTCGAACGTGACCAGGCGACCGATAACGTAGATATCGTAGGCCTTGGCCATGCGGAGCATGCCCTCGATGTCCCGGATCTGGATGGAGACAGCCCCGGCCTCGAGGAAGGCCGGAACCTGGGTGTCGTAGGTGGCCCGCCCCTGTTCGTCCTTGATGTTGATGACCATGGCGTTTAGGGCCGAGCTATCGACAAGCTCAATCAGTTTTCTAAAA
>Ga0315268_10004685_pt1 | contig 14810 bp, 13 predicted proteins | sample C1_top_MG_FD_204535 | JGI IMG/M metagenome (GOLD analysis project Ga0315268, IMG submission 204535) | Sediment microbial communities from Yellowstone Lake, YNP, Wyoming, USA - C1_top | ecosystem: Environmental > Aquatic > Freshwater > Lake > Sediment | place: USA: Wyoming | collected 2017-08-01
CCATGGCCACGTTGCCGCCGCCGATGACCACCACCCGTTTGCCCTGGGTGGGGGACTGTCCCGAGGCGTTGACTCCCCGCAGGTAGTCCACGCCCCACAACACGCCGTCGGCGTCGGCCCCGGGCACCGGCAGCCGCAGCGCCTCCTGGGTGCCCACGCCCAGATAGACTGCAGCGAAACCGTCCCGGGTGAGCAGATCGTTGATGCTGCGGCCCGGCCCGATGGGGGAATTCAGGCGAATTTCCACCCCCAGCCGGGTGAGGTAGTCCACTTCCCGCTGCAGGACCTCCCGGGGCAGGCGGTATTCCGGTATGCCGTAGCGCAGCCAGCCGCCGGGCTCCGGCGCGGCTTCAAAGACCACCACCCGGTAGCCCTGCAGGGCCAGGTGGTAGGCGCAGCTCAGGCCCGAGGGCCCGGAGCCCACCACGGCCACAGCTTCGCTTCTCTGTGGGACTTCAGGCACCGGCAGGGAATCCCAATCGGCTTGATCCGCCACGAAGCGCTTCAGGGCGCAAATGGCCACGGGCTCGTCCACTTCGGCCCGGCGGCAGTCGGCCTCGCAGGGGTGCGGGCAGATGCGGCCGATGGTGCCGGGGAGCGGCAGGCGGTCCATGATGAGGGCCAGGGACTCCTGGTATTTGCCCGCCTTGACGAGCTGCACGTAGCCCTGGGCGCTTAAATTGGCCGGGCAGGCCCGGACGCAGGGGGCCCGGTCCAGCTTCTTGATGGCGAAGGTGGAGGGTACCGCCTGGGGAAAATGGCGGAACGCGGCCCGGCGCGTGCCCAAACCTTCGTCGAAACTGGACGGCAGCTCCACCGGGCAGGTCTCGCTGCAAGCCCCGCAGGCGTTGCACTTGGCCGCGTCGATATAGCGGGGCTCCCGCTTTAGGGTGACGGTGAAACGGCCGGCTTCGCCTTCCAGCTTCTCCACTTCGGCCTGGGTCAGGATCTCGATGTCCGGGTGCCGGGCCACCTCGATGAGCTTGGGGGAAATCAGGCAGGTGGAGCAGTCGTTGGTGGGGAAGGTCTTGTCCAACTGGGCCATGACCCCGCCGATGGAGATGTCCCTCTCCACCAGGTAAACCTTGAAACCCGCGGCCGCGGCGTCGAGAGAGGCCTGCATCCCGGCGATGCCGCCCCCCACCACCATCACCGCGCCGATTTTTTCTAATTGGTTATTCATAATCTTTGCTTTGCGACCTTTGCGCCTCTGCGAGAGAAAAAATCTCCCGCCCAAGGCGCCGAGACCGCCTAGGAATCTTATATCAAACCCAACCGCGCCAACAACGGCAGGGGGTCCACCAGGTGGCCCCTCAGCCACTTCTTCACGTCCGGGTGTCCCAGGGCCAAGCCGATGAGTTCGGTGAAGTAAAACACCGGCAGGTAGTAATCCCTGCCCGCTTGGGCGGCGATGCGCTGCTGGGGCAGGTCCAGGTTGGCCTGGCACATCTGGCAGGAGACCACGAAACACTCGGCCCCGGCCTTCAGGGCCCGCTCGTAGAGGCGCATAACCAGAGTGTCGATGAGGTCGGGCCGGGGCACGGCCAGGCCGGCCCCGCAGCAGTCGGTTTTGTAAGACCAATCAATGGGTTCGGCTCCCAAAACCTTCAGCAGCCGCTCCATGTTCTGGGGATTCTCATAATCGCCTTTATCGGTAACCGCCGGGGGCCGGGCCGCCAGGCAGCCGTAATAGCCCACGGCTTTCAGGCCGGCCAGGGGCCGCACCACCTTCTGGGCCAGGGACGAAAGGTCAGGTTCCCGGGTGAGGTAGTCCAACAGGTCCCAGATTTTGATGGCCCCTTGATAATCAACCCCCACCGCGGCTTTTTCCGGGCCCTTAAGAGCCTTGTCCGCGGCCTTGAGGCGGTTGAAGCAGAGGGCGCAGGGCACCACCACGTCCCGCCCCGCGGCCTCGGCCAGGACCAGGTTGCGGGCCGGCAGGGCCAAGGCCAGGGCGTGGTCGATGCTGTGGGCCGCGGAGGCGCCGCAGCAGTTCCAGTCCTCCAGTTCCGCCAGTTCCAGGCCCAACAGCCCGGCCACCCCGGCGATGGAGGCGGCGTAGTCAATGGCTGTCCCTTCCAGGGAACAACCCGGATAGTAGGTTACTTTCACGGCTCTTCCCGTTGGTGCGCGTCGGCGAAAATCTTTTTGATCTCCGGGGCGCCTTTCAGGCGCCGGGGGAGGCGGGGGACCAGGCGGCCCCGGCGGGCCAGTTCCCAGCCCAGGCGCAGGTCGGCGAGCAAGGCCCCCGATTTGAGTCGGGCCAGGGTATCCCCGCCCTTTAGTTGGTAAAGTCCCAGAAGCAACGGCTCCGACAGGCGGCCGCCCCCCAGCCGCACCGTCTCCAGGAAGGTCCGGTGGAAGCGGGCCACGGCCGGCTGGGGCGGGGCCACCCCTTGCCGCAGCGCCTCCTCCTTCAACCGGTCCATCACCCCGGCGATGTCGATGCCGTTGGGGCAGCGGGTGGTGCAGGTCTCGCAGGAGGAGCAGACCCAGATGGTGCGGCAGCCCAGCAGCAGCATTTCCTGGCCCAGGAGCGCCAGGCGGATCACCGCGTCGGGCAGCAGGTCCATGGCAAAGGTCAGGGGGCAGCCGCTGGAGCATTTTTTGCACTGGTGGCAGGAAGTCACCGGGGCGGAAACAGCAGAAGCCGGAACTTCCTCCAGAGCCGGAGCCGGCCGGATGGTCAGGTTTTGGTCGAACATAATGGCAGTGCTCTTATTTAAAAGTATAGCCAATTCTCCGGGGTAAAGAAACCTGAGGCTGGCGTGGGCCTCCGGGAACCAGCAGCCGCTCAAATTTACCAGGCATTTGGTTGCTCGGAAATCAGCGGATTTCTGATTTTCTTGTAAGAATTATTCTTACCCGGATTCGCACACCTGGTCTCCAAGCCCCTATCTTATTAACTAATGAACATATTATAATATTTGCATATAGCTAATTCAAGGTTTTTTTGCACCTAAGGTATTTTTTTTTCTGGTGTGGCTAGGGGGATGAAAGACGGGGCGGACCGAACCCGCCCCTGGGCTCCGCGGCCGGTTGGGAGTGACGAAGAATTCCCCTTTATTTCTGCACTTCTTTAAGCAGCGCCAGGGGGTCCAGGCTCAGATTGGCGCGCACTTCTTCCGCCCCGGGCATCTTATCCAGGCGCATCAACTCGGCAATGGCGGCCATCTGGGCGTCGTGCCCCAGGCCGCAGGCCGCCAGCACCCGCTGGTTTTTCACGTAAAAAGCCACGAAATTCCTGGCGGCCAGGTCCCCGTGGAGGATGATTTCGTCCCAGGCCGCGGCGTGGCCGACGTACTGGGGCATGGCCTCGAAAAGTTCGCTCCAGAAGAAGGGCACTCCCCGAAAGGCCACCGGTTTCCCCGCCATGTTGTGGGCCGCGATCCGGCCGTGCTGCTGGGCCAGGCGCCAGTGCTCGATGCGGATCAGTTCCCCGGTGCGCCAGTCGGGAAACCGGGCGATGTCTCCCGCGGCGTATAAATCCCCGGCCACCCGCAGGTGCTGATCAACGGTGACGCTGCCGTCGGGGTTCAGCGGCACCCCTTGGAGAAAATCGGTGGCAGGCTTCACGCCGACGCCGGCCACCACCAGTTCGGCCGGAAGTCGCTCGCCGCTCTCCAGGACCACGGCTTCCACCTTGCCTCGCCCTTCCAGCCGGGCCACCCTGGCCCCCAGGCGGAAAGCGACCCCGTGCTCCTCGAAAAGTTGTTGCAGCACCTTGCCGATCTCTGGGCCTAACTGCCGCTGAAAGGGGGTGGGTCCCGGCGCCACCACAGTTACCTGCAAGCCCCGCTTGGTCAGGCTGTAGGCCGCCTCCATGCCGATGAAGCTGGCCCCCACCACCACGGCAGGGGCGCCCTTCCGGGCGGCCTGGATGATCCGGGTGGCATCCTCGATGATCCGCAGGGTGAAGACGTTATCCAGATCGCCGCCCGGCACCGGCAGGGGGAGGGGCGCCCCCCCGGTGGCCAGGAGCAGGGCGTCATAGCTCATCGGGGCCCCGGTGGCCAGCTCGATGAGTTTCCGGCCCGGGTCCACCCGGCTCACCCGGTGCCCGAAACGCAGTTCGATATCGTGGTCCCGGTAAAATCTCTCCGGCCGCCAGGGCAAGGACTCCAGGGGGGCGTCGCCATAAAGGTAGCCCTTGCTGAGGTTGGGGCGGTCGTAAGGGAGGCTGTTCTCATAAGTAAGCATCAGGACCCGCCCCTGGAAGCCGTCTTCCCGCAGGGTCTGGGCCGCCATGTTGCCCGCGGCCCCGGCCCCCAGGATGATGAAGGTGCGCCGGTCCTCTCCGGGATTGTACTTGACCATATCGGGGAGCCGCCGGTCCCCGGCGCCCTCCGGCACCGTTACCAGGACGTCTTCGCCGTCCACCCGGACCGCGAACCGGGGCACCGCGTCGAGAGCCGGAGGCTCTTCCAGGTCGCCGGTGGTCACGTTGAACCGGGACTGGTGCCAGGGGCAGTAAACGCCTTCCCCGGACCGGCAGCCTTCGTGGAGATAGCCGCCGTAGTGAGTGCAAACGTTGCCGATGGCGTAAAACTTTCCCTTCAGCCGGGTGAGCAGGATCCTGGTTTCACCCACCAGCACTTCTTTCATTTCGCCGTCTTTCAGGTCGCCCACCTTGGCGACGGCCACTTCCGTCTTCATGGCGTTTCCCCCTTTCTGCCGGCCTGGGCTGTCTAGGTAGCTTATAAACTAGTGCTTAAGCGCCGGGCTGGCAACCGCGGGTGGAAAAAAGAAATATTTCGGTAAGCCGTTATTTTTCCCTCGAAAGCTTGCATGATTTTTCCCGGAGGATTAAATTTTACGAAGCGAGTGCTTTGCAGTTCCTCACAGTTTCAAATGGAAAAACGGACTTGGCGCCTGAAACTGGGCCTGTCCGAGCCCGGCTTTCCTCTCACCGTCCAAACCTCCCCTGGGAGGGCCTTGAAGGAGCAGAAATTGCTGCCATTTAAAAAAATCCTCTGTCCCACCGACTTCAGCGAGCCGTCCTACGACGCCCTGAAGGCCGCGGGTGAGATGGCCCTGCATTTTGGCGCCGAACTCGTGGTCATTCACGTGATCCCGCCGGTGCCGGTGCAATACCCCTATCCCGACCCGCCGGTGGCCTCCAGTTTTGACGTGGCCCTGTATCAGCAGGAGTTGGCCATCTCGGCGGAAAATGCCCTCAAAGGGGTGGTGGCCCAGCGGGTCTCCCCCAAGGTGCGCACCCTGGCCACCGTGGTCACCGGGGACCCCGCCGGCGAAATCGTGGGAAAAGCCCAAGACGAAAATGCGGACCTGGTAATCATCGCCACCCACGGGCTCACCGGGTGGCGCCACCTGGTGTTCGGCTCCGTGGCTGAAAAAGTGGTGCGCACCGCGGCCTGCCCGGTGCTGACCATCAGGGAGCCTAGAAAAGCTGAAGGATGAATTCCGGAATGTGGGTTGCATTACCGGAAGGGTAGGGGCATAATGGGCTGCGGGCCAGATAATGAATTTGGAAAGGAGTCGAGCTATGGCTAAAGTTGCGATCAATGGCATGGGACGCATCGGCAGGGCCGCGTTGAAGATTATTATGGACCAGCCGGAACTGGAGCTGGTAGCCGTCAATGACCTCATGTCTCTGGATAACCTGGTCTATTTGCTGAACTACGATACCGTTTACGGTCGTTATAAGCATCGGGTGAAGGAGGTGGCCGGCGGCTTTGAAGTGGCGGGGAAGACCATCAAGTTTCTGAGCGTCAAGGACCCGGCCCAGCTTCCCTGGAAGGACCTGGGGGTGAAGATCGTCTTTGAGTGCACCGGGCTTTTCACCCAGTCCGAAGGGCTGGGTAAGCACGTCCAGGCCGGGGCCCAGTACGCCATCCTGTCCGCGCCTCCCAAAGGGGCCGACGTCTGCTGTATCGTCCATGGCGTCACCCGGCCCGGGGAGGCCGACCGCGCCATCTCCTGCGCCTCCTGCACCACCAATTGCATCACCCCGGTGGTGGAGATCATGGGGCGCCGCATCGGCATAAAAAAGGCCATGATGACCACCATCCACGCTTACACCTCCTCCCAGGCCATCGTGGACGGGCCTAATAAGAAATTCCGGCGGGGCCGGGCCGGAGCCGCCAACCTGGTGCCCACCTCCACCGGCGCGGCGGTGGCCACCACCAACGTCCTGCCGCAGTACAAGGGGAAGTTTGACGGCGTGGCGGTGCGCTGCCCGGTGCCCTCGGGGTCCCTGGCGGACCTGGTCTTCCTCACCGAGCGACCCACCACGGTGGAGGAGATCAACCGCATCTTCAAAGAAGAAGCCGCCAGCCCTCGTTATAAAGACATCCTGGAGTACTGCGAGGACGAAATCGTCTCCTCGGACATCATCGGCAACACCCATGCCTCCATCTTCGATCCCAGCATGACCCTGGTGGTGGACGGCGACCTGGTGAAGGTCTGCAGCTGGTACGACAATGAATGGGGCTACACCAACCAGATGATCCGGGAGGCGGTGCGGCTCGTCCGGGAAGGTTGAGCAGAATATCAGGTTGTTATCACCTCACCTGGAAAAGGCGATTTTCCGTAGGGGCACGATGAGCCGTGCCCCGCAAGACCTGGTTCTAGAAAGCATCTAAAGTGGCACAGGCCTCTGGCCTGTGATGGACACAGGCTGGAGCCTGTGCCACTATTTAACAGCACCTGCCTTATCCATCATAATTTGCCACCTCCGCTCTTTTCTCCCGCGGCCGCCGTGCTTAATTTTTGACCATGCCCATCCACAACAGCGACATCGCCGAGATCTTCGACAAGGTGGCGGACCTCCTGGACATCCAGGGGGCCAACCCTTTCCGGGTGCGGGCCTACCGCAACGCCGCCCGCCTGGTGAGCAGCCTCTCCCAGAGCCTGGCGGACATGGTGGACCGGGGCGAGGATTTGACCAGGCTTTCCGGCATCGGCAGGGACCTGGCCGGGAAAATCGATGAGATTGTGAGAACCGGACAACTGGCGCAGCTCAAGGAGCTGGAAAGCCATCTTCCCCCGGCCCTGGTGCAGCTGATGAACCTGGAAGGCCTGGGACCCAAGCGCATCGCCATTCTTTACAAGACCCTGGGGATCGTCACCCCCCAGGATCTGCAGGCGGCCGCGGAGCAAGGGAAGATCAAGACGCTTAAAGGCTTCGGGGAAAAGACCGAACGGGCGATCCTGGAGGGCCTCCGGCAGCTCACCGCCAAGGAGAAGCGCTTCAAGCTGGCGTCAGTGGAGCCCGTGGCCCAGTCCCTGGAGCGGTACCTCAGAAAGGTGCCGGGAGTGGGTCAGGCCATCGTGGCGGGCAGCTACCGCCGCCGGAAGGAAACCGTGGGGGACCTGGACGTCCTGGCCACCTGTGACGCCCCCGAGCGGGTGATGGAGGCCTTTGTCAATTATGAAGACGTGACCAGGGTGGTGGCCCGGGGCGACACCAAGTCCGCGGTGGTGCTGCGCTCGGGCATTCACGTGGACTTGCGCGTGGTGCCGGAGGAGAGCTACGGCGCGGCCCTCCACTATTTCACCGGCTCCAAGGCCCACAATATCGCCATCCGCCACCTGGGGGTCAGAAAGGGCCTGAAGATCAACGAATACGGGGTCTTTAAGGGGGAGGAGCACATCGCCGGCCGCACCGAAGAGGAGGTCTTTAAAATGGTGGACCTGCCCTTCATCGAGCCGGAACTGCGGGAGGACCGGGGCGAAATCGAAGCCGCCCAGGCCGGCCGGCTCCCCCGGCTCATTACCGTCGAGGATATCCAGGGCGACCTCCACGCCCACACCAAGGCCACCGACGGCCGCAACACCCTGGAAGAGATGGCCCAGGCCGCCAGGGAGCGCGGCTATAAGTACCTGGCCATCACCAACCACTCCAAACGGGTGTCCATGGCCCACGGCCACGACGCCCAGAACCTGGCGAAGGAGATGGCAGAGATCGACCGCCTGAACGCCGGGCTTAAAGGCATCACTCTGTTAAAGGCCATCGAGCTGGACATCCTGGAGGACGGCTCCCTGGATCTGCCCGATGAGATTCTCAAGGAACTGGACCTGACGGTGTGCGCGGTGCACTACCATTTCAACCTGCCCCGGGAGAAGCAGACGGAGCGGATCATCCGGGCCATGGACAACCCGCATTTCAACATTCTGGCCCACCCCACCGGCCGGCTGATCTTCAAAAGAGACCCTTACGACGTGGACCTGGAGCGCCTGATGCATGCGGCCAAAGAGCGGGGCTGCTACCTGGAGCTGGACTCCCAGCCCGACCGCCTGGACCTGGCCGACATCTACTGCAAGCTGGCCAAGGACCTGGGGGTCAAGGTGGCCATCTCCACCGACGCCCACAGCACCGGGGACCTGGGTCTCCTGCGTTTCGGCATCGGCCAGGCCCGCCGGGGCTGGCTGGAAGCCGGCGACGTGCTGAACACCAGGCCGTGGCCGGAACTGCAGAAATTGCTCCGGAGAAGATAGCCGGGGGAGGAGACTTGAAGCTAATTTATGTGCCTGTTATCGGAACTTTTCAAAATTTCCCCCAGGGGCAACATGCCATGAGAGAGTTTTGAGGTTCCCGCCCCCTCCTCCTTAACCTGAAAGCTCAGGCGATGGGTATGGCCGTATTCGCAGATAAAGGTGTGGAAATCCCCCTCATGCGGGAGGTTATAAATGAGGTCCGCCATCAACTTGGCCTCCAGGCCGCTGAGCCTGATTTGACGCCGCTGATGTTCGTTGCATCCGAGGTCCGTAAGTTTCAACATCAGTGGGTACCTCCTGTTTTACCTCGCAAACCAGCTGCGCTGGCGTTAAGGGTTCCCCCGGGATCTCTGATACTGATCATAAACATAGCCCCCGAGAAGACCTGCTCCGCCCCCGGCTGCGGCCCCGATGGCCGCGGAGCCTGCCAGCGCCCCCAGGACGGCTCCGCCTGACGCCCCCATGGCCCCGCCGCTCAGCACCCGTTGTTCGGTATTGGACATGCCGGCACAACCCGAAAAGAACAGGACCGCCACCAATAACTGGATCAACATTTTCCTCATGCCATCCCTCCGTCGCCGTTGCCGTGTCTTAGATCAACCTCATATTGGATGCCGGACCTAATTTGGGCCCTGAAATCAGGTCCCGGTCAGTGATGACGCTGAAACCTCCGGTCCTGGTCATAACCCTGATGCAAGCCTCCACCACCTCAGCGTCGTATAAGGTCCCTTTGAATTGGGTGATTTCGGTCAAGGCCTGCTCCAAACCCAAGGCCGGCCGATAAGGACGGTGCGAATACATGGCCTCCACCACATCGGCCACCGCCAGGATCCTGGCCTCCAGGACGATGTCGCCTTCCCTGAGGCCCAGGGGATAACCCGAGCCATTCAAGCGCTCGTGGTGCTGCAGCATGATCTGGTTAATATGCGCTTTGAATTTGAGGGGCCGGAGGATACCGCAGGCTACCTGTGGATGTATCTTGATCAAGGAAAACTCAAACTCGGTGAGTCTGCCCAGCTTGGCAAGTATTTCTCCAGGCACCGCGATTTTCCCCAGGTCATGTAGCCTCCCGGCCACATGCAAGTCCTGGAGGTCGGCTTCGGCAAGGTCCAGTTCGCTCCCAATGAGGCAGGCAAGATGGGCCGTCCGCTGTTGATGGGCCACGGTATAAGGATCCCGGGCCGCGATGGTTGACTCCATGGCCTGGATAATGGCATCCATAAATATCCTGTTCCCACCCGTTCTGGTGCCGATCGCCCCGGGGGTGGAATTGCTTCAGCTTGCGATGACAGCCGGCGTTAATTATGGGAGGAGCGGAGAGGGGATTCTATTGGCGAGATGACCATTCGCACATAGTACATTTGGACCAAATACATCCGAGCGGATGCTGAGGAACTTCCGGTGGGGACCCTTTGATAAAATTTCGGTTCTTGTTGCTTCGCCTGAACCCAAATTACATAAACTCAGGCTCCATCTGCGGTTCTTCTCTTTGCTTGAAGGGCTTTATTTCTTCCTTGGCCGGTGCCCCCCGGGGATAAACCAAAGGCAGTTTTTCCAGATCCCGGCTCAGGACCCAGCCCGTGGCGCCGCTGGCGGGTTGCCGCACTTTGAACCAATTCTGGGCCTCCCCCAGTTTTTGCACCTGCTCATTGAACTTGAGGGTGCGGATGACCACACCGCGGCTCGAGGGTGTGGCCCGAAGGCTTAATTTCGGTACCGCCACATAGAAATATGGGGGGGCGGAGCGCCTTTGCCGGGCTTCCTCCAGGTTTTCCGTCAGGGCCGCCGCCGGCATCCAGCCCAGGCTGCGGCTTTTCATGGCCAGGACCCGCCACCACCCCTGGCCCCCTTCTTCGACTCGCTGCACCTGATCGCCCCGGAAGAGCATCTCTAAGATGAGGCAATCGGGGCGGGGGCACTCCAGCAAGGGCGCAGTATCTTCCTGGACATAATAAAAAACCGTGGGAACCGGCTCAGAAGTGAGGATTTCCTTGGGAACCCACCCCACCTGGCCGCTGCGCTGGATTTTAACCCGCCACCAGGGCGATTTCTCGCCAGCATCCAACCGTTCCACGTTATCGCCCCGATAGAGATGCCCCAGCACAAGGCCGTCAAACCCGGGGCTGTCCCGCAGATAGGCGACTTCCGGGGCCACGTAATAAGAGACTTGCGGAGGTTGGACCGGGGCTGGGGCACAGGATGAGGCCAGAGCCAGGAGCGCAGTCAGGATGACCAATCTTACTAAACCGTTCAGTGGCCGCATGCCTAACCAGAAATCGCTACTCTACCGGGTCCAGGGCCTTGATCCGCCATTGTCCGGACTCTTTGGCGAATCGTACCAGGTAGGTCTTGGAAATATTTTTGCTTTTCAGGGTGCTGATATTCTTGGCCTCCACCTCCCAGGTTACCCGAGCCGCCGCCGCATCTTCATCTAAGAGCCGCACTTCTTTAACTTCAAATTCCATCGTGGGATAGTCATAGATGGTCCAATTTTTGGAGATGCTTTGGGCCCTCTGGGGAAGTCGCGGGAAATTGGGCGAGTAATAGCTCAACAGTTGGGACAAATCTTTTTTTTGATTGGCTTCCCTGACCCCGGCCAGGACCTGCTCCAACTGGCTTTTCAGCTTCGCGGGGCCCGCTGTCGAAGGGGCGGTTAGGGGAGCGGCAGAAGCGCTTTGCCCGGTTTGGGCTTGAGCCGGTGGAGCCGATTCGCCTTGCTTGGCCGTGGACGAAAGGGGCGGTCCGGCAAGGAGAAACCAGGCCAGAGCACCGCTGAGCACGACTCCCCCAAGTACCAGCATGACGCTGCGGATTCGGATACTGCTACGCCTGGGGGGCAAATGGGAAGATTCCCGGGTGGCTGCCATTATTCCTGCCTCATGCGGTTGGCATTTACTCACATGATATCAAAACCCGGGCCCGGAAGAAAGGGGCGGCAAAAGGGTATGCCCGGGAGGCCCCGGGTTATGGAACTGGCCTGATTGTGAAGCCTGCCCGGTTATGCTAAGATAATCCTGAAAACCGGAAAATATTCGGGTTGCTGACGCTCGACTCCGCTGACACTCCGGCCCGGCCTCTTCCCCAAGGACCCATGGAATTGCTAGCAGTTGCTCCTGAGCCGTTGGCCCGCTCTAAAACCATGACATAGATCTTGGTTGCCGCAGGCCCTTACAAAAAACCTCCGCCAGCAAGGTTGGCAAACTGTGCCGCTAATTAATAAGGAATTTTCAGAACATTAGATTCATGTCGCCTGACTATGCTTCTCGGAAAACCCCCTGGTATCTGATCGCCATCTTTTTGGTGTCCTCCGTCGGAATTCTGACTATCGGATATTTGTACTATAAAAATCAGGAAGCCTATGTTAAAAACGAGAAGCAACAAGAACTTGCCGCCATCATAGCCCTGAAAACCGACCAGATCATCTTTTGGCGCCAGGAACGCATCGATTACGCCGGCACCATCATGGAGGACCCGTTTTTTGCCCTGGGGGTCAGGGATCTCATCAGCGGCCGGGCAAAACCTGCTCTTCGGAAGCAAATCCTCGAGCGCCTCACCGCCCTGACTTCCTACCAGCATCAAACTCTGGCGTTGGTCGATCCCCAGGGCAAGGTGAAACTGGCGGTGCCACCATCCAGGCAAGAGCTCAGTCCCTATCTGAAGTCTCTGGCCACTCAGGCGATGCAGGCCAGAAAGGTGGTGTTCTCAGACCTCTATCTGGATGAGGACTCCAAAGTCGTGCTCAGTGTCCTCGCCCCCCTGCTGGTCATTAAGGGAAAAGAAGAAATTGTCGTGGGCGTTATTCTGATGAGAATCGAACCCTATCAATTTCTCTATCCGCTGATCAAATCCTGGCCCACTCCGAGTTTGACCGGCGAGACCGAATTGGTCCGCCGGGAAGGCGATGAGGTGGTGTTCCTCAACGAACTGCGGCATCAGAAGAATACCCCCCTCAATCTGCGGTTTCCGGTGAATACCCCTGATTTGCTGGCCGCCATGGCCGCCCGGGGAAAGCAAGGCATTCTCCGGGGCATTGATTACCGGGGCGTTCCGGTACTGGCCGCGGTGGGCTCCATCCCTGATTCCTCCTGGTTGCTCGTGGCCAAGATCGACGCCGAGGAGGTCTATGCCCCGCTCAAGAAGCGATTCCGGGAAGTGGTCGTTCTCCTGTTCACTTTGATTGCCAGCGCCGGCATCAGTACTGCCTATTTCTGGCGGAACCAGCAGACCAGATTTTACCGCCGGCAATATGAAGTGGAGCGGGAGCGTCGCGCCCTGGCCCAGCGTTACGAGTATCTCACCCGGTTTGCCAACGACATTATTCTGGTGACGGATCAGGACCTGAAAATCGTGGAAGCCAATGACAAGGCGGTGGTTGCTTACGGATATGAGCGGCAGGAACTCCTGGGATTGCACTTAAAGGATTTATATCCCCCGGGCTCTGAGCCGGTTCTCGAGAAATTGTTGCCTTATGTGGAAGAAAAGGGGGGCTTGATTTTTGAAGCCCGCCAACATCGAAAGGATGGCACCCCGTTTCCCGTGGAGATCAGTTTGCGCCTCCTGGAAGTGGAAGGTGAAAGGTTGTTTCAAGCCATTATCCGGGACATCACGGAGCGCAAGCGCACCGAAGAAGTTCTCCAGGAGTCGGAAAAGAACCTGCGCCTCCTGACCTCGCAACTCCTGAAGGCCCAGGAGGACGAGCGGAAACGCATTTCCCGGGAGCTGCACGACGAACTGGGACATGCCCTGCTGGCCCTGAAGCTGCAATTGGAATCCGTGGAGGAGCAACTCTTACCCAGGCAGGCTTCTTTGAAACGCGAGGTGGGCAAAATACTGCGGTTCATGGGCGCCACCATCGAAGGGGTGCGGCGTCTATACCTGGATCTCAGCCCCGGCGATCTGGAGGATCTGGGTCTCACCACCGCGTTGCGATCCCTGGTGGATGATTTTGCCGAGCTGCAAAAGCACATCACCTGGACGATTAAGCTGGACCACCTTGACGGCCTGTTCCCGGCGCCGGTGCAGACCGCCATCTACCGGGTGGTGCAGGAAGCCTTGACGAATATCGGCAAACACGCCAAACCCAAGCACGTGTTCTTGGAAATTAAACGGGAGGACTCCCAGGTTTCCTTCAACATCGAGGACGACGGCGCCGGCTTTGAACGCAATAAAGTTATTCTGGAAAAAAAGACCCTGGGCTTGTTAGCCATGGAAGAGCGGGTTAAGATACTGGGCGGCTCCTTCAAACTCTGGAGCCAGGAAAATCGCGGGACGAAAATTTCTTTCAGCATTCCCATTCCGGGAGGGAATTAGACATGGGCGCTTATACCGTGGTACTGGCCGATGATCATGTGATGTTCCGGGAAGGAGTAAGAAGAATCATCGAACGGATTGAGGAGGTCTCCGTCGGCGGAGAAGTCAACGACGGCCTGGAACTGCTGGAATTCCTGAAAGGGTCCCGCCCCGATCTGGTCATTCTGGATATTTCCATGCCCAACTTGCGTGGGTTGGAGGCGATCAGAGAAATTAAAAAAACCTACCCGCAGGTAAAAATTCTGGTTCTGACCATGCACAAAAAAAAGGAATTCATCCGGCAGGCCCTGGGAGACGGCGCAGATGGGTTTCTACTCAAGGAAGACGCCGGCGGCGAGCTTCTCCGGGCGGTGCAAACTATCAAAAATGGCGGGAAGTACCTTTCCCCTTTGCTTGCCGGGGTCCTGGCAAATCTGGCCCTGGAAAAAGAGCCTGCCGAGGTCTTGACGGTGCGGGAAAGAGAAGTCTTGAAGCTCCTGGCAGAAGGCAGGAAAACCAAGGAAATCGCCGCAGCCTTGTACATCAGCCCTTACACCGTGCGCCGGCACCGCGCCAATATCATGGAGAAGCTGGAGATCAAGACTTTGGCGGACCTGGTCAAGTACGCCATTTCGCACAGCTATCTTCTTGACCAATAATACCCCCCCCTTATTGGTCAAAATAGTCATCTGAAAATGACCACATTAATCATAGACTTTGTCTTCCTCCCGGCTTCATTCTGAATTCACCCTTCCAGGTTCTTGAAAATTCGGCCAGGATTCGGAACCATGGTTGATATGGTTGCTGCTGATCTAATCGGGAGATCGTTCATGCGGATTCGGGAATTGACCTGTATGGGGCTTCAGGCATGGCCGCCGCAATGGTTGAGTGCTTGCCAAACGGTTGATGAAAGCGCGGTTTTGAAAGATGTCAAGCACATCCTGGGGACGGACCTTTTGAGAATAGATGTGGAGCATAACCGGATACCTTACCTGGGCCTGATGATGGTGGAGGAAGAAATACGCGAAATCCTTTACCGGATGCTGAAAGAGAATATCGGC